>ENA-OWNT01000172-OWNT01000172.1-seawater-metagenome-genome-assembly--contig:-NODE-172-length-186694-cov-7.038180_pt1 | contig 186694 bp, 159 predicted proteins | sample MGYA00238136_ERZ651165 | MGnify/ENA primary metagenome ERZ651165 (study PRJEB26861, sample SAMN08777766) | seawater metagenome | isolation source: coastal seawater | place: USA: Florida | collected...
CTTATGGCGGTGTTTCGCTTTTATCCATAGAGAATTTATCGCAGAAATTTCAATGGGTGCAGGCATCCAACCCATTAGTGCAAAGAGAAATACAAACGAAGTACCATTGGTAACCCACTCAGGCCACAGGGTAACTTCAGTATCCACACTTTGTGCTCTAAAGAAGGCGATAATGCTGGCAATGGTGAGCAGTATTACTACCCATTTAATAATGGAGTCAAGCCAGTTGTACTGGCCTACAAATAGTATGGTTCCGCAAATGGCCAAAAGAATTGCACTGGCCTCTAAACCTGTAAAATCAATCCCTATTAAGTTGGAAAACAAAGCCGCCGTAACAATGGTAACGGCTGCCTGAATAATAAAGGCCGTAGATGCTGTGAGTATGGTAAACATCCACACGGCCCATTTGCCTATGCGTCTATATCCTTGAATTAGATTTTCGCCAGTGGCGGCTGCATATCTCGGTCCAGCCTCAAAAAAAGGAAACTTGAGCACATTTGAGAGGATAACGATGCCCAGAAGCGTAAAACCGTATTGCGCTCCGGCCTTTGTAGATTGCACCAGGTGAGAAACCCCAATGGCCGCTCCCGCGTACAGAAAGCCTGGCCCCAGAGTGCTCCATATTTTCTGGATCTTATTCATGGCGACAAAATAAGAACAAGAAGGGGAATAGGATTCAGAAGAGGGTACAGAGCAAGTTTCAGAGTAAAGGGGTTTTGCACAAAAATGTAAACTCAACAATGCCCCGGGAATCTGCTGTTTTCATCTGCCGGACTGCATGAGAAGTATCTGTAGTAGTGCAAGTTGTAAAACGGTTCCAGGTCTGCGCTTGCATTGAACTCAAGCTCTTGCCATACAATTTGACAGATTTGCCGTTTATGACATTCACTTGCCATTTCAGCATGAGCACCAAGGCCAGATTGGCCATTTGTCATTAAAAGCTGCCCAATAATTGTCATATAATGAAACCTTTAGTTACTTAGGCACCGTTTTGTAAGGAGCTGTTTTAAAACAGATCAAAATGGAAACAATGGAACGCATGCCTCAACCCAACGTGAGCAAATCACTGCAATCAGCGGTGACCATTCCCTTGTTTACCATATTGGTAATGGGATTAATGAAATTCATTGAAATAGCAGGGCATCAGGATTTTGGTTACCTGGGGGTAATTCCTCAAAACTCAAGAGGGCTTATTGGAATTGTAACCGGTCCATTGGTGCACGGGGATTTGCAGCATCTCACCAATAATGCTATTTCACTATTTCTTTTTGGCACGGCACTCTTCTTTTTCTATAGGCGTATTGCCATTAAAGTATGGCTGCTCATTTACTTCTTATCAAGTGTGCTGGTTTGGATTTTTGCCCGGGCCGGACACTCTCATATAGGCATAAGTGGAGTGGTATACGGACTGGCCTTCTTCCTGTTTTTTGGAGGCCTTTTTAGAAAGAACAGACGTCTGGCGGCTATTTCCTTAATGCTTACCTTGTTTTATGGAAGTATGATATGGGGAGTGTTGCCCGGAGACCCTCGAATTTCCTGGGAAGCACATTTAATGGGGGCTATTTTAGGAACTGTACTCGCCATATTTTATAGAAACTCCTATGCCGGTATTGAGCATTTTGACCCACCCAGGCAGCCCTATAATGGACCTGACTTAATTGGTGATGAATGGAAACTGGAGGAACCTGAAGTAATTGAATACGGCATAAGCTATCCTAATGAGCCCAATACGGAAGAAGACAGGGGCGGTTTACAGCACAGCTCAAGTGGACCCATCCGTATCCAGTACGTATTTAAACCCAATGAGAATCCTGATACCACTCAGCCCTAGTGGTTGCCAGTGTTCTGGCAATAAGTACATTTAAACACATTTTGATAGAATAGGACTAAGGCAGCAATAGATTTGCATGTATGCTAAGGATTGAGGACGTAAGCAAATCTTATGGCGAGAAGGTAGCCATCAAGAACATTTCATTTGAAGTACCCAAGGGAAGCACATTTGGCTTGCTGGGACCCAATGGAGCGGGTAAAACTTCGCTGATACGAATCATTAACCAAATACAACCCGCCGATAAAGGGGAAGTATTTTTCAATAATGAACCCATTACTTCTCATCTGGTAAATCAAATAGGCTATTTGCCTGAAGAGCGTGGCTTGTATAAGAAAATGAAGGTAGGGGAGCAGGTGCTCTATTTAGCGCGGCTCAAGGGCATGAGTAAGGCTGATGCTGTAGTGCAAATCAAGTGGTGGTTTGAAAGACTGGGCATTACTGACTGGTGGACCAAGAAGGTAGAAACGCTTTCAAAAGGAATGCAGCAGAAAGTACAGTTTATAGCCACTGTGCTTCACAAACCTTCTCTTATTATACTTGATGAACCCTTTAGTGGTTTTGATCCGGTAAACGCCGAGATCGTGAAAAATGAACTGCTGAGAATGAAAGAAGAAGGGGCTACCATAATGCTCTCTACACACCGTATGGAGTCGGTTGAAGAGCTTTGCGACCATATAGCAATGATCCACAATTCGGAGAAAGTGCTGGACGGCAAAATAGCCGATGTAAAGCGCCAGTTCAAGAGAAATGAGTTTGAGGTGAAGTACCGAGGCGAAAAACTTGAAAGTACACCCGAAGAAGCCACGGAAATAATTACTGAAAATTACGATGAAGAACATCAGGCACATGTGTTGCAAATGCGATTGCCAGGAGATGAGCACAGCAATAAAGTATTACAGTTTGTAATGGAACAAAGGCAGGTAATTGGTTTTGGAGAAATACTGCCTAGTGTGGAAGAAATTTTTGTAGACATTGCCAAAGACAATGTGAACCTAACCAGTGTAAGCAAGTAAGGTATGGATAAGATTAAGCTGATTATTGCCCGTGAGTACATGACCAAGATCAAGTCGCGTACCTTCATCTTACTTACCATTTTAGGCCCGCTTTTATACATCGGTTTAATTCTGGGTTCAGCCTTTTTGGCCCGCCAGGCCGAAAATGATGAGACTACCCTTATAGTGGTTGATCAAACAGGTGAGTTTATTAATGACTTTAAGGACAGCGAGCGCTTTAGCGTGCAACTACAAGACATGGAACTTGCAGAAGTAGAGCGTCTCTATCAGGAAGAGGGCTGGGAAGAAACCACTGTTTTTATTCCTAAAGACCTTTTTGAAACCAAGAAAGGAGTGAAGCTCTACTATACCCAAAACCCGGGCCTGTCAGTAACTGAAAAAATTAAAGCGACCATTAACGGTACTCTCAGAGATACTGAGATGAAGAAGGCCGGAATTGACAAGGAAGTGGCCGAGAGTATACGCCGCACCAAAGTTGAAATGGAATCAAAGGAGATGGGCGAAGACGGAGGAAAGTCGAGCAACGCCGCCGCGGCTTCCGTTCTGGCTTTTGGAGCTGCCTTCCTACTATATCTATTTATATTTTTATATGGTAGTATGGTACTCAGAGGGGTACAGGAGGAGAAGACCAGTCGTATTTCTGAAGTCATTATTTCTTCGGTGAAACCTTTCCAGTTGATGATGGGCAAAATCATTGGCAATGCCCTGCTTGGCTTTACACAATTTGCTATTTGGATGCTGCTCATAATTGTGGGATCAGTGGCCGTTGGGATGATTTTTCCCGATGCCTTGAATGGTGTGCAAGAAGGTATGATGGCCAATAATCCTCAGCTACAGGCGAGCGCGGCTGCTGGGGTGGATATGGACGCCGTGGGCCTCATTATGCAGGCGGGAATGGACTTCAATGTATTTGAAACCATCTTTTTCTTCTTTATCTATTTTATTGGTGGTTATCTACTCTACAGTTCACTTTTTGCGGCTGTAGCGGCAGCTGTGGATGGCCAGCAGGACTTACAGCAGTTTATGCTTCCTATTGCATTGCCTCTTATTTTTTCAATGGTGCTGCTTACTGCCGTAATGCAAAATCCCAATAGTCCTTTGGCAATTACCTTTTCAATGTTTCCCTTCACATCGCCTATTGTAATGATGGCACGGATACCTTTTGGAATTCCATGGTATGAAAAGCTCATTTCAGTGGTAATACTGATTATTACCTTCATGGGTTCTGTAAACCTATCAGGCAAAATTTACAGAGTGGGTCTGCTGAGTTATGGTGCTAAGCCCAGTTGGAAGCAGATGTTTAAATGGTTGAGGTACAAAGGTTAGCTGCCTTCATGATTGAAAGAGTTGAGCAGTGAAGCCTGCTCCAGGTGTAGCCAATGCGGCATCCAGGAAGTGAAAAATGCTAACGTTGAAAGTGCGTGAATTCTTTAAGCCTTAAACTCTATTGGGATATGCAATAGGCATTGGTAAATGTGTTTCCCGTTTTCTTCCCGAACCTTTGTTTCAAATCGCATTTGCTCATTGCTCGCCTTATTGTAGAGCTCAATGCGTTCCTGAGTTAAATGCGTTCCAATAGAAGTATGCAAAGGACTGGCATTTCTCTTTTGAGGAGCTATGGGATTGGAAATTTTGCAGCATAAGGTTTTGGCATCAACGGTAAAGTCGATATCTATCGTTTTTTGCTCTTCAGGGCTGTGCCACACAGCATTTTCTACCAGAGGCTGTAGTATAAGTGGTGGAAGAAGTATTGTATCAAGGTCGGTAGATTCAGGAGTTCTGAGTTCGAATATCAAACGTTCCTTAAGCCTAAGCTTTTCCAGGGCAAGGTATTCATGGAGCAAATCAATTTCTTCCTGAAGTGAAATTTGAGCCTCTCTGGATTGTTCCAGCACTTTTCTTGAAAGCGAAGCAAAGTGATTCACACTTGCCGTTGCATTTTTAGATTCGTTTTTAACCAGTTGTGCAATAGAGTTGAGAGCATTGAACTGAAAGTGAGGGTTGATCTGAGATTTGATCAATTTAAGTTGATGTAGGGCACGTTCCTTATCCCTTTTTAGACCAAGACTTCGGTTGTAAAGTACTATGATTACTACCAACACAAGGCTAACAAAGAGAACGGATATGCTAACCAAGAATACCTTTCTACGAGCCCTGCGTTGCGAATTTAACCTGCTTTTTCGGCTATCAAGGGCATTTTGTTGCCGTTCGGCTGTGCGGTTATGATCCAGCTGCAACTGGGCCTTTAATTGTACCAGGGCAGCAATGGTTTCCTCTTTTACTGAGTCTTGAAAATTCAAAGCTCGCTGCAGTAGGTGCCGGGCTTTTTGATGTTTGCCCATACGCGCCATTACATCCGAAAGGTTTTGGTAGACCAGTAGCTTTACGTGTGTGTCATGAAAAACAGGTGCTTTCAAGGCGTTTTCGAAATAGAATACGGCGCTATCATTCCTTCCTTTCGATTGGTGCCATTTACCCTTTAAGTATGTCAGGAGTTCCTTTACCTCAATAGCTTTTTCCGAAGCCCACCTTGGTGCAAAGAGTATGGCTGTGAGCGAATCTTTAAGTCCAAATTCCAATCCTGCCTGGCAATATTTGAGTGCATACATTGGGTTTGCATTCCATAAATCCGGTGCTGTTGTATTTGCCTTTTTTAGGTGTAGCAGCGCTTTTGAACCGTTTTTTAAGTCATGCAAATTCAGAAGTGCCAGTGCCATATGGCTATAAAACAAGGCTTGATTTTGATTGTCTTCTGTGGCTTTCTCAACAATTTCTTGCAATGCTTGTGCTTGCTGTTCACCATGAAGGGGATAGGATTCAAGTGTCTTCAAGAAACCGTAATGTCCCAAAATATCCAGGTCAATAAGGTCGTTGTACCTTCTGGCATAGCGTATAAGCTCTATAGGTGAAGCATAGGCATTGTCAACGGAGAGACCATTTTGAAAACTTATCAGATACTGCTGTAAACGAAGTTCTTCAATAGTATTGTTTTGACCTCTTGCCATCTGGATGGCACTGTTCATGTAGAATACAGCACTGTCCATACCATTTTGGTAATAGTGCATTAAGCCAAGCATGCGTTCTATTTGCAACTGCTCTCGTGGCAATGCCAAAAGCATCGCTTTGCCTTTGGCCGGTCTTAAATACTTTTCACATTCATTACTTGAAGCTCTGGTAAGGTTTACCTGGGCTCTTAATATCAATAGTTTCAGGTATTGCTTTGGGGTGAAACCCTCCTTATCTGGTGTGTTGAGAAATGCGATGGAAAGAACGCTATCCACATAGCCCTTTTTAACATAGTAGTCGGCAAGAATGAAGTCAAACTCCCGCTGGTAGAAAGGGTTTGAAGCTCCTTTTAATTGGTGTTGAACTTTGAAGCAAATGGACCTTGTTTTCTCTAAATCACTGTGTAGACTCAATTCAGCCTGACACTTGAAAAGCTCGAGCTCAATGTTGGACAATGACTGTGAGGTTCCCAATGAGTAGGCACAGATAAAGAGCGCCGAGAGGAGTAAAGGCTTCCATTTTTGCCTTGTTTTCAAAGCTTCTTTACTTTTTGAAAGGCGCTGAGAAACGTGTCTTTGTAGAAGCGTGATATGTATATGGTTTCGCCTCGAAGCATCTGAACCTTGCCGCCGTCCAGCCTTGAATATTTTTTAAGATGATTGAGATTAATAAGGTGCGAGTGATGTATTCTTACAAAACCGAAAGGCTCAAGTAAGGCTTCAAAGGATTTCAGTTTTCGGGTTACGGTCATTTTTGCTCCATCCGTAAAATGTAGGTCGCAATAGTTTCCTTGTGCCTGAACATGTGCAATAGAATGGGCATCTACTATTTGGTATCCATGGGCTTCTGGCAGCGCAATCTTGCTGTGGCTGCCATTTAAGTGGTCTTTGGCAAGTTGGTAGCGCGGTTCCAATAATGATTGAGTAGCGTCAATGGATTTTAAGCGCTCCACCACTTTATGTACATGTGTTTGAGTGATGGGTTTCAGCAGATAATCAAAGGCTCCTGCTTTAATAGCGTGTATGGCGAAGTGGCTATGGGCTGTAGTAAAAACCGTGTGAAAAGTTTTCGATTCTTGTCTTTCTAAAAGATCAAAACCCGTGCTGTCGCCCAGCATAATATCAAGAAACAAGATATCCGGTTTGTATCTGCGCAATAGCTCGTCGCCATGGAGCATTGAAGTTCCAATTCCTAGTATTTCTATTTGGCTCTCTTGCTTTAATACTTCAACCAAGGCCAGCGCGGAGTCGCTTTCATCGTCTACCACAACACATTGGAGCATAGGAGTTTTTTCGTGCAACGAGCCCCTTGGTTTTGCCACGGTATGAACAACAGTTGCCTAACCTTAACTCGTAGCTGTTCCCTACGAAAATAAGAAATCTGCTCTCCAACAATAGGACATAAAAAAGGCGGCACAAGGCCGCCGGTCAAATAAAGTAGTTTGTAAAAGCTAGTTGATGTCAATGCTTAAATCGGTGCCACTGCACACAACATTTACACTGGCAGTATAGGGCACAGCGTAGAAGCAACAGCCACCAGGTATGGTAAAGTTACCCGACGATGGAAGAACACCTGAACCGCATGGGGTACAACTGTAATCGGCTACTTTGAGTGTAGGACCACCGCACTCGGCTCGTACATGGGCCACCACAGCGTAGTCTTGATTGCAAACCCCACCACCTGTGAGAGTAACTACCAATGTTTGCCCAGGCGCCACAATCACAGCGTTTGGCATCCAGCAAGGGGTACAGGTTCCTGATACGTCAGCTCCCTTGAGAACCACTTTCATGGAGCACAGTGTATTGTTGGTAATAGTGGCGTCCTGCGCCTTCAGCGATGAAGAAGCGATGGTTAGAATAAGCAAAAGCCCTATGCCTTTGCCTAATGAAGAAATACTCCTTAATACGTTCATGATATAGGTTTTTAGGTGGGTGAAGATGGCGCTTAAGTACTTCCTTATTTGAGAGAGTGTATAGGGCTACTACTTATGTGTTCCTGAAGCATGAATGGATGTATAGACTGCTCCAAAACGTTGTAACGGACCAACCAATAACTGTACTGAATACGAAGTGATAGGAAATGAAATAGGGTGGCTCAAAGCCACCCTTTAAACAAAATTGCCTGTATAGTTATAATATGGTTAAACGCTACTTACTCATTTATGTGTACAATGAGATCTGAATTCAAGCAATTGGCAATAACCTCAATTTGGGTGTCGACCGCATAACAGCAACCAGCTGGAACGGTAAAATAGCCCGTGTCAGCAATAGACCCGGAACAAGTGGTACAGCCTATGTCACCTACCGTAACATTGGCATTGTCGCAGGTGGCACGTACGTTTACTCCGGTTACATATTGAATATTGCATCCATTGCCAGTAGGTGTTACTTGTACCGATGTATTCGGAGCCACAATAACAGCATTTTGTGCCTGGCACACAGTGCAGTCATCAAGCCCGGCAATAAATACCTTCATAGAACAGGTAGTGTTGTTGTAAATAATGGCGTCTTGTGCTTTAGCCGATACAGCCGTACCTGCTAGAATGAGTAGTAAACCAAGTCCCTTGGCAAGTGAAGAAATGTTGTTGAGTACTTTCATTGTTTATGGTTTTATGCCACCGAAATTGTTGCTCCATTTTTTCTCAATTGAAGTGAGTGTGTAGGACGACAGGTTTGTTGTGTTATGAACCAATCCGGGTGTACAAGAGGCTATTGAAACAAAGGCTTTGGGGGAAGACTCTTATATATCTTTGTAAAGGTTGAAATCAAACGACTGAAATGAACGAAGCTTCTAAAGCTATTGACGAGGTATTGAATATTGAAATCTTCACGCTTCACGGAGCATCATTTACCTATTGGAATTTGCTTTGGCTGGTTGTTACCCTTGCTATTACCTGGGCCGTGGTTCGCTTGGTAAAGTTGGCGCTCAATCGAATAGTGATAGCCCGTGATATGGACAAGGGCAATGTAGCGGCACTTGTTAAGCTTATTCAATATTTCGCCTATACCATAGCAGTGGTTATTCTTCTTGAAAGCATCGGAGTAAAAATGTCTGTACTCCTGGCAAGTTCAGCAGCCTTATTGGTAGGTATTGGTTTGGGGCTTCAACAACTGTTCTACGATGTGGTAAGCGGTATTTTGCTCTTATTTGAAGGCACCATTAGAATTGGAGACATTGTAGAAGTAAAACATGAACTCGTAGGGAGAGTAATGGATATTGGTTTGCGTACTTCTAAAATTGAAACCAGAGAGAACACCTATGTAATTGTGCCCAATTCAAAATTTATTTCAGGTGATGTGGTTAACTGGAGTCATATTACCACTTCTACAAGATTTAATGTAACTGTGGGTGTAGCCTACGGAAGTGACGTTGATTTGGTAAAAAAATGCCTGCTACAAGCGGCATCAGAAGAAAGGGGAATTGAGACAAAACCAGCTCCTTTTGTACGTTTTAAGGATTTTGGTGATAGTGCCTTGATTTTTGAAGTGTTCTTCTGGACCAAGGAAACCTTTACTGTAGAAAATATGAAGAGTGACCTTCGATTTAAGATTGACAAACTCTTTAGGGATAATAAGATTCAGATACCCTTTCCACAAAGAGACTTGCACATTCGGCAAGTACCCTCTTCCTTAATGAATCCAGTGCCTAAAACAGACCAATAAAACTAGGAACCTTAAGCTGTAGACCAAGGCGTTCGTTGAGTTTTTCTGCAGCGTAGTTGGCCAGTTCCGGGGTATATTGTTCGTCGTGCTGGTGAATAAAGAACCAGATTTTTGACAGTCCTTGTTCCTTCCATCGTTCAATGCGGTCTATCCAGTCATTAATCCGCATATAATCGGATGAATGAAGGTTATTGCCTACAAAGCGTACAAATACTTCATTGCAGGTAATTCTACTGTGAACAAGCTGCCTTTCTCCGGCTGTATCAGTGATGATCAAAGGCATTTCCAGTCGTTCCAGCAAGTCAAATAGAGGTGTGTTGAACCAATCTTGATTTCTAAGCTCCACTGCAAGTTTGAAACCTTTTGGAAAAGCTTCCAGATATTCTTTCAAGTCCTCAAACTTGTCGGTTTTAAAGTTGGCGTGCATCTGAAGAAAGATGGTACCCAGTTTATCACCAAAATGAGCCATGATGTCCAGAAATTGGTCTGTATAGGCCATGGCATTTTTTAACCTGTGTCGGTGCGATATGAGCTGATGAACCTTAGGACAGAATTTAAAATCATTGTCAACCATTCCTGCCCATTTACTCACCAGGTCGTTGCCAAACATGTTGTAATGCGTTGCATTCAGCTCTATTGAGTTAAAATGCTTGCCGTAATAGGAGAGGTAGTTGGCGGCTTTTGTACCTGTTGGGTAGAGCTTGCCTACCCAATCTTTGCGCCCCCATTTGGCGCCACCTAAATAAAACTGAAAGTCCTTACCGGTAGGTTGGGATAGGATTTTACTGTTTTCAGTAGAGTCTTCGGGAAGCGAAAAGTCTACTTCATCTACATTGCTGAGCTTACCAAATTCCAATATTTCCGAGTTGTTGATGAAGGATTGCAAAATACAAGTGTATGGAACAGGAAGCCAAGAGAAACAGAGGTTAAGATGTATTTGATTTGCTCTCTAATTCTAATCATTTCGATCTCTTTCTAGCTTTATCTTCGCCGCACAAATAGTAAGTATGAGCAGTATTGAGTGGAGTACGGTAAAGGAGTACGAAGACATTACCTATAGAAAATGCGGAAAGGTGGCTCGCATTGCGTTTAACAGACCAAATGTGCGCAACGCCTTTAGGCCCAAAACAGTAGGGGAATTGTATCAGGCTTTATTGAATGCTCGTGAAGATACCAATATTGGCGTGGTTTTACTTTCGGCCGAAGGCCCTTCTACCAAAGATGGTGTGTATTCTTTTTGTAGTGGAGGTGATCAAAATGCTCGTGGCCACCAAGGTTATGTAGATGATGATGGAATGCCCAGACTTAATATTTTAGAAGTTCAGCGCTTGATTCGCTTCATGCCCAAAGTAGTGATTGCCGTGGTTCCTGGATGGGCCGTGGGAGGAGGACACAGTCTACATACTGTATGTGATTTAACTCTGGCCAGTAAAGAGCACGCTATTTTCAAGCAGACTGATGCAGACGTTACCAGTTTTGATGGCGGATATGGTTCTGCCTACCTGGCCAAAATGGTAGGGCAGAAGAAGGCCAGAGAGATATTTTTTCTAGGTAGAAACTACAGTGCTCAGGAAGCTCATGACATGGGTATGGTAAATGCCGTAATACCTCATGATGAGCTGGAAGACACTGCTTTTCAATGGGCGCAAGAGATTTTAGAGAAATCACCCACATCCATTAAAATGCTCAAATTCGCCATGAACCTTACGGATGATGGAATGGTAGGGCAGCAAGTATTTGCAGGTGAAGCTACTCGGTTAGCATATATGACAGATGAAGCGAAGGAGGGAAGAAATGCCTTTTTGGAAAAAAGGAAACCCAACTTTGACGATGTTAAATGGATCCCTTGATTGCACTTTCTTCAGGCCCCATGGGCACATTAAAGAAGTAGCGAATACTAAAACGCAATTCTGTGGTCTTGTAATTAATCCATGGTGCGGCGCCGGTTTCAAAAACCTGAGTCATGCTATTGGATAGGCCGAGCCCCAGGTGCATGTAATTCTTAACATGGTACCTATATCCGAAGGTCCATGATATTTCATAGGGATTTACAAAGTCAAGTTTTTCAAGGTTGCCATCGTATCCATCAACATCGGCATTATTAAATACCTGTCGTCCTTCATAATAGTGCTTAATGTCAAGGTAGCGTTGAAACTTTAAATACACCGTTTTGCTTAGCACAAAGCCTCCGAAGAAACCTGACTTATCGTGGTTGAGAATCAAGGGTACGTGAATATAGCTTACCCTGTATTCGTCAAAAGCCTCATGTACCACAAGAGAGTCAGGCGCTGATAGTGAAGTAAATGTTTGTACCCAGTTTTCCTTACTCCCTTTTTGACCAAATTGAATTCCTGACTCTACTGAAAAGCGGCTGTCAATAGGTTGTAAAAAGGAGAAACCAATGGCCACCGAAGAACTCCAGGTAGAAGTATAGTCTTCAAGTGTGCTTATTTTGGGCAATATTTCAGCTTCAGGACTATTAAATGTACAAGCGCCTGCTCCTAAAACCAGTCCATAGATTTGCGCATGCAAGGCATTCGCGGTGAGTAATAGCAGTGAGCCGAGCAGGAAGTTCCGAGTAAGTAGTTTCATTGAAGTATAACAAATATGACAATTTGAGAATGATGAAGAAACCCTTATTCCATATTTGCCGTATTGAAGTGCTTATGAGAACGTTAGTCGTTATTTTAGTTTGCCTTGCTTTTTCTACCTTAGGAATAGCGCAAGATACCGTTACAGCCCTTTTTTTAGGGAATAGCTATACCCATCGCAATAGCATGCCCACATTAGTGGACGCCTTTGCCAAATCCACAGGTGATAGGGTGTTGTACAAAGACAACACGCCCGGCGGTTTTACATTGGGAGAACACCTTACCAATACTACCACCACAAATTTGATCAAGTCAAAGAATTGGGACTTTGTAGTGCTTCAGGAGCAGAGCCAATTGCCTTCGTTTCCTGATGCTGATGTGCAGAAATGGGTATACCCTGCAGCCAAAGGGTTGACGGATCTGGTAAAAGCGAATGATAGTTGTACTGACGTAGTGTTCTACCGTACTTGGGGTCGTAAAAATGGTGATTCAAAAAACTGTCCTTTCTGGCCACCCGTGTGCACTTATGAAGGGATGGATAGTTTATTAGCCTTGCGCTATCAAACTATGGCAAATGACAATGGTGGCCTGGTTTCGCCTGTAGGCGAAGTTTGGCAAAAAATGCGTACACACTACCCATCAGTAGAGTTGTATAAGGCAGATGAAAGTCATCCCAGTGAAATAGGCTCTTATGCCGCGGCATGTTGCTTTTATACCTTGTTTTTTAGAAAAGATCCTACGCTCAATTCATTTAAATATTCGCTGAGCGATTCTACAGCCAATCGGATTAAGCGATTTACCAAGCAGGTGGTTTTTAACCACTTTGAAAGATGGAACGTAGGTAAAAACGATCCTCAGGTAGCATTTGAAATAGTGAGTAATGAAGAAGGTTTTGTTCAATTCAATAGCACAAGCTCAAACATAACATCACTTAAATGGAATTTTGGAGATAAGTCTACAGCAACTGTTGCTGATACATCACATCAATACGACAGTTCAGGCACCTATACAGTGAAGCTCATAGGGATGGGATGTCAAACGAATGATACCGCCGTACAAATGGTAACCGTTAAAGTGAACACCGTAGGAGTTTCTGGAGTAAAAGAACCCATAAAGGTTCTAAGAACCCATGAAGGTTTTCACGTGTACCACCAAGGACAATTTGCCCTGCGGGTTTGGGGTTTGGATGGTAAATCGCTTATGAGAGGTACATATTCCGGAAGGGCCGTATTGCCTGTGGCGCAAGTTCCAGATCTCTTCGTGCTTGAAGTTAGATCAAGTACTTCCGTAAAAAGGTTTCTCCAGGTAAAATAGCCACAATAGGGCGTCCTAAGGTCTAAGTCTGTACTACACCTACATTGAACTTCTCCACTACGGGGTTATGGTCAGCAGCTTCAATACCCATAGAAAGCCATTTGCGCGTTTCTGAAGGATCTATGATAGCATCCACCCACAGTCTTGCCGCAGCGTAATAAGGAGTAGTTTGGCGGTCGTAACGGCTTTTAATCTTATTGAATAGTTCTTTTTGAGCCGCTTCATCAGGTTCTTCACCTTTGGCTTTTAATGATGCTACCTGAATTTGCATAAGCGTTTTGGCCGCTTGTTCGCCACCCATAACAGCAATTTTTGCGGTTGGCCAGGCTATCATTAGTCGAGGGTCGTATGCTTTACCACACATGGCATAGTTGCCAGCACCGTAGCTATTGCCCATTACCACCGTGAATTTTGGAACAGTAGAGTTGGACATAGCGCTTACCATTTTTGCGCCGTCCTTGATAATCCCTCCATGTTCAGACCGTGTACCTACCATAAAACCTGTCACGTCTTGTAAAAACACCAATGGAATTCTCCGCTGGTTACAGTTCATAATAAAACGAGCAGCTTTGTCTGCAGAATCAGAGTAGATAACACCTCCAAAGCGCATCTCACCTGATTTGGTCTTCACAACTTTTCTTTGGTTAGCTACTATTCCCACAGCCCAGCCATCTATTCTGCCGTATCCACAAACTATGCTTTGGCCGTATTTTTCTTTGTACTGCTGAAACTCTGAATTGTCAACGAGGCGTTCAATGACGTCCATTACCTCGTATTGTTTTGAGTTGTCATGAGGTACGATACCATAAATGTCTTTCGGATCTTTCTTTGGGAGAGCAGGGGTACTTCTATTGAAGCCAGCGCGTTCAAACTTTCCTAGCTTGTCCATAACGTTTCTTATGTAGTCAAGCGCCTTTGGATCATCTTTAAACTTGTTGTCAGTAACACCTGATATTTCACTCTGTGTGGTAGCGCCACCGAGTGTTTCATTGTCCGTTACTTCTCCAATAGCTGCACGTACCAGGTAAGGGCCGGCAAGGAATATAGAACCTGTTTCTTCCACAATAAGTGCTTCATCGCTCATTATAGGCAAGTAAGCACCACCAGCCACACATGAGCCCATAATGGCTGCAATTTGAATAATGCCTTTTGAAGACATCACTGCATTGTTTCTAAACATGCGACCGAAGTGTTCCTTGTCCGCGAATATTTCATCCTGCATGGGGAGGAATACACCGGCACTGTCTACCAAATAAATGATGGGAAGATGGTTTTCAATAGCAATTTCCTGGGCACGAAGATTTTTCTTTCCCGTTATCGGGAACCAGGCGCCTGCTTTTACGGTGGCATCATTAGCAACTATGACACATTGTTGGCCACTTACGTATCCAATTCCGGTAATCACACCACCAGCAGGGCAACCGCCGTACTCTTCATACATTTCGTATCCCGCAAAGGCACCAAGCTCAATAAATTCTGAATCGTTGTCAGTTAAATAGTTCACTCGTTCACGAGCGGTCATTTTGCCCTGAGCCTTGAGTTTGGCAATTCTTTTTTCGCCGCCACCTAAGTAGATTTTATTTAACTCTTGCTTTAACTTGCTCACTTTGAGCTTGTTCTCATCCTCGTTTTTGTTGAAATCCAGATCCACTGTCTTTGTCGCCATTTCGGGTTATTGAGTAGGGCCTCGAAGATAGCAACTCCTTCTCTTTGATGGCCGATTCTACTTTGTAAAAGGCTTGTAGGAGTAGTATTCTCAGGGCTTGAAGAAAATCTTTGTTTTTGTTTCATTTTCTTTTTGAAGTAAGGCGCATAGTAATACTTTTGCGCCCGGGTAAGCGCTGTACGACCAGCTCCTGCCTTCTGCCCCAGGACCGGAAGGTAGCAAGGTTGAGGTGGTTGAGCGGTGCGATACAGTTAGCTTACCTTTTTTTATTTCTGATCATATCATTTCTTTAAAATAGCACATGAAGTTTTTTGTTGATACGGCCAACCTTGATGAGATTAAGGAGCTAAATGACCTTGGAATACTTGACGGAGTAACCACCAATCCATCTCTCATGGCAAAAGTGGGAGTCAATGGCAGAGACAACGTGCTTAATCACTACAAGGCCATCTGCGAAATGGTGGATGGAGATATTAGTGCTGAGGTAATATCAACAGATTTTGAAGGTATGATGCGTGAAGGAAAGGAGTTGGCTGCCTTGCACGGTAATATTGTTGTAAAGGTTCCAATGACTCGCGATGGTATCAAAGCCATTAAGGCTTTTAGCAAGCAGGGCATTCGTACCAATTGTACCCTCATATTTTCAGTAGGACAGGCTATTTTGGCTGCAAAAGCTGGAGCTAGTTATGTTTCTCCTTTCTTGGGAAGACTTGATGATATCTCTACCGATGGCCTAACACTTATTGAAGACATGGTTCAAGTGTTTGACAACTACGGTTTCGAAACTGAAATTCTCGCTGCAAGTGTGCGTCATCCAATGCACATTATAGAGTGTGCTAAAATGGGAGCTGACGTAGTAACTTGCCCTGGAGCAGCTATTGATAAGCTCTTTAACCACCCGCTAACCGATAGCGGTTTGGCACAGTTTATTGCTGACTACAAGAAAGTAGAAGGATAGTAGACTCTTTCTGAGGCTTGGCCTTAGAAACTTACCTGAGTCTGATTGTAGTGTGCTCTTGTAAGCATGCCATGTAATAAGGCATTCCTGCTTTCAAGGTGTTGCCTTCTGTATCCGTTTGAAAGAATAATTCTTCTTGTTCTGGATAGTAAGCGCGGTAGATCTCAATTTTAGCCGCGCACTTTGCATCCAGATCAGGATCAACATCTTTGGCTTTGGAGTAATAATCTACCACTACCCAATAGCCAGCCTTTTGATCAAATTCATTAGTGCATTCTTGTATTAACTGAGCATACAGCCCGGCTTTGATAAAGTAGGCATTGCCATTTTCAGGGTTAAGGGCAATAGCCTCGTTAACTGTTGGCAGAATTTTGTTGGAAGGCATTTGCTCTCTATCCAGGCACTGAGCTATTTTGAGTAAGGTTTCGCTTTTCTCAGCAGCGCTATCACTAAGGTTAATTGCCTCCTGATAATGCCTTTTGGCCTCCTGAAACTTGTTTTGTCTGTAAGAAGCATCGCCTAGCAACATCTTGCACTCGGCATTGGGCTCAAGGGCGCAAAGTGATGTAATCCATGGCATTTGATCTTCTTCGCTACAGTTCATTTTGCCCAAAACCGCTACAAGTTGTTTCAGCAAGCCATGGTCTGCGGGTTCTTTGTTAATTAATGTCTGAAGTTCCAACGACAGGGTGGAGCAGGGGAGAGAAGTGCTTATAATTCTATCAAGAGTATTTTGTGTGCTTTGCCATTTTTTGACTCTGATTTCTGTCTGGTCGAGCTTTTCCAGAATCACCCGGGTCATATTGAGGTAAGTTTTGGCAAGATCAGAAGAGGAAGCAAGTTGTAGACGCAATAGCTTTTGAACGCTGGCCAAATGGTATACCATGCTACTATGGCTGGTGTTTTCGGGAGCTAAAAGGAAGGATTCCTCGAAATACTCCCTGGCGCGTTTGAGCCGCTCTGATGAGTCACTTTGATACAGAAACATGTAGGTGGCCATGCCAGATAAAGTGCTGGCTTTTCGTTCAGAGTAAGCCTGCCCCCAGTTCTCATAGAGTGTAATGATTGAATCACTTAGGTGGAAAAGCGTCTCTTTTTCTTCAGAAGGAGTACTCTTTATGGAATGCCTGAAAATATCAGCTCCGGCCTTGTATATCCATTCCTGATCGTTTTCTCCCTTAAGACAATTGCAATACGTATACCTCCAGGAAGCATAGGCATCCCCATAGGCATTCTGTTTTAAGAACGTATTGGCATTTGACATTTGCCTCTTGCATTCTAATGTATCATAGACTCCGGGCCTGGAAATTCCGCAAGAAGAGGTATCTGAGTTGGCACTCGCATAGATGGTTGCGATCCCCATTGCCAATAGAAAACACGCACTTTTCATCACTTACACATTATTAGGCCTGATTTGTTACAAGCTGTTGATTGTAAGTGCTTAACGTGATGTGTAACGTTGAAATTTTCTTTAAAGGTTGCCATTCCATACCTGGGAGAATAGAACGCCTTGCTGCATAAGCAGCTGGGTGAATAGTATGGGCCAGGAGCTATTTTTTCAGGTTAATACGACCCTTTACATTCTTAAATGAGTACTCCTGAAAATTTACATCTGATTCAAAACCTTCTGCAAAAATGATTTCATCTGCAGTTTTAACCCTAACATTTCTATCTGAGGAAATGGTGTTTTTCTCTTCGTCCCAAAGTAGAAACTCTGATGATAGAGAATCACCGTCGGTGTTTACTACTACTACATTACCTTCAATTTCAGTAAGCCGGTCCTTTTCAAAACGGGTAGCCCTTTCTGAAGTCATGGTACTGTTTACCTGCTCGTACTTGTCGTAAAAATTGGCTTCTACCCCTTTTGTCATTACCAGTTTTTGATCATCAACCTCATTATCGTCGTTGTAGTAAGTATATGTTTCTACCAAGCCTGATGCAATGACGGCTTTAAGAAGGGCAGAGTCGGTAAACTCTATTTCTGCATTTTTCATTACCACAACGGGTTCTTCTTTTTCATTGTTAATAGCAGCTACCTGTTGCAAGTCATTCTCCGAGCAGGAGAACGCAAAAAGCACAAGAAGGAAGAAGATGAATTTATGCATATGGCTATGAACAAAAAAGCGCAAGCTTGGTTGCCTGCGCTTTATAGTATTAACGATTGTTGACTTACTCTACTTTGGCCCTAATGGTTGAGCTTAGGCCCATGCATTTTACGGTGTAGGCGTTGCCAATTTTCAATGAATTTCCTGCATCGTCGGTTTCGAAAAATATCTCTCCTTTTGTAGGGAAATACTGGCTGTACGTAGCAATTTTCTTGTTACAGATGTCGGCTAAACTTGGGTCTACAGATTTGGCTTTTGCATACATATCTGCAACTACCCAGAACCCGGCCTTCTTGTCAAATGCATCACCGCAGTTTCTTGCTATGTCAACATACAGTCCGGCTTTTAGTAGATATGCCTTTCCGTTGTTAGGATCCAGAGAAATGGCCGTATTTACAATATTCATTACACCACCTGCCTTCATTTTAATTTGGCAGTCAGCAATCTTCAGTTGCAATTCACTCTTACGCGCGTTTTCTTCCGTTAAGTCAATTGCTTCTAAATAGAATTGCTTGGCTTTTTCGTATTCAGCCTTCTTGTATGCCTGGTCGCCTAAGAATTCCTTACAGGCATCCGTAGGTTCCATAGAGCAAAGTGTTGTGGCTGCTCTTTCGTAGGTTTCACTGTCGTCACAGCCTTTTCTTTTCATGATGGTAACCATCTTATTCAGTTGCTCTGAGGTTAATCCACCTTCATCCAGCTTCTTGGTGTAGATAGGAATCAATTGATCACACTGTAAAACAGGCTCCATCATTTTATCGATGTCGGAGCGGGTCTTTTGCCACTTTTCCAGTTTAGGATTGTCTTCAGTAAGGTTTTTATCTACTACGTCAGACATGTTGAAATAACCATCAATCCATACAGCAGTATCAAGTTGCTTGTACTTTACAATACGCTGAAGCGTAGTAAGGTAGTAGCTTACAGAAGAGTAGCTGATTTTTTCTGGAGCTGCTTCAAAAGATTTTTCAAAGTATCCTTTGGCTTCCTTTAGTCTATCAACACTACTGCTCTGGTAGGCCAATGTATACGTACCCATAGAGGCATATGAAGATCCAATAGTTTTAGGGTAAACAGTCATCCACTGCTTGTAGATGGTCATAAGAGAATCATAGTACAAGGTACGGGTAGGTTTGTCGTCCTTAGGAGTGCCTTTTAGGCGGCTCAGCATAATTTGACTTCCGGCCAGGTAAATCCATTCTTGTGTAGCCTCACCTTTTGAACAGTTGCAATAGGTGAATCTCCATGCATCATATGCTTCATCAAAAGCTTTTTGCTTGTAGTAAGAGTATACAATAGACATTTGCTCCCGGCATTTTGTCGTATCATATGGCCCTTCAATTTTTTCTCCGCAATTCGTTCCTTGACCCTGCGCGCTTAGTCCTGTAAAAAGCAGGCCGAGTACTAGCGTGAAGATTAATGTGAATTTGCTTTTCATTGTCATCTTGTTTATTTCTCTCTAAATCTTTGAAACCAGAATTCGTCAATAGTAACTCCCAAGTACACTGCGTAAAACTGCTCTTGTAACGAATGATCAGTAACGTTTCCAAGAGAACCCAGTTCAAATCCGAGGTTGACACTTGAGCGGATACTTTTGTTGTTATAGTTTATATTAAAAGGCATGCCAATGCCAAAAGTCCCACTATATCCAATGAGTTGTTTTTCGTTTTGGTTAAGGAAAGATTGTCTATAGTTAAGCCCAAAACGGTATTCTGAGCGTCCAAAGAACTTATCACTATTTGATGATTTAGGAATAATGGCTCCGCCCAGAGATACAGTTAACTCATCATTAAGAGTTCCATTTAATCCTGTATAATCGAAATTACTCCACTGGGTATAGTCCACGTCCACTCCCAACTTCCACTTGTCCTTTTTTGTGAACATTATTCCAAAGCCTGCATTGTTAGGGAGCTTGAATGAGCCATTGGTGTTTTGCTTAGGCAGCACTGTATCCGGTACCGTGATACTGGTTCCCTGAATAAAGAATGACGTTGCAAAGCGAGAAAGTTTGGCCCTGTTGTTAGCAGAGCTTCCAAAGTAGCCACCTGCTTCAAAGTCAACAAAGTGGTCTTTGGTTACCACAGTTGAATCGTCTTTTACCTTTTTGGTCTGAAATTTCAGGTTTGAAATTTTATAGTGCAGGCCAAGCTGGTACGTAAAGCCCCTTATTAAATAGTTGTTCATCGTCTGAACATATGCGAGGTCTGTTTCGTCAGGATAGTAGATATTGTGCTCGTAAGACTTGGAGCCAAAAATGTAATTTCCCTGAACGCCTGCCGATAAGCTCTTTAAGCGTGGAATGGTCAATACAGAATCGCTTTTCTTTTTTCTAAGGCTGGCCTGTTGTTCGTAGAGCTTTCGTATTGCCGGTTTGTTGGTATACAACCTAAAGGCCGTATTGAAGTACAGGTCACTTAACCCTCCACTAAAAATGTGCTCTTCCTGCTTGAGTCCATCATAATAAGAGTCTGTGGTGTTGTAACCAAAGGCCGAGTAAGGGGCAATACCAAACGATGTTGTCCAGGCCTTCGATTTGTCCAGTACCATGGCCATTGAAAGGTAGTTCAAACCAAAATCATCATATACACCAGTGTTTTCAGAATTGGCAGAAACCACTTGATTTACTCCTGTTTTTACACCAAAGTCAATGGTGGTATATTTTAGATATGAAGAAGTTGCAGGGTTTTTTAGTGAGTAGAAAGAAGAGTCCCAATGTGTGAAGGCATTTCCTACTCCACCCATACTAAGGTTGTGCACGAAAGCCTGGTTTCTAAGCTGTCCTACTCCCTTGGTTGAAAGGGGAGAAAATATATCCTGAGCCTTTAAACCAACAGTTCCCAATACGCAAATGATGATGAAAAGAGCTTTCTTACTAATGTGCATTCAGCTTTCTTATTTTATTGAGGCCAATCAGGACTAAATTTGGCGCTGCAAATGTGCTGTTTTCCAATTGATCAGCCAAATATTCACTGTTACCTCCTGTGAGCACAACGTTTAAGGATTTTGCACTGCTAAACGTTGCAGCAAAGCCCAATATTTCATGTACCGTTCCTGTCACTGCACCCGCAAGAAGGCAGTCTATAGTAGATTTTCCTAGTGTAACTCGTTCTTTTTCAGGTGAAAAGATGGGTTTGGGAAGGTTCTCGGTAAAATGGTGCATTGCCTTAAGTCTCATCTCAATTCCCGGGGATATGGCACCACCTATGTAAGAGTCCGCATCGGTTATAAAGTCGTAGGTAATACAGGTACCCGCATCTATAACCAGTAGCGGCCTTTTTTCAGTTAGCTCCATGGCACCTGCGCAAGCGGCCATTCTGTCGTTGCCCAGGGTTTCAGGGGTTTCATAAAAGTTGTCAAAAGGAAGAATGGATTGATAGCTCAGCACATGCACATGCTCAAAATGCTGCTTCACAATATGTTCAAAGTCTATTGAAGATGCTACTGAGCTTATAATACAGTGTTCTTCAGTACTATATTCCTTAAGAGATTCTTCAAATGAATACAGATCGTAATCCGTAATAAGAACTCTCGTTGGCTGTTTTGCATCACCCTTAAAGTAACCTATCTTGATGCGCGAGTTACCAAAGTCTATCGCAAGAGGCATGAACTAGTCAATAACGGCAATACACTTCAACTCAATCCCTATAGGGGTGGGTAGAGACAATACTTCTACGGTGGTTCTACACGGAGCACCGTCCTTGAAGTATTCAGCCCATATTGCATTGTAGGTTTTAAAGTCGTCTTTCATATTGGTAAGAAACACGGTTACATCTACCAATTGGTCCCAACGTGCACCAGATGCTTCCAACACTTCTCTCACATTTCTGAAAACCGAGTGCGTTTGAGCCGCTATGTCATAGGAGCTTATGGCGCCGTTAGAGTCAAGTGTAACGCCAGGAATTTCTTTTTTGCCTTTCTCTCTTGGCCCAATTCCACTAAGGAAGAGAAGGTTACCAACTTTACGTGCATGAGGGTACAAGCCTACTGGTTCGGCAGCACTTGATGAATTTACGATGTTAGAATCAGCCATTTATGGGTCTAAATTGGCTTCAAAACTATTCAATATATATTACTCAAACAACAGGGGAATATGGGCAGTAGCATTCCTTGAACCATCAAAAAGTACAAGTATAAATATGCCTTCCAATGCCTGAGGAGCCTCGCAACGTTGCGTTTCCGAAAGTAAGGGGGCACTCATAATGGGTTGGCCCAAGAGGTTTTGGAGTTCAAAGTGTACAAAGGGCTGTGACAGGTTCTGGCTAATTGTAAAGTAGTCTGTTATTGGATTGGGATACACAACAACACGGTCGCTTATGGAAGCCACTTCATCTACGTTTACTGTGAGACTTAGTGAGTCATAACTTGCAGAATCAGTGACTCCAATACGGGTATTAGTAACATATAGTTTCACCTTGTACTGGCCACCATCTCTATAAATGTGCTGTACGGATTGCCCTACGGCATATGCGCAATACCTGGGTTCTTCTAAGTGATTGTCCACATTGGTAGTACAATTTGGTAGTGCCACATGGTCGCCAAAGTACCATAACCAATGATCTACCTCGCATTCCAGGTCTGCTCTGTCATCAGTAAAGCTTATGGTGATTGGTACGGCCCCAGATGTTGTTGAAAGCACTTTAGGGTTGGCAGCAATGCCTAGTTTCACGGTAGACGAATCACTTGCCTTGCAACCAATATCATCAGAAACCGTGTAGATAAGGTCATAGATTTTTTTACTTCCCGTACTTCCATCAGTTGAGAAGAAATAGTTGTCATCTTTGAAAACAATACCATCTCCCTGCCAGGAGCCATTGGCCGGTATGGCAATTCGGGAATCATTCATGAGATAATCAGTCGATGCGGCACACAATTCCAGAGTATCAAGCAGGAATTGTATGGTGGGCTGTGGATGAACGGTAATGCTTGCAGTTTTTCTTGTAATGCAGTTGCTCAAAGGATGTTGTACTTCATAAACTAGTTCCTGTCGTCTTGACTTTGGAAGAAGGGCCGGGTCTAAAAATTGACCGTTAACAAGGTCTACGTCCTTGTTGAGTGAATCAAGCCAATGTCCATAGTTGGGAGAAACAAAGCTCGGGTCAAGGAGGTTTATGATACTGTCATATTCGCAAAGGTCCTCTGCACCCGTAAATTCTATTTCATCCCTTGGAAGAAGCTGTGAAGTGAGTGTATCAATGAACCTGCAATACACATTGGTGTCAATATAGAGTCCCACCAATACAATCTCTTTATTAACAGACAGATTGCCCATACTAAAGGTATTTGTTCCCTGGGCCACCTGGATTTTATTGAGGTACCAGTATGAGGTCAGCTTGCTTAAAGTGTCAATCTCGAAGTGTATACTGTCTTCATCAGGACAATATGCATACAGTGTTTTTCCAGGACTGTACAGTAAGTCGAATTCTATTGGTTTGCTAACGGACCTTGAACAGCCATTGGAATAGCCAATGGTTAATAGCATTTTTCCCTCGTCCTCAATTTGAACGTCGGGCAGCTCACTTACGAGGTTGGAATTGTATGTCCATGAATAGGAAGTAGCAGAGTCTTCAAAAGCCGAAGAAGCGTATTCAGCCTGTAACTTCAGGATATTTCCTTCACAATGTTGCGTAAGTTGATGAATGCTTGGTTCGGGAGCGGGAATCACTTTTACTTCAATAGTGTCAAAATTGATGGTGCCATCCGAGAATTCCGCTTTAACCCTTATGGAGGTATCCTTGAGTAAAATTACCTGAACGTTTTTTCCTTGCTTGCGATTGAGCCAGGTATAGTCTGGTGGTGTAGATGCGTGAAAAAAGGAGGCTGAAAACTCTAAAGTGTCTCCCTCACAAGGATTAAAAGGAGTTTCATTAATGCTTACATACGGAAAGTCAGGCGATTGAAAATGATCGGAGGTTGTGTCGTTGCAGCCCCTTTCTCCAAAGGCAATATGCCTGAATTTGTAAATGCCAGGTGTTTTGAGTTCTGTGAAAGTATCTTGTCTATTGAACGTATTACCATTGAATTGCCATTGGTAACGATTAGCCAAACCTCCTTTGCTTGGATTACTTTGTAGCCTGAATGCTCTCTTTCCTAAAAAATTAATGCTTGGAGTTCCCTGAGGAAAGGGATTGTTGTAGAGCAGAAGGGTATATGATGAGTTGCTTCCGGCTACACAGGAGCTGTCGTCAATTTCAAAGAAGATTCGCAGGGGGCGCTCAGCCGTATAAATGGAATCCAATTGTCCCTTTAAGTAAATTGTGTCAAGCCGCTGTACGATTTCAATATTTGATTTCAGGTAAGAAGGAATATGAAAGGAAAAGTCTATTCCAGGGCCGTTTTTGTCAATTACTCTGATGGCTTTTTCTGAGCTCTCATTGAAGCAAAGATTGAACTCGTAGTTAGAAGCTTCTAGGAAAGATGTTAGCCCCAAACCTGTAAGCAGCGGAACTGACTCTCCACTCGCACTTCTTATGTTTACCAGCCATTCTCTTTCAGCGTAGGCAGTAATAGTAGAGTCATAGGCTGTAAATGCCATTTTAAGAATGGAAGTACCGGTATCAGTAGGTATAAAACGAAAGTCTCCTGTATGTTGGTTTAAGTGGAATCCCCTGGGAAAAGCATTGGCCTTGTTGGGGTATCCATTATATGGTAGGGGTTCCTGACTGCCGTATCCGCTTTTATAATCTACAGTACTAAAGGGGGCTGAATAAAGCGAAGCATTGGAACACGAGATGGAATCCCGATGTCCTAGTGTATCACCAAATATTTGCCTGAAGCCTCCAGAATGTATGAAGTAGTCGTCTTCAAGTCCATAAAACTTGGGCGGAAGTACAAATTCAAAAGACCTCTTTTTACGGGCCGTACATGTGCTGATAAATGCACTTACTACCAGATAGGTTTTCTGTGCTTTGGGCGCATAGTCAATTCTCTGTGCTCTCAGCCCCGGGTTGAAAAATGCTTTTACATGACAGGTGTTTTTCAAGCCCAGTTTCAACAAATCCAACTTGTAGGTAAATTGGGTTCGGACAATGGATGGAGTTGAACAGGTTTTGAAGCAGTCGCAGGTACCACAGTTTTTTAAGGTATCCGTTTGAATAGAGCTGGAACGAAAATCTTGAATGAGCGTATCTCCACTACCGGATACAATATAGGCCGTAAAGGAGTCTGTTGGTGAGATGCTATCGGTGCAATAATGGTAGCTGATACCTGTAAATCCAATACTGTCTCCGTTTTGGGAAGGAAGAAGCTCAGCGCCAAGTATCTGTGATCTGGCTGGGAGGGCCATCATCAGAAATACTGAAAGGGCAGTTAAAAAATGGCGCATATTCCTTTATAAAGGTACAATACTTAACAGGCTATTGTATAGCAGATGTAAAGTTTAAGAAAAAGGCTGCCTGACCGATATGATTTCTCCCAAACTCCAGACGCCATACGGCATCATCGTATAAAACAATATCAAGACCAAGCCCGGCTGAGAGTAGACTTTGGTTGTTAAAGGAGTTTTCGAAACTGTTTTGACGGTTAACGACATAGGCAAAGTCGAAGTAGGCCTTTGGTACTAGCCTAAGAGGAATTTTCTGGAACTGGCGGATAGGAAATTTGGTCAGATTGATCATGCGATCAAAAGCTTTGTAGCGCAGGGCTACTTTCTCAAATACATAAGAACTACCATCTACTACGTAGTAGTCATAGTTTCTTATCCTGTTAACGTCCCATCCAAGTCCTCTGTTAAGGAAGTATGGCCGCTCCTTGTCAGGGCTCCATTTGACGCCAATATTTAATGCTGTATTCCATTTATCTGTTAACGGTACATGACTGGCAACTCTACTTCTCAGTTCAATAAAATTGAGAGATGAATGTTCTGCAAACCTAAAAGCGGCCAATTCGCCTTGAATTAGGTTTCCTTCCTGGGCATAGCCTCTAACGTCTCTGGTATCGTTTTGCCAACCAATTTTCAGGAAACCATATTTCAATTCGGCATTTGAAGTACCCAAATAGTTAGGGTTTAGCTCCAAAATAGCTTCCGTTACTTCTTCCAGGTGATATCCTAAAGAGAGCCACCTTTTTTGATTATAAGTGGGGAAGTAGTTCCCGGTAATGCTACCTTCATATCGTTTCAACTCAGGACGGTCGTATGCGGCAAACTGAAGTTGGTTGTGTTCAGTACTATAATTTACACTTCGGTGATTTTGAAAAAGCCCGCTCACTTCAATCCCCAGTTTACCAGAAAGAAAATGGTAAGGAAGCTTATAGGCTATTTCTGCTTTTTGTTGATATCCCGTTAGAATTGAAACAGAAACATCGTCATTTCTACCAGTGGTATTTTTCTGTGTAAAATCAAGTCCGGCTATAATTCTGGTTAAGTCTCTCTTTCTCACTACCCACCATTCATTAAAGTTTCGGTCTATGAGCTCAAATTTCGGAGTAGCATATGTATACCAACGTTCAATGAATGAAATGGAGAGTGTAATACTGTCATTAATTGACACTGTATTTAAGAAAACAGAAGTGAATAGCTTGGTATTGTACAGGTTTCTGTGAATTGATTGAAACAATTCAGTCGTGTCCTGTATTTCGATGCGGTCTCCCTTTTCAATCCCTATAATTTGCCGTAGCGTTTGTGCTTTGGTTCTGTGTAGCCCCAGAAGTTCAACATCTGCCACAATAAGGCTCTGACCAAGGAGTTGAGACCCTGAAATTAGGCTAATGACAATGAGAAATGCGCGCAAATGCTCCTACACTTTAGAAGGCGCAAAGTAATTGCATTTAGAACAGAAGGTGCTTACACAGTAGTACGGTGATGGGTAAAAAAACGCCAATAATTAATGCGTAATTGATTCCAACTTCCATGTCTTTGTGCGCTGAGGGTTTCATTCTTTCAGTTTTAATACTTCAAGAATGAGAAGCCCCTGCGCAAACTTATTGCGCAGCTTTGCAGTCTTTGGAAAAACCTTAATTCAATTGCTGTCTCAACCCAATGCTAATACCCGCCTGTATGGGGCGCATTGAAATCCAAGTACCTTCTTTGTTAATGTCGCTGAAGTTCATGGCCATTTCAGGTCCTATGTACCATTCCAGGTTTTCACCCATATCATGGCTATAGTCTACTCCAATAAAGCCAGCCATACTTGATTGATAAAAGGTTTGAGAAATAGCCGAGCTTACCTCAATCATTCGATCACGATCCTGAGTAAGGTGGAAAGAGTTAGCTCCAGCTACCAAGCGCAATTTGGCGCCGCCTCTAATGTTAAAGGAGTGCTTTTTTCTTTGTCCTATTTTGAAGTTCATTCCCAGCGGAATATCTACAAAAACGAAGGAGTTCGTCATGGAGTAGGTGTTACCGGCAATTACACTATCACCAGCTATTTCGGCCTGATCCACTACACTAAGAACGCTCGAATTAGAAGTTTCCTTTTTATTGAGAAGGTCTGATTGTGGATTGTAGTTATCCGTCACCACTTCGTTATCATCTCTCAATAGGCTATAGGTAGGAGTTTCCTTACGGTGTGTACTAAATGCCATATACTGTTTTGCCGAAGTAACACTAAGCCCGGTGACTACTGAACGTTTTGAAGAAAGCGCTACTTGAATATCCGAACCAATGCTTACATAGTTTCCACCGGTGTACAAAGTATTGTGAAAGTCAACATAACCGTTGTCATAATTGCTTGAAGCATACCGCGATCTGTTTCGCACATTGAAAGTACCACTACCAGCGGTTACGCTAATTGTACTGGCCTTAGTTTCTTCAGGGCTTTCAATACTTGCCACTTGTTGAGCAATTTGAGGTTGCTTTAGCTGAAATGGAAACTTTGGGGTAACACCTTCTAGTTGTTTAAGCCCAAGTGCTTTTATAAAAGCCAATTCCTTGAAGCTTTGACCCATACTTGCAACAGCATGGCCCATAGTATAATCTCCTGACGTGTTATGGTCATGATTATTTGTCAAATGGCCCAATCCATTGCCGTTTTGCGAACTGCTGTGTGTACCTGAAGAGGCATTTTTCTGAACGGTTGGTACTGCGGCTAAATTTCCACTACCATTTTTCGATGTTTTTGTACCTCCATTTGGAAGACTTCCGGCAGTATTTGAAGCGTTTGAGTAAAACGTACTTTCAGAACCTGATGGTAAGGAAGAAGCCAAGGATGAGGTGCTCTGATCATTTCCTTCAACTTGAGCCAGCGAGTCGTTCTCGCCGGTATATTTATTCACTGTACCTGGAAGAAGCACAAAAAGCAGGGCTACTGCTGCCATGGCCATAATTGGAACAAGCTTTTTCTTCCATGTTCCACCATTACGTTGTGCATCCATTTTCGCCTCAATGGCTTCTAAACTACCAGTGGGCGGTGGAGCAGCAAAACTGTTGAACTTATCTTGTAAAGCGGCTTCAAAACCTCCTGGGATTTCTTCCATGCTGTTGGCAATACCTTCCCACAAGCCGGGAGGTGGTGCTTGCTCAAAACCAGAGACCTTATTTTGAATTCCTGTTTCTATTGAGTTGGGAATTACAGCGGCTATAGAAGCCCATAGGGCTGGGTTTGGAGCTTGGGAATAAGAATCAAGTTTAGATTGCAAAGACGATTCAAATGGGTGGTCCAGTTTGTTTTGAATCTTATCCCAGTTGTGCGCAGCTACATTGGCACTGGCCGAATTTGCAACGGCCTTTATTTTGTCTTCGAAAGATCTACTCATAGTCAGCGTACCTTTTGCCTATTTCAGTAGTTTCCTGAGCGGCAAGCATTTTTTGTAGGTAGGTTCTGGCTCTTGAATATTGTGATTTTGATGTGCCAATTGATATGCTTAATTCTTCAGCAATTTCTTTATGGCTGAATCCTTCAATAGCATACATGTTAAACACCATTCGATAACCGTCAGGCATTCTTGAAATCAATTTCAAAATTTCCTGCGCAGACATTGAATCAACAACATCGTCCTTGAATTCAAAGTCGCTGTTCTCCAATTCAATATCACTAATCACAAACCTCCTACGCTGGCGGTAATACTCAATAGCCGTATTTACAAAGATTCGACGCACCCACCCTTCAAAAGAGCCATAAGGCTGGTATTTATGAATGTTGCCGTACACTTTTACAAATCCGTCTTGAAGTATGTCTTCTGCCTCTGCTTGATTTTGAGCATACCTTAAGCATACTCCCATCATTTTGCCAGCGAAATAATTGTAGAACCTATGCTGGTCCTTACGTCTGCCTTCAATACAGCCTTCAATTATTTCTTGTAATTGTTTGTTTTCCACCGGTTGTCTTTGCTGTGTTGTGAATAATGTTAACGGAAGTACAACGGTTGCATCAAAAATAAATTTTACTGGGACAAAAGGGGGTGCGCAACATTTCTGCGCACCCCTCTAAGTGTTTTGAAGGACCAAAGAGCAAAACATGAATAGTATTTTAAAACCACTGGCAGCCTTAATTGAGAAAAACGACCAGGTTAAAAGCTTGTCCTTTAGGAATATGGGGCTAAATGCAATTCCAGTTGATTTGAGCCGCTTTCCAAAGTTGGAGCATCTCGATTTGAGTGGGAATCAATTTTCTGTTTTACCCGAACAGCTTTGCTCGCTCAAAAAACTTAAGAGCATTAATCTGTCTGGCAACTTTAGACTGAATTGGTCAAGAAGTCTACTTGTGCTACTTGATTGCCCCAAACTTGAAACTCTTAACATTTCTTATAATGGCTTAGAAGAGCTTCCTGCCGAACTGCTTCATTTTGATCAATTGAAAAAACTGGTGCTGGACGGAAATAAATTAGATGCTTTCAGTAACAGAAGCTTGATGAACACCCCTGAAAACGTGGAGGTAATTAGTGCATGTCATTGCCAAAATGGTGAGTTTGGAACAAGAGTCAAGAACCTTCCTTCACTTCGACAAGTGGTGGTTAATGATTTTGACTATGAAGAGCTGATGCGCCTGCATTGGAGAAAACCTGAGGTTGAAGTGATTTTACTTTAAGATGTACTGAACAAGCTGGTACTTTTGTTGTTGACTATTTAGCATGAGTACAGAAGAAGGTAAAAGAGAGTTTATTAATCCTATTGATAAGGATAAGATAACAGAGAATCCGCATAGCCTTGAATATGCTCATACGGTAGGAGGTGCGGTAATAAAGCCAGAAGACAAGGGGAAAATTAAGGGCAGGGCCATAAGCGCTATGCAGGAGCAAACAGGGCTCCAAATGAATCAGATTTACGAACAAATGCAGTTATTGGCCAACCAGGCCAAAGTACTTCAGGATAGAGTGAATATTTCAGAAAGGATATATGGTGCCGAAATGCGTTTTGAACCACTCATATCTCATATTTACTACCTCTATAGAAAGGGTGAGAAAGATATGCTCACCATGGTGTCGCCCGGAGAATGGGGGAAAAGAATGCCTTATGATGCCTTTGTGGCAAAAGTGAAATTACTGGGTGACCATACCTGGGAAATCCTTGAGAAAGGAGAAGAGAAGTAGGTTTTTTGGCTATTGATACCCATCCGACTCAAGTTTCAGTTTGATGGTTACTCTCATGCCTTGTTTCATGTCATTTTGTTTTGAAAGGTCCATCAACTCTAACGTGTTGTCCTCATGCAAGAGCATAATTCTTTTCTTGGTAATTCCAATGGCTTTGGGTTCGTGTTTGGTACGGCTTGAACTGGACATAATGCCTACTCCGTTGTCGGTAATTTCAAAAATCAAGAAACCGTCTTTATGTGTGATGAACACCTCAATGAGCCCTTTATTAGAGCTGGGAAGTATACCGTGAATGATTGAGTTTTCTACAAAGGGTTGTAAAAGCATTGGAGGAATTTCTGCTTCAAGTTCCTCAACTCCAGAGTCCAGTTTTACTTCAAAATCAAATCGACCTCTATAGCGACGCTGCTCCATTCGCAAATAGTGTTCTAGTACATTAACTTCCTCTTCAAGTGAAATGGTGTTTCTTTCACTGTTTTCCAATGTTCTTCTCATAAGATTAGAAAAGTCAGCTATATAGTTCACAAGATCTTCGTCGTTGTGCTGTGAAATTCTACTTTGAATAGAGTTGAGGCTATTGAATAAAAAATGAGGGTTCAGACTTAGATTCAAAGCCTTTCGCTCCAGTTGGTTTAAGGTGAGTTGAGCTTCTTGTTCTAGTTGAGCTCTTTTTTTCACCTGCCTAAGCCTAATGGTAGCAGTCACCCAAAAGATAAGTCCCAAGCTTACCAGGAAAAGGAGTATTCCTTCGGTTCTTTGCCAAAAGGGGGGAAGTATAGTGATTTGAAACTGTCGTTCATTGGTTTTTTGACCGCCTTCAGTCTCTCCCCAAATTCTAAACGCATGATCACCAGATTCAAGGGAATTGAAAATGGCCGTATTATCTGTAGCAAGCTGTGCGGTTTGTCCATCAATAGCATAAACCAGCCGCGCTTTTGTGTTGCTTAAGAAATTAATAAAATCAGCTTCAATACTAAAAGTGTTTTCATTGGGGCCTAATTCAATTTCGTCAAAATTGCTACTGTCCTTCTCCAGGTAGTTGATTTTATACCGAACAAGTTTGAAGAGCTTGTCTTCTTGTTTTTTCTTTTTGGGATCAAAGTGGTACAGCCCGGCAATGGTTCCAACGAATAAGCGCTGCCTTCTGTCGCTGTAAAATAATGACGTAACTCGTCGTTGATCAATGTCTTCATTGAAGGTAAATGATTCAAGTTGGCCATTTGAATACTTAAGAAGCCCCTGTAATGTTCCAGACCAAAGGGCGCCGTCCGGTGTTTGACAAAGGGCATAGCTTTCTACAAAGCTCAGTTGTTGAATAGAGTCGATTGCCTTGGCTTCAGAGCTGTATTTTGCTGCGAAAACACCATTCGACGTACTGACGTACCAATTGCTATCGGTAATTATCAAGTCGTTGTAAGTATTGTCCTTGCCAAGAGAATTTGCCGGAAGAACACATGTGGTATCTATTAAACCCTTGTTTTCTGCAATGTGGTAAATACCAAAATCGCAAATGGCAAGAACTCCATCCTTAACTTCTAAAAAGCGGTTGGTTCTTCCGAGGTTATGCTTCGGTTTAAATCTGATTTGCTCCCCAACTCCCCCCTGGGAAATGGTTCTGATGGAAAAACTTCCCCAAAAACCGGTATAAAAAATTCCGTTGAAAATGGCACTCGAAGGCCCGTTTTTGATTACGGCCTTTTGGCCAAGAATGTTCCGAACTTCCCACACATATCTGAACCTTACTCTGGTGCGTATCGTGCTCACTAACCAATAATCGTCATGATAATTGAGCTGGTGTGTATAATTACTAAAGAACACGTCTTCCATGTCCGCGGCAAAGTCAACTCCTTTCGTCAAAGGCTTTAGGGCGTTATCGCCTACAAGGTAAATGCCATTCTCAGTGCCCACCAGCAGATGGTTATCATTTTCCACGAAGCAATTAATTTTCGTGTCTGCACTATTTTCTACCAGTGCAATATCGGATGGCCGGATCATCAATAGGCCTTGGCCAATGGTGCCAAGCCACATGGTTCTGTTTTTATCTCTATAGGCTGAAGTGATTACATGGTCATCTAGTCCCAAACGTGCCTTGTGGTTATAGACCTTCTTGCCATCAAACTCCAGTAGATCACCACTTTGATTTGCATACCAAATGGAACCGTCTTCAAACTCTCTTACATCTCGTACCACCAAATGGTCTGGTGTTTCCTGATATAGTTTAGAGAGAATTTTGCCATCTTTAATGGTCATTATTGTGTCCTGCCCCCATGCTATTAAATTCCCATTTTTGGCCAGTAGATACCTCCAAATTAAATCTACCGCCCACTCTCGGCTTCTAAGAGTAGGTGTATAAATGGCCTTTTGAGTGCCATCTTTAATGTATTTTAAATCGTAAGAATCCCATACATAGAGATCCCCTGCATAATCCGTTGAAAATGATATGATGTTTTCATTGTCATATACCAACTGACTCGCCTGGTTTGTGCCAGCTTCTTTTTTATACAGTTTTGTACCTCGTTTAAAATAAAGAGTGTTGGTGGGGGGAGAGTAACTTACGAGTTGTTGAATGTTGCGTGCGCCTTCTATTGCCTCTTTCCATACAATTTCATTGTTTTTTATATAATACACGCCATTTGTGTTTCCTCCTAGCAATAGGTATTCTCCTGGGGCAATAGGTAGGATGTCGTCAATCCGTTTTGATTTGATTTGAGATACATAGGCAGGACGGGTAAATTGCTTTCCATCAAAAAGGAAGAGTCCATTTTCTGATGCGATAAGTAAACCACCGTTGCCATCATTTTCTATGGAATTGACTGTTTGGGTAAGGAGTCCGTCAAATTGGTTGAAATAGGTTTTAGTGTAATGAGGCTTTTGGGCCCATAGTGTGTAACTCCATAGAAGTAGCAATATGAAAGCTACCCTACGCATACTAAAATTGCTTAAGAACCTGAGCCTTTCTTCTGGCGGAAATGGGAATGATTGCTCCATCATTGAGAATTGCGGTTCCAGTTCTTTTGGTGGTTATTTCACGGATAAAATCTTTATTTACGATATGCGAAATATGGCAGCGAATGAATCTCTCAGGTGCTAAAATCCCCTCACATTCTGTTAAGGTGAGTCCTGACAGCACTTGTTTTTGATCTGAAAGGTGAAACACTGCTCCTTGCTTAGTTGATACAATTCTCTTGATCGTATCTACAGGTACAATGGTAATACTGGCATCTGAAGATTTTAAGGTGATGTTCTCCTGATACGTATTTCCGGCTTTAAGAGAAGTAAAGAAATTTCTCAGGGAGTTGTTGTATCGATGTTGCATGGCACTGTCTAAAAGCCCAGTGTCTTTCATTTTTTGCAATACAGCAACTGTATTCTTAAGGTCATTAGTATTAATGGGTTTAAGCAAATAGTCTACTGCGTTTGATCTAAAGGCCCTAAGTGCATATCGTTCGTAGGCAGTTATAAAGACTACTTGAAAGTCAATAGCCCCCATTTTTTGAAGTACATCAAAACCGTTGAGTCTGGGCATTTGCACATCAAGGAAAAGAACATCAAAATCATAGTTTTTGATCTTTTTTATTGCTTCAACGGGATCTGTGAAGCAAACAACAACTTCTGTGTTGGGTACAAAATTTTCCAGAATGTTGTTTAGGTTTTCAATAGCGTACTGTTCGTCATCGAGCATGGCCACCTTTACTATGCCATTCTGTGGTCTTGTATTCAATTGCAATGAAACTTTAGACGGCAAAATGTATTACAAATTGCGCCAACCTCACGACAAGAGTTTAAGGATTTGAGAAAGCGTGACGTATTTCAGGATAAACGTGAAAAAGCCCCTGTTTCCTTTCAAAAACGGGGGCAGATGATTAAAATCACTTGAGTGATCTTGTTCGGCAATTGTTCATGGTTTCAAAAGACTTTGGTAACCCTATGTCCTGGAAAAAAATCAAATTCTTTTTTAACCTATTCTAGTTTACTACTTGCGGATATGCTTTATACAGTTCACTAGATAGGTAATCAGCTATGCGTTTCATGCCTGATACACGTTTACCATGCCGCGATTCCGCTTCCGCATTATAGTTGGTGTTTGTATTCACATCATATACATACCGTAGCCCGTTTTCTGCTAAAACATATTCCAAGGCCCCTATGGAGATTCCCTTTGATTTAAACATGCTTATGTATTTCGCAGTATCCGGATTCGTGTACTCTGGAATGATATTAAATTTTGGTGTTACATTGGAATCTGAGTGAGTCGCTTCAGCCGGGCAAAACTCGCCTTCAACGTTGCAAGAGTCAGCTGGGCATAGTTCGAAGCCTCCAGTAGCATCCACACTCACGGCATAATATAATTGGTCCCCAATCATTTCCACTCGGGTGATTCTACCATCTATGGGTTTTACGTACTGCTGAACAATTAATATCCCATCCAGCGATTGAGGATGTGAATCTTCTAATATATCCGTCTCAAGTTGCTTCAAGGTATGATAGAGCTTTACTCCAAGCCCTTTACCGCCTCTGTTGGGCTTTACTATGAAAGGCAGTTGGTCCAGGTCTTTAGCGGCCTGTAATAAGTCGGTTTTGCTATTGGCCACTAATGATATTGGTGTTGGAATATCGAAGGCATTTAATGCGGTTAGCTGTTGTGTCTTTCTTACTTCAAGGGCCAGTGCTCTACTGTCATTAATAACTTTTCGACCATGTGCCTCGAGCCAGCTGAGAATGGTGTCTGTTAATTCAACAGCATAACGGTGCTGACGCGTGTGCGAAGAAGCACTCATGCGGTTGTAAAAGATGCCTTCGGGTGGCTCTTTTTGAAGATCAAGCTTTCCTTCGTTAATAAACCAGTCTTCATAGGGCACTTCCATATTCTGCAAGTGGGTTATCAAGGGCGTAGTCCAAAGGTCGTTTTCGTGAATGATGTGGATTTTGGGTGTATTCATGGTGGTTTTTTAAATGCAGGGCATAAAAAAAGCCTTCCCAATAACTTGGGAAGGCTTCACAACTAAAATTGATTTTATTCAGCTATAAGACATACTCCTTCCCTGGATGCGCGTAGCAACAACAGATAGAAGTGAATATGGCTTTAAGAGCTTTCATGATTTAATTATGTAACTAACTCCAGATGTCTGGGCATAGTTCATGGTTGCACAAAAAAAAGACAAAGTCAGTAAAATAACAAGCGGTTTTTTCTGCGCCTAACATTGTATGTGTGTGCCCAGGGCTACTTGAACCGTTAATTTATTGGATACAACCACTTACTAAAAGTGCTCAAAGGCTATTCAAGTCCGGTATATCTTGCTCTCAGAATTCCCGGGAAGGACTTTAACCCTTAAAACTCAATTCATGACTACTTTACGACTAATGGTTCTTATGGGAGCCCTATTCACTTTTGCCCTTCAAAACACAAATGCCCAACCATACGTATGTGGCGAAACCACCTGCTATAATGGAACTAAGCCAGTATGTATTGATAATACCACTGGTTGCGATGTACGAGTAACGGTTAACTATACCTGTGGTAATGACTCGTATAGCAGAACCCTTGTAGCTGAAAAAAGTATGCCCACTGGCTTTTGCATACCCGATGATTGCTGTGTGGAGAGCGTTGTATTTGTTTATGCCGTAGGCGGATCTTCAAGTACAATTACCATTACTGAACCTGGAACTTCCTATTGCGCTGGTGTGTGTGTTGCTTGCCTCACAAATGTTTGCACTACGTGGACTGAAGAAAGCGACTGTGACAATGCATCAGGCTACCAATTTGGAATAGGCTGTGACAGCTAGAAAGACAGGAGTGCCTCCATATGGTTTCGGCCAGGAGGCACTTTCTTTTAATTTAATCCCTTATCTGTGAAGAAGGCACTTCTTGTATGTAGTATGGCTACGTGGATGTTACCTGGTGATTTTGTTGCCAGGAGCTCGGTAAGTAGCATCCCTACAATTATTTATTTAGAGGATGCGGGGCATGACAGAATGGAGAAAAAGACTTTCATTAAAAGCGACAGGCAGCAAGGTGCGCAGCGCACAAGTTCGTATAGATGTCGTTTTTTAAGTGTAGTACCCTTTGAAAGTTCTGTCACGAAGGATGATGTTCAGTAGCAATTCTGATGATTTAGACCATGAGAAAAATGCTCACTCGCGTACCTTTTACTTCGTTTGTTATAGGATGATGAAGTTCTTCCAGTACTATATGGTTGTTTTTGTGGAGCAGTTGAACCCTTTCTATCGTTGTTGGAATTCCTATGGAGTTTCCTGTGATGTCAGAACTCTTCTTTTGCTGATGAATTCCAATCCCATTGTCTTCGATCACAATTTTGAAGTTATGCTCGGGCCCAGGCGCTTCATGAAAGCTTATATCAAGTTTACCTAAACCTTTAGAAGGAAGAATGCCATGCCATATGGCATTTTCAATAAAGGGTTGAATAATCATGTTTGGAATCATAATTTCTTCAATGTCAAGACCATTTGTGTCAATGGAATAGTCGAATCTCCCACTATGCCGTTTTTGAGTAATGTTTATATAGAGCTTTAGACGCTCTATCTCTTCATCCAGATCAATATAACTGTCTTGTACATGCCTTAGATTTAAGCGAATGAGCTCAGAGAATTCCTGCATATAGGTCCCGGCTTCTTTAGCTGAGCGCTCATGAAAATAGAAGATAATTGAGCTAAGTACATTTTGAACAAAATGCGGACTCATGGAGGCGCTCAAAGCTTGAAATTTCAAATGGTTTATGCGCCTCTCTATTTGCAATTCCTGTGTCCGTTTTTTCCTTTGTGTTTGCAATCTGAAGATTAAAACAGAAGCCAGGAGTACAATAACGAGGCAACTCACAAGAGCCCTGAACCAGGTGGTCATCCAGAAAGCGGGAATAACCTGAAAGGCAATGACCTTGGAAGCTGAAAACTTATCTGAAGCCCTGTGTTTTGCCCGCACTTCAAAAAGGTGTTCTCCAGGGCTCAGTGAAGCATAAGTAACGGTGCGTGCCTTTGTTTTTGACCAATCCATGCCCTGATCCACAAGACGGTATTCGTACTCTATATCGTGTGCATATTTGAAGCTGTTGGTATAAAAAGATATTTCCAGGGGCATCTCATCATAGGCAAATTGGATTTCGCTTTCCGTAGGCTTGAAGGTGTTCTTATTCGACTTAATATTTTCGAGTAATACTGGTTGTGATGGAATGGGGGCAAAGAGTTTGCCCGACTCTAGTTTTAACAGAGCTCCTTCACAAGCGAGGTACAGGTTTTGGTTAAGGTCAAAGACCATGTCTTTAACCTTTGATTGTGCCAGTGTTCTGAAATAGTTGAGTTTCCTGAGTTGCCCATCAGGCCTTAAACAAGCAATTCCCGCATTGGTACCTATCCATACCGCGCCGTCAGCATCCATCTCCAGGCAATGGCAAAGGTTGGCTGGTAGTCCTTCTACTTCAGTGAAGTGTTGCCATTTATCCTTGGTTTTTCTGTAAAAGCCTGTGCTGGTAGCCAAGCAAATGGCTCCGGTTTTGTCTAAGCAGGCATCGTTGATTTTCCCTCCTGAAAAGGAAGAAAGGGCTTTGGGTGGATAACCTTTCAGATTGTTTTGCCACACAAAAACTCCCGTGTCAGTAAGGCACCATACTTCGTCCCTATACTTGAAAAAACGATTTATTCTTGTTGTGAGACCTCGGTTTTCCCTTTGAAAATGTTCACTCTTATGGCCGTAGGAGAATAGCCCGTGGTAACTTCCAATGAGCATTTTATCGTCAGAAAGTGGCTGTATTGACAGGGCGCCATTCGGAATACCAAATGAAGTAAACTTTCCCGCTGAGAGTTGTGATAAACTAAAGGTGCTTCCAATAAGTATATCGTCTTCGGTCATTTGATACATGTCATAGACCGTTTCATTGTACTTGAGCTTGAGGGTGAGTTCTCTAAGCTCATTATTGTTCCACCTATACAGGCCTCCCAGACCACCTGCATATATACTCCCATCCTTAGCAGATAAGAGTGTTCTAAAAGGCAATTCATTACTCAGAAAGCTTATAGGATCTTCAGTAAAAATGCCATAAAAACCATCGGAATTGGTGGCCACCCAAATGTTGCCTTCGGCATCCTCAAAAAGATCATTTACCACTGTATTGGAATCGCCAATTAACTTGTGTTGCTCAGTTAGTCTTCCCTTGTTATATAAATAAAGCCCACCGTCATGAGTGCTGCACCACAGTCTGTTTCTTTTGTCCATTTTAAGAGCAGAAACATCCTTTTTGTGCTTAAGAGTAAATAACCTGTGTTGGGTTGAATCCGTAAGGCTCCAACGAAAAACAGAGTTTTTAATGGAAAAGAGTATTTCGCTGCTAGTGACATCAATCAATGAGGCACCCTCTTGAGGAAGTACTAACCTACTCTCATGCTGTGAATAATGCCAGATTCCGGCGTTGTCGGATACAAAGGCCCCTCCATTATTATCTGAGCAAATGTCTCTGCTGACTTCAAATTCCTTCAGAACAGAAGCCCCCTGATGGTCAAATGTGATTAGATTACCTATTGAGCGCACAAGGATCTTGTTTTCAAGACTTAGCATTTCCAAAGGCACCCTCAAGTAAATGTCATAAATAGAGTCTTTCGCAAAAGTTTTTGGAAGCTGCGATAGTGTATCGTCTTTAAAAAAATAAATTCCGTCGCGGTAATATGATAAAACAATTGAGCCGTCTGACTTGGGGAGAATGGCGAGGATGGACTGGCCTCGCAGTAGCTTGGAAAAGGAGTATTGCTTGAATGAAAGGCCGTCAAACCTATTGAGGCCATAGTCGCTTCCTAACCAAAGGTGTCCATTGACGGGGTCTTGGGTTATTCGGAAAACCGTATTGTCAGAAAGACCATCTTCATTGGTATAGTGAACGCTTTGGAGTGATTGTCCGAAACTACTATCAGAGCAAACCAGAAGTATGCTGTAAAAGAAAATGGACAGAAACTTATTCAAATGCCAGCGCTAATGTTTCTTATGCAATTGAGAAAGTACTCTTTTCTTCGTCTGGAAACTTCTACAAAATCACCATTACTGAGCACAACATAAGGAATGCCATCAGTAAAGTATTCCTTTACATGGTCAAGGTGTATAACATGCGACTTATGAATCCTCACAAATTTGGAACTATCCAATATGCTCACAAACTCCTTGATACAACCAGTGGCCATTACTTTGGTATTGTTGTCCAAATGAAAAGAAGTGTAATTGCCCTCCGCCTTTAAATGAACAATGTTTGAAACATCAATGACCTTGAGACCGTTGGCATGTGGAATACGCAGTTTACCCGGAAGATACGCAGGAGTCATTGGGTGATTCCCCTGCCGACTTGGCTTAAACACCTTCTCCATGGTTTCCTTGAGCTCGCTTAATGAAACAGGCTTGAGCAGGTAGTCTAAGGCATTGGCCTTTATTGCTTTGAGTGCATAGCCTTCATGGCCAGTGGTAAATACTACATTTTGATGCGAGCCGGTAAGCGTATTGAGAAGTTCGAAACCACTTTCATCCGGCATTTCCACATCCAGAAAAAGGAGATGGGGTTGCCAGTTAAAATAGGTTGAGCGAGCATCAGAAGCTGTATTTGCTTCTCTAACACTTAATACATCGGAAAAATGTTCATTGAGGATGCCATGAAACCAGGAAGAAAAGCACGGCTCATCATCCACTATAAGAGTTCGTAATATGGGAGCTACTTGAGCGATGGCAAAGTATTAGCTGTTAATGAAATTAGCTAGAACAGAGAAGTCTCCGCGTGACCGTTAATGAACAAACACAAGGCCTACAGAATATTTTCAGAATGCACTAACCTTTTCCGAAGATACGATGGGCGTTTATTTTTTTTGTTATTGCTTATGTTAATCTTCAACCCTGGCATGACATGGGGTGGGCTATGGAAGAAATCCATATGTATTCTTCCTATTTATCCGCCGTTGTTCTGATATACTTAGGCAAAACCATCATATTTGTCGATAGATTATATACCAAAGGGTAGGATAGTCTAGTTAAATGAAGTATCGACTCTACTCTTGAGTGTTAGCTTCTATGGTATTTGGTCGGTTAGTGTTAAATACAATTTCAAAGATGTTAGGCCTGATTGTGAAGTACTCCCATACTATTTATTCTTTCATGTTTGCTGTGGTTAGATATTGTCACAATTGCCTTGCTCTAAAGTGAATACAAAAGAAGTATGTGGCTTAAAAAGGACTTTGGCCTGAAACTCATCTTCCTTACGCTCGTGGTAATTGGAAACTCTACGGTTTTGAAAGCACAGTTCAGGTATTATCAAAACTATACAAGCGCCGATGGACTGAATAATGGAAGTTGTTACGCTCTGCATCAGGACCAACGTGGTTTTGTTTGGGTTGCGACAAACACTGGCCTGGATCGTTTTGATGGTTCTACGTTTAAAAACTTTGATGAAGACGACGGCTTTGACGGAACTTTACTACGCAGGATACGAGAAGACAGTCTGGGGAGAATTTGGGTCATGACTTATTTTGGGGGGCTGTTTCATTCACAGGATTCCACAGGAACTTCCTTCACTGAATATGAACACAATGAAAAAGTTAAATCTCTTGGCGCCGGACCGTGGGATTTCTTTTTTGATAAAGAAAAAGGGCTCACCATTGACTTTTCTTCCCGCAGACTCAGCGGGATAGAAGGTGAGGCCGAAGGAGTTGGTTTTTTAGAAGCAGGTGCAATCTTTCATGTACCATCGCATGAAAGATCCTTTTGTAATAACAATAGGTTTATAGACAAAGTTATTTGTATCACAGAAAGAGATAGTCAGGTGTTTGTTGTTCCACGTATGGAGCAGCCAGGTTATTTTCCCTTTTACCTTGATGCGAATGCCTTTCTGTATGGAGCGTATTTGGTTGAAGTTACAGAGGGTGGTTGCGTACTGAACACCTTGCCAGAGAAGGCAACTTGCTTAGAGTCTATTTCAGCTGAAGAATATTTACTAGGCACCAGCTCAGGACTTTGGCGGTTTAATAGAGCATTACAAACCAGTCAATTGCTTATCCCTAATATTAACGTATCGGATATATTAATTGGCAGCCAAGGCAATGTTTGGGTGGCTACCAGGAGCAATGGAATCTATAAGATACCTTCTCTTGAAATTATGACATATGAAGTTGTAGAAGAAGATGAAGCTGGCCTTATTGGTTTTGGAACAGGGGTAGAACAGGAGCTCTGTGTTTATTCAAAACACGTACTTTATGCGAAGGAAGTAGACTCCACAAGTTTTGAACGGAGTTTTCATGTTACCGAAGCTGATGTGGCTATAAGGGATGTATTGGGGCAGGCAGAAACCACGGAAAAGATATTGGTCTGCAACTTTGGACAGCCAAACGTTCGTGTTATAGATGGGGTAGAGTACCGGAAAAAGGAGCAATTCCCTTTAAGTCATCAAGTGCATCACGGGCGTTTTAGAAATGGAGATCTTTATCTTACCACGGCTCGTGGTGTTTATCAATATGACATTGATAAGAATGAGGCTATGGCCCTTCAGCCTGATACCTCCGTAATTTTATGTCATAGCCTTGAAATGGATGAGAAGGGACTTTTTTGGTGTGGAGGAATGGGGGAAGTTTATAGAGAAACAGCCAAAGGCCTTACTTCTGTAATTGACTTGGAAACCTTAATTATTGGCCTTGATTTTTGTGAAGGACACCTGGTTGTAGCCACACAGAAGAAAGGAATTCGCTTACTTGATACAGCGAGCATGGAGCTTACAACCATTAGGGAAGAAGACGGATTGAGCGATGACTTGATGTCTAATGTGATGGTTTACAAAGACCAAATATGGGTCTCTTCAAAAAAAGGAATTAATCTAATAGAGCGCAAAGGGGAGCAATGGAAGGTAAGTACTCCCTTTATAAGTACCGTTTTGAACCATAGAATAGTCATGGATATGATGATCCGAGACAGCTTACTTTGGGTCTGCCTTCCACGGTCCGTAGTGTCCATTCCTTTGAAAGTTGGGTTTCCTGAGAACATGTGGCCCGTGCTTATAACGGGAGCAGGTACTGAGAGACAAGCCATTCCAAAATTGGAGTCAAGCTTCGCTCACAATGAAAACGATGTTTCCCTGCATTTTTCAGAGCCTAACTTCCTTAACTTATTTGGCGATAAGTACTTGTATAGGCTACTGGGATCTTCCAATGAAGAGTGGAAAGGCATTTCCGATGAAAGCATCACGTTTCCAAGTTTACAGCCGGGAGCGTATGAGTTTCAAATAAAGGCTAAACCTTTTTCTGATGATGTTGCTGTTCCTGAAGCTTCAAACTATTCTTTTTCGGTCTTGCATCCCTTTTGGAAAACATGGTGGTTTATAGGTTTGGAGGTACTCTTTCTACTATTCTTGATTTATGTATTGATACAATATAGAAGTACACAACTGGCCAATAAAGAAGTATTGAAAACAGAGTTGGTTAGGCTTGAGCTCAAAGCCTTAAAGGCGCAGATAAACCCACATTTTGTTTACAATGCCATCTCCTCCGTTCAGTATTACCTTTCAAAAAATGAGTCATCAGAAGCGCAGAAATACATGCGGGATTTTGCACACCTCATTAGGAAAGTGCTTGAACACTCAGACAAAAGCTTAATTCCATTGCAAAGCGAACTAAGGCTTATTGAAAACTATGTGGATCTAGAAGCAAGGAAATTAGACGGCGAAACCTTGATTTTCAAACAAGAAATTGCTGACCAGATAAATCCCTTGAATGTAAGAATTCCACCAGCCTTGTTTCAGCCCTTTGTAGAGAATGCCATTTTTCATGGCTTAAAGAATAAACAAGGTGAACGAAAGTTGGTGGTGAGGGTTCATAGGACCTCCAAAGAGCTTTATGTTGAAATTGAAGATAATGGGATAGGACGCAAAAGATCGGCAGAAGGACAGCGCAGCGCTTATAGGGGACCATCGTTCGGAATAAGCATTGCATCCGAACGCATAAGGGTGTTGAATGGAGCAGAAGATAGGGAATCTGTTGTTATAAAGGACCTTACAGGACATTCAGGAGAAGCATTAGGAACCAGAGTTACATTGTCAATTCCTTATATATCAGTGGCGTAATGAATGCAATAATTGTAGACGACGAAATGCTGCCGGCGGGCTATTTAAAGGAACTTCTGGAAGAGTATTGCCCGCAGGTTGATGTAGTTAAAGTACTAACAGACCCTATTGAAGCTATTTCATATCTTAACAGCCATAGGCTGGAATTGTTGTTTCTTGATGTAGAAATGCCTCAGATGAATGGTTTTGAGATGCTTCGTTGCCTTCATAAACATCACATTCCTAAAGTGATTTTTACTTCAGCACATAAGCATTACGCTCCGGAAGCCTTTGATATATCAGCTTTGCATTATTTGCTAAAACCTGTTATACCAGAAAAGTTGATTCAAGCCGTTAACAGGGCTTTAGAAGACAAGGGAGTGAATGACACTCTTCTACAAGACGTACTGAATGCACCGCCGAAAGACAAACCACAAACCGATTTAATAAGCCTTCCTGATGGCCAACGATACCATTTAGTAGCCCCGGAAGAAATTGTTCGTGTTGAAGGCAAGGGGAGTTACTCCACGTTCCATTTGCTAGACGGCCGCAGTATTTTGGTTAGCAGGCGTATAAAAGTGTATGCCAACCAACTTAGTACCGAGCTATTTGTAAGACCACATCAATCACACTTGGTAAATAAGAGAATGGTGGCACAGTTCAACAAGAGCGATGGTGGCTTTTTAGAATTGAGAGATGGAAGTATAATTCCAGTGAGCACTGGGCTTAGGAAAAAGGTAAAGGAGCAGTTTGGACTTTGAGAATTGTCAACTGATGTTTTCCAGGCATTCCGCGTTCCATGAAAATCACATTTTCTGAATTTCTCTCATTTTATCAGGAATATGAAACCGAATGCTTTGGATTTGAAATGATGCCCTTTTCACTTAGTTGAAGCTTCTATTGTTGAAGAATGGTTTGGGCAAAAACAAGCCAAATCACTAATCCATTTCAACTAAGAACAAATGAAAAGAATTAAAAATGTATTGGGCAGTATGGCACTGTTGTGCTGCTTAATGAGTGCTCAGTCAGTAAAGGCACAGTATGAGAGACACTATGCACTTCCAGGTAATACTGCTAAAGTAGAACAGCAGGCCACTCCTTCTATAGTAAGCGGGGCTACTACAGACTTCACGGTGCAAACGGTGACCATTGGCGGACAAACTGATATTCTTGTAAGCAGTGTGAATAAGGCTGGAGGGAACGTAGTCTGGAGCAGGCGGTATGGAACCAACAATTTTGATGAAGTAGGCTACTCCATGGTGCAGGGGTTGCCAGGAACGCTAATTATTGTAGGGCATAGAAATGAGCCTGGAGGTCAGGTAGACAACTATGTGCTGTGCATAAATCAGGCAGGTGGAGCCATATTATGGGATTTACAATTTGGCAACGATGGGAGGTATGAATCTTCAAGGCTCATTATTGACGCTAAAGGTGTTGCCAGTACCAATGCCTTCGTAGTAGCCGGAGTTACACATACGAACAACATCAATAATCTGGTTCCAATGACTTATGCGATTGATGGCTGGGGCAATCTCATTTGGCATGCAGCCTATGGTGACGGTGTTACTCCACCACTGTTTCAATACTACGAACCCACTTCTTTAATGATGAACGAACAGCTCGAAGTAATAATTGCGGGACATGTACACAATGCTGGTGAGAAGACCTCTCTTTTTACCATGGGCATCAATACCGTTGACGGCGGACTTTTACCTACAGGACTCATTTATTACGACATTCTTGGCGATCTTGGAGAAGAGCAGTTTCCTTCTATCATACGGGGAGCCAACAATAATGGCTATATCATGTGCTTCAACAGCATTTTTGACACAGGCACTGAGCGTATTGGTATTACTCACCTTGACAATGACAGAGACAATATTTGGACACACTTGAATTCTATTACCGGAGATCCTGCAATACAGCGGCCCGTTAATATGATATTGAATGGAGTGTTCTATGAAATGTCATTGTATTTGCAGGAGAGCCTTACCAGTACCATTGGTAATCCAGGGCTTTTGAAAGTACAGATTAATGGAGCTTTTAACGATGGCTATCGGTACGATATAGCTTGCAACAATACCATGGACATGTGGAGGGATTTCAATGGTGAATACGTTGGAGAATCTACTATTGCCAGTCCGACTAACGTTTTCACCATGTTCCGCACTGATGTTTCGGGGCCGATTGACGGTTGTGGTGGTGCTATTCCTGATATGCAGGTGTTCACTATACCAAATCCAAGTTTTGACCATCCTATGGACGAGAATCTTGACTACGAAATCGATGAGATTGATCCAGTGTACGTTCCGGTAAACCAACCGTTGGTATTTCAGGAAGCTTGTGCGACAGCCTTTAAGACATCAGTTGAGGATGCTGAGAAAGAACTGGTTACCTTATATCCTAACCCATCTCATGGTCAATTTACCTTGTCTATTGGACAGACCATTGAAGATGGCTCAGTTCAAATTGTTGACCCACTGGGAAGAGTAGTACTTGAGCATAAACTGAGCTCAGGAAACATTCAGGTGGATCTGTCAGGAGAAGCAAAAGGCTTTTACAGTGTGTTGATTTACATTGGAAATGAGGTACAAACTCAAAAGCTCATTATAGAATAGAAAACTAGGTGCTAAGTCCTTGCACTCGTCGGCAAGGCCAGTGATAATTGTTCTACTGTCTGGCGTAGGAAGAGCCCTCTTTTAGGGGGCTCTTTTTTTTTTGCAGTTATCCAACTTTCAGAGACTTCAAGGTCTCAGGCCAGCGCTAGGTAGGCTAGTGATTTGGGCTTTTTTAATTGATTTTGATGCTTTTCCATTCACAGGATTAAGTCATATGACTAGCCATCGGAAGTACAATCGCGTAGGAGCGGGGAAGGCTTCAAAGAAGGGGGGATTTCACTTGGCACCTATGAAGGGATGCCCTTAATTCCCTACATTAAGAAATGCCACTTGCATACCTGTTCTCTTCATTTGGGCTGTGAGTGTTTTTATAGTCTGTGATAGGGTAACAACCTATCGGTTTCTGTCGATAGGTTTGTCCGGCTTTCATTGATTAGAGCCATCTCGGTTACTTTATAACCGGCCTCCTTCATTAAAATGGGATAGGCACATTATGTAGTTGCGATTCAATATGAGAATTATCGCTTTAAATGAGTAGAGTGGGATTCTATGTCAGGATGTGAGTTTTGTACGTGTAAATAAATCTCATATGGTCATTTAATAAGATGTGTTTACTATATTTTCGCAAATTCACCATATAATTAAACATTGTGTATAGTATCGAATTATTTTTTAAACGAAAAATTATGTCGAAAACTGATCGAAGAACCACGTTCCGTGTATCGATGTATGGGGTTTACTGTTCTTTTTTAATCTTTCTATTTCTTGGGCTGACCTCATGCCAGTCACGATCCGAATCTTCAGAGCAAGGAGATCAAAATGTTAAAGAAGAATCCATTGTACCTTCATCTGAAACGGCAGAAACCGAATACGTTTGTCCTATGAGGTGTGCAGGTAGCGGGCAAGATGATCCAGGTACCTGTCCCGTATGCAATATGCTATTAGTTCGTTCTGTTGAAGTGGAAGATTTTGATCCCGAAAACTCAGAATACACTCAGGGCTCAGTTTACAATTTAGAAGGTACTTGGTTGACGCAGAATGGGGATCCAATTCAACTTGCAGACCTTTCTGATGATTTTCAACTGGTGTGTATGATTTTTACGGCATGTCCAGGAGCCTGCCCTAATCTTATAGGTGATATGCTTAGCATTGACACTGCGCTTGAGCTAGAAACAAAGGAAAAGCTCAAATACCTCTTAGTAACGATAGATCCTGATAACGACAGCCCAGAGCGTTTGTCAAGATTCGCGAACACTCACAACCTAAATACAGATCGTTGGACGCTGTTACAAGGCGAAAAAGACAATATCCGCCAACTTTCTAATTTGTTAGGAGTAGAGTACAAGCAGTATGACAATGGTAGTTTTGGTCATACCAATTACTTAATCTTGTTGAACAGAAAAGGAGAAATTATATACCGTTTACATGGCATACATGTTTCAAATGAAGACATGCTTGGGTTTATGCACAAGTATATTTGATTTCAATTTCTAGACTATTTTGTACTTAAATAGAAAACCCCCAGGGAGGCATCTCCCTGGGGGTTTTTAGAAAGTTTGGATTTTAGTTTAGTAAAAGGTTACCGCACTTGCACTGGTCCATTTTGTTTGGTACATGGAAGAACTTGTACAGTCCGGAATTGGTACTTCAGGCAATCCACAACTAGCCACAGGGCTATTTGTTGTTCCTTGTGCACAATTTACTCCTGGCTGGGGGCAGTTTCCGTAGTATACGTGGTACCAGTGGTAACTTGAACCTGCACAAGGGTTTATGGTAATAGTGCTACCGGCAGGTACCATATACCAAGCAGTCAAGCAACCAGGGGTTAACCCTATTGCCGTGTGTCCTTGTACGAAAATTGGACAACTCGTGGCATTGGTTACCGATAATGCTGAAGATTGAGCTTTAGCTTCGGATCCCGGTCCTACAGCTAACAAAAAGGTGAGAAATGCCGCTAGAGCGGATGATCTCACGAATTTTAGCAAAGTCATAATTGAGTGTTATTAGTATTGGGTGGGCAATGTAGGTTATAAAAGGTGATAATCCAAAAAAATAGAAATGATGGTAAGGAAGGTTGGGTGATTTTGTGAGAATTGTATGGTAAGTATAACTCAATTATGGGAATTGGGGAGTGCGCGTAACTCAATTGTGAGAATTGGATGCTGTGTGCAACTCAATTGTGAGAATTGTAAATCTTTGGTAATAGATGCCTTGTGCTCTGCATTGTTAATTGGCTATTTCCATTTGATTTAACCGCGTGTTGTTAATTGTCTGTAGCGTTTTTGTGGGGTGTTGATTTATAGGGCTTTAATTGGTGTTTTTTTTTGGGGTCATACTAGTCTGTTTGGTTCTTTAGAAGCAACTGTGGAGCCCATGAATGTAAATTGAGGCACAGACTAATTTTAATTATTTGAGATGCGGCTGGTCGTCAAACTCTCTAACAACGGTCCAGGTATTGTCCATGTAATGTAGACTTTATAGTCAGGAGGTAATTAGACTAGTTGCAAGCGGGACTATGCGCAGGGAATGACTAGAACACCATTTTTTTTGACTGACTAACAATTAGAAGCCAAAAAAGTAGGTCAATTGGGTAACAGAAATGTGTAATGGCACACTTCTGCTATGGGTGCAAACATTGCCATTCGAAATGGATGTTTGGATTTAAGCCATTTAATGACGGAGTATCGCTTACGCTTGTTAGCATTTTAAATGTTCTCCGCATATAGTGATGGTCCATACAAATGGAGAGTTTAGAGCAGACAATTCGCTTTTTCACTTTTGCTTGGTAAAGTAGCCTATGGTAAGTCAATAAAAGATTGGTTAAACCTTTCAACAGGTTGGCGTTTTTCAAACCTGCACTGCAAGAATTCTGGCTGTACCCATTGTTCTCTTTATTGTCTAAATCTCAAGAATGTCGAAAATGGTTTGCAAGATGCTTTTGATCTTAGAGTACATAAATGTCGCAGAAACAAAAAAGCCACCTGAAGTGGTGGCTTTTGAGAAAGTGGTGATGGACGGAATCGAACCGCCGACACAAGGATTTTCAGTCCTTTGCTCTACCGACTGAGCTACATCACCAACTTGTTTTGTCTGCTTGCGTCTCAAACAGGGGTGCAAATATATTCTTGTCCGGTAATTGTGCTCATTTTTTTTGAAAAAAATCGCGACAAATTTTAGTGGGGATTAAATATGCCGACATCTCTCTCAACAAATCGCCATTTTTGCGCTTACTTATTTAAAGGAACAGCATGCAGGTTATCCTACAAGTTCTCTTTGCATTGGTGCTCATTGGAGCTTTTTACCTTTTTGGAAAGAGAATAAAATTTATAAGAAGGAACATCTTACTGGGTAAGGACGACCACGACCGAACCGACAATAAAGGGGCTCGTATACAGCAAATGGTGCTTTTTGCACTTGGCCAGAAAAAGATGTTTAAGAGACCCTGGCCAGCCATTATGCACTTCTTCGTGTACGTAGGCTTCATACTTATCAATCTTGAGTTAATTGAAATTATTACCGATGGCCTGCTGGGAACTCACAGAGTACTGGCACCTGTGTTAGGTAGCTTTTATCCAGCGCTTATCGGCTTTCTGGAAATCTTGGCTGTTTTAGTATTCCTGGGCTGCGTGGTATTTCTGTGGAGAAGAAATATCAGCAAAGTAGCCCGTTTCCATAAGTCAGAAATGAAAGGTTGGCCCATGCTTGATGGAAACCTTATTCTTGTCTTCGAAATTATCTTGGTAGGTGCACTGGTAACAATGAATGCTGTAGACCTGGCCTTACAAGCTAAGGAAGCAGAGCATTACGTTGATACAGGTTCTTTTATCGTCAGCGGTAGTTTCTCCGGAATTTTTGAAGGAATGAGTATTGGTGCTTTAGTAGCTATTGAAAGAGTGCTTTGGTGGATACACATATTGGGAATACTCTTTTTTCTCAATTACGTAACCTACAGCAAGCACTTACACATCATGCTTGCTTTCCCTAATACCTACTACGCAGATATTGACAAACCTAAGGGGCAAATGGAAAACATGCCTGAGATTCAAAGCGAAGTGGCGATGATGATGGATCCTGAAGCCGCCTTTAGCGATGATGCACCGCCACCACCAGAGCGCTTTGGTGCTAAAGATGTAACTGATCTTTCCTGGAAAAACCTACTGGACGCATACAGTTGTACAGAGTGTGGAAGGTGTACTTCATCTTGTCCGGCAAACCTCACGGGTAAACAATTATCGCCACGAAAAATTATGATGGATACCCGTGATAGGGTAGAAGAGCTTGGAAAGGCAAAGGATGCCAATGGAGCCGACCACCACGATGGTAAGTCGCTAATGGGCGATTACATAAGCCATGAAGAGTTAAGGGCCTGTACCACGTGCAATGCCTGTGTTGAGGAATGTCCGGTAAACATTAATCCACTGGATATCATTTTGAAAATGCGACGCCATATGATTATGGATGAAGCACAATCGCCAAACGAGTGGAACGTAATGTTTGGCAACGTAGAAAACAATATGGCACCATGGGCTTTCCCAGCTGATGATAGATTTAACTGGGCCGATAGTATTGAAACCAAAACAGAAAAAGAAGCATAGATGAGTGTAATAAAAGTACCAACCATGGCCGAGATGATGGCCGAAGGAAAAACTCCTGATGTGTTGTTTTGGGTAGGTTGTGCAGGCAGTTTTGATCAAAGAGCCCAGAAGATCACCAAGGCCTTTGTTAAGATCCTGCATCATTTCAATATTGACTATGCCGTATTGGGTGGTGAAGAGATGTGTACCGGTGACCCTGCCCGTAGATCAGGCAATGAAATGGTGTTTCAAATGATGGCACAACAAAACATTGCTATTCTTAATGGGTATGAAGTGAAGAAAATAGTAACGGCCTGCCCTCACTGTTTCAATACGCTTAAGAATGAATATCCTGAGTTAGGCGGAAAGTATGAAGTAATACATCATACACAGTTTTTACAGAAGCTCATTGATGAAGGTAAAATTAGTTTGAAGGGTGGTGGCACCTTTAAGGGCAAGCATATTACCTTCCATGACTCCTGCTATTTGGGCAGAGCCAATGACGAGTTTGAAGCACCGCGATTTTTGTTAGAAAAACTGGATGCAGAATTGGTAGAAATGAAGCGCAGCCGTGAAAACGGAATGTGCTGTGGAGCAGGTGGTGCTCAAATATTCAAGGAACCTGAAAAGGGAGATGCAGAAGTGCATTTTGAGCGAGCCGACCAGGCCATGGAAACAGGCTCAAAAATTATAGCAGCATCCTGTCCTTACTGTACACTTATGATTACTGATGGTGTGAAGAACCGTGAGAAAGAAGACGAAGTACAAGTGCTGGACGTGGCAGAGCTAATTGCTCAGGCAGAGGATTTATAGTTGAAGGAGATACATCCTTTGTGGTTTCCCTGCTGGGAGATAGTAAGCCGGTGGGAGCTTCAGCACAAGCTTGAATGCTGAGATTTACACTGTGAAGCATACTAATTAGAACGAATTCTAATTCAGTCCTTACGCATTCTCAAATGGTTATTTAAGGCTGCATACGGCCTCTACTTTCGGACAAATGATTCGCATGAAATGGATATTTGTTCTTTGGCCGCTGGTAGTATTCCCAATGATTTCAATAGCCCAGTTTGATACCAGTGAAATACGCTTTTCAGAGTATATTAGGTGGGATATTGACGAGTACATCAGGGTAACGGGTATTGATAGCCATAAGGTGGGGATGATGAACAGTGAAGGACACTGGTTGATACCACCGATATTTGGGGCCATTGCTGCTATTGAAGGCTTTCATGGACATGTATCCGCTCGCGATTCGGTTTTCCAATACTCCGTAAGTGGCATGCAATACTGGTATGATGAGCCCCTGGCCTGGAACTGGGGTGTGGCTGATGCTTTTGGCAAGTGGCTAGTGCCCCCCATCTATTATTCACCGTTTGATTTTGAACGTAAATGGCAAATTAAAAGATCAGGCGATAGCACGGACTTATATTGGGGAGTGGAGGAGATGTGGCCTAATGAGTATAAGAGGATACACCATTTAAGCAACAACCTCTTTGTTTTGCAAAACAAAAAAGGGGAGTTGGCGGTAAGAAATGCAAGTACTGATGAGTGGGTAGTAGCCTATGGAAGGTACTGGGTGCAGCCAGGTGATACAGCTCTGCTTGTAGCCTTTGATAAAGGCAAAGACAGTACGCAAATGCGCCTTACGGTATTGGATTCTACGGGAGCTAAGCGTACCTATTTTGCTATTTCAAAAATCCTTGAGGTATTTAGAAAGCAAGGAATGTACATTGATGTAAATGCTGAATCAGGGATGCAAAATGGTGAAAAGGGCATAGGCTTTTTTCTGGTGAACGACTCAGTTTTTGCCAAATGGTACTTGCGCAACTATTGGGAGCAATTGAGTTATACTCAAGAAGAATTTGAGGGCTTTGATGATACTCATTACTTTGATGATGTATGGGCCGATACCGTATTTACCAATATAAATGAGGACTGGAGCGCATACTACCGCGTTGAAGAATACTACTATGATTTTCATTTAGAAACCTCTGCGGGTAATACGTTTACCGTGCTGGAAATTGACGAAATGTTGAGTCACGGTTCAAGGGGGCCGGCTATAGAAAGAGCGCAACATCATTGGACCACAGTACAGCAAATAAATGGTGCTATGCACACCTTGAGTTTTGAAGACTGTTTTGATCAGAAGGATCCCAAGGGCTTGGAACAGCTGTTGTTGCAAACGGTTGGAGATACCGCTTCATTCTACATAGAGCGCTGGAAGAACGGGAACTTTAACTGGAGCCTACAGCAAGACTCTTTGCTAATTCACTTTCCTGTTCGGTCAGGTGTTGAACCCTATACAGGATGGCGACAGCAATACAAAACAATAGCTTTTCACGAAAGAGAGCTAGGCAAGTGGTTTCTCAGTGAAAAGAAGCGTGCTAAAGCGCTGTTATCAGAAGAAGCCAAAACTCAATAGCACAGGTGAAACAGTATCGGTGCCAGAATACTCTTGATAGTAATCAAGCTTAGCTCATTGCCATCCACAATACCGCTTAGCAAAAACGTGTTCCCCTTAGCAAGTTGTCAAGGAGAGTTTAACTACACTGAGTTTTTGGATTACCAGTTTATGTATGGCATCAGCGTAGTTTTCTACTCTGGCTACTCAAGCAGATACAGCATCAGGTTGTATATGTATACAGCTTTGTTAATCTGGCCATGGTGAATGGAAACCTCCAGGAACTAAAGCTTTGGGATTTTCTGGATGTTTCGTGCAAACACGGTTTAATGATCTATTGCTTAGGAAACTTGAACATTCAAGGCTCAGTACCTATTGTGTGAGCGATGGAATGATGGTGGACGCACTGGCTGATGGTTTTTGCATCGAAAACGAGCATTTGGTGTTCTTCATTGCACCTCCTGAGAATTTTGGGCAATTCACCCTGCACGAGGATTATAGACGAATAAGCTTATGTTTGGAGGATTGGCCTCTTACCACAACCTTTGAAGCCATGCGTTAGCAACTATGCCAGGACAAGCCTTTATTAAGCGACTAAAAAAACAGCGGCCTAAAGATCTCGATCTTCAGTTTGCAAGAGTACACGATGAAGTATTCGAAGAAGTTGACTGCCTTACCTGTGCCAATTGTTGCAAAACAACTAGTCCTATGTTTTTTGAAAAAGACATAGAGCGCCTTGCTGCGCATTTCCGGATGAAAACCGGGGATTTTATCAAGAAGTATTTGTTTCTTGATACTGATGGTATTTATGCGCTTAAAAAAGCTCCCTGTCCCTTTTTAGGAGCCGACAATTACTGTAGTGTTTATGACTATCGTCCCAAGGCTTGCAGAGAGTATCCGCATACCAATCATCGTAAAATGATAACCAAGCTGAATCTGGCACTTAAGAACACGGAAATTTGTCCCGCAGTTGAACATATACTAGAGCGAATGGAAGAGCACTACAGTTAGAGGCTTCTACCTACTGCTTATGACAGGAATTGTTGTATGACATTCATCTGGATAAATGTTCGGAGAGATATTACGTAAATGGAAGATTCTGAGAATTGGAACGTGCCTTTCTCATATACGAATTTTCTCACTGCACTACCCATAGGTCCCTTTGATTGTCCCATTTTTCGTAGGTAATGTGTTTGCAAAGCCGTGGTTTTTTGGCTTTGATGCTGAAAGGCTTCGTAAATGTCCACATGGTTCAAATACTTCACTGCCTTTTTTAGAGTAGCGTTGCGCATTGCTGCTTCTAAACTTAAATTTTTTTTGAGCGAGTTGTGAGTGTAACAACCAGGCTGGGACGGGGAATGTCCCAGCGCTTAGTTGAACTGAGGTCTGATGGCCTCAATGGTGAATATCAGATAAAGGATTATAGGGTCTAAAAAGAGTTGCCTTACTAAGGGCATATATAGTGGTGGTATGTACTTGGAAAATCATCTTCTTGTTTCTAGATGGTTTTGGTTGGGTCCCTGTTGCTGGCCGTGATGGGGAATCACGGCCTGCTAGGGTAAAGACTCGGAACAGTCTTCAATGGTGAATTAGGTTAAAGGATTAAAGGTCATTGTTGAGCCTTCCGATTTTGAGAATTCAATAAAATGAAGGCGGTTTATATATAGGGGCGAATTCATTTCTAAAAGTACTCCCATGGGGTACTGTGGGGTAATGCGCCCCATGGGAGTTCAGACTTTACAGTCTTGTGGTGAATTAGGTTAAAGGATTAAAGGTCATTTTTATGTGCATCTGTCTCTTTAAAAGAGTGCTATATAAAAGTGTGGTTTTCATTTCTGGTTTGTTCCTGTCCCTGTACCGGCCGCAACGGGGAGTCGCGGCCGTTTTGGGTTGAGACTCGGAACAGTCTTCAATGGTGAATTAGGTTAAAGGATTATATGTCGTGTTAAAAAGATATCTGGATCGCAGGGTATTGAGCAACTCTGCCCATTCGTATCTGCTCTCCACCATGTAATGCGTATCGCGTACCATGGTATTTATATGTATCCAGTCAAATTGCTCTGTTGACGTTGCAATTCTTACGGTACCAATAATGTCGCCATGCAATATCACTGCAGGCCTTAGTTCTTTGTTGTTGTAGTTCCATGAAGTATACTCAACTGATACCTGATCTATAGCTTCAGCCTTTTTGAGTTCTCCATTTTCATAAACCAGTATTTTGCCATTCGCAACTTCTATCTTGCTGTCTTTAAGTTTGGCATCTTTGTTGGCCATGGCAAAGTATAGGCAAGCCCCTAAAACTACAGTAAGCCATATAAGCAAACTGAGGTTTCCTGCGGCTATGGAAGCCTGACTAAATAGATGAATGGCTGTACCTACAATTACGATAAATAAGGTCGCCATAGTAATGCACCTGTAGCAAATTACCTTGCCCTTAAGCAAGTCTTCTGCTGTCATCACTCCTTTATTCAAACATTTGGCTCTCATTATCTTTTCGGCTGTTTGCGATTTGACAGGACAAAAATGCGCCATCTGGTGCGCTAGTGAGTGATTTTGCGGGTGGACAGAATGTGGACGTCTAAAAAAATAATTATCTGCTTATACATACATGTATAGGCAGATAATTATTGATGCCGCACTAAAATACACCAAGGCTGAAAACGGGTATTTGAAGTGAAATACCTCTTGAAAACTAAATTTTATGAAGGAAGTGATAAAGATCTTCTCCCGACTGGAGATTCATCTTCTTCTTAAGCCTTTGCTTGGCTTTGGTAATGGACTTTGGATCAACATTCCTGATGGACGCAATCTCTTGTCCACTTAATCGGAGCTTTAAGAAGCCACATAGCTCCAGTTCAAGGCGGGTGAGTGATGGGAATTGTAGAAGGAGCTTATCGTTGAATTCCTGATTTACCTTGTCCACATTGGTTTTTAGCAATTCAGCTTGTTTGTCAGCCTGAAGTTGCTGGCCCATTTGAATCTCAATTTCGCGGAGTGTTTTCTCAATGTCCTTATCGTCTGTTCTTCGAAGCCCCTTGAGCCGGCTGATGAGCTCATTATTCCATTCCAGTTTTTTCGTGTTGTCGAGGGCCAGGTTTAGGATGTCATTTTTCTTACGTTCTATTTCTTCCGCGAGCTTGTGTTCTACAAGTTTGCGGTTCTGTACTTCCAGGGCTGCCATTTTCTTTTCAAGCTCAATTTGTAGACGGTTCTTTTTAACCCGGTCCACTAAAATGTAAAGTATGGTGCCAAAAAGTACTACGATAAACACACCTAAAAGTTGGAACCGTTTGATTCGCGCACGTTCAATTTGCAGGGTTTGCTCAGTTTCAACCCTTTCCAGTTCGTTAATAGTGGTTTGTTGCTTTAGAGTAGACAGCTTGTATTCAATAAGCCCCTTGGCTATGTTGTCGTTCTGATGCTTTAAATAAGTAATCATGCTGTCTTTATACTGGAGTATGGTTTTTTGTAGCTGTGTTTGATCTCCAATTTCTAACCGTCGTTGAATTTCAAGGACCCTTTGCGTATAGTGGTGTTTAACATGATTGGGGAGAAAGTGTCTGAGGCGGAAGAAGGAATCAACGTCCGATGATATAGAAGAGAAGGCGCCGCTTTTTTCCTTAATGGCAATTAGTCTTGAGTAGTGGGCCGGGCGCTTCGCACCTTCGGCCGGTAACATTGGAATACCCTGTTCTACCAATTGTTGTGCATGTGTATAGTTGTGTTTAAGTACTTCTACATCGGCCTGGTTTTCCAGAATGACTGCATAGAAGCTTTTGTGCCCCTTCCTATTCATGTCTAGCAAGTCAACTCCGGCTGAAAATGCCTGCGTGGCTGAGTCAAGCTCTTTTGTGGCGCTAAAGGCAAGACCAAGGTTGTTATAGGCAGAAGCATGGTACAAGGGCCTGTTTTGGCCAGACATAATGCTTATAGCCCTTTTAAACACATAGATACTACTGTCTAGGTGACCTTCACTCATGTAGTAGGAGCCTATGGTACCCAGCCAAATGGCATCCTGATCATTAAAGCTTCCATTTTTCTTCTGGTTGATATGAATGGCTTTGTATAGGTTTTCAATGGCATCATTAGTAGCACCCAGGGCTCTAAGGCTGTTGGATAGGTTTATAATGATCCTTATTTTGAATTCAGGATTGTCTTTTAGCTCAGGAAGGTATTCCATCGCTTTTATGGAAATACCAAGGGCATCGGCAAATTTTCCCTGCTTTCTAAGTGGGTCGGCCTCATCCAGCATTGAGTCCAGCTGCTCAAAAGTCAGGGGGCTCTTAGAAGATTGCGAGTAGAGGGAAGATAGGGGAGTGGTAAGGATAAGTATCAAAATACTCCATACTAGGGCTCGGTGCTGTATTCCCTTAATATTTATTCCTTTTGAACTGCTCATGTTGGGAATGCAATTAACAGATTTTGCCCATAAGTAAGAAAGAGAATATAGCCCGTAAATGAAAAAAGCCTCACTCAAATGAGTAAGGCTTTTCTGTATCAATAGGTTGTTTTGTCTATACGTGGTGGTCCAAAGACTCCTTTAGGTAAGGATGGTTTTTGGCTACTATATTGGCCTTACCCAGTGATTTACCTACTACAATAATAAAGAGTCCGGCAAATAAAAGGAAGAAACCGATTTCTGGAAGACCAAAACCAGCGTGAGTATGGTGCTCAGCATCAATGTAGTGGTGTGCATACTTAACAGCACCTGGAGTTACCAGTAGATAGAAATCAATCCACTTGGCAATAAACATGATACCTGATATAATCAATACAAGTTTTACTCTTCTCTTAGCGTCACGAGTCATAAATACTAAGAAAGGAGTTACAAAGTTGAGGATGATATTGGCATACCACAACCAGTAGAAGTTGATGCCATCTTCCATGCGTCCCCATCGAAGTAAGTAATAAGGAGTTTCTTCAGGAACGTTGGCATACCAGATCAACAAGAGTTGTGAGATGAAGATGTATCCCCAGAAAATACTGAAAGCAAACATGAACTTAGAAGTATCATGCATATGGTTGGTGTTGAACCAAGGTAAGAATCCTTTGTCCTTAAGGTAAATGCTTGAAACATTTAGGAAGGTAAATCCAAGAACCAATACAGAAGCAAATACATATACTGCGAATATGGTAGAGTACCAGTGCGGCTCTAAAGACATGATCCATAAGAAAATGCAAAAGCAGAATGAAAATCCCCACAGTACCATAAAACCTGCTGAAGTTTTATAACTCTTCCAGAAGTATGTAGTTCCCGGAGTTTCATCTTCTTTTTTAGACTGTTTTCTAAGTACAAATTGCAATAGTGTCCAGGTAATCAATGCAAAAAGAGTAAGACCTATATACATCTCTTTGGTTAAGAACCAGGTCTTTTTTTGCAATACATGGTCGTGTGCAACAATTTCAGGGTCAGACCACTCGTACAGTGACGACATACCGAAAAGACCAATAAGAAGCATAACAAACAAGCCTATGGGCATGTATTGTGCCATGGCTTCCATGATTCTTTTTTGAACGGTATTCCATCCAGCATGGGCCACATATCCGATGCACATAATAACGGCACCTGCAATACCCAAAGCAAGGAAATAGAAGTTATTTACCAAAAGGGAGGCCCAAACTCTTGTGAGGGTGTCGCTATACATAAAAAAACTAGCGGCGCCCATTACAATACCAAGCACTACCATAACCATAGCTACGGTGTTGAGTTTGGATGGCATTTCAAATCTTAACGACGTATTCATTTTTTGCTCAGATTATCTCGTTAATTATTTCTTCTATCCTTCGTGTGTGGGTTCAGTACTTAATTCTTCCACAGGCTCTTCAACTTCCTCTTCCTGTGAAGGCTCTTCCTGAGCTTCGGTAGCATCAGCCTCGGCCTCAGTTTCAGCTCCAGCTTGCAGAGCATCAAATTCAGCCATACTTGCCGTGGTGTGTGCTTCGGCTCCCAATTGCATCACCTGTACCCATCGTGTGATGAGCCAGCGCTGATCAGGAGACAATTGAGAAGCGTGAGAACCCATGATACCTTTTCCGTAAGTAATGGTGTGGTATATAGAGCCTTCTGCACGGTCGCTTAGCTTGTCATAGTAGGCACCTGGTGAAGGAATCTTTCCAGCTTCAACCAATGAGCCATTTCCATCTCCGTTTGCACCATGACAGTGGTCGCAATAAAGGTTGTAAAGCCTTTTACCTTCAGCCAGTGTGTAGTCATTAGCTTCGGTTGGATTACGCAATTCTGCTGATGCTAAGTCGCGACCAGCATCATTGTTTTCATACTCAAAATAGTAGTCAAGTTTACCTCTGGCAATAGTACCAGCTACTGGTGTGATAGAGTTAGACTTGATAGCACCACCGTAATCGTTAAACGGCATAGAGTTGTAATGCCATGAAGTAGCATCTTCATTGGTTACCTGTGTAAGAGGCTCGTAGGGAAACGAGTGATACATGGCAGGCGCATATTCATAACCAGGATCGTTTGGATCGTAGAATATAGAGTCGGGATGACGACTGTGGCTACATGCTCCAAGAACAAAAGCCGCGGCAATGATGATTAGAATTGAACTGTTTCTCATGATGCCTTACTTCATTTTAATAGGTAGAGGGAATGGGGCATTTTGTTCCAAGTACTCGTCTTCGCGTACTTCGATAGCACCTGCTTCCTTTAAAGCGTCTTTAATATCGTCAGTCATATTAGCAGCTTCCACAAGTACAACAAAGTGATGACTTGTAGCATGCTGATCATAAATCTTAGGCTCAAATCCTGGTAGAAGAGTAGACCTGAAGAAGTAGGTACCTACCATACCCAAACTAGCGCAAAGAATGGTAAGCTCAAAGGTGATAGGAACGAAGGCCGGAAGTGCTACTGGTGGCTTACCACCAAAGTTGTTTGGCCAATCAAAGCCTTGCAAACCTACTTGCAAAGAGAGACCACATATGAATCCGAAAATTCCAAACATAAAGGCGGCAATGGCCAGGTTTGATCTTGGAATGTTCAGAACAGCTTCGATACCGTGAACAGGGAAGGGGGTAAAAGCGTCAAGAACATTAAGATTCTTGTCCTTGATTTTTTTACAGCCTGCCAAGAAAACGTCGTCGTCGTCAAAAACGCCAACTACGCAAGGGGTTCTTTTAATTAATGTTGAAGACATCTGCGCTTAATCGTTTAATGGTCGTGTGATTCTGATAATGACTCTTCAATGGTCTTTTTCTCCAATTTGTCAGCAGAGTAAGAATAGTCGTGATCGTATACAATATCCGATGGAATAGACTTACCGTTAAGTGCGTCTCTATCCTTACCGCGTTGCGTGAGCTTGTAAGTAGCTTTTACTTCAGAAACCGCAATCATTGGAAGGTATTTAGAGAAGAGGAAAAACAAGGTGAAGAACAATCCAAATGAACCAATGAGAATGGCCATCTCTACCCAGGTAGGAGTATACATTGACCAGCTTGATACAAGGAAGTCACGGTGAAGTGATGTAACGATAATTACAAATCGCTCAAACCACATACCGATGTTCACAAAGATTGAAATGATGAACATGAATACAGGGCTGGTTCTGGCCTTCTTGAACCAGTATACCTGAGGAGAGATTACGTTACAACTCATCATGATCCAATAAGCCCAGGCGTAAGGTCCAAACGCTCTGTTCATGAAAGTAAACATCTCGTATTCATAACCCGAGTACATGGCCATAAACATCTCAGTACCGTAAGCAATACCTACCATGGTACCTGTAAGCATGATTACTTTGGCCATTTGTTCCAAGTGGTTGATCGTAATGTAGGCTTCAAGGTTCATCACCTTCCTTACTACAATAAGCAGGGTGTGCACCATTCCAAAACCAGAGAAGATGGCACCTGCAACAAAGTAAGGAGGGAAGATGGTTGTGTGCCATCCAGGTATTACCGAGGTGGCAAAGTCAAAGGATACAATGGTGTGTACCGAAAGTACCAGAGGCGTAGCCATACCGGCAAGAATCAGTGATACCAATTCAAAGCGATTCCATTGTTTTAGAGATCCTGTCCAACCTAGTGAAACGAAACCATAAATGAACTTAGGAATCTTTTTAGTAGCTCTATCTCTAACAAGGGCAAAATCAGGAACCAAACCACAGAACCAGAATACCAACGAAACGGTAAGATAGGTTGAGATGGCAAACACATCCCACGCGAGCGGAGAGTTAAAGTTTGGCCATAGAGATCCTAAATCGTTAGGAAGTGGTGGAATCCAGTAGGCAACCCATGGTCTACCTGCGTGAATTAAGGGAAATTGCCCAGCACATACAACCGCGAAGATGGTCATCGCTTCCGCCGAACGGTTGATAGAAGTCCTCCAATGCTGGCGGAACAACAATAGTACCGCAGAGATCAAAGTACCAGCGTGACCGATACCTACCCAGAATACAAAGTTGGTAATGTCAAATGCCCAACCTACAGTTCGCTGAAGGCCCCAGGCACCTATACCTTCAAATAAGGTAATACCCACGCCTACGGCGAAAAGGCCAAGGACTAAAACTGATGCAGTAAAACCCGCAAGCCAGCTCATGGACGGCTTGTTTTCAATAGGGCCGATTACGTCGTCGGAGATTTGCTTATAGGTCTTATTACCTAAAATCAGCGGTTCTCTAATAGGAGCTTCTACCATCTTTTGACTTTTAGCTTCTCTTCGATTTTATTTAATGTGCTTCTACTGTTTCGTGTGTGTCCTCAACTGGCATTTCGCTTTCCAGTTTCACGTTGCGTACTTGGGTGGTATAGTACACAGAGTTGTTTGTGTTCAAAAGCTCCACAAGTCTGTATGACAGATCGCCTTGTTTCACTTTACTCACCTTGCTATGAGGATCATTGGTATTACCAAATTGGATAGCGTTGGCAGGACAAGCCTGCTGACAAGCAGTTTGAACATCGCCGTCTCTAAGGGCCCTGTTTTCAGTTTTTGCTACCAGTTTGGCAGCCTGAATGCGTTGTGTACAGAAATTACATTTTTCCATAACACCTCTCGCTCTTACGGTAACGTCCGGATTCAAGACCATTCTACCCAACCCACTGTTCATAGTGAAGTTGTAGTTGAATTTCTCATTGTCGTAGTAGGCAAACCAGTTAAACCTACGCACTTTGTAAGGGCAGTTGTTGGCACAGTAACGAGTACCCATGCAGCGATTGTAGATCTGCTGGTTGATACCTTCTGAACTGTGGTTGATGGCGTTTACCGGACATACATTCTCGCAAGGAGCGTTGTCGCAGTGCTGGCACATCAAAGGCTGGAACATCACAGACGGATTGTCTGTATATAGAATGTCTCTGTCTTCTTCTTTTTTATCAGGAGTGGCAAAGTAGCGATCGATACGCAACCAGTGAAGCTCTCTTCTTCGCATCACTTCTTCCTTACCTACAACAGGAATGTTGTTTTCTGACTGGCAGGCAACCACACAAGCATTACAACCTGTACAAGTGTTTAGGTTTACTGACATTCCCCAGTGGAGCGCCTTGTAATAGTTGTTAGTATCCTTCCATTCAGGATAAATATTCAGGTGCTTGTACTTCTCAGGTTGATCGCCTTTACCAGCGTACACTTTGTCTACTGGTGCACTACCATGACCGTGTCCGTGATCATCATGTCCATGGTCACCACCATGTCCTTTACTTCCTCTATAGGCAACAAGTGTTCCCAGACTAGTTTCTTTTACAATATCAGCTTTACGCTGTACGGTAGAAGGTCTGTCTTGCTTTTGAAGACCTGCTGGAATTTGAATATGGTGGTGGGTTTGAGTTTTGGCTAACTCATAACCACTTCCTGTTTTTGAAATGCTTCCTGAGGTATGGTAACGCTTGGTGTCTTTCAACTCTACTAGAGAGTAAACATTGATACCAACACCATTAGCTACTCTACCTGCCTGCGAGTCCATGTTTCGACCATATCCAAGTGCTATAGAGATAGTACCTGAAAGTTGTCCGGGCATTAGCAATACCGGAACATTCTCAATGGTAGTGTTGCCCGCAGTCACAGAAATGAGGTCACCATCCTGATAACCATTCTCAGAAGCGAAAACAGGGGAGATACATGCGTAGTTGTCCCACGCCACTTTAGATACTGAGTCAGGAAGTTCTAACAACCAAGGGTTGTTTGAGAACTTACCGTCCATAATACCCGTTTTTTGGTATAGCGTGATTTCAGTATCGCTGGCATTGTTTTTAGCTGAAATAAGAGTAGATGCAATGGAAGTAACATCTACAGATCCACCTATAATGCTGGAGTTGTCATAAGTGTCAGTTGAAGAAGAAGTACTGGTTACACTATGCGAATTAGTAGTCTCTGAAACTTCTTCTCTTCCATGACGTACGTCACGTATAGATTCTCCTAGTGAGCGCTCACCTGAAATGGTATTTCGCGCAGCGGCCAGAAGTCCTACTCGGGTTACCGTAGTATCGCTAACCATTTCAGTAACGTGGTCAGCGTGTTCGGTGTTTACATCTTCGTGGGCCACACTATTGCTTGCCGCATCTGAATGTGCCCTTCCTTCTACATAAACACCATCGTGAAGTGTCTGTTTCCAAAAGGTTTCAAATCCCCTTGTAGACATTGCGCCAGATTCCATCATCCAGGTCTCACGAATAAAGTCGTAGTACTTTCCGTAAGCCTTACCCCAGCTTAGAATTGATTCCTGAGCTTGACGGGTGTTGAAGATATTTGGAATAGTAGGCTGGCTAAGGTTGTATTGCCCTTTTACGGGATTGTGATCATTCCAGCTCTCCAACCAATGGTGATCAGGAGCTACATAGGTCACTTTTTGTGAAGTTTCGTCAAGACGGTCGCTCAACGATACTGTTAGTTCTACTTTGGCTAAACCTTCGTTGAAGGCTGCAGCATCTGGATAATTATAAGATGGGTTAGCTCCATAAACGATGAGTGCGCTTACACCACCGTTTTTCATGTCGCTTATAAGTCCCTTCATCTCTCTGTCATTACCAGAGAAAAGGTTTACTTCCTTGTTGGAGTCAATGGTTTTTCCATAACTACCAAGGAGCTTGTTGATTTCGATACAAAGTGACTGCTCATTGCTATCGTTTGAACCTGAAAGTACCAAGGCGCCTTCATGACGAGAGTCCCAAAGCTCTTTGGCAACGTGCTTAATTTTCTCACTTGTGCAATGTGGGTTAAAGCTTCCGGGGTTACCCGCCTTTGAAGCTCCAGCCATTGAAGCAAGTTCATTATATACTGCTACCATGGCAGCACCTTGCTCTGAAGGCTTGCATGGTATTCTTAAATCTGCTTTTGAACCAGTAAGTGAAAGATGCGATTCAAATTGAACATGGTAAGCCATGTCCTCACTTGCAGTTACATCTCTTACCGAACTGTATTGCTTGGTGAAGACCAATGGAGATAGCCATGTACCCAAGAAGTCGGCATTAAACGAAACAATAGTTTTGGCCTTGCTGATATCATAGCTTGGAATGATCGATCTTCCTATAGAAGAAGCATAGGCATCGCGAATACCAGCGTATGATACGGCATCATATTGAACGTGTACAGTTGAAGGATGTGTTTCCTTGAACTTGGCTATGGCACGAAGTGTTGAAGGACTGTCAATTCCATTTGAAAGGATAGCAATCTTTCCGCCGTTTGCCGTGATTTTACGAAGGCCTGAGTAAACTTCTTTGTCTACTACTTCCCAAGTGGTTTCTACACCATTCTTCACGGGAGCCTTCAATCTACCTTCGTCGTATAAAGAAAGGACACTTGCCTGGCCGGCAGCTGTAGTTCCGCCAAGAGACAAGGGATCAAGATCGTTTCCTTCAATTTTGATAGGACGACCTTCACGTGTTTTTACCAGTACGCCATAACCACCATCTCCATAATAAGATGCATAGTAGTTAGGTACGCCCGGGTCTACTTCATGAGGTTTAACAGCGTAAGGAATCGCCTTTTTTACAGGTGTTTTGGTACATGCGGCCAAAGTGGCGGCTGATATACCGAACCCCATAAATTTCAAGAAATCTCTTCTCGAAGATTTTAGGTCAAAATCGCTTTCTTCAACCACATTCTTACCAGGTGTGCCTGATTCGAATTCTTTGGGTTGGATTGATTCAGGACTATTGAGCTCTTCAAGACTCTTGAAATACCTTCTGTTATTATTCTCCATTTTAATAACGTTCAGTTGTTTGATTTTGAAAGACTAGTAGTGACATCTTTGACATTCGAGACCGCCTAGATCACCAATGGTGTATTTCTTGTGCTCCTTAACAAATTTGGTTAGCGTCATGCCTTCCTTTTCGTCATCTGAGAGCTTCTCAACATATTCGTTGTAATCGTCAGCAAACACTTGGTGGAAGTGCTCCTGGTAATAGTTGTTGTCTACTTCAACTTCGGTTTCCTTGTGACAGTCGATACACCATCCCATTTCAAGAAGGGATACTTGTTGTACCACTTCCATTTCCTTCACATTACCGTGACAGTTTTCACAATCAAGATTTCCTGCTACTACGTGCTGTTGGTGGTTGAAGTAAACGTGATCGGGAAGGTTGTGGATTCTTACCCATTCAATTGGTTTTGTCTCGCCTGTATAGTTTCCAGTGCCAGGGTCATAACCAATGGCAGCATAAATTTTAGAAATTTCTTCGGTTCCGTATTTCGGGCCTGATTGAACTGCTACGTGACAGTTCATACAGATGTTCGGAGAAGGAATGTTTGCGTTCTTAGATTTTTCTACACCCGTGTGGCAGTACTGGCAGTCAATACCATATTGACCTGCATGTAGTTTATGTGAGAACTTGATAGGTTGATCAGGTGCATAACCTATTTGTGCTCCTAAATCCTGACCATTACTATAAAGAAGTAGCAATACAGGAAGAGTTACAATGCCACCAACGGTAAGAACCAATAGGGTAGGGTTCATTTGGGTGGTAACAAAGTCTTTCAACTCGTCAATTAGGATTTCTATTGGACTTGGAGGAGTTTCGCCAGCTCCTTCTTTCTCTTTAATCAGACGTTCAATTCGCTTCTTGATATTGAAGATGAGTCCTAAGATCATTAGAAGCACTACCAGGATCACGCCAAGAATCATAAGGTTCTCATCCCAGGTAAGACCAGACCCTTGAGTCTCAGTTTCTTTAGGAACTTCAACCACTGGAGGTGTCCAGGTATTTACATACTCAAGAATATCTGCTATTTCTTCATCAGAAACGGCTTGAGCAGCCATCAAACCTGACTTTGGCTCCCAAGTAGACAGTAGGTCTGTCAAATAAGGATCACCAGCAGCTTTTGCCTTGGGTGGGTTCTTAATCCAGGTGTAAAGAAGTTCTTCTTTTCCAGCCCAGCGCTCTCCAACCTTTTCAAGGTTAGGGCCCGTCATAGGCCTACCCATTATGTGGCAGGAATTACAATTGGCTTTGAACAGCTTCTCGCCATTGACCACATCAGCGGCCTGAGCAGGTTGTCCAAAAAGGAAAAAGGATGCTATAAGTAGTGAGCAAAAGCCGCTCAAAAGCCTTTTTACGAACATATTTCCTAAAAACTTTAAATTATGAACCATGTCCAAAATCAAGCGCAAATGTAGTTGTTAATTTTAGTAAAAGAAGAAATGGAAAGTTTTTGTGTTAAGAAAATAGAAGGGCCTAATACGTTCTCTAAACCGCGAAATTTAACGGTTTGTGAGACAGTATTTTAGGTGGGGTAAACCGGTTTGGGGAAGCCGGAAGAACCCTCTTTTAAAACGTATTGTTGCACACTTATCCACAAGGGCTGAGAAGTGCAAGACTTTTTAAGGTCTTTACGAGACCATGGAATCTAGAATTCTGCTATGATGCCAATAACGTAGATGGTGCGTCCGGAATCACTGCTGATTTGCTGCAGTAGATAGCTGTCTGTGCTTTGATCATCAATGATGGGTTCCCAGGTTTCCTGATCTCGAACTGTGGTCAGGTAGGGAGTGAGTTCAATAGAAGAGCGGTAAGCATTCTGTAAATCAAAGAAGAGATTCAGATTCCATTTTTCAAACCACCAGTTTTTATCAATACGTATGTCCATTTGGTGAAAAGCAGGGAGGCGTTCCTGATTAATTCTGTCGTAGTCGAAAACCCCTTTATTGGCAATGGTCCAGTTGTCAATTAGTGCAGAAGTACCAACATCATAAGGTGTATAGGGAGTACCATCACTAAAGCGCCATTTGAGGCCAATGAGCCAATTTCGCTTAAGCGTTTTTCCGGCAGTGAAAGTGAGGAAATGCCTGCTGTCCCATGACGAAGGTTGGTAGTCTCCGTTTTTATCTTCAAACTCACTTACACTATAGGTGTAAGCTATCATCCACCAATAATTGCGTTTGAGTTTTTGTTGAATGAAGAGCTCCATTCCATAGGCCCTGCCCACAGAAGTGGGGGCTGAAGGTTGATTGCCCACAACAACAAAATCGGCCATGGCGTTGGCATAGGAAATAGAATCCTGCAGCAAGAATGGATAGTTATTGTACTGCTTGTAGTAAACTTCAGCAGATGCCCTGTAAGTCTTCTTATTTCGGTATTCAAACCCCAATGAAGCTTGATTCACTTCCATGTAGTCTGAGAAGATTTTGTCGTCAACACTATTCTTATTGTAGGCTAGTAAGATCTCGGGAGGAAGTTGGTAATAAATGCCAGCTGTCGATTTAAGGCTTAAATGATCGGTTATGGCGTAGTTGGCAGACAATCGGGGAGAAATGTGCTTAAATGGACTTTGGGTTACATTATTGTAGGATGCACCGTCAAGTCTAAGCCCGGCCGTAATACCCAGGCGACTGTTAAATAGTCTGCGGCTCAACATGGCAAAACCGCCATACTCACCATAAGAAATTGCACTATTAAAGTTTACGGTGTCCAGGCCTCTGGAACTTACATCGTAACCAAATACATTGAAGCTGGCACTGTTCTGGGTGTAGTTGAGACCATATTTAAACTCATAAGAGCCGCGGTAGATATTATGCTCAAACCTTATGTGGTTCTCTGCTTCTTTAGAGTCATAGTCAAGAAGACGGTCTTCTTCTTTATAGGTATTGTCTTTGAATTTATCCGCGTAATTGCTAAAGGCATTTCTACTTACTACAAAACTGTAGAAGGAGTTGGGTAGGAAGTGTTTGTAATTGGCCCCAAGTGCATACACGTATTGGTCACCTTCGGGAATGTAACCTACGTTATATAAAAGGGCATCACTTTCAGCAGCATCAGTATTAAGTCTATAGTGGTCTATACCAGCAATACCTGTAATTACCAGTTCGTTCTTTTCATCAAATCTCCACTTGTTCCTAAGTTGATAGTCACTATAGGTTGGTAGCACAGGAAGGTCAAATGCCTTAAGAAGGTATTGAGAAAAAGAAGTTCTTCCAGAAGCTATGAAGCTACCCTTCTTACCCAAGGGGCCTTCCAGTGTAGCCCCAAGGTCGCTATAGCCCAGAGTAATTCGGGCTCCCATTCTATCGGCTCGCGCGTCGCGTTGACGTATGTCCAGCAAAGAACTTAACCCATTTTGGTAATTGGCAGGAAAAGCACCAGAGTACATATCCATGCTTTGAAGAAAGTCAAGGTTGAGCAATGCGTTGGGACCACCACTGGCTCCCTGAACACTAAAATGGTTGATAGCGGGAATTTTGATTCCATCCATATAGAAGACGTTCTCATTGGGAGCTCCTCCACGTACTACAATGTTGTATCCAAACGAAGATTTGGGTAAAACCCCAGGGTAACTTTGGATGGCCTTGGAAATATCCAAAGCGGTACCCGGCATTCTTTGAAGCTCTGACCAGTTGATCTTTTGTAAAGCTAGTGGACTTACTACAGTATGCGTGCGCGCTTCATCACTCACTACAATTTCACCCAGAGAGTAGGTGCTCGCTATAAGTCCTATTTCAATATAAACAGGTTTAATGGGTGATGTTTTGAGCTCGTACTCAATATAGGTTTCAAAACCGGTGAACCTGACTTCAATATTGTAGAGGCCGGGAGATAGTCCTTCAAGGACAAATGCACCCTTGGCATCTGTGGCAGTGCCAATATCACTTCCCTGCACTTTAACGTTGGCATTTGAAAGGGCTTCCTTGTTGATCGCATTGAAAACCTTGCCAGTAATTTTACAGTTCTGTGCCCATGAATTGACCGAAATGAACAGTAAGGGAAATAGTATCCCTTTTGTGATAGCCTGACTAAACATCTGATTCTTCGTAAGATCTGGCAAAAGTATTTGGCTTGCCCCTTGGTTTTAAATGACTTGTGTCAGGTTTGGCGAATAGTTCAATCAAATTGATTCCACGTGATTTTCTACTTTTGATTGATCTCAAAATCGCTGCAATGAAGACAACCCTACCTTTTTTGGCCCTTTTACTCGTTTCAATGTCTACTCTGGCTCAAGTGGCAGATGAGCAGGTATTGCAAATAAATGTAACCACGGCTGAAGATCATTTGATTTTAAATATGGAAGAAGATCCTGACTTTTCCGGAAGTTACACCGTGTTTAAGAAAGGGCCAGGCGATAATTCATGGACACAGTTGGGGACTGCTACTAGTGCTGAAGGAGCCTTTAAGGACGAAGCCATAGAAAAGGGCAAAGGGTACGAATACTATGTAGCCAAAACCAGTGGAAGTCAATCTTTGGCCTTTGGATATGTATATGCTGGAGTAGAGAAGGAGGCTGAAGCTAAAAAAGAAGGTATTATTCTGTTGGTTGATAGTACCCTTACTGACTCATTGGCATTTGAGATTTCGAGACTTGAAGATGATTTGAAGGCGGAAGGTTGGACCCCACAAATTATGTATGCCGGAAGAACGGAAAGCGTTGTAGATATAAGAGACCGTATTCTAGAAGTCTATACCGATGCCTCTCCAGTGATTACCACTATGCTTATTCTAGGACATGTGTCAGTTCCTTATTCTGGCAATTTTACTCAGTTTGGAACACCTCCACCGGATGGTCATGTGGAAGGTTCGGGCAATCATACAGGAGCTTGGGCCGCTGATGCTTTTTATGCTGACTTGGATGGAGCCTGGACCGACAATTCAGCCAACCATTCAGATGCAGGTTTGGAAAGGGGAAATAACAAGCCCGGAGATGGTAAATATGATCAGGATAAAATCCCTTCAACAGTAGAGTTAGCGGTAGGTAGAATTGACTTGGCCAATATGCCGGCATTTCAACAATCTGAAATTGCCCTCTTGCGGAATTACCTGGATAGAAATCATGCTTTTAGGACCGGAGAACAACTGGTGAAAAACCAGGCGTTGATAGATAATAATTTCCTTGCCTTCAATTTGGCTTCTACAGGTTATCACTTGTTTTCTACCATGTTTGACGAAGAAGATATAGCCACCGATGTAGACTATGTGGAAGGGCAAAGAGCCGATTCTTATCTATGGAGTTATGGATGTGGAGCTGGATCCTTTACTTCTTGTAATGGGCTATTTAATGGTAGAGCAAATACAGGACATATAGCCGATGAACCCCTAAACAATATTTTCACAGTTTTGGCGGGTAGTTTTTTTGGGGATTGGGACGTTTCAGATAATTTTTTGCGAGCGCCACTCTGCAACCAAAGCCTCATCAGCTTTTGGGGAGGCTTGCCAAAATGGTACGTACATCACATGGCTTTGGGAAGGCACATTGGCTACGGTGTGAAACTTACTCAAGACAATACGACGGACTATTTCAATGGCCAATTCAATTCTTCGGATAATAGTATTCATATTGCATTGATGGGGGACCCAACACTTACGCTGCGGTACCTAACCAGGGCAAGTGAGCTGAAGGCCAGTAGCAGCGAAGGCAAAGTAACTCTTACCTGGACGGCGGCTACAGGAGAAGTAGATGGCTACAATATTTACAGAATAGACAGCGATGGTGAGTATACCAAAGTAAATACTGCTCCAATTACTACCACTGATTTTACTGACGACAATAATTGGTATACCGGAGATTACACCTATGCCGTAAGGTCAGTGAAACTGGAAACTACGCCTTCAGGCAGCTACTACAGTTTAGCAGGAGCTACAACGGCCGCAGTAGAGCACGTAAACACGGTTTCAAACCAAGTGTCTGGACTTCAGCAAACACACTTATATCCTAATCCGACCAATGGCACTTTGCGCATTTCAAATCAGCACTTCCGAGGGAGTGCTTTTCAAATAAGTGTGTTCCATACTAGTGGTAAAGAGGTGATGAATGTAGCACAACAACGTTTTGAGGATGGTGCTGTTTTACTCAACGTTTCTGGCTTGCCCCGAGGCAGCTATTTTGTAGCGCTCGTACTTGAAGACGGTTCAAGAGTAACTAAACCTTTTGTGAAAAACTGATTTGACTAAAGTCAACACAGAGCTCTTGGTGGAAGGCAAGGTTTTGTGATCATTACAATTCAGTATGCATTACTCGTATGACGAAGGTCATTTACTTGAGTAGAGTTTTGTCAGTTCTTTGAGAATCGATAATCTTGCCAATAGGCATTAATTTCAATGTACATGATGAGTAGAGAAGAGTTGATACAGGCCATAGTTGACAAATACGAAGGCATGGGGGAGAACCCTGATACCTATTTGGCCGGACTCCTTCAGGCAAAACCAATTAATTACTGGGACTATATAGAAGTGGATACTCTGCTTTCATTGCAGAAGCCAAGAACTGATTTTAAGGACGAGGAAATCTTCATTATCTACCATCAGGTAACTGAACTGGTACTGAAACTCATGATGCATGAACTTGAACAGGTAACAGGAAGTCAACAACCAAGTGAAGCACAGTTAATAGAGAAGATTACCAGGGTAAATCGTTATACCACAATGCTTATTACCTCTTTTGCTATTATGAAAGATGGTATGAGTTATGAAGACTACAATACTTTTAGAATGACCCTGGCCCCAGCCAGTGGCTTTCAAAGTGCCCAGTTCAGGTATTTGGAGTTGAGGTGTACACGCCCTGAAAATCTGGTGAATGCTGCGGGTAAGAAAAGACTTCCAGCCGAACCAAGCCTTGACGACTATTTTGACCAAATGTATTGGAAGGATGCAGGGCTCGACCGGAAAACAGGTAAGAAGAGTTTAACACTTCGCCAGTTTGAAGAAAAGTACATGGAAGGTTTTAGGGAACTGGCCGTTGAAATGAACGGAAACACTTTGGAAGAAAAGGTAGCTCGTATTGAAAACCCATCTGATGAGCTGGTTAAAAAACTGCGCTATTTTGACAAGTTCTACAATATAGAATGGCCTAAGACTCACCTGAATACAGCCAAACATTACCTGGATGCAAAAGGTGAAAACAAGGCAGCTACCGGAGGGTCAGAATGGCAGAAGTATCTTCATCCTCAATACCAACAGCGCAAGTTCTTTCCCGGGATTTACTCACAAGATGAGCTAGACAATTGGGGTAGGGACTAGCTTTAGAACATACCTTATCTAAGCGCGTATTTGATTGGCATCATGTACCTTACCGCAACTGGTTTTCCACCTTGCGTGCCAGGTATCCAGTTGGGCATATTGCTCACCAAGCGCATGGATTCGGCATGCATGGCTTCTGTTCCTTGAGATTCGCTTCCCGGAAAGATGCGAACATCACTGATTTCACCGGTTTTGCCAACCACGAACTGTACATAAGAAGTACCTTCTATTCCAGCATTCTTATCGGCTTCGGGGTAGATTATGTTGTTCATAATGTATTTCGAACGTGCCGATGGACCGCCAGGGAATTCCGGCAGTTTCTCTACTACTTCAAATACTGGCTCTTCTCCAGCCTTTTCCGGTTCTTCATCGTCAATGTCTACCATTTGGAGTCTTGGCTGAACTGGTTGTGCGGGCGTAGGCGGTGTGGGTGTGCTTGAAACTGTTTTCTTTGTTGATTTGCAAGCTTGGAATAGGAATCCAGCAAGAAGTGCCAAAAGGAATGTTTTTTTCATAATACCAAGTGTTTTTTCAATAAATAGTCCTAGTCAAAGGTACTTAAGGCTTACAACTTTCTAGTAGCTTATTAAAGATCAGATTGTTTTCATAAATACCGGAAAACAGCTCGGCCTTGGGACCAAAGGCAAACACGGGAATGTGTGCACAGGTATGTCCAACGGTGGTGAATTTTCCTTCAACTTTATTGTAATCGTCTTTTTTAATTCCCCCAAAACCATTGACTTGAACTGGTGACAGGGCGAAACCTCCTGTTTCATGGTCTGCCAAAGCCACTACTAAAGTATTCCCATGCTTTGAAGCATAGTCCAGAGCAATGCCTACAGCCTTGTCTAAGTCAGCTGCTTCGGTTACAATGTACTCAGCGTCATTTGCGTGTCCGCCCCAATCTACTTGCGAACCTTCAATCATCAAGAAGAATGGTGCCTCTTTGGCATCGAGGAATTCAATGGCCTTGTTAGTGGACTTTGCCAGAAAATCACCACGCCCTTCTTTAATGGTAGGGAGCCCGTCGTCTGCAAGGAGGTATCCCTGTTTGTCACCTATAAGAATGCTGTCTATGGAGTGGGTGTCAATGGCGAAACCATTTTCTCGCAGTTGTTCTATCAGATTCTGTTCATCGGGTCTTTGGGCAAAGTATCCAATGCCGCCTCCAGCAAAAAAGTCTATATCAGAAGTGACCAATTGAGAAGCTATTTCATAAGCTTCATTTCGGCTTTTTACATGAGCATAAAATGAAGCGGGTGTGGCATGCGTAATTGATGAAGTAGCAATCAGACCTGAAGCGTAGCCTTTTTCAGTGAGTATTTCAGTAATCAATGTTTTGGAAACACTATCCTTGTCCACTCCTATAGCACCGTTGTACGTTTTTTCTCCAATTGAAAAAGCGGTTGCTCCTGCTCCAGAGTCAGTTATTTGATGGCTTGACGAATTGGTTTTACTAAGGCCTACTACTTTAAATCGTTCATAATTGGGTGTTTCATTACCATAGTACCAAAGAGTACTTAGTTGAGTGAGTCCAGTACCATCACCTATAATGAGGATGATGTTGGGAGAGTTCTTCTCTTTGACAGGCTCTTCATCTATTGCAGATTTTTCCATTTGTGAAGGGCCGCATGAAAACATAACAAGTAGGCAAAAGACGGTACTCAGAAAGCCAATTGGTCGGCACATTACATTTCTCATTTTACACAAAACTAAGTAGTGACAAGGCAATTTGAATTCTGACAAAGGACTTCTGGACAATGAAAGATTCGCGGTTTTGAATAGGCGATATAGAGTCTTTGCATTGGTTTTCAGCGAGAAAGCACATCTACTTTAACAATGCTATTTTTGCCCAAAATCAGCTTATGAGCGTGCACAACGAACAATACAAGCGCATTACTACCCATGTTCTTCATTCTATGAAATTGAAGAATGAGAAAATTAGTATGCTTACAGCCTATGATTACACATTGGCCAAAATTGTTGATAGTGCGGGAATAGATGTAATTCTGGTAGGTGATTCAGCTTCCAATGTAATGGCGGGTCATGAAACTACTTTGCCCATTACTCTTGATCAGATGATATACCATGCTTCATCGGTGGTTCGAGCAGTTGAACGATCATTGGTGGTGGTAGATCTGCCCTTTGGATCGTATCAGGGAAACTCTAAAATAGCCCTGGATTCATCCATCCGAATCATGAAAGAATCAGGTGCGCATGCCGTAAAGCTTGAAGGGGGAGCTGAGATCAAGGAGTCAATAGTGAGAATTTTATCCGCGGGTGTACCTGTTATGGGCCACTTGGGTCTTACGCCACAGTCCATTTATAAGTTTGGCACTTATACCGTAAGAGCAAAAGAAAAAGAAGAAGCTGATAAGCTTATTGAAGATGCTTTGATGCTTGAAGAGATAGGTTGTTTTGCGATAGTACTGGAGAAAATTCCAGCAGATCTCGCAAAACGAGTTTCAGAGAAACTCAGTATTCCTACCATTGGCATAGGAGCTGGTGGCGATGTAGATGGACAGGTACTCGTGCTTCATGACATGCTGGGACTCAATCAAAATTTTAGTCCTCGTTTTCTAAGACGATACCTTAACCTCTTTGATGAGGTAACCCACGCTGTTAAGAGTTATATAGGAGATGTGAAAAGCAGGGACTTTCCATCGGATACTGAAAGTTACTAGTGAAAACGGTACCTGTGGCTGGAGCCATTAGCGAATCGGATGTATTGTATGAAGACAATCACCTTATCGCAATTCAAAAAAAGGCAGGACAACTTGTACAGGGAGATCATACAGGCGATGCCAACCTTGGAGACTTAGTAAAGGACTTTCTCAAGCAGAAATATGGGAAACCCGGAAATGTATATTTAGGCACCTTACATAGACTTGACCGACCGGTGTGGGGGCTGGTTTTGTTTGCTAAAACGAGCAAGGCGGCTGAGCGTATGAGTAAGGCCTTCCAAAAAGGTCTTGTTAGAAAACGGTACCTGGCGATGCTAGACCACATACCTTCTGTTCAATCAGGAGTCATTGAGTCTTACCTGTCAAAAGATGGAAGGAGCAATATTGTACGCTCTTACAAAAAGCCACAAGATGGTGCTAAAAGGGCTGAAACACATTTCAGAGTACTTTTTTCCCAGGCAAACCTGATAGAATTAAGTCCGGTAACCGGACGTTCACACCAGCTAAGAGTGCATTGCGCACAAGAGTTGAAATGTCCTATAAAGGGGGATGTAAAATATAAATCCAAGACGAGTACTACTAATAGATCTTTGTACTTATTATCCTATCAAATGGACTTTCAGCACCCTGTGACAAAAGGGCTTATACACCTACAGGCAAGGATACCTGAGTATGGTGAATGGAAGAAAGTGGCCGGATTCTCAGCACCTTAGGATATTAATGCTTCACAGCTCTTTTTTTGTTGCATAAAACTTCTTATTTTTACGAGTAAAGTGCAGGTAATGAGCAGGTTCAGTTATGTGTTGTTTTTACTCGGAGTATTGCTCTTTACCAGCTGTGGTGGTGGCTTGGATGTGAAAGGATTGGTAGGAAAGGCCAGACGAATTGAAGTGGTTAGGACTGATGAAGGGGGAAAGCCGGCGGGAAAAATGATTGTCCATTCTGAAGACTCTATAGGTCAGCTGCTATCAGTGGTAAGTAATACTGATGCCCCGCAAGTAGCTTGTGACTACGACTACGAATACCGCTGCTTTGACGATGAAAGCAAACTTTTTTTTCTGGTTCAACTTAATTCTGCCCACCTTTGTCAAGGTGCTGTTTTTGAGCATGAAGGTGAAGTGTATTACAGGTATTTAAGCGACGACGGCGCCGAGTATTTAAAGACCTTATTCAATTAAGAAGAAAAAAGCGAATGATTAAAGGATACCAAAAGCTGCTATTGGCAGGCTTTGTATTGAGTTTTGTATTGTCATGTGATGTTCTAAAGAAGAACGACTTTTCAGTAAATCTTTTTCCTATTTCTCAAGACAAGCAGCTGGGTTTACAGGTAAAGGAAGAGATTGCATCCAACCCCAGTGAATATCCAATTTTAGATAGGAACAAGCATCCTGAAGCTTACAAACACCTTGATAGAATTATGTGGAGTATTCTTAGTAGTGGACAGGTGAAGTACAAAACCGAGTTTGCTTGGGAAGCCTACATCATTGAAGATGACAATGTATTGAATGCCTTTTGTACTCCAGGAGGTTACATTTATGTATACACTGGCTTGATTAAATACCTTGATAACGAAAGTGATTTGGCAGGAGTGTTGGGGCATGAAGTAGCTCATGCCGATTTAAGGCATTCTACACGTCAGTTAACCAAACTGTATGGAGTTGAAATTCTCACTGCCGTAGCCCTTGGAGAAAATAGCGGTACAACTGTGGCGGAAGTGGCAAAGGGCCTGGTATCACTTAAGTTTAGTCGATCTCATGAGACTGAAGCAGATGCTGAATCAGTAAGCTATTTGTGTCCTACTGAGTACCATGCAGATGGTGCCGCTGGGTTTTTCCAAAAGTTGCTTGATTCTGAACAAGCCGGAGGTACTCCTGAGTTTATGAGTACACACCCTAGCCCTGCCAATAGAGTGGCAGATATAAGGGCAGAAAAAGATGGTAAGAGCTGTAGCGGAAATAAATCTTTCGATCAGCGATACAAGCAGTTTAAGAAGGCATTGCCTTAGTAGGTTGACTTTTGGATGCCATTATTCGTAATGCATCTGCTACCTTTTTAGGTTTAAAGCCTGAAGCAAAAGCAAATTTGCTGTTTAGGGAAGCATCAGCCGAACGCTTAGCCGAGCTTTTAAAATCAGTTTGTTTCCCTTTCTCAATCAATTCAGTTGAAATGCCATAGGCTTCGCACATAAGCCATCCAAATTCGTAGCGGCTCATTCGTTCTTTTCCACCAAGGTGTATGAGTCCTTGAACATGTTCTCCTGCCCAAATCAAACCTTTGGCGGCATCTTCGGCAAACAGTGGTGAGCGATATTCATCCGTAAAAAGGCGTAGAGACTCACCCTTTTGTAGTTGTGATAGAAATCCCTGAAGGAAACTGGCAGCAGTAGGAGGGGCTTCGCCAAACATTAGTGGCATTCTGCAGACAACACCATTTGGTGTTTCCAGCACTGCCTTTTCCGCTTCCAGTTTTTGACGACCATAGCGCATCAACGGGCCGGTTGGGCTATCTTCTGCATATTGGCCTTTTTCTCCATCAAAAACGAGATCTGTAGATGTGAATACAAGCTTTGTGTTTTGAAGAGCACATATCTGAGCCAATAGCCGAGTGGCTTTTACATTGATAGTATGCGACAGTTCAGGATGCTCTTCACAGAAATTGGGCTTGGAAGCTGCAGCACAATGAATTACCAAGTCTGGCTTCACTGAAGCCATAATGGATAATACCTGGGCTTCATCACATAAATCCACCTGGACTGTTGCCACACCAGATACATTTACAGGCTGACTGTGGTACAGCCCTGTAACGTGATACAAACCTCTGGTCTGGTGCAGTACATTCCATCCGAGAAAACCGGAAGCTCCGGTAACCAGGAGTTTTTTCAAAGTTTACTTTTTAATGATGAGCCTGGTGGTTTGCTGGCCATTGGGTGCATTCGCTCTTATAAGGTAAGTACCTTCTGTGAGCTCTTTTAAGTTTAACTGAGCACTGTTCAATGTGCCAAAGGCCACTTTTCTACCGGTCAGGTTAATAACTGAATACTCAGAGCCAATCCAGCTGTTAGGAATGTTGAAGATCCCTGACGAAGGGTTGGGATACACCACAGTATTGTCAGATATATTGTCAATACCTATGATGGTAACATTCTCCAAATCCGATGTATTGCTACACCCTTTATCATCTACTACCTCTACTTCATAATTGCCATCCTTGTCGGCAATTATATAGGCTACTGTGGTTCTTTTCAGCTCATTTCCTTCATAGTACCAAATGTATTCAGTAGCTGTTGCTGTGGTGTAAACACTATCGTTATCTGAGGCAATACTTGGCTTGGCAGGAAGTGGATTTACGGTTACGTCAAATCCGGAAGAAGTAGTCTCGCATCCGTTGTTATCAGTTGCCGTAACAGTATATGAACCGGCTTTAGTTACTGTTACTGTGGCGCCAGTACTGTTTTCGCTCCATTTGTAAGAGCTAAAACCTGCTGAAGCTTCAAGTTCAACAGATCCACCTTCGCAGAACTCTGCAGCCCCATTGGCTGAAATGCTTGGGTCAGTGGTAGTGTGTATTCCTGTGGTAACATCACTGGCTTTACCCACACAGCCGTTTCCGTCAGTAACTTCAAGACCAAAGGTGCCTGCAGTTTGAACTTTAATGGTCTGAGTGGTCTCAGTAGTGGTCCATAAATACTTGTTATAAGTTTTGTCAGCTTCCAATTCTACTTCACCACCGGGGCAAAATGTAAGGTTGCCTTTTACAGTAATACTTGGGGTAGGGTTGTCGTCTACTGTAATGTATATGCCAGTAGTATCTGTACAGGTTTTGCCAGAAAGAACAGTAGATATTTCCAGTTTGTAATAACCGTTTTCATCTGCCTTGATGCTGGAGCTTGAACTAGAACCACTGCTTCCCCAAGTCCATTTATTGGTAACTAACGGACTGCTGGAAAGCGTCACATCCCCACCTTCACAAAAACGTGTAGCTCCACCGGGAGTAATCGAGGCCTTTACTACATCACAAGGGTCCACTTCAATTTTTCTAATAATGTGGTTGTCCCTATCAAGGAATATGAAGTCGGTAGTGCTCAGGGGAAGAATTCCGCGGGCATCATCCAAAAGTGCATTGGTGTCCTTATCGTTTTTAAAACCGCAGTTTCTTGGGTGGTTTCCTAAAAACAGGGTGTCAGTTCCTAAAAAGGCCTGAATTTGGCAACCGCCAGAGGCCACAACAGTTCCATTGGGAGCCACATATACTTGCTCCGGAGTTTGAAAGTTGGCCGTGTTGTATACAGTAGATACATTACCTGTACTGGCATCAATTTTTCTGATCTTATAGTTGTTTTTATCCGCAACGTACACATTGTCATTTGCATCGATAAAAAGACCTGTTGGCCAGTTGAACTTTGCTTTTGAATCCTTATCTCCATTGGCACTACCAGAAGAGCCTACTTGCCCTGCATATGTGGTAACCACACCTGCAGGAGTAATTTTTCGAATAACGTGGTTGCCCTGATCGGCAACATAGATATTCCCCTTAGAGTCTACGGCAACATCTGTAGGCGTATCAAACTGAGCCGCCGAACCCGTACCATCTTTGTGCCCACTGCTGCCATTTTTACCAGCCAAAAGACCAACGGCTTGAATGGTTCCCAAAGCTTTGAAAGTATCCATTTGTCTGATACAGTGGTTCCCTGCATCAGCAATGTATATCTTGGCTCCAATGGAAATTCCCATAGGCTGACTGAATTGAGCATTGATTCCTGAAGAGTTTACATAACCTGATGAATTCTGCTTTCCCGCCCTAACGTAGAATTTACTATCCGATTGGCGCATCATGAAAACCGCATGAGAGCCTGCATTGGTTACCCAAAGATTGCCTTGTCGGTCATAGGTCATTCCCCAGGGCTCATTGAAACGAACAGCGCCACTGCCTGAACCATTAGATGTGGTTCCGCTTGTTTTGGCCTTTCCAGCCCAAGTGGATACTGTTTGAGAAAAAGATAGGGTAGAAGAGAATGCTAGTAAACAGAGTAGTAAAAGTCTCGTCATGGGGCAAAGTAGTTTGGGTAAATTTAATACGCCCTTACCATATATTGGTAGGGTAATGTGGTAGTGTCTACATCTAGTGATCTGAAACCGGCTAAACCAAGTTCTCGGGTTAATTTTTTCAAGGGGAGTTTATACTGTTCAGGTGGTCCCACTGGAAGCTCTCCAGCTTTGAAGTCAACTATGAGAACACTTCCTCCTATAGGCAGGCATTTTCTGGCCTTAGATAAGTATTTGGCAGTTTTCTCCAGCTGGTGAGCACTGTTTACCAATACCACTTTGTCGCACTCCATCATTTCTAGTTTGGGCTCGTCTCGCCCAGTAAGTCGTATTTCAATATTTCCAACCCTTCTTATAGCCTTTTCCCGGTTAAGGTGGTTGATAAAGGCAGTATCTATGTCAAGAGCTATTACCTTTTTACATCTGCCTGCCAAGGGAAAGGTAAAATAGCCAGTACCAGGACCTATTTCAGCAACAATGTCCTCTTTGTCAATTTTCATAAAGTCGAGCACTTCATCTGGCTTTTGCCATGTGGCTCGGTCTGGGGTGTCAAAGCGTTTTGCCAATGCATCAAACTCCGTTTCCATCATGTGTTCATAGGCCTTATTTTCAGGTAGCCCCTCAAAACATGAAACCAACAGAAAACATGGAAGCAAAGTAGCGAGTAAATACTTCATTAGCCAATGAGCATTTTATGCCAACTCAACTGGGCAGTAGTTTCCCAGTTTTTTTCAAACTCTTCAACGGAGGTGATGGTATTGTTAAATACCCTTGTATCAGCCCCCACAGTACCCGTTTTGGCCAGAGACTTAAACTCTGCCATTGAACACTCTTTTAAGCCCTGCTCATCTACATAGGCAACTCGTTGTCTATTGAAAAAATTGAGGCCGAGTTGTTCTTGTATTTCTTTTATAGCATGTACCGATGCATCGATGGAGCAGCCAGTGGCTTCCTGCTTCTCTTCTTTTACTTTTAGTATTAGGAAGAGGTTGTTTCTTAGTTCAAAAGAAGCGTCGAGCCCCACCCCATGTGCTTGCCAGTTTTCTACAAACTGAGACATAAAACTATTGATGGTATCGTTTTCTGATGCAGAAAGAAAGCGATCGGCCTGATAGATCCAAATTCTGTTACTCATTACAGGTTAAAACATAAGATGTAGTGAGCTACAAAGTTAAGGGCAAAAAGCTCCCTATTGGTAATAGCCCCACTTGTCTATGAACTCGGCCACGTCGTCAGAAACCATGTATCTGATAGAACGACGGTTTTTGATACTGCGCCTTAAGAAACTTGCTGATATCTCCATTAAAGGAGTGTCTTGTTGCACATTAAGATTGTCAAATTCAAAACTGATATCCGCCTTTGGCCTTGGGTAGGCATACACCTTATAACCATTCACAATTTCTTCGTAATTCTTCCATTTAGGAAGCGTGTTTACAGTATCAGTACCCATTATTAATGCAAACTCATGGCTAGGGTATTTCTCTTTTAAATGGGCTAATGTATCAATGGTAAAAGAAGGACGCGGTAGATTAAACTCGAAATCACTAGCCCTCAATTTCGGGTTGTTCTTAATGGCCAGGTTCACCATTTCCAGGCGGTCGTATTCATTCAGGAGATTGCGCTGGTTTTTGTGAGGGTTTTGCGGAGTTACCATCAGCCAAACCTCTTCAAGATCAGTGTTCTCAACCATGTAATTGGCAATAATCATATGGCCCACATGCACTGGGTTGAACGAGCCAAAAAACAATCCCACTTTCATATTCACTCTTCTTCAATAAAGCGACTTATCTCCGTTATAATCTCTTCCTGAGCTTTTTTCAAATCAGTGTTGTAGAGCACAAAGTCAAACTGCTCAGCGTATTCCAGTTCAAACGACGCACGCCTTATGCGCTTTTCAAGACTTCTGGCATCTTCAGTGCCCCGCTTTTTAAGTCTGTCGGCCAGTACGTCGATACTTCCGGGGTGTATGAAAACAAAGAAGCCATTTGAGCCATACTTCTTTTTCAAATTGGCCGCTCCCTTTACGTCAAGGTCCAGAAAAGGGTATTTGCCCAGAGACCAGATACGTTCAAGTTCTGAATTAAGAGTGCCGTAATAGAGGCCCTCATACACTTGTTCATACTCAAGAAAAGCGTCGGCTTCCAGGCGAGCTTCAAACTTTTCGCGGTTGATGAAGTAATAATGTTTCCCATCAACTTCGCCTTCTCGAGGTTCACGTGTAGTGGCCGACACGGAAAGCTTGAAATAAGGAAGAGTATTGATTACCGTATTGGCAATTGTTGATTTTCCAGCACCAGAAGGGCCGCAAAAGACTACCAGTTTCTTTGCACTCATAGAATATTGAGAACTTGTTCTTTTATCTTTTCAAGATTGTCCTTCATTTGAACCACTTGGTGTTGAATGGCCTCGTCGTTTGCTTTTGACCCGATAGTATTTATTTCACGCCCCATTTCCTGGGCTATAAACCCAAGCTTTTTTCCCGAGCCTTCGCCGGCCAGTTCTTTTAAAAAGTAATTTAAATGCCCTCTCAGCCTTACAATTTCTTCTGTAATGTCAAAGCGCTCTATGTAGAAAATTACTTCTTGTTCATACCTGTTAGAATCCCGCTGTTCCGCTGACAGATGTTTTTCCTGTAAGTCGGCAAGCTTTTTCTTCATTTTCTCAATACGCTCGCCCTTAGTGCCATCTACTTGTTGAAGGGTGTCGGCAATCACCCCTACATATACTTCCAGTTCTTTGCGTAGGGCAGCTCCTTCCTGGTTCCTGAAATCCACGAGGCCGCTAATGGCTTCTTCCAGACAGTTGAGCAAAGAGGTTTTTACCTTTTCGTCCAAATCCCCTTCACTACCCTCCAAAACATCAGGCATATTGAGTACTAAGCCAAGCAGCGAATCTGTTTTAAGACCGCCTGCTTCGGCTAGTTTTTCAAGGTCGGCCTTATATGCCAGAAACAGCTCTTCATTAATAGACCGCTTGGCTAAGTTGGCGTCAAGCAATTGCATATTCACACTTAGCTGAACTTTACCTCTTTTTACTTTTTGGTTAATAAGCGTTCTTATTTCCATTTCAAGAGGTTGAACAGGTTTGGGAAGTCTTAGGCTTAAGTCAAGGAACTTGCTGTTCAGTGATTTAATTTCAATATCCAGCTTTACAACTTCGTTCTCAATAGATGAAGAGCCAAAACCTGTCATGGATAATACCATAGAAATGCTCGTTTTAATGGGTGAGCAAATGTAATATGCCCTAGATAATGGGCTGGCTATTCTTTTGTATTCTCCTTAGGGATCTTAATTCTGAAGGTGGTACCTGCCTTCGGTTCTGAGTGTTGAACAAAAATTTGCCCATTGTGATATGACTCTATAATACGCTTGGCTAAGGAGAGGCCTAAGCCCCACCCTCTTTTTCTTGTGGTATATCCAGGATTGAAAACCGTTTTCTGCAAATAGATAGGAATTCCCTTTCCAGTATCTATCACATCTACCTGTACATGGTCTATTTTATTGAGTATCTTGAAGGTTATAGAGCCTCCTTTCCCTTCCATAGCATCCACGGCATTTTTGCACAGGTTTTCAATCACCCATTCAAAAAGAGAAGTGTTTAGAAATGCTTGTGCTACTTGATCTGAGTTTTGAACATCAACTTTGATTTCCACCTTTCTGGATACCCGTGTCTGTAAGTATACTATGGCATTTGAAACCACATCAAAAAGGTTCAGTAATTCTAAAACAGGTTGTGCTCCTACTTTAGAAAATCGATCAGTAATTACTTCCAGGCGATTTACGTCTTTCTCAATTTCGGTGACCATTTGGTCTGGAATGTTGTCATCACTACGCATCACTTCTACCCAGGCCATTAAGCTTGAAAGCGGGGTGCCTAATTGATGAGCAGTTTCTTTTGACATACCCACCCATACCTGGTTTTGCTCAAATCTTCTGGATGAACTAAAGGCCAGGTATGAAACCATGATGAACAGGGCTATAATGATGAGCTGGATATACGGGTAGTACCTAAGCATTACCAGGGTAGGGGAGTCGCCATAATAGAAGTACTGTGAAAAATACTTGCCAGGCAAAAACACAGGCTGGTTTTGCGTTTTAAGTTCTGCCAGTTTCTTTTTTAGATAGGCTGAATCAAGGGCCTTTACTGAATCAAGGTTACGGTGTTGAACAATAGTTCCCAGAGAGTCGGTAACGATTACCGGAATAGATGTATTTCGCTTAATAATGGAACCTAGAAAATTCATTGACTCATCATTGGGGTCCTCTAGTTCCGTGATTTGCCTGGTGGTTTCTACTATGAGTTCTATTCGGTCTCTTTCCTTTTTTGCCAATTTCTGGGCAAGGTAGTTGGTGTACACCACTGATGATACACCTATGACCACGGCTGCTGCCAGCAGTGCCAATTTCCAAACGCGCTTATGAGAGTACTTGGCAATCATTTATTTCTCAATCCTTCCCAGCCTTCTTTCAGTGAATTTCGTCTCCGAAGCTTTTGGGCATTCCTGTGCACCTTCATTAAGGAATCTCTGCGCGAATTATTGTATTGCTTCTCTCTTTCTTTGGCTTCCATGAGCTCTTTAGCTTGTTGCGAAATACCCTTTCCTATTTTTCCGCCCAAAGCGTGAGTGTCATACGAAATAGATGGATCGTCTGCAGGGCCCTTTACCGTTAAGTATACAGTGATACCGCCTTTGGGTTCAATCGCATAAAAGTTGAAACTTCTATCGGTGATGGAGTTTTCTTCCATAAACAGCTTTTTGAGGTTAACAGCCATACGGTAGTCACATATGTTCTCAAAAGTGTGTGTGCCGCTAATGGTCATGTCAAAGGTGTTACTATGCACCTCTGTTTCCGGAATGGTAATGAGGTCTCCCTGAATGAAAATTTCGTTGGTAAGAGTATCAAATATGATGTGCTGGAAATTACCCACTTTGATAAATCCGGCCATTTTCACCATAGGCATAAAGTCTATAAGCTCTCCGTTTACTATGCTTACCAGAGAATTCATAGACAGTGTGTTCAGGTCCACATCAAAATTGTCATTCATCTTAAAGGCAATGGTAGACTCCGTTGAAAGCCGCCCTTTAAGATTTTCTGATGTAATAGCGTCTTGATCAAAATTGCCAAATACGGCAAAGAGTTCTGTGATATCTATACTGTCAAGTACCACATCGGCGTCTACAGAATAGCCCGTAAAAGTATTTGCCTTAACCAGGCCATTGATGTTGAAATGACCGCCTATTCCATTAAAGCCTACATCTTTAAGAAATAGCTGCCGTAAACTGTACTTAGTGGTTCCACTAATGTTCGATACTTCAAAGTCCTCATATTTCACGAAATCTATAGAAGAATTGAGGTTGGCGAATAAGTATCCAGGCCATTCAAAAGGTTCCTCCACTTCGTTCTCATCTTCTTCGGATTCATGTAGGACAAGTAGTTCATCAAAGTTAAGAGTGTCGCAAGTAAGGTCTCCGTATAGGAGGAGGCTCTTATCATTTAAAAAGGTAAGTGGGTTTTTAAAGTACCCTTCAATTTCTACGTCGCTGGATCCATAGGTCAGGCTAAAGTCATTGACCATTAAGTAGGGTTTCTCAAAACTGAGTTTCCCATTCACATGTTCAAATGCCGTAGGAAGTTCTTTCAGAGCAATTTTAATATCCTTAAGGGCCAAATCACCTCCAATCTCAACCTTTGATAGAGAGTTGGTTTCATCCAGGTTTGACAATAAACCATCAAAGTGTAGGTCGGCTTCTACTTTACCTTCCAAATGCTCTACTTGTTCAAATGAAAACATATTGTTGAGCCATGCCAGGTCGAGATCGCCTTTTAAGGCAAACTTGCAAAACGGCTGGTCGAAATTGCTCAGATAGAAATCGCCTGTAACACTTCCTGTATTGTGCCGGGCACTAAGCCCCTTCAATTGAATGTAGCTTGAAGCATTGCTTTGCCTGGTCCCGTTAGAGTAATGCCCATCAAGGTTGAGAGATTGCAATTTTAGTTCTGAAGACTTCTGCAAAATGCTTCCATCTCTAAACCCAAAGCCCACATCAATTTTGGCTGATTCTGTAGCGGACCAATTGCCTTTAATGGATGTATTGAACCATGCAGCTCCTTCAATTTCATAATCGTCAAGTGAACCGTTGAGTAACCCGGGCGAAATCTTGATCAACTCTTCCAATCTACTGTGTTCGCTTCTTACTACTATATCGGTGTACAGGCTAGGGCTTGAGTTATCAATGGTCCCATCAATTTTGAACTTCATATTCTCTATATGAAGATCACCGCCTTGAATTGTGTATTTGTCCAGATCAAGTATAGAGAAGCCCAATTTTGATTTTAGAGTTTTTCGCTCTAGCCAATGAATTTCGCCGTCTTGCAAATCATTTATTTCAAAATCGGCTTCAATATCCATATGTGTGTCCTGGCCTATGGTGTGCAGTGAGAAGTGTCCATGATTAATCTGAGTAACCAGCTTAAAGTCATCTTGAAAATTAATGAAGCTGTATTTAGTATTGTAGAGCTCCACTTTGTCCAGATCAAGTTTCAACTCAGCCGTATCAGTAGAAGAGGAGTCACTCACTTTCCAGAACTCGAAGTTTGAACTACCATCGCTGTTGTACACCATCTTTATGGTGGCATCTCTTAGAATGATATGCCTTACGCGAATATTTCCGCTCAGCAGGTCCTTGTAGTCAAACATGAGGTACACTCTGCCAATTTCATAGGCATAATTGTTTGATGTGGAGTCGGTATCACTTATGCGTACGTTCACCAGTTCTACTGAGCCTTGGGGAAAAGCGTCAAAGAGTGTCGCTTTTATGGATTGCACTTTTACATCCGCCTGAATGTAGGGCTCAAGTGTAGAGAGCACCAGATTGCTCAAGTCTCTTTGTAACACATGAAAAGCAATCAGTACCAGGGTGGTAATGGCCAGAACGAGTACCGTTAGATACTGCAAGATGATTTTTGCGATTCGCATAACTAAACGTGGGCAACCAGCACAACGAAAATAGACCTGCAATTAGGATGGCTAAGTGAGTTTTATTGGCCTACTGTTTATAAGTGTGAAGATTTAAAATAAAAAAATGAGAAAATGTTTTGTGGGTTTAGAAATAGGTTTACTTTTGCCACCGCAAAAACGGGTAGCGTTTAGCAAAAACAAACATTTTGGGCGATTAGCTCAGCTGGTTCAGAGCATCTGGTTTACACCCAGAGGGTCGGGAGTTCGAATCTCTCATCGCCCACCAAAATGCAAAAGCCGTTCACTTAGTGAACGGCTTTTTTTATGCGCTCTACCTAATCGAATTTCTACTCGTAAATGTGTTGTGTGTGGAGGTGTCATATTCTGGTAAATTCCCTTCTTCCATCCCATTTATTCTTAATAATCCCCATTTCTAAACTTTAAGGTACAAACACCGCTTACTAAAGTATTTTTGTCGATCAATTAAAAAACCGATAGGTTTTGATGAAGTCTATATTTCTTGTCCTTATCGTTTTGTTCGCGGGTGTTTTTAACAGCTGTACCACTGATTTTGAAGTAAATGCAGAATGGAAGGAAATAGGAATTGCCTATTTTCTCATTGACAAGGAAGATTCTGTTCAGTATTTAAAGCTGAACAAGGCATATCTGAATGATGATGCCAATGCCAACGAAATAGCCCTGATTGAAGACTCATTGTATTTTGCTGAAGAGGACATGGAAGTTACTCTTTTTGCCGGGCAGGAAAAGGTTTCTATGCATAGGGTGAAGCTTAGCAATAAGGAAGATGGAGTTTTTGCAGGTCCTGATCAGTACGTGTACCGAACCCCACCGGGATACGTAATTAGTGAAACCAGACAACATAGGTTGGTAGTACAAAACGTAAGGACGGGATACACCATGAGCTCACAGATTAAGATTGTGAAGGATGGAACAATTAATTCTCCTTTTCAGGGAATTCAAAAACTGGCCTTAGCCGGGTGTGATATAGAAGATAACCTAAGCTTTTATATAGACCGTAGTATGGAGATCGTTTCTGGGAAGGATGTGAAGTTTTATGACTTTGACATTGTATTCCATTACGAAGAATACAATAAAACCACAGAGGTGACAGAAGAAAAGAGTCTTCTGTGGCCAATTGCCAGAACACTTAAGTCAAGTACTTCTTCAGGCGGTGCCACGCTCAATACACGGGTGAGAGGAGAAGGCTTTTTCAACTACCTTGATCTAAAGTTAGATCCTGTGGCCGAGAATGTCATTAGAATCCCTGGTGAGATAGAGTTTCTATTTCATGCGGGTGGTCAGGAAATTTATGACTACATCAATGTAAATACGCCGTCCATTGGGATTGTTCAAAAGAAGCCCGAGTACACCAATCTTGAGAACGGCTTAGGCATTTTCTCTTCACGCACTACACAATCTGTCAGTTTTGAGCTTGATAGATGTACAAAACTTCAGTTGGCAAAAGGCGAAAAGACAGGCCATCTTGGTTTTGTCAGGTAGTCTGTCTTTTTGACACAGCATTCCTTCATTTTCTTCTTTGGCACTTATGTTGTAAAAATGCTACCAAACATTTTTAGATCATATTTAAACATTTAAAATAGTCATGGGAAAAGTTATTGGAATCGACCTGGGAACTACCAACTCATGCGTTGCCGTAATGGAAGGTAATCAGCCGGTAGTTATTCAGAATAGCGAGGGAAAAAGGACTACTCCTTCGGTAATCGCATTTCTTGATAATGGGGAAATGAAAGTGGGGGATCCAGCAAAACGTCAGGCAATTATCAACCCTGTAAACACTATTGCGTCTGTAAAGAGATTTATGGGACGCATGCATTCAGAAGTTTCTGATGAGTTGGATCAAACATCTTACAAAGTAGAAAAAGGAAGTAACGATACCGTAAGAGTTAACATTAACGGTAAGCAATACACTCCTCAGGAACTTTCAGCAATGGTGCTTCAGAAAATGAAGAAGACTGCTGAAGAGTACTTAGGACAAGAAGTAACTGAAGCAGTAGTAACTGTACCGGCTTATTTCAACGATTCACAACGTCAGGCCACCAAGGAAGCTGGTGAAATTGCTGGTCTTAGCATCAAGCGTATTATCAACGAACCTACCGCTGCTGCCTTGGCATATGGATTGGACAAAAAAGGAGCTGACCAAAAAATCGCAGTATACGATTTAGGTGGTGGAACCTTTGATATTTCTATTCTTGAGCTTGGTGATGGAGTTTTTGAAGTACTTTCTACCAACGGTGATACCCGTCTTGGTGGTGATGATTTTGATAAAGTAATCATCAACTGGTTGGCCGATGAGTTCATTGCTCAGGAGAATGTTGACCTAAGAAAAGATCCAATGGCGCTTCAAAGATTGAAAGAAGCTGCTGAGAAGGCCAAAATCGAATTATCAAGTTCTTCAGAAACAGAGATCAACTTGCCTTATATCATGGCAATTGACAACCTGCCTAAGCACTTGGTAACTAAATTGAGCAGAGCCAAGTTTGAGCAACTATCTGACGATCTAGTGCGCAGGTCAATAGAGCCAGTGAAAAAGGCAATGAAAGATGCCGGACTCCAGCCTTCTGATATTGATGTAGTTCTTTTGGTGGGTGGTTCTACCCGAATTCCTAAAGTACAGGAGGAAGTAAAGAGCTTCTTTGGAAAAGATCCAAGTAAAGGAGTTAACCCTGATGAAGTGGTGGCTATCGGAGCTTCTATCCAAGGTGGTGTTTTCACTGGTGAGGTAAAGGATGTACTGCTTTTGGACGTTACTCCATTAACACTTGGTATTGAAACAATGGGAGGTGTAATGACTCCATTGATTGCTGCCAACACTACCATTCCAACTAAGAAGTCTGAGACGTTCTCAACAGCATCTGACAATCAACCTGCGGTAGACATTCACGTATTGCAAGGTGAGCGTCCTATGGCAAACGACAACAAATCGATTGGTCGTTTCCAATTGGCTGACATTCCACCAGCACCAAGGGGAGTACCTCAAATTGAAGTAACCTTTGATATTGATGCCAACGGTATCCTTAACGTAAGTGCTAAGGACAAAGGAACTGGAAAAGAACACTCTATTAGAATCGAAGCTTCTTCTGGTCTTTCTGATGAAGAAATCCAAAGAATGAAGAGCGAAGCTGAAGCGAACGCAGCTACAGATAAAGAAGCTAAAGAGAAAGTAGAAAAACTCAATCAAGCAGATTCACTTGTTTTCCAAACTGAGAAGCAATTGAAAGAGTTTGGTGAGAAAATTCCTGAAGATCAAAAAGCTACCATCGAAGAAGCAGCTAAGAACTTGAAAGAAGCACATGCTCAGCAAGATGTTGCTGCTATTGACACGCATATGGCTACTTTGAATGAAGCTTGGCAAGCGGCTTCTCAGCACATGTATCAAGGACAGGAAGGAGCACCTGGTGCTGATGCTGGTGCCGGAGCAGGAGATCCTGATCCAGGCGCAAAAGCTGAAGATGAGGTAACAGACGTAGATTACGAAGAAGTAGAAGAGAAGTAATTCTCTAAACACTAAACTTTATAAAAGCCTTGAACCACTGGTTCAAGGCTTTTTTTTTGCTCAAATTTTACGTACTTGTATGGAGCGTATGAAAGACTGATGATGATGTGGACTGATCTGAGAAAAACAATCGAATACAAGTACTGGGCATTTAGAATGCTGGTTTATGCCATTGTTTTACTATTTATAGTTTTTAACAGAAGTGGTCCTGGAGCAGTTATGGCAAATATCATTGCGCACGCCTGCCTATTGGCAGGAATCCCTTTTGTTGTAGTGAGCTATGTGAAAAAGGAGAAACAGGACATGGTTTATACCATAGCATTCATAGGTATTGCGGCCTTAAATCTTTGGTCTTTTGTACTGCCTTTTCTGGCAGCATTCACCTAAACTTGGTTTGACATTATTCAAAAACAAAGAACCAATTCGTCTCATTTGTTTTAGACCAGTGTTGTGATACATGCTCCATTACAGGGAAATACTTATAAGAAGTATAGGGCTCCTTCACATCTTTCAACCAATCAACTCTGAACTTAGGAACAAGCACCCGATAAGTCCCTCTTCGAACATCTACTTCCTTTATTACCCGATCTAGCAATTCCGGATTTGCCAGTTCAATCCCCGAAGTCCAGTGGCTGGAGATTGGGTTGGAGTTCTGCTGACTTGCCCAAAATGCACCAGAATAGGGGAGTAGGATAGTATGACTAGAAGACAAGCTGTCGAGTTCTGAAAGCATACCATAGGTTTTTTTGTTTGTTTGTATGCCTTTAAGACCAAGGTTTAACTCACCCAAATCATAAGTAAGCCGTTCAAATGGGGCGTCGCGATAGGTATGCTGTGAACGACCTTGCCAATAACCCACCGCCAATACTGCAATGCAGGCCATATGCGCCATAAAGTGCTGTTTCCTCAGTATGGGTTCAAATACTAAATATAGGAGCGGGGTGGCTGCAAGTATTGGGGAATTGAGTCCAATGCTAATGGAGGCACTCCAAGCCAGCATAAGTCCACAAATTACAGCACTGAACTTGGGTCCATCATTGCTCAAAAACATGATAAGCCCCATGCCTGTGAGCAGCATCATTGGAGCAAAGAACACTTCTCCCTTTGCCAGGAAATAGCAAAGAGAAGTCGTTAAGCCGAGAAGAAAAACGAATTGAACTATTGGATACCAGTTTTTGGAAAACCACCAGTGGATCAAACCCAGAACAACCCCTGTCCATAGGTAAGGTGAAAGAATGTACTGAAGTATCCCCGTTTGCAAGAGTGAAGTTTCTGTTTTGAATTGCAAAAGCATATTGTCAAGGGCACCAAAGTGGTAGACAAGTCCACCGTACAGCAATCCTGGTAAAAGCCAATAGAATAATGCGACCAGCTTTTTAGGGGCATGAAAGAAAATGAATAAGGGACCCACCAGAAGAAAGTTCTGTTTGCACAAATAGGCCATTCCCAACAGTAATGCTCCGATTAGAGACCATGCCCCTTTTTCTGAACGTAGTAAGAGGTATGCCAGGCTCGAAAGGAATATGCCGTCAATGGTGTGCCAGGCCATTAAAGGATAGTTGTGAGTAACCAAGAGCAGGCTTATTACTCCTATGGCAATGGTATTGACCAGACGTTGGCCTTTTGCCGCCAACACATACATCCAAATAGCAATGCTTAGAGACAGCATTATCCACGCAATAAGACGGCTATTGTATAGGAGGTACTCATTGCCAAAGGCAAAGTCAAATACATGAAGGTAGGCTGAGAGAGCAGGTCTTATTGATACAAAATCAAGGTGCGGAATTTCTCCGTCAAGTATCCTTTTGCTGTAGCCCAAAATAAAGCCTTCATCAGTGGGGTTGAAACCAAAAGATGAAAAGAGTAGATGTCCAATGATTGCTGCTGTGAGCATTATTGGAAAAATAATCCATGTCTTTTTGGGGATATCGGAGCTTTGTATAAGGGGCAAGTTATATACCTGAAAGAATGTGGCAAAGAAAACAAATTAGCTTGGTTAGGCTCTATGTAACTTTGGCATTCAAGATGCGAGTAAAGCTTCAAAACCACAAATTGCCACATGGTGGTTGGCAGCAATCGGGCAACCTTTTTCTGGCGGGCTACGGTCATTTTGATGAATGGCCTTTAAAGGCTTCAGATCTTGAAAGGGTGCTGAGTGAATGCAATGGACCTGAGGAGTTGAAACATTTAATGTCTTCAATGAATGGCTGTTTTGCCTTTGTATATAAGGACTCTCATAAAGTAATAGCCGCAGTTGATCCTTGCCGATCCATCCCTGTTTTTTATAATGAAGACTCTGAAGTAATCTCTGACGTGATTCACGATTCGAATTGGGATGCTGACTCAGAAGAGATGCTGCCCCATATAGAATTTGTGCAAGGCCAGAATACTTTGGTAAAGGGATGGAAACAATTACAGGCGGGCCATTTTTTGTGGAATGACTCCACAGAACCCTTAGCACAGGTTCAATACTTTAGTCATTTAAGACCTCTTTCCGAAGGGACGGGAGAATCCGACTACACGAAAGGCTTTGTAGAGTGCGTTGCAAATATGAGAGAGCGATTGGTAGCATCGCTTAATGGCAGACTTGCCGTTGTACCCTTGAGCGGTGGCTTTGATTCAAGGTTTATATTGTCAATGTTGGTATCGGCAAATTATCCCCGAATAAAAGCTTTTACCTATGGCAGACTCGATGGGCATGAAGCACAGATTGCAGAAGAAGTGTGTAAACAGCTTGGGGTAGAATGGCAGTTTATAGAATACTCTGAAGAGTTGTACGCCAGGTTCACAGATCAGGACTGGGACCGTTATTTGTTATATGCAGGAAATGCTTCATCCGTACCTCAGGAGCAAGAGTACTTTGCCATTCGCAGTATGCAGGATCAAATTGAAGAAGACTCGGTGTTTCTACCAGGTTTTTGCGGGGATGTTCAGGCGGGCAGTTTTATTCCAGATGTATTTTTTGAGAAAAGGTGGTTTAGGGAACCTATGTCTTCTTCTCAATACATCTTAGAAAAGCTCACTCGACTGCCAAACGCAGAGTTCTTGGAATACCAGAGTGATGTACATATTCTGGAGCCGGATTTTGAAGCGTTTTACGCAGAAGTTGAAGAATGGGTATTGATGGAGCGGGAGTCAAAATACATCATTAACGGAGTGCGTTGTTATGAGCATTTTGGGTTCTCATGGATGTTGCCACTATGGGATAGGGCATTTATCGAGTTTTGGCAAAAGGTACCGATGGCATTGCGAAGGGATAGGAAGTTGTATCTGGAAGTACTGACTTCTCTTTTCTTCAAACCGATGAAAATTAATGTCAGGTCCAGGCACTTTGATGCGCGCTTTTCTTCCAATAGTTGGCAGTCGTGGTTGCGATATGTTCTTCCCAAAGGGGTGAAAGAGCAAGCTAAGAAGCTCTTAATTCCCGCAAATGAGGATGAGATCAACAATCTCAACACTTTTCGAGATTTGCTGGCAGCCAACCTGGATATGTTGGTTGATGAAGAACCCGTTAATGAAATAGTGGCTCGATACTATCTCAGTCGCCTAAAACTTGAAAGGAAAGGGGAGTAGTACTTCAGCACTATCGGCTATATAAATTCTGGTGTCTGATACAATGAGTAGAATACGTATGGGCGCTCCCTGATGGTATTCGCTTTGTTGCATTACCTGCCTACAAGAACCACAGGGCATGGGTACCTCATCTCGGGTAAAAGAAGGTGTATATACGGCCAATGATTTGATAGTAGTGCCGTGATGCTGAGCACCGCAGGCAAAAAGAGCAACACGCTCAGCACACAATCCTGAAGGATAGGCGGCGTTTTCCTGATTTGAACCAATTACGGTTTCACCACTTTCGAGTAAGGCGGCGGCTCCAACTTTAAATTTGGAATAGGGAGCAAAAGCAGTTTCTGAAGCCTCTTGGGCCATATGAACCAACTTTTGTTCTTCAAGGTTAAGTTCCTGAAGTGAATACTCGAATAATTCACATTGAACTGAAATTTTATTTCTTTTTTCCAATATCTATTTTTCGAATCGCAAGGTAATTCAAAGAAAATTTCTACATCACTTAATCAGAGATCCGACAATTATCATTTGTAATTGCTTATTTGATCCCGTATTGTTCGCTTTTTCTTAGGGTCAAATCCGACAAACCCGATTTTGTGTATTCGTTTTCACCTTGGTATAGCCCTTATGTTTGAATTGTTGTTTCAAAAGAAGATCTTTTAAGACTGACTAATAGACTAAATGACTGCAAAGGGATTATACTGACCTATAATTCAGCGGACTGACTGATGTTAAGAAAGCAAACCTGATTCTATTTTCTCCCAATCACGGTTTCAGGTTTGCTTCTTTAATTTGATTTCTCATTCTCATTGATACCTTAGAACTATCTCGAAGTATTTTGCGGCACGCTTTCCCCAAAAAGCACTCCTCATCTCGATACCTATACCTTAAAGCCTTAAAACTTAAGACCGCAAAATACTTCTTTAGTTCCCTTCATATTCCACCCAATTTCTTGGTGTTTCATATAACACAACCTTCAATTCCAACTCTTGATGAAAGCGCTTTCTTAGCTTATGCCAAATGACGTAGGCAATATTTTCGCTGCTTGGAACCCGTGAGGCAAATTCTTCACAATCCAGGTTCAGGTTTTTATGGTCAAAGGGCTCCAGTACCTCTTCATTTACTACAGTACTTACTTCTTTTAGGTCTATTAGGTAGCCCGTCTCTTCATTTACCTTGCCCTTTAAATACACCACCAGTTCGTAATTATGTCCATGATAGTTTTCATAGGCACATTTTCCAAACACATTAATGTTCTTCTCTAAATCCCATTTAGGATTAAACACCCTGTGGGCGGCGTTGAAATGTTCTTTTCTACAAACGGTTGTAATCATTGCTAACTATAAATAAATGGGAAACGCATTAAATTGACAATAGTTGAAAAGCGAGGCAAATGAACCAAAAAAAAGCGATTCCCGTGAAGAAATCGCTTATTCTGAAATACAAAAAGTACTGTCTATAAGTCTACGTTGGCATAGCGGGCATTCCGCTCAATGAAGTCTCGTCTTGGCGGTACTTCATCTCCCATAAGCATTGAGAATACTCTATCGGCTTCAGCGGCGCTTTCGATAGTCACTTGCTTCAATGTTCTGTTTTCCGGATTCATGGTTGTCTCCCACAGTTGCTCGGCATTCATCTCTCCAAGACCCTTGTATCGTTGAACGTTCACTGAGTTTGGATTGTCTCCGCCAAAATCTCTAATGTAAGCGTCCCTCTCATCGTCAGACCAGGAGTAAGCCTGTTTGGCACCTTTTTTCACCAGGTAAAGCGGGGGAGTGGCAATGTATAAGAAACCTTGCTCAACCAACTCCTTCATGTATCTGAAATAAAGGGTAAGAATCAAGGTTCGAATGTGCGATCCGTCCACATCCGCATCCGTCATGATGATTACTTTGTGGTATCGGAGTTTTGAGAGATCAAGCGCCTTGTCATCGTCTTCAGTTCCTATTTTCACACCAAGAGCCGTGAACATGTTCTTGATTTCCTCGTTGTCGTAGATTTTATGCTCAAGTGCCTTTTCTACATTTAGAATTTTACCACGAAGAGGGAGAATGGCCTGAAACTCCCTTGAGCGCCCTTGCTTGGCCGTACCACCTGCCGAGTCACCCTCAACAAGGTATAGCTCGCTCACTGCAGGGTCTTTACTTGAGCAGTCGCTAAGCTTTCCGGGAAGGCCTGAACCCGTTAGTACGTTTTTACGCTGTACCATCTCACGCGCCTTCTTAGCTGCGTTTCTGGCTTTGGCAGCTAATACTACCTTTTCAATAATAATCTTCGCGTCCTTGGGGTTTTCTTCCAGATAGTTGCTCAGATTTTCAGAAACAAAGCGGTCTACTGCTAAGGCAATTTCGCTATTTCCCAGTTTGGTCTTGGTCTGTCCTTCAAATTGAGGTTCACCTACTTTTACTGAGATTACGCCGGTCAAACCTTCTCTAAAGTCATCTCCCGCAATGTCTACTTTGTGCTTTTCAAACAACTGCTGGCTATCACCGTAGTTTTTAAGAGTTCGGGTAAGAGAACGTCTGAAACCTGAAATGTGCGTACCGCCTTCTATCGTGTTAATGTTGTTCACATACGAATGCATGTTTTCAGCGTACGACTTATTGAATTGGAAGGCAATATCAATAGGAACTCCTTCTTTCTCTCCTTCAAAATGAATGCAGGTACTAATTAGGCGTTCTCTGGTTTCATCAAGAAGTTCAACAAACTCCTTCAAACCTTCCTTAGAGTGAAACTCTTCAGATATGAAGTTATCATCTTCATCTTTTTCTCTCTCGTCAGTGATGGTAAGCTTTACGCCTTTGTTCAAAAAAGCAAGCTCACGCAAACGAGCCGACAGAGTTTCGTATCTGTATTCGCGGTCCTGAACAAAAATTTCCTCGTCAGGCTGGAAAGTAACGGTAGTTCCTGTTCGATCGGTAGTACCAATTTCCTTTACTTCATACAAACGTTTTCCACGAGAATACTCTTGTTGGTAGATCTTACCATTTCTGTGAACTATGGCTTCAAGGTGTGTAGATAGGGCATTTACACAAGAAACACCTACTCCGTGCAATCCACCGGAAACCTTGTAAGAGTCTTTGTCAAACTTACCTCCGGCTCCAATTTTGGTCATTACCACTTCAAGAGCGGAAACTCCTTCTTTTTTATGTACATCAACAGGGATTCCCCTTCCATTATCCTGGACTCTTATGCCATTGCTTTCAGTAATCGTAACACTAATCTCATCACAATGACCGGCTAACGCTTCATCTATAGAGTTATCTACCACCTCGTACACCAAGTGGTGAAGTCCTCTGGGACCCACGTCTCCTATATACATAGAAGGACGCTTTCTCACGTGCTCCATACCCTCCAGGGCCTGAATACTATCCGCGTTATACTCTGATTTCTTGATGTTTTCCTCGCTCATCAAAAACTAATTTAGTGCCTGTAAAAATAGGCTATTGAAGTGCCTAAATGGCCCTTTAAGGGGGCCTACTTTTCCACAGAATAGGTCATGGAATGAACAGCTGAATGCCGGGAATTTCTATAGCCTTAGGAGCGTTTCGTGAAGGGCTAAAACATCCTGTTGTGTGTCTTCTAAATTGGTATTTACTATCAGATAGTCAGCCAAAGGTCTTTTTTCCTGATCCGACATTTGCTTGGACATTCGTGCCAGAACAGCATTCGTTTCTACACCGTCGCGTTGAGTCACTCTATCAATTCTCGTGGCTTCCGGCGCAGTAACTAAAATGATCCTATCATATTGATCCTGACTGCCAATTTCAAATATGATGGCTGCTTCCTTAAGTATATATGGACTGCTTTGTTGGCCAAGCCATTTGTTGAAGTCCAGTTGTACAGCAGGATGTACAATGCCGTTTAGGGTTGCCAGTTTATCACTGTCATTAAATACCACTTGGGCTAAGGCGGGTCTTTGCAGCTCATCGTTCACATACAGATGCTTTCCAAAGGCATCAATGATTTGTGAGCGTACAGGTTCTTGGTTTTGTAGAAGTCGTGCCCTGTCATCAGCATAATACACAGGTACACCCAAAGATTCAAAAATGCGGGCCACCGTAGTTTTTCCGCTGCCTATTCCTCCGGTTAATCCTACTTTAAGCATGCTAGTTTTCTAAAAAGTAGTCAACGTATTTGGGGCTCACTCTGTGACTGCTTACCCATTGGCTGTTGTTTTTCACTTGAACTTCCAGCAATTCGTCACCACTGTTTTCTGATAGATCAACAAACACCTCAAAGTCGCTAGGGTCAATTTTATCAAACTGGCTTATAGTAGTCTTCAGTTTTAATGTTGCCAATCGTGGGTATATATTGACCTTTTTTCCTCCCGTGTAGCCAATTACTTTCACTACTACTTGAAGCTCTTTTTCTGTGAAGGGTTCACATAGAACATGCACCACAACATCGGTAGTATTGCCAATGGCAGTAAGCTCTTCAGGAATTTCCAATGCCGCTGAGAAACTGTTTTCACCTTCCAGGTCACTGAAACTGGCATCTTCAGTATACACTTCCTTAATTCCTTCAAGGTTCCCTGTAGCACCAAAAAGGGTAATACTGTCAGGCTCGGGTACAGCGGACACAAAACCAAAACCACTGGCCGGAGCAATTTGAAGTTTGGAGATAACGGGAACTCTTATTTGAGCAGCATCCTCCAGTAAAACTTCAAATCGTTCTGGAGTAATGCTCAAAATGTTAGTAAGGCCAGGAACTGCTTCCAGAATTAAATCCCGTGTTGACACTTGTTCTCCGGTCATTTGACTGATGTCAAAATCAAACTCTGGTTCGGTAAACTTGAATTTGTAAGCCAACAAATCCCAACCAAAACCTTGAACCTTGACCTTTACCTCACTGGGAGGGGCAATGCTGAAGGTTTTATCAGCGGGTTGGTTTACGTAGTTGATGTTAATGGAGAGCTCAGTTCCATACTCTCGGCTCATACTTTGAAAAAGCCAGAGTACCGTGGCTATTATCAAGCAAATTGCGAATACTTTCCAGTCTCCTTTGCTTGAGATGAAGGTCTTGAGATATTTCAATACCTTCTCCAATCAACTTATTTTTTCTCTACAGGATCAAATTGTGCTGATAAGGCTTGTTTGTCAATGATGAACTTAGATCCATTTGACTCCATAATGACAGTGTCATTGCCTTTTATTTCAATGATTTTCCCGTGAATACCTCCGGTTGAAACCACCTTATCGCCTTTTGCAAGGCCTTCCCTGAATTTTTTCAATTCCTTCATACGTTTTTGCTGTGGGCGTATCATGAAGAAGTACATTACCACAACCGCAGCACCAAGGAGTAAAAAATTAAAATCCATTTTATTTTTCTTAAATCCGAATTACTAGTTGGCACCTTCTTCCACTACTTCTCCTGTAATGAAAAGAGGCTCCTTGTCCGGAATAGTATTGGCTGTTACTAAAATTTGCTTGTTGAAGTTTCCAACTGAATTTGCACTGAATTCTACCTGGATTTGATCGCTTTCTCCTGGAGCAATAGGTTCTTCAGGAAGCACCGGTACGGTACACCCGCAACTGGCTTTGGCGTCTACGATAATTAAGTCTGCATCCCCCACATTCTTTAGTTTGAACATGTACATCATCTTCGTACCTTTTTCAACCTTTCCAAAATTATGACGGGTTTTGTCCCACTCAATTTTTGGAAGGGCTTTCAAAGAGTTGTCAGCATTTTCATCAGCTGTGTGAGGGTTCGAATTGGTTATATCTTCTGGATCTGCCTGTCCGTTGCTTGTAGGATTGCTTGCGTTGTCGCATGACATAGCAAGTACTAAAACAAGTCCGAGAAATCCTAAAAAGGGCTTTTTCATAAAATTTGACTTATATCGTTCAAAAGTATACTTCTACTCTGTAATTATCCTTTTTGAGAAGCCAGGTCACGGTTAACGTTATCTAAAACTCCGTTCACAAACTTCTTGCTATTTGGGGGACTGTAGTTTTTGGCCAACTCCACATACTCGTTTATAGTAACGGTAGCGGGAATGGAAGGGAAGTATTTGAACTCCGCTACCCCCATTCTAAGAATAATGTTGTCCAAAATGGCCACTTGTCCGGGTTCCCATTTGGTGATTTTATCAGCAACCATTTTTGAAAGCTCCACGCCGTTGCTCACTACTTTGTCAATGAGCTCATGTCCAAAACCAATGGTATTATCCCAGTCCTGAACAAACTCAATAAGCCAGGGCTCTTTGTTTACATGGATGTTTGAAATGGTCTTTTTAAGCATGCTGGCCACAAGTTTCTTGTCGTCAAGAAAATTAGGATACTCTTCTTCAAAGTGTTGTTCAAACAACTGATGGTTTTCTGAGTAATGCTTAAAAATGTGCAGCACAAGTTCTTCGTGTTGCTCGGCCTGATCCAGAAACTCCAGATAGTCTTTATAAAACTCGCTGTTTTTGATGTCAAGAAACACCTTTTTTACGAGTTCATCATCCACCTCATGGTTAAATGAAACTTTCAGTTTTGACAGCCTATCTTCCAACTCCTTGCTATCCGCAATCTTTCTGATTACAGGATTTTCTCGAAGCTTTAAGTGGGCAGTAGCTGTACGCGCTGCTTCTGTGTACTTGGTTCTTATCTCCTCATCGTATACCAAGCTAAAATGGTCAAGCTCTTTGATAAAGGATAAGTAATACAGATACAGTTTTTCCATGCGTTCAACATTTCTGTTGAAAATGTCTTTGAGCATGGCCACCGAAAGGTCTTTTCCTCCTTGTTGATGCACGTACAATACCTGCATTACCTTGAGGCGGATGTGTCTTCTATTCAGCATGTATCTTAATAGGTAGATTGCACTTTGGCTATCGAATCAATTCTCTGCTCAGCCAACTGCTTGGCTGCGTCAAGACTGTTCGAGTTGTTATCTGAAGCTGTTTTGTAAATAGCTCGGGTGGCATCGTAAATATTGTCGGTTGTAGACATGGCAATATCTCTATTGTAACCATTCCACTCCGTATATACATTAATAAGGCCACCTGCATTGATTAAGAAATCAGGAGCATACAAAATGCCTTTATCTTTCAAAAGGTTAATATCTCTATCTTCTTGAGCCAGTTGGTTGTTAGCACCACCCGCCACAATTTGGCAAGTCATTTTTGCAATAGACTCAGGATTTACACGAGCACCCAAAGCACATGGGGCATAAATATCCATTTGAGCATCAAATACGTTCTCAACGGGTACTACTTGAGCACCGTAGGTATCTACCATGTGTTTAAGGGCCGCGTCATTTACGTCCGACACCAATATTTTAGCATTTTCCTTGGCCAAACTTTCTACAAGATACGATCCTACCTTTCCAACACCTTCAACCAAAACAGTTTTTCCTTCCAGCGAGTCAGATCCGTAAGCTTCCTTGGCAGATGCTTTCATACCAAGGTATACTCCATATGCTGTAACCGGAGAAGGGTCTCCACCACCGCCTCTGATTTCAGGCAGGCCTACAACGTTCTCAGTTTCTTCAGCAATATGCTCCATGTCTTTGGTAGTAGTACCTACATCTTCGGCAGTAATATACTTTCCGTTGAGGTTTTCAATAAACCTACCAAACTTTCTGAAATAAGCTTCTGACTTCAACTTGTTAGGGTCGCCAATAAGTACTGCTTTGGCACCACCCAGGTTAAGGCCCGAAATGGCAGCTTTATAGGTCATGCCTCGGCTAAGTCTTAGTACATCAACAATGGCATCTTGCTCATTGGCGTAGTTGTACATTCTAGTACCTCCTAATCCAGGTCCTAGCACAGTATTATGTATGGCAATGATTCCTTTAAGGCCGGTAGCCTTGTCTTGAACCATTACTATTTGTTCGTAGTCGTATTGTTCAAGCTTATCGAAAACAAAGTTGGAAGTTTCGACAGCGGGAGCGGCAGAGAGAGTCATGTTTAATTCTAATTTTGAATGTTAAGACTTAAAAAGAACGGTGCAAAAGTAGTCGTTTTACCAGAGAACAATTGCGCCGTCGACCTTTTGGCTTTTTTGAATCTGAACGAACCAAAAGCCTTGATTTTTTATTAAAAAGAAGGTCACATCTTTGCAGCAGATATCAAAAATTGACAAAACCTAAACTACCCCATTTAAAGTGAGAGAATTAGCGGCTTTAAACCACTACTTGTGGCGCTACAAGTACCAACTGCTTTTGGGGCTGGTGTTTGTAGTGTTGTCCAATTATTTCGCCATAAGCCAGCCCAAAATTGTGAGGGTAACCCTGGATAGAGTGGCTGAAATTGTGGAGTCCAATCAAGGGGCAGAGGCGGCATTTCAAGAAAATGGGATGGAATTCCTGAAGTATGGAGGCGTGTTTCTATTACTTGCCCTGGTTTCAGGAACCTTTATGTTTTTGATGCGACAGATGATCATAGTAGTATCTCGGAAAATTGAAAAGCATTTGAAGGACGACGTCTACGAACATTTACAAAAGCTGTCGCTTTCTTTTTATAGAAAAACCAATACGGGCGATATCATGGCTAGGGTTACAGAAGATGTGAGCGCAGTTAGAATGTACCTGGGGCCTGGTATCATGTATACCATCAACTTTGTTTCCAATATTATTCTGGTACTTATTGTCATGTTCTCAGTGAACGTAGAATTGACTTTATACGTGCTCATACCTATGCCGGTATTGGCTGTAAGTATCTATTTCGTCAACCAGATTATACACAAGCGCAGCACACTGCTTCAGGAGCAGATGTCCAGAATCTCTACTTACGTGCAGGAAATGTATAGTGGTATCAGGGTAATAAAGGCTTTTGCTGCTGAACTCAAGCTTGGTAAAACGTTTGAGAAGGAAAGCGAAGTTTATAAGAAAAGAGCACTATCGCTTGTTCAGGTCAATGCTCTTTTTATTCCATTGATTATACTACTTATAGGGCTGTGTAATCTTATCACCATTTATATAGGAGGCAAACTGTACATCAATGGTTCGGCAAGTGCAGGAAACATAGCTGAGTTTTTTATGTACGTGAGCAGATTAACCTGGCCTGTGGCGGCTATTGGCTGGGTAACAGCCATTATTCAACGTGCAGCAGCTTCACAAAAAAGGATCAATCAGTTTATGAAGATTCAACCGGAGGTGGTAAGCGGGAACAAGAGTCCGGGCAAGCTTGGTGGCAATATTGAGTTTAACAATGTTTCATTTACTTACCCTGAAACGGGTATTGAGGCTATCAAGAATTTTAGTTTGAAAGTTACCGAAGGGCAGGTAATTGGAGTGATAGGCAAAACGGGTAGTGGCAAAAGCACACTTGCCAATTTGCTATTGAGGCAATACGATGTAGATTCTGGTGAAATTAGCATTGATGGAAATTCAATCAAAGACATTGAGTTAGGTGATTACCGTGCACAAGTAGGTTTTGTGCCACAGGACAATTTCTTGTTTAGCGATTCCATTTATAACAATGTACTATGGGGTGGAGAAGACGGTAGCGACGATAAGGAAGAGGTGGATACGGTGACCAAAATTGCCGACCTGTACGACGATATTGAAACTTTTAGTGAAGGTTTTGACACCGTACTTGGTGAGAGGGGAATTACGCTCTCTGGCGGGCAGAAACAGCGTTTGTCAATAGCCAGAGCCATTTATGGGAATCCAAAAGTTTTGGTGTTTGACGATAGTTTTTCAGCTGTGGATACGCATACGGAAGCTGCTATACTTGAAGGTTTGGGCAATTACATTCAAAACAGGACTACAATGCTTATATCGCACAGAGTGTCTACGGTAAAGAATGCTGATTTCATTATTGTAATGGATCAGGGTGAAGTGATTGAACAGGGAACTCATGACGAGCTTATTGGCAACCACAAGTATTACTACTCATTATACAAGAAGCAGCTTCTGGAAAAGGAGTTGAAAACGCAATAGACATGCCGGCCCAGCTCAAGGAAGGAGAAGATTTTTACTTTAATGAAGAAGGGCTCATGGTGCTTACTGAAAAGTACCACCTTAAAAGAGGAGTTTGCTGTGGCAATAAATGCAGCCATTGCCCCTACAATTGGAAGAATGTTAAAGAAGTTTCCAATGGCAAGTCAGGGGACCGCAGCTCAAACTAAAGGAGCTGAGCAAGAAATCAAACCAGTATTAGTTCAATTTTTGTAGCCCGGAAGGCCTATGTTTTGCTTTATCCGGAGCAGTGTTTTTCGCCTGGATAAATGAAAATTCTGTTGGATTTATATACTCAATTGATGTCATAGGTTTAAATTGGCATGGTTAATTGGCTACTAGTTTTGGTTAGGATAGGTTACAGGCATCGATTAAAAACGGTCTATTCATGAACGGTTTTTCGAATATTTTGCGTTCGTACGCAACTTGTGATTGTGTGAGGGGAGTGTGTTTTGTTCGTTGAAAAACGCTACAGGCATTACTCTGTGTGAACTTTGAAAGCAGCGGCAGGTGTTTCCAAAGTGACTTTTTCTGACTACAAACGAAGGTTCAATAAGCGTTTGTCAAATTGACAATGAGTATGCTTAACCCTTTATTTAAACTATAAAAGATCAGAAATGTCTACACCCAAGATTTTTGACAGCCTCATAGATGGGCTTAAACATCTTACCACCTTAACCGTGCGTACCTACGTGGGGAAATTTGAATTGGAAGAGCCAGGAGTGAACGGTGCTACAGCCTTCAGACTTGTGCCTGACCCTACTTGTAAGAAAATAGTCTCGCTCATAGACCTTATTGATGGAGACATTCAAACAGGTATGGACGAAGATTTTCTTTCAGCTCCATATGCTCAAATGAGAGCTTATCATTCACAACGCGAAGACCAGGCACATGCCATCATCAAGCAAAATGTTGCCGTGATTAAAGAGTTGGTTGGTATGGCAGTGAGTTATATGAAGAGTCGTGACGAGTTGCCAGATGAAAATCAGTTGTCAGACCCGAGTACACCATCTACTCCTGCAACACCACCACCCACTACTTAGATAGGCATCTATATAAAATATGGCGCTGGTCTCATAGTTAGGCGGGCGCCTTTTTCTCACTAAAATTTATATCCGTGGCTTTTTGGAATAAAAACAAAAAGAGCTCAGGCCTGGCCGATGGGCTCAAAGGATTGGTAGACGATCTTACCCACCTGGAGATTAATACCATTATTAAAGACAATATGGTGGCCTCTACCATGCCAAGAAATATTCGGAAGGCCCTGTGGGATTTAGCAGCCGGATATGACAAGGCACTCACAGATTACAGGGATAAGTACAAAGAGTATTTAGACAAGGTGAATCCTGAGACACTGAAACTCTATAATGAATACTCGGCTGATCCATGGAAGTTTGCCGGAAGGTGGTCTTTCTCTGTTTTAATGAAAAGGGCTTCCGCGCTGTCAGATATCATGCGAGAGATTTTGGAAGATGACTTATATGCCAAACCCGAAGTGCTTGAGCAGGATATTACAGTGGTGAATAGGAAGCGAATTTTTAGCAATGAATTGGTGAACATTTTTGAAGGAATGGCAGCCAATCAAAATGTGTCACCATCTAAGCCAGCTTATGTAGATCCAAATACGGGCGATTTGGACAGTGTAGCATGGAATAACGACATCCATCTGAAATCCATGACCGGAATTACCCAGGAACTACCCATTACAGCTTCTGATAGATTGGTAATCAAGAAAGCATTTGATTTAGGTTCGGAATCTATTGTGATGCAGACCATCATTGCCATTGATGGCGATGTGACCAACAGGATTATGAAAGCATTTGCATTGAATCCTAATCAGGCCGTAATTCAGATTCACGACAGTGGTGTGAAAGACTCTGTGGGTTTCTGGAAATCGTTGGTTGATATTGTTTCATCATGGTTTAGAAAACGTAGTGCAGGAGATTCCCAAGACTAGTACACGCTGGAAACGCTTCAAGAGCCTTTTTAAAAAAGGACATTTTGATGTGTATATACCAGAGAGTGACGAAGAAAAAAGTCCTGGCGTACTTTGGCTCAACGTGCACCTCACGGGTGACATAAGTATCCACATATTTCCAAATGCACTCAATTACTCTCAAGAGCAACTTGAAGCATACTATGCCAAGGCTTCAAAAGAGATGGGCAAGGTGCTGGGGCTATTAAAATCCATCAACGAGTTTTTTCTTATCGCCATAAGCATTCCCGTCCTGCTGGATTTTTGCCTATCACATTTGCAAAAAATGATACAAGCCGGTTTTGAAGAACTGGTAGTTATACAGGAATTTGAAGCGCTCTTAACCAGCCCTAAGTCACTGCTTTATTATACCTGGCTATTGTCATTGTTCCTTGGGAAAAGGTTGATTGCTTATTTTCTTAGAAAGAGATTGGGCCTCTAATTCAGTCCGTACACATGGGAGACATGGCTCTTGAACATCTCATTTTTACCATTCAGTTTTAAGGGCAATCTTTGGACGGTAAATTTCAGTCAGTTGAAGAGATCTGTATACAGAATGCCCAAGGCGGGCAATATTGAACACCTCACTTTACAGGAAGAAACACTTGAAGATCCCTTACAGGACGAAGTACAGATTCAGGTAAAGGCCATTGGATTCAATTTTGCGGACATTTTTGCCATGCAAGGCTTGTATGAAGCTACGCCTAAGGGCTCTTTCATTCCAGGTTTGGAATTTTCAGGAGTAATTTCCAAAGTAGGGCCTGGAGTTACAGAGTGGAAGGAAGGCGATCGTATAATGGGAGCTACCAAATTTGGAGGCTACGTTTCAGCACTCAACCATCACAAAAGGTACATTACTAAACTACCTGACTCCTGGAGTTTTGAGCAAGGAGCCGGTTTTGTGGTGCAGGGTCTCACCGCTTTTTATGCCTTGCGAGAGCTTGGCAATCTCAAAGAAGGCTATACTGTGCTTATCCAGGCTGGAGCGGGGGGTGTTGGAATTTTGGCCAATAGAATCTGTAAGAAATATGGAGCCTATACCATTGGAACGGTGAGCACACAGAGAAAAGCAGATTTCCTCTTAAACGAAGAAGGATACGATGCAGCTATTGTTCGGGATCCAAAAAACTTCTTACAACAGGTGAAGGACAAGCTTGGAGACAGAGAACTCAATATTGTATTGGAAACTATAGGGGGAGATATGTTTATGCAGAGCTATAAGGCCATGGCACAGATGGGGCGATTGATCACCTTTGGATCAGCGGCCTTTACGTCCAATTCAGCCAAACCCAACATGTTCAAAATTGCTGTAAAGTACCTACGCAGACCAAAGCTGGATATTATGAAGATGCCGAAGTCCAACAAGTCAGTGATGGGCTTTAACCTGATATGGCTGTACGATAGAGTGGAAACATTGCAGGTAGTACTTGACAAGCTACAGGCCCTTGATTTGGAACCACAGCATGTTGGTCATGTATTTGAATTTGATCAAATGCATGAAGCCATCAAGTTATTTAGGAGTGGAAAGAGTATAGGTAAAGTGGTGGTGAGGACTTAGGTTTTGTATGGTTTAGGCTGAAATCATCGAAGCCCTAGTCCAAGGTTCAGAGCCAGGTTAGAAATGGAGTAGTTAGGATTGCCATTACCTATAGTGAGATCGTGGCTCAGGCCTAACTTCCACTGAGTGGCAGCTTTCCCAAATAGGATTCCCGCATTATTGTGCATGCCAAAATTGTACAAAGGATCGTTTTCAGTAAGTCCAAAAATTCCAAACCCAAGGCTATGATAAAATGTACTGCCACCAATATCAATGAACGACATCCAACCCACATTGCTGCTTCTAAACATAGCAAAGTTATAGACGATGTGCTTGTCAAAGTCCTTGTTGCCTAGCTCAAAATCTTCACTTAACTGCCTGCGGTTAGCGTGGTATGAAGCTCCTTCTATGAGCGTGTACTGTGGGCCACCGGTGTAAGCCCCGGATTCTACTACTGTAAAGCCAGCACTTACCTTAAAGCCAAAGCTCATACCAGGACTTGAAGCAAAGTTTTTGAATTCAACATTATGCCTTCCCAAAGTGCCTTCAAAGCTTAGGAAAAAGCCCTGGGCGCTACAGTTGAAAGAAAACAGGCTGGAAACAAGTATTGAAACAAGAACGCTGAACAACTTCATGAATGCAATTTATGGACGAAGTAATGTAGTTGATCCCATTTTAGGCTCAAGCCTCAAATTCCAACTACTTTAGTGCAGCTTACTAACACCAGGAGGCAAGTTGCTCAAGAAAATGCACAAATCTGTAAACTGAAAAACACCCGGAATGCAACAATCCAAATCCCTGACTTTCTCCGCCTACGAATCCGTTGCTCCCTCGGTAAACGGTTTTCAGTTTCACGTAAACGGCCTGGAGTTCATTTTCAATCAGTGCTTCATTCTTTCCGCCAGTGTCACCATTCACTACGCCGATCCATCTCAACCAGCTACCATACAAATCCCTGAAGAAGCTCAACCCAGCCTGAGCATACAGAGTCATGTGAGTCACTTTGGTATTACAGGGCATAGTCTTAGCAATTTTCGATTTTTACTAAGCTGGGAGCATCAGAACCAGAAAGTGCTTATTACTGGTATTACCCTTGCCAATAGCTCGCTCAATGTTTTTTTTGATGCCTTGCCTAAAACTTACGCAACTTTCGGTAGTCTATTAGAAAAGGTAGACATGGCCGAATTGGCACAAATAGCAAAAGCTCCCTCGCTACCCATTCTTAAAGACTGGAACCTAATGCCCAATTATAGCTACCCAACCTTTTCTGAAGCTCCTAATCCCTTAAACGCAAAAGAAGCCTCAATTGATGAAAATCTGCCACATACGATTACTATGTTGGCCTATAATACAAGTGATTTCAAGTACTACCTTACTTGTAAAGTAACCTACCATAAAGGCTGGGTAACAGCGGTTACTATTGAGTTTTATTCCTTCCCTGACTATGGTAAGAAAGGAGCCCGTGCCAGTTTGCTCAAAACATATGATGTTACCAGTTCTATAGGCAATACGCTATCCTTTTACTATACCACCTATTGGCTATCCTCGCATAAAGTGCCTTTGGGTACAGCCTTAAACCTTTTCATGGGTGGTCCTGTAATGCCGTATAATTCCATGGTGCAGGGCGGCCCTGGGCCCGTATCAATCACCTTCAATTTCAAGGAGCCTGAATTGTATAGTGATGGAATGCTATTTCCTCTTACAGGAAATATGGTCGCCATGCCAGTAAAGAATTGATTTTTACCGAACCAATATAGAACTAGCGAAGCGATCCACGCAGTCCTAGTTCCACCACTTTCAATTCTTTAATACTGCCACCGGAAATTTCGAGCAAGGCCAATGTCCGCATTTTATGAAAACCATGAATGCCTGCTGCGCCAGGGTTAATATGAATATGGTTGAAATACGGATCGCGTATCACCTTGCAAATATGCGAGTGGCCCACTACTACAATATCCGGTCTCAGTTCGTTGATCCGCTTCTTGGCTTTTGCATTATACCTACCCGGGTAACCCGAGATATGGCGCATGAATATGGTCATACCTTCACATGTGAAGTACAGTTCTTCCGGATGATCGGCCCTAATTTCTTGTCCGTCAATATTGCCATATACACCCTTGAGCGGAGCAATTTCCTTAAGTGTATCACTTACTTCTATGTTTCCAAAATCACCTCCATGCCATATCTCGTCGCAGGTTGATAAGTGATGTTTTATGCGCTCATCAAGGTAACTGTGCGTATCGCTTATAATGCCAATTTTCACGCAACAAGATTAGCCTTTTGATTAAAAACCGAAGGCAGGAACAGAAAGAATAAAAGCCATTCATACAGTATCGCCGGCAAGGTTGTACCTGAGCTTTCTTCTACCTTTGCACCATGCAATACAATGCTGAAGAAAACGATTTAATGGTGTATGGCTACCACCCAGTACTTGAAGCCATTAAACAAGGTCGTCCCATTCATAAGGTGATATTACCAACTGGTGATTTCACAGAACATGCCAAAAAAATCTGGTTTGATCTTAAAGGTACTGACGTACTCATTCAGCGTTGGCCTTTGCAAAAAATTGACAAAGTGGCCAAAGGCAATCACCAGGGAATCCTGGCCTATATAAGCCCGGTGGCCTTTGACAACCTTGACAAGTTGGTGGATCGCGTAAAGGCCAATGGAGAAATACCTGCCCTTTGTTGGCTAGACGGAGTTTCGGATGTAAGAAACCTTGGGGCCATTATGCGTTCAGCGGCATGTTTTGGAATGCATGGTATCATTTTACCTGCAAAATCAGGAGCTACCCTTACTGCCGATGTAATAAAATCCTCGGCGGGCGCCATCTACCATATCCCATTGATACTCTCCAAAAGCACACCTGCCACTCTTAGTGATTTAGCAAAGCTGGGCGTGTTTGTGGTGGCAGTAAGTGAAAAGGCCGAAAACAGCATCGAAGAAGTTGAAATGGAAGATCCCACCTGTTTGGTATTGGGAGATGAAGGTCGTGGAGTGTCCAGAGAGATTCTGGAGTTCGCCGACAATCATTTCAAAATTCCCATGAAAGGAGATGTGGCTTCGCTAAATGTATCGGTAGCTGCGGGGGTTACTTTTTACGAATGGTTCAAAAAAAGCAGCAAATAATTTATGGATAAAAAGAGTCTTCAGAACCTGCGGAAAGATTATACCAAAAAGGAGCTTTCGCTTAAGAAGGCCCTCGATGATCCTTTGCTCCAGTTCAATACCTGGTTTCAAGAAGCTATTGACAGTGCGGCCCTTGAACCCAATGCAATGACTTTATCAACAGCTACCAGCAGCGGTGTGCCTTCATCAAGAGTGGTACTGCTAAAAGGAGTGGATGAAGGCTTTGTGTTCTACACCAACTATGAGAGCAAAAAAGGTCAGCAATTAGCTGCCAATCCGCATGCTTGCCTCAATTTTTTCTGGCCAGAGCTTGAGCGGCAAATCAGGGTTGAGGGTATTGTAGCAAAAGTGAGCTCTCAAGAGTCTGATCAATACTTTGATTCACGACCCTTTAAAAGCAGAATTGGGGCGCATGCATCGCCCCAGAGTCAGCGAATTGAGAAGAGGGATGTTTTGAAAAACATTGCAGAAGAGTTGTTGAAGCGTTTTACCGAAGGCGCAGTGCCAAGACCCGAGCATTGGGGAGGTTATAGATTGCTCCCTCATTACATGGAATTTTGGCAGGGAAGAGCCTCTAGATTGCACGATAGAATTTGCTATGAACAGGTGAATAATCGATGGGAGAAGTATCGGGTGGCCCCATGATCTTTGAATTGTACTATTTTTGCCATAGTAGGACCAAATCAATACGCGTTGAAAAGGATGAATAAAAGGTTAAAGCGAATTTTACCCATGCTGCTGGTTTTTACGCTGGTTGCAGGTCCTGTGGTGATGACCTCGTGTCAACCCAAAGTGTGTCCGGCTAACAACAAAGCTCAATTCAATAAGAAACGCGCGCGTTATGCCAAAATCAATCACTTAAACAGGAGAGGGGGCAAGGGCCAGAAAAGACATAAATCACGTCATAGAAAGCCTGAGTTCGGGTATTTCAAGACCAGATTTAACAAAAGACAGTTTAAGCATCAAACCAGGTAGTTGAAGTTTCTTTTAAAGATACTCCCACTTATTCTGGTGCTTTTGGTACTGGGATCATGCACCCCAAGAGTGTGCCCGGCCAATGCCCGTGAAATACAACATAGGCAGCTAACTAAGATTAATTCAAAGCGTAAAAGGGATAGAGGGCTTTTTCCAAAATCGACACATCCTTCCAAAAGGAAGAAAAAGAAGAAAACAACTCAACAACCAATAGAGGAAGAATTATAATTATGGCAACGATACTTGATGGTAAGGCAACATCTGCAGCAATAAAAGAAGAGTTAAAAGAGAAAGTGGCACAAATGCTAAGCGAAGGCAAAAGGCCTCCCCACTTAGCAGCTATTTTGGTTGGAAACAATCCCGCCAGTAAAGCATATGTTGGCAACAAAATCAAGTTTTGTGCAGAGGTAGGATATAAGTCTACCCTTAAGGAATACCCTGATACTATTACAGAAGCTGAGTTACTGAGTGAGATTCAAGCGCTGAACGATGATGCTGAACTTGATGGTTACATAGTGCAATTGCCACTACCCGACCACATCTCTGATGATAAAGTGATTGAAGCCGTGGACGCTAAGAAGGATGTAGACGGTTTTCACGTGGAAAACGTGGGTAAAATGGTGGCTGGCCTGGATACCTTTTTACCAGCGACGCCTTTTGGTATTACCAAAATTATGGAGCACTATGGGCTTAGTGCCAATGGTAAAAATGTAGTAATTATTGGTAGAAGCCATATCGTAGGCCGTCCTATGAGTATTCTTCTCTCTCAATCACGTCCTTATGGTAACGGAACGGTAACTGTATGCCACAGCCGAACCAAGAACCTCAATGAACTTTGTAAAGAAGCTGATATAATAGTGGCTGCCATTGGTAGACCCAACTTTGTGACCGCAGATATGGTAAAGGAAGGTGCCATTGTAATTGATGTAGGTATCAATAGAGTTGAGGATGCATCTCGCAAGAGAGGGTACCGTTTAGTAGGTGATGTAGACTTTGATGCTGTTTCAGAAAAAGCATCCGCTATTACTCCGGTGCCGGGTGGAGTTGGACCAATGACTATAGTTGGCCTCATGCTCAATACCTATCAGGCGGCTCAAAACCGAAACTAATTCCTTGGCAAAAAAGCCTCAGAACCTTCAGCGTTTTAGTGATCCCTTTCCTGTAATGGAACATTTTTATACCATTCAGGGGGAAGGTATGCATCAAGGCAGGGCTGCTTACTTTATACGGCTTGCCGGCTGCGACGTAGGTTGTGTATGGTGCGATGTAAAAGAATCCTGGACCCAGGGTTACCCTCAACTTTTGTCGGGAGAGCTTACTGAGCTGGTAAAAGCAACTCCGGCAGGAATAGTGGTGATAACGGGTGGAGAACCTCTAATGCATGATTTAGGAACATTGACTGCTTCACTTCAAAGTGCAGGGCTCCGAACTCATATTGAAACGTCGGGAGCACACCCTTCATCTGGCAACTGGGATTGGTTTTGCCTGTCACCAAAGAAGTTCGTTTTTCCCAGGCCAGAATCGTATAAAATGGCTGATGAGCTCAAGGTGATTGTTTTTAATGAGTCAGACTTTAAATGGGCCAGGGAAGAAGCTGAGAAAGTATCCGAGAATTGTGTCCTTCTTCTACAGCCTGAATGGAGTAGAGAAAAACAGATGTTACCATTAATAGTTGACTTTGTAAAGGCAAATCCACGATGGCAGATATCTTTGCAAACGCATAAGTACATGAACATTCCTTAGTGAACTTTAGGCCATTTGCCTTGTTGTACTTAGTTGAAATAGAATAGAATGAGTGAGAATACTAAAACTCCTATAACTGTATACGCAGAAGCAACTCCCAATCCCGAGTCATTAAAGTTTGTGGCCAATAAACTATTGGTAAGAGCCCATTCTTTTGATTTTGATAGCTTGGATAAAGCGGAGAAATCTCCCATGGCCACTGAGCTATTTGAAATGGGCTTTGTAAAGCGCGTATTCATTGCCAACAACTTTGTAACCATTACCAAAGTGGAAGATAAAATGTGGGTAGAGCTCATCCCAACCATTCGATCTTTCATTAAAGAGTTTCTGGAAAGTGGTAAGCAGATGTTTACGGATGATATTAGCTATGAAGATTCTAACTACGCCATTGACGACAACGACGATGAGATTGTGGTAAAGATTAAGGAGTTATTGGAACAGAATATTAAGCCGGCTGTTGAAATGGACGGTGGAGCTATTGACTTTAACAAGTACGAAGACGGTGTAGTATCACTTACTATGAAGGGAGCCTGTTCGGGCTGTCCTTCAGCTACAGTTACCTTAAAGGCCGGAATTGAAGCACTGCTCAAAAGAATGGTACCTCAGGTAACCGAAGTGGTGGCGTATGAAGGCTAATTTGCACTTTGGCACTACAATAGGTCTTACCCTATGCCTGGGCATGGTGGCCTTAATGCTTTCTTCTTGCGGAGGAGATGCAGCTTTGCCAAAACCGAGAGCTTTTTATAGAATTAATTATCCGGAGCGCAATTACGTTACCTACGACGTAGGTTGTCCTTATACGTTTGAGCGTCCTGATTACAGTGAAGTAGTAAGTGACATCGAAGGCGATGAGAAGTATTGTTGGATCAACCTTGACTACAAACCTTTCGATGCCGATTTGCACATAAGCTATAAACCCATAGTTCAGGAGGGAGACTTTCAGCATTTAATAAATGATGCCTATGCCTTTGTAGATGAGCACAACCGAATGGCCGATGGTATTACTGAAGAGCGAATCTCTAACAGTAGTATGGACGCGCACGGTTTGCTTTTCAAAATTGAAGGCAATACGGCTTCCAACCTGCAGTTTTTCCTCACCGATAGTACCAAGCATTTTTTTAGAGCCTCTCTGTACTTTAATTGCGAACCCAATAAGGATTCACTGGCACCGGTTGTGAAATTTGTGAGTGAGGACATTGACTACCTCATATCCAGTTTCCGATGGACTGACGTGGAACTTGAAGTCTTTCGTTAGTTTTCAACCACAGTTCAAAGCTTCGTTTTCAAGTGATGAGATACTTTTGGTAGTACCGTGAAGGATCTGCTGAATACCCCCATAGAATTCTTAAAAGGAGTGGGGCCTGAAAAGGCCAAAGTTCTGCGCAGTGAGCTCGGGATTGACACATTTCGCCATCTGGCTCAGCACTACCCATTTAGGTATATTGACAGATCGAGAATATATCCTATAGGTGAATTGAGCGAAGAACTACCCTTTGTGCAGGTAAAGGGAAAGCTCATGCGCATACAAGAAGCCGGATCAGGCAAAGGGAAGAGACTTACCGCGCAACTCGTGGATAAAACCGGTTCCATAGAGCTTGTATGGTTTGGTGGGGCCAATTGGGTACAGAAAACATTAAAACAAGGACTGACCTATATTGTGTTTGGTAAACCCGGGCTATTTGGTCATAAGCTAAACATGGCCCATCCAGAAATGGAGTTGTTGAAAGCGGACGTGCAACTGGAAAACCGTTCCGGTTTCAGACCCGTGTATCATACCACTGAGAAACTCAAGAAACGAGCCCTGGATACCAAGCAATTAGAGAAGTTGGTGAAGACCATGCTCACTCAGTTGGGGGGCGAAATTGAAGAAACCATTCCGGCCTATTTGTGCAAGGAATATCGCTTGGTGGATAGAAAAGTAGCACTGCATCAAATTCACTTTCCCTCAGATGCCGGTGCCATGCAAAAGGCGCGTTTCAGGCTGAAGTTTGAAGAGCTTTTTTTTCTTCAATTACAGATTCTTCAATCTTCTAAGAAAAGACAGGCCCAACTTCAGGGTTATCCTTTACCAGCTGTGGGTAGTCTTTTCAATCGCTTCTATAAAGAAGTACTTCCATTTGAACTCACTGGTGCGCAAAAGAGAGTAGTACGCGAGATTCACCATAGTACACGATTAGGAGCGCAGATGAACCGTTTGTTGCAGGGAGACGTAGGCAGTGGTAAAACCCTGGTAGCGCTGCTGGCAATGCTTATGGCCGTAGACAATGGCAAGCAGGCAGCACTAATGGCCCCTACTGAGATACTGGCAAAACAACACTATACGGGCATCAGTTTTTTCCTTAAAGACCTGCCGATTACCGTTAGATTGTTAACTGGATCTACACCGAAGGCACAAAGAAGGTTGATTCATGAAGAGCTGGAGAATGGATCTTGCCATATACTAATTGGCACACATGCTCTTATTGAAGATAAAGTGCAGTTCAAGTGTTTTGCCATGGCAATTGTAGACGAGCAGCACCGTTTTGGAGTGGCTCAACGCGCCAGATTATGGACCAAGAGTAAGATTGCTCCACACGTACTTGTTATGACAGCCACTCCCATTCCCCGCACGTTGGCAATGACACTATATGGGGATTTGGAAACATCCGTTTTGGACGAACTTCCTCCAGGCAGGAAGCCTATAGATACAAGGCATTATTTTGAGAAAAGCCGGCTACAAGTGTATGGCTTTATCAAAACGCAGATAGATATGGGACGCCAGGTGTACATTGTATATCCCTTGATTGATGAGTCAGAAAAACTGGATTTGAACAACCTAATGGAAGGCTATGAAAGTATATCCAGGGAGTTTCCAAGCCCTCAATACAAAGTGAGCGTGGTTCACGGTAGAATGAAAGCTGAAGACAAGGACCTGGAAATGCATCGCTTTAAAGAAGGTAAGACTCAGATTATGGTGGCCACCACTGTAATTGAGGTAGGAGTAGATGTGCCCAATGCTTCTGTAATGGTGATAGAAAATGCCGAACGCTTTGGATTAAGTCAATTGCATCAGCTGCGTGGAAGGGTGGGAAGAGGCAGTAATAAGTCCTATTGTGTCCTGATTACTGGACAGAAGTTGAGTAATGAAGGTAGAAGGCGAATGGAAACTATGGTTCAAACAAATGACGGTTTCAAAATAGCAGAAGTTGACTTAGAAATCAGAGGGCCAGGCGATATAAGCGGAACGCAGCAAAGTGGTTTGCCAAATTTGAAGATTGCTGATTTGGTGTCTGATAATGAGATAGTTGGCCTGGCCAGAGAAGCTGCGAAGAAAGTTCTGGAGAATGACAAAGCCCTTACACATCCTGCACATTCCATGATTCAGACAGAGCTGCAAAAACTAGCTAGTAATTGGGCTAATTGGAGCCTGATTTCATAGTGGAAAATAAAAAAGGGGAGAGTGGAATAATATTTTATTTTTGACCAGCCAAAGCACCAAAAGCACTACAATGAAACAAATTCTAATTGCCTTTTTCGCAATTCTTATGACTGGGATGTCATACGGCCAAGGTTCTAAAGTTACCGGGTTTAGAGATTTAGTATGGGGTATTCACAAAGACTCTGTCTATTCTAAGGGCGTCAAGCAAAAGTTTGATAAGGACAAAGGAGCTTCTGAAGCCAACAGCTTTGTTATTAAAGACGATAACCTAACACTTGGAGCAGCGAAGCTTACCAAAATCTCTTATCACTTCAACAACCAGAGCCGCTTCAAAAAAGTGGTAATGTTTGGAAACCAAAAGTATGTGCAGGATGTGCGTGAAATCCTGATCTTCAAGTTTGGCAGAGCCAAATCAGTAAAGGACCCTAACGCTAACCTTAAGGTGCATGAGTGGCAGGAAGGAGATGTTTCAATCTCCCTTACTCAAAACAAGAGAGAAGAAAACTTCCAGCTCATTATTGAGAGCAACTGGGACCTTTCGGAAACCTATGTGAAGAATATGAACGTGAACGATATCGTTCTGGAAAAAGATCAGATCATTGGTTTTAGAGATTTTAAGTGGCTCGATAAAAAAGACTCTGTCTATTTAAACGGAGAGAAAGTACAGTTTCGCTTAGACCGCGAAGCCGATCAACTGAACACCTATTACCTGGATGCTGAGAAGCTATCTTTTGGTGCAGCACGTTTAAGTGGTATTAGCTACTTTTTTAATGAAGACGACAAGCTTACCAAAGTAGTACTAACAGGTTCTGCCGACTATTTCGATGACATGAAATTCATTCTTAACCACAAATTTGGTGGCGCTGAAGACGAGAATATGTTTGGTGTAGAAATGAGTGTTACAGAATGGGTAGTAGGAGATACTACTCTAAAATTGGCCAACAGAAGTGAAGGCGACGGTGGCTTTAGTTTGATTATTGAAAGCAGTAGAGATCAAACCGAGCGATACATTAAGAACACAAAAGTGACTGACTTTTAGGCAATCACTTTGAGAATATGAAAAGCGGCCCCCAACGGGGCCGCTTTTTTTTACCCTGAGTTTTCTCATTCAACCAGAAGGTGAATTCTATGAATTAGGGAAATACTCCTTTATACGCTGTGAGATTGTCCAATTACGCTCCTGGGCCATTCAATGGCCTAGAAGACAGGAATCAGCCAATTTTCGGTGAACGATATATGTACTCGTCGATAGCAGAGTTTATTTTGTCTGCATAATTACATGGTTAGGCCCACACCAAAGGGTATCCAACAAACAACACAACAAACCGAACAAATGAAGAAAGTAAGAAATGCCTGCATTATTGACGACGATGACATTTTCAGATTCATCATGAAGAAACACATCATTAATCAGGACCTGGCCGAGAACATTCTCTGCTTTGAGAATGGGAAGGAAGCCATTAAGTACATTCTTGACCACAGATTGGAAGAAGACAAATTGCCCGACGTTATGTTTCTAGACATTAACATGCCTATAATGGATGGCTGGGACTTTGTATCCGCTTATAATGAGGCAAAGAAGAAGATTGTTAAAGATGCCACCATTTTTATGATAAGCTCTTCTGTAGACGACAGAGACATAAGCAGGGCTAAGGACTCTGAAGTAATCACAGAATACGTTACTAAGCCGCTTGACAAACAAAAGATCAAGGAGCTTATGGGAAAACTGTTTGTGTATTCCTAGTTGGCAAACTGGGTAATGACTGACAGAGGCGGATACAGAATGAAAGCCATTTCATGCTTGTTATTTACCACCTTCTGTTGCTCTACCCTTTGGGCACTTACAGAAAAACGAGAGGCATCGATCTCATGGTTTTCTGTTAGGTAGTTCATTACTACCGCGGCTCTTTCCTGAGTACTTGTCCAGGCATCTGCAGCATTGGATGATGAAGACCAATTGGATGCTGCCACCATTTGTACATCAGAATAGCTGGCCATTGCTGTACCCAGAATTTTTAAGGCCTTTTTGCCATCTGACTCAATAGTTGTTCCATCTCCCTTAAAAAGGGCATTTTCATCAAAAGTGATGTAAAGCATACCCGTTTCTCGAAGTGTATAAACCGATAGAATGCTGTTTTTATCCAGGTTGTGTGTAATAAACTTCTCCAGTTCGTCTAAGGACTCGCGATGAGCGTTAAGAGCTGTTTCAATCTTATCGAGCTCTGAAATCTTTGACGACAGCTCAGTTTGTTTTTGTTGGTAGTTGCTTTCCCTCTTGTCCAGGCGCACAAGCATGGCTTGAAGAGAGTCTTTAGCCGCCTTGTTGTTGCTGGAAAGTGAACTCAGTTTTTTGTTCAAATCTTCAATGAGCGATGTCTTGCGTGCATTGCTCTCCAGCATTTGATTCTTTATTTCATTGTACTCCTTTTTCAATTGTTCTAGCTGCCCGCCAAGGTTTTTGGCCTCCTTGGATTTTTTATTGAGCTGGGCAGTGAGGTCTTTATTGGTGGTGCTAAGTTCCCTAACCTTTACGTCAGAGCGCTTTTTTTGCTCTTGAAGAGCTACGTACTTTTTCTTTGACACACATGCCGTAGTAACAACCAGACATAAAAAGAGAGAGGCTAAATGATGGGCTTTCATATTTTTCAGGGCAGTTTATCTTCTCAACGCAACTAATCCACAACTCATTACTCAAATGTAAATTTTAACTATCCTTAGCACAAATGGCACACTGTTATTTTTGTTGAAAACCGTTCTTACATTCCAATCAACACAATTTTTATGAAATACCTCTTAGGTTTCTTGTTTTCCGTGAGTTTTAGCTTGGGCTTCTCCCAACAATACATACACGGCGTAGTGGTTGATGAAGGTACTGGTACACCGGTGCCCCTGGCCAATGTAGTACTCAAAGGTTCTTACACCGGAACGGCTACCAATTTTGATGGTGAATTTGTAATTAATATATCTGACGACCACCTGAAGGATACCCTGATCATTTCAGTAGTAGGTTATAAAACCGGTGAGCTTCCAGTGCCCGACTATGTAGGTGAAAAGTTTCATAGAGTGTTGTTGAAACCGTTTGTGTTTGAAATGAGTGATGTGACCATTGAGACCAAGTCATTGCTCTACAACACCATGATTAAGAAGGCAGCCGAAGCCATTAAAGACAATTACCACCAAGGCCCTTTTAACTATGACCTATACTATCGCAATAGCCAAACGGAGAACTCAAAAGTGAGTAAGGAGCGTCAGGCCGCGGTGCGTCTCTATGACTCTAAAGGCTATGAGCAGTCCAACACCTTTCAAGTATTTAAAGAGCGTGGCTACGACTTTTTGCAGGTAAGGAGAAGCTTTGAACTCAACTCACTAACAGACGGCAGTACGCAATTGGACGACTTGTTGGAGTTTGACATTGTAAGGCATAGGGCCAATGTGTTGAATACAGATTACATCTACGACGACTATGACGTGGACCTGGCCAGAATTACAGAAGTAGACGGAGACTCCGTGTTTGTGCTAAAATTTACCTGCAAGAACCCGGGACTATCTAACAGTGGCGACAACTATGTGAAGAAATACTCAGGTAAAATCTATATCAAAAAGAAAGACAACGCCATTATTAAGTACGAAGCGCAGTATGAGTGCAGCAACTATAGTAACCTTGGACGCTCCTTATATGTAAATGAGGCTAAGCAGAACTATAAGCCTATGACCATAGTGTATAATGTAACTACGCGCTACAAGGAGTTTAACGGGGCTTATTTTTTAAGTTCTATTGCCTATGAGCGTAAGCATAAATGGAAGCACAAACAGGGAAATAACACCAAATCAGAAACGATTAATGCCGAGCTGCTGGTTACTGAAATCACGGTAAAGAACCCACAAGCCATACCCAATAGGGCATACTATGAAGAAGTGCCCTTCGATGAAAAATTCTGGGAGTCTTTCAATTACTTGAGAGACGAGAAAAAGAAAGAAGAAGCAAGTCAAAAGACAAAGCCATCAGGAGGAAAGAAGCAGGGCAAAAAGAAACGATAGAGACTTAGCTCGTGGAGAGAGAAGGAGTTGTTATGGTAACATAAATCCGAACTGCCACCAATGGAATTTGAGCTGAATGCCAGCGGCAGTAATACCCTTTAGCCGTATGGCAGAGAGTCCTATTCCCATTCTCATCTGATTTACTTCAACGCCAGGTTTCTCCCATATTTTGCACACTACTCCCATGTTTACGCAAGCACTCGTTCCAAGGGAGTTTGTAAAGTCCCTTTGAATGGAGATGTCTATATACCTTGCGTAATCCTGGAAATGGTATTTGGCAAGAGTAAAACCCAAACCCAAACAGTTGGACCATGCTCCTTCAGTACCATACCTTCCAAGTTTAACACTTGGAATGAGCAACACACCACCTGCTGTTACATGAGTATATCCGATACCGATAGATTCAAGTGAGTTGAGGTCTCTTTTTATACCATCAGGACTCGACCTAAAGGAATACAATCTACCCAGATCATTAAAACTACTCACTTTCCAGAGCAATTGTGCGTCAACAACTACTCCCAGTTTGTCAAAATCAAAGGCATTGACTTGAAGGCAGAAGACTAAGAAGAAAAACGTGCTGGTAATTTTCATATCAATTAAATGAGTTGTTGTGTTACTTAGGCGTTTATAACTTCCATGAGTTGGTCCTTAAGTTGATTCCAGGGATAAAACTTCCTTCCACGTGCATTATTGAAAAACCGATCCCGATTTCAAAACCGTGAAGTGGAGTGCCTTTAATGTCATCTTTAAAGGCAAATAGTAGCCCCAAACTGGCCGATTTCACAAATATGTTCTGTCCTTTCTCAAAGGATTGAAATGCTGAGAAGCTGGCATAGCGTTGTACCGGCCTAAAGGTATATTGAGAAATGAGAAGGCTACTTACCAGGCCCATTTTTCGGTTTTCATCAAAATGGTAATCGCCGAAGGAGAGGTTGGACTGAACGAGAATGCCGCCTTCTGTTATATGTCTATAGGCGATACCAAAGGTATTGAGGTACTGGAGCGGCCTGCGGTTTCCTTCAATATCTTTTCTAAGAGTGTAAAGACGATAAGTATCATTGAAGCCCGATGTGTTCCAATTCAAATTAAGATTATAGGTGAGCCCAAATTTTTCCAGATCAACGGCAGAAGATAGTCCTGGAAGGCTGGTAAGCATAAGAAGGAGAATCAAGTACCTCATCCATATCAAACGCTTTGAAGGTTTGCAACTTATTAGTCCGACACGAGATCAGACTGGTTAATATTTCAGGAAGCTTTGGGCACCCACAGCGTAAGGCTGTTGGCTTTCAGATGGATGCCGGGAATAAAACTGTCGTCCGTGTGCATTAATGAGAAACCAACTCCCATTTCAACACCATGTATGTGGCGGCCTTTCCGACTTTCCATAAGGGAAAAAAGTAGCCCCAAGCTAGCCGACTTCAAAAAGGAATTCTCTTCCTTTCCAAAGGCCTGAAAAACTGAAAGACTCGCGTAGCGTTGTACGGTTTGAAAAGTGTATTGGGAAACTAGTAAGCTGCCACCCAAGCCCAATTTACGCTCTTCATTAAGCTTGTAGCTTCCAAAAGACAGGCTGGGGAGCACCAATATACCGCCATTGGTTACATGCCTGTAAGAAAGCCCGGTATTGCTAAAGTAGCGTGCCTGACGTCTATCGCCATTAAGGTCTTTTCTAAAGGTATACAGCCGGCAAGCATCTTTAAAACCAGTGGTATTCCAATACGTTCCATGGTCTAAAGTAAGAGCAAGCTTTTGGAAGTCAAAGGCCCACAGAGCTATGGGTAGAAAGGCTAAAACAAGAGTAAGCGCCAGGTTTTTCATAGAATCCAAACTTAAATGAAGACCCAAGCAGAAAGCTCAATAAGGCCCGAATGAGAAGTTAACACTCTTCAAAAGGGCCCTCGTTGACGTTTTTGTGAAAGGTTGAAGTGGCTTAAAGACGTAGAAAGAGTTAATTACAAGCATGTAAGAAGGGTTTTGCGTTCTAAGGGCTTAAATCTCGATTAACCTAAATCCATTTGTTAATTAAAAATATCTTTGCCAGCTATCTAAAAATCCCCAGTGAAGAAATTCATGACCTTTCTCATGCGCCGTATTCCAAGACCTTGGCTCTTGCGCTTGAGTTACGTATTCCGAATCATCATCTTGCCTTTTTACAAAGGTTCCAAATACCAATGCCCCGTATGCGAAACTGGATTTAAAAAGATGTTGCCCTATGGTATTGAATCACGCGAAAATGCCTTATGCCCCAATTGTCTTTCATTAGAACGTCATAGATTAATGTGGCTGTATATGAAAGAGAAAACCGACTTCTTCACAGGTTCAAAAAAGATGCTGCACGTTGCTCCTGAGCAATGTTTCCTCGGGCGGTTTAAGCGAATGGACAATCTTGATTATACCACTGGAGACCTTGAGTCGCCATTGGCAGACGTTAAGATGGACGTACATGACATTCCATTTCCAGACAACACCTTCGACGTAGTATTCTGCAACCATGTTTTAGAACACGTTACAGACGATCATAAGTCGATGACCGAGATTCAAAGAATCTTGAAGCCCGGCGGCTGGGCCATGCTGCAGTCACCCAAAGACCCTACTTACAAGGTAACGAAAGAAGATCCGAGCATTACCGACCCTTGGGAGCGTGAGCGGCTCTTTGGACAGAAAGACCATGTGCGCATGTACGGAGATGATTATCCTGACCGTATAGCGAAAGCAGGTTTTGAAGTAATTGAAGATAAAACGGTAGACGAACTACCTGCCGATAAGGTGTCCTACTATGCCTTGCCAAAGAATGAGTACCTATACATAGGTAAGAAACCTGCCTAGTAGATTATGGTTTGCTTTTGAAAACGGCCATGTGTTCGTTTTCAAATACCAGAATTGTCGTTTTCCTAAGTTCTTCTATCTGTTTCAGATAATCAGGATGTGTGATTCTTTTAGGATGAAACAGGTATCCATCCAGCGTATCGTTCTTACCGAACTTCTGAAGCTGCATCGATTCAAGTTCTTCAATTTTGGCAAATAGCTCTTCCTTTTGGGGACTTGGATGCCTCGCATACACCTGAACGTTTGGCTCAAGCTTAAGCTCATGGAGGGTTTGAAACTGCTGGTAAAGTTGCTGTTGATGGGTAGGGTAATACTTCCATGTTCCCAGAAACCCTAAGAACAATACGTTAAAGGCCAGTATCTGTGCTTTCACTTTTAAGAAATAGCAGGTCAGGAACAATAGAAGGAGGGCAGTCAGAACAATGCTTCTGGAATTTGAATGAAAGGCCAGTGAGTAGAGTAGCATTGGAAGTATTGCCCAAACCAGATGGAGTGCCTTTAAGAACTGGGCCCTATTGGCCAGAAACACCAGTAGGAACAGGAAGGAACCAGCCCACATACGATGGTAAATAGGAACTGGGGTATAATAGGCGAGCGAGGTGCTTCCAAACCAGTTGAGCATGAAAAGTCCCACAGCAAAAAAGAACCAAAAGTCATTTTTGACCGATTTAAAACGGCCTATTGCAAGAATCATTGACAAGCCCACCACAATGCCCCATGAGGTAAACTCCACCATCAGTTTTAGTGGGCCCAACACAATTCGTTGAAGCATTTCGGTAAAATCAGCTCCATGATAGCTGTATACTGAAAAGTTGTGCTCTCCCTCAATTACGTGCAATCGGAAAAGTGCATCATGAAAAAAGTAATGGTAATACAACATACCCATGCCCGCAATCAGAGAAGAAACCAGAAAGGACGCGACTATATGCTTAAAGGGCTTTTTGGTTATAAGCAGCCAGGCTATAAAAAGAAGTACCAGATACAAGGCGCTTAACTTCATAAGCACTGCGAGGCATAGAAACAGGCTACCCAGTAGTAACCATTTAAGTACTCCTGTACCGTGATAGCGTTGAAGGGCTACCAAAAAAGCCAAAGAACAGACATTCACAAAAACATCCGGCATAAAATGCAGAGAGTGGAATAAGCTGAAATAAGAACAGCTTACCAAAAATGCCGCTCCTACAGCCAGCGTTTTACGGGGAATGGCCGCATAAAGCAATACGATACAAGCCATGTTTGCCAAAAGCGCGGGCAGAGTAACGGTATAGCTGTTCACTCCAAAGAGTTTCATGGATAGTACCAAAGGGAAAATGATCCACCGTCCTGCAAAAGTGTTCAGTACCTCTATTTTCCCACGTTCCAGCAGATCATAGGCAGAAGTGATGTAGTTGTAATCATCTACCAGTCTTATCACCGGGGCAAAAACAAAGTAGAGCGCCAAATGAAAGAGTAGAACAGCAAGTAGTGCTTTTCTTGGATGTTTTTCTATATAGCCCAATAGGCGGAGCATGCTTACAAACCTGATTGAGAATAAGTACTGAGCATTTTTTCCATATGCTTCTCCAGGCTCAGGGAATGTATTTCACTAAAATCCTGCGGTATGCTCAGGTCTTTTTCAATAAAGGTTCTTATCGCGTTTTTCCAATCTTCCTTGTCAAACCCTTTTACTACACTGCCATAATTTTCAGGTAGCGTGCGGCTCCAACCGGTGTTTTCAGAAATGAGGACAGGAGCTCCACAAGCCATTGACTCAGAAATTACCTGACCAAATGGCTCATATATGGCCGGGTGGATACTATAATCGGCAGCCGTAAACAGTTCTTCAGGGCGTTTTACGTATCCAACGAAATCTACGTTGGCAGGCTTGTTTCTTCTGGACCTTCTCCTGCTTCTTCCGGCAATTTTTAATTCAATAGGAAGGTCTTGCAATTCATTAAACAGCTCTAAGAGCAGGGGGATGCCTTTTCGTTTGTGAGAAGTAGATACGGCCACAAAGGTCTTCTTATCAGTACTCATTCCGTACTTAGCCCTAAGTGCAGCCTTTTGTGGTTTCAAAACTCTGTTGAAACGGCTAACATCAAGGGGGGGAAGAAGTACCTGCATTTTATCTGCAGCCACACCATACAGCTCTACCAAATTATCGTGGACCAAATCAGAGCAGGGAAAAATGAGCTTACTGTTTTTAAAACTGAGTTTGTCTAAATTAATTTGGACCAGATCAACAGGCTTGCGGCCTTTCTTATTGCGGGCCTTTAGGTATCCTAAATGGTCGCCTGGTGCCAGGCAAGCCATTTGTTGTGAAGTTCTGCCCAGGGCCAGGGAAAAGTCAAACTCTTCCTTTCTGAACATTCTATTCAGTTTGTGATTAAAATACCAGGCGCGGTATGGCTTGGGCATGGCACCAACAGGTACCCTACGCACTTCTACATTTTCAGGGAGTTCTATAGACCGGTCTTGTTTATAGCAAAACACCGTTACTGAGTCGCCTCTATCGCTAAAGTACTGCATGTAGTTTCTGAGCCTTGTTTCAAGGCCGCCCACATGTCCTATACGCTTATGTACCAATGCTACTTTCACAGGGGCCAAATAACCTCTTTTGAAGTGAATATGAATTTTTTTCTCGAAAATTTAAATTTAGATGAGTCTAAAAATATAATTTTGTTGATGTAAAAATATTTTAAACATTCCTCTGTGAATTCTTTAAGTAGATCTATAATCACCTTGTTCACATTACTGCTATGCGTATTAAGTGTACAGGGGGCCAGTATAAAGGGAGCCTTGCGTTCCAACGATAAACCCGTGGAGTTTGCCTCTATCGCGCTCATGCCCGGAAACAAAGGAGTAGTATCCACTATTGAGGGCACTTTCCTTATAGAGAATGTTACTCCGGGAACATATACGCTTTCCATTTCAGCTGTCGGTTTTAAGAAAAACACCCTGCAAGTAACTCTTGGGGATGAAGACCTTGATCTTGGTACCATTTCGTTGGTTGAAGACCTTTTAGGTTTGTCAGAAGTGGTAATTACAGGTACTATGAAGGAAACCTATGTTACCAACTCTCCGGTAAAAGTAGAAGTGGTAACCGCCAAGTTTTTGGAACAAACTACCTCGCCAACCAATTTAGTAGAAAGTATCTCACTCATAAACGGAGTACAGGAAGTAGTGGCCTGTGGAGTATGCTATACCAATAGCATTAGCATCAATGGTCTTCCTGGACCTTATACAACCGTACTTATGGACGGAACTCCCATGTTTGGTAACCTGGCCTCGGTGTATGGACTCAACGGAATCCCTCGACAAATCATTGAACGGTTTGAAGTAATAAAGGGACCAAACTCTACACTTTATGGTTCTGAAGCCATGGCTGGAGTAATTAATATTATCACCAAAGACCCGTCAAATGAACCCCTGCTCTCCGTAGATCTTATGGGAACCAGTCATATGGAGAGTTTTGGGAACATTGCTTTGGCACCCAAAACAAAATTTGCCAATGGTTTTGTAGGGCTCAATTATGCCTACCTCAACAACTTTGATGATTTTAACGAGGATGGCTTTGGTGATGGTTTGGGGCTAGACAGAGTTTCAGCCTTTACCAAATGGAACTTTAAGAGAAAACAACAAAGGCAGTTTTCTGTATCGGCCAAGTGGTACTACGAAGACAGAAGAAATGGAGTGGAAGCCTTCTTTAAGGATAGAGCCTATCGAGATTTAAGAGGTTCAGCTGAAATCTATGGCGAGAGCATTTATACCAATCGCTTTGAAGTGTTCGGTAGGTATGAGTTTGCCTATGGCGAGAACTTTAACCTTGATTACTCTTTTTCTAACCATGAACAAGACTCGTATTATGGCGACCAGTATTATGAGGCCAAGCAGACATTGGGCTTTTTGAACCTGACCAAATTTTATGAAAAAGGAGGACATCAAATATTGAGTGGGGCCACTTTTAGAGCGCAGTTTTATGATGACAATACCGTGGCAACCGCTACTCAGGAAGGAGGGGTTGCTGTAAACAAGCCTGAAGAACAGTTTATTCCCGGACTATTTGTACAGGATGAATGGATGTTGCACCATAAGTTCACTGCCTTAGCGGGCATGCGTGTGGATCATTACGGATTGCACGGGCCTATTATGTCGCCCAGGCTAAGCCTTAAATACAAGCCAGGTGATGGAACCAATGTGCGTGTTAATTACGGAACAGGTTTTAGAGTGGTGAACCTGTTTACCGAAGATCATGCCTTTGTAACCGGACAAAGAGAAGTGATAGTGGCAGAAGACATTCGCCCAGAGAAGTCACAAAACCTATCGCTCACCCTGAGTCAGTTCCTAATGGTACAGAACTCACAAGGCAACATTGACTTTGATATGTTCTACACCCACTTTACCAATAAAATTATTCCTGACTACGAAACACCTGGTTTCATTTCCTATGCCAACTCTGAAGGTACGGCAAGATCGCGTGGAGTGGCTCTCTCGTGGAACCACGCCCTGGTAAATGGATTGCGCTGGACTCTTGGGGTCACACTACAGGAGGCCTATGAACGCGAGGTGGTTAACGGAACGGTTCAACGCATTCCAGTTCAGTATACTTCAAAATGGTCGGGCAATGCCGTGCTCAATTACAGAGTAAAGCCCCTGAAGCTGGACCTGGCCTATACAGGTACTTTCAATGGCCCTATGCATTTACCCTTGGTATACGACCTGGATGAAAACGGTGTGCCACAGGAGATAGCACGCCCTACACTTTCACAACCCTTTGCCATTCATAACTTTCAGATTTCGCGAAACTTCAATAACCAGAAAGGAAGGTTGTACGGTGGCATTCAGAATTTTCTTAATTACCGACAAGCTATTTCTCCTCTTGTGGGTTTTAACGACCCCAATTATCAGCAAGGATTTAGCCCTTATTTTGATACAGCCTACGCCTATAGCACCTTACACGGTGCCGAGGTGTACATTGGTTTTGTCTACAATTTCAAATAGCTGTCCGGCAGTCGGATAAGTCGCTACTCTTTTCCAGTGTTTTGAAGCCCTTTTGGGAGAGTAGACCGCTACTTTCAAACAGGTTATCAACATTGACCATAAAAGGAGTGAGTCCTGTTTTTCGTCAAGCAAATCAAACGTCTATCTTTGCGCGAAATTTTCTCGCCCATGCCCTTGAACAAGGAAATCAAGTCAGTATTTATTATCGGAAGTGGCCCTATTGTTATCGGACAGGCTTGCGAATTTGACTACTCAGGAAGTCAGGCGTCCAGGTCTTTAAGAGAAGAAGGAATAGAGGTGATTTTGATCAATTCAAATCCCGCAACTATTATGACCGACCCTATTATGGCCGATCATGTATACCTAAGGCCTCTAACTGTAGAGTCTATCCGCGAGATATTGAGCAAACACAAAGTGAGTGCAGTACTTCCAACTATGGGAGGCCAAACGGCACTTAACCTTTGTAAGGAAGCCGATGAGCAAGGGGTTTGGGAAGAGTTTGGTGTTGACATCATTGGCGTAGACATAGCAGCCATTGATAAAACGGAAGATCGTGAGCAGTTTAGACAACTCATGTTGGAACTGAACATAGATGTAGCCAAGTCAAAAATTGCCAACTCTTATCTGGAAGGTAAGGAAGCTGCCCAGGAAATTGGTTTTCCTTTGGTAATTCGTCCTTCATACACCCTTGGTGGTTCAGGAGGTGGTTTTGTTCATACACGCGATGAGTTTGACGCAGCGCTCCGTAGAGGGCTTGAGTTTTCGCCCGTGCATGAAGTATTGGTAGAGCAGGCTGTGTTGGGATGGAAAGAATACGAGCTTGAGCTATTAAGAGACAATAACAACAACGTAACCATTATATGCGTCATTGAAAACCTTGACCCAATGGGGGTTCACACAGGTGATTCAATTACTGTAGCGCCAGCCATGACACTTTCTGATAAGTGCTATCAGGAAATGAGAGACCTGGCCATAAAAATGATGCGTTCATTGGGAAGTTTTTCAGGTGGATGTAATGTGCAGTTTGCGGTAAATCCCGCTGACGAACAGATTATCTCTATTGAAATCAATCCAAGGGTATCGCGTTCATCGGCATTGGCTTCAAAAGCCACTGGTTACCCAATTGCAAAAATTGCCGCCAAACTGGCTATTGGCTACAACCTTGACGAGCTTAAAAATCCAGTAACACAAACCACATCTGCATATTTTGAGCCCGTACAGGATTATGTGATTACCAAAATACCTCGATGGAACTTTGCCAAGTTCCCTGGATCTGACCAGCGCCTTGGACTTCAAATGAAATCAGTAGGAGAGGTGATGGGAATTGGTCGCTCTTTCAACGAGTCATTGCAGAAAGCCTGTCAGTCTTTGGAAATTGACCGACATGGACTTGAAGGATTGAGCGCTGAAATGACCAAACTGGATGCCCTCAAGAAAAGTTTGGTAGAACCTTCATGGAACAGAATTTTCTATGTGAAGGAAGCCCTCGCTTTGGGTATGACCATGAAGTCTATCCAAAAGCTTACTGGTATCGACCGTTGGTTCCTGTTACAGATTCAGCAGTTGGTAAAACAAGAGAAAGAAATAAAGCGATACAGCATCAACAATATCAGCCGAGAGTTTTTGCTTGATTTGAAGCGAAACGGTTTCTCAGACGTGCAGATAGCTCGACAGCTGGATTGTACGGAAGATGAAGTGTACAACCGCAGAAAGGAAATGAATCTGATGCGTGTGTACAAAACCGTTGATACCTGTTCAGCAGAGTTCTCATCGCCTACCAATTACTTCTATTCCACTTTTGATGCAGACAACGAGTCAGTAGTATCTGATAAGAAGAAGATTATAGTACTTGGTGCCGGACCTAACCGTATAGGACAAGGAATTGAGTTTGACTACTGCTGCGTGCACGGTATACAGGCTATCAAAGAGATGGGCTACGAAGCCATTATGGTAAACTGTAACCCTGAAACAGTATCTACCGATTTTGATATCTCAGACAAGCTATACTTTGAACCTGTTTACTGGGAGCATATCCGTGAGATTATTGACCACGAGAAACCAGAAGGTGTAATTGTGCAGTTGGGAGGACAAACCGCCCTTAAGCTTGCTGAAACCTTTGAGAAGTACGGAATTAAGATTATCGGCACCCAGTTTGACAACATGGACATGGCCGAGAACCGAGGTGCTTTCTCATCACTGTTGGCTGAACTAGATATTCCCTATCCAAAATTTGGTGTGGCCAGAGACCCCGCTGAAGCCATTAAAGTGGCCAATGAGGTAGGTTACCCTGTGTTGGTCCGTCCGTCTTATGTATTGGGTGGACAGAACATGAGTATTGTTATCAACGATGAAGAACTCGAAGAAGCAGTAGTAAAGTTGTTCAGGGATATTCCCGGAAACAACTTGCTCATTGACCATTTCCTTGACCGTGCATCAGAAGCTGAGAGCGATAGCCTTTGCGATGGAGATGACGTACATATTATGGGAGTAATGGAGCACATAGAGCCTGCCGGTGTTCACTCAGGTGATTCCTTTGCAGTGCTACCTCCATATGATTTCTCTCCCAGGATTGTAGACAAAATCAAGGAGTACTCAGTGAAGATTGCCAGGGCCTTGAAAGTAAAAGGTGTGGTAAACGTACAGTTTGCAGTAAAAGGAGAAGATGTGTATGTGATTGAAGCCAACCCAAGAGCTTCCCGTTCCATGCCATTTATCTGTAAGGCATACCAGCGTCCTTACCTTAACTACGCCACCAAGATTATGACAGGAGATCACAAAATCAAAGATTTTGATGTAGAGCCTGTTGAAGATGGTTTTGCCATTAAAGAGCCTGTATTCTCTTTTGAGAAGTTCCCTAACGTAAACAAGGAGCTTGGCCCTGAAATGAAGTCTACTGGAGAAGCCATCCGTTTTATTAAGGATACCAAAGACCCATACTTCAGAGAGCTGTACAAGAAAAAGTCCATGTTCCTGAGCAAATAACATTTTGCCCTTTTAAAAACAGAACAAACCATTTAACCAATAGCGGTTTGTTCTGTTTTTAATCTTCGTAACTTGCCTAGCATTATGGGTACACTGTTAAGATTCATCTTCTTCTTTTTCATAGCCAGTATGGTGTGGCGTTTTGTAAGTGCTTTGTTTTTCCCTAAGCCCTCAGGCAATACCCGTAGCACAGGCCAAAGAAGGGAAGGAGTGAAGGTGACATCAAAAGGCAAAGACGAGTCGTATATACCCGATAACGAAGGTGATTATATCGACTTTGAAGAGGTAAAATAGGCCTAATCCACCGCTGATACCACAAAAGGGGTACATCCTATGAATTAAAAGTCCTTATTATTGGGGCCTAATTTAAAGGATTTAGTATGGATTTTACCCTAACTACTAGGTTAGAGAAGGTTGGTATGGAAAACATGTTCATTGTAGACGTAGTCGCTACTGAACCTATTATCATGGGACCTACAATGCCTCTTGGCTTGAAGGATGACTTCGACTCTTGGGCCATTGATGGTACTTGTGATCCCAACGGGCAACATGAGTACTCAACCGCTATTAACTTAGGACCCGTTGATTGTTCGTCTCCAATACCGGCAGGAGCGTCGGTAACCGTGAATGTCAACAAGAATGGATCTGGCAATTCTAAGAACAGCGATCAGGTATACAGCGGTTCTACCATTTGTCAGTAATCGATTAAAAAGGGAACCATGAAGTTATTCAGTATTTTCTTAATTACACTTCTTGGTATGATGCCCTCGGTTAGGGCTTCGAATATTGATTCTACACTGAATGCAGCAGAGCTCGCTGTACGGAATCAACATTTTGGAAGACTAGAAGGACTTAGTAAAGAGTTCATAAAGTACAATGGTGTTGAAGCACGTATGTACGAGAGCTACTATTTAGGGGTTTGGGCTTTAAATACAAGGGAGTTTGAAGCTTCGAAGAGCTATTTTTTGAAATCAAAAGAGCTGGCTGAGGAACTTGGTGATAGTTGTTATTTAGGAAAATCACTCCACTATCTGAGCTTGTCTTACTTTAATCTTTATCAAGATAGAGATCAGATTAAAACTGTTGAAGAGATAATTAAAAAGAAACTTCCGTGTGTTAGTTTATCAAAGGACTATCTTTCAATAGGAGCTGCTTATCGTAGGCTTAAGTCATTCGACACGGCACGAACTTATCTTGAAATGTCGCTGAAACTTGGAAAAGTTGAAGAACCGAGAGTTGTCCCATTTGTACTTAATCATATCGGAGATATTGTTTCAGAACAGGGCAACAAGGCAGAAGCTATACGACTAAGGAGGAATGTGGTGAAATGGATGGATACGGCCAAGTTCAGGGATCATAAATACGCATTCTTAAACTACTTATCGAACTCGTCTAGGGACTATTTCGATGCCGGGTTGAATGACTCGGGTATCTATTTCTATAATCGCGGAATGCAGTATTCGTCTGAGTTAAATAGTGTTTTTGACAAGGCTTTCCTCTTGAATATTTATGCTGGCTATTGGTTTGATCAAAAGCAATACGATTCAGCCAATTATTACTATTTGAAGGCTTTTTCATCTGCTGAACGGGGTAAAAACAAGGCAATTAGGCAGTCGGCACTTGATAACATTCAAATTGCCTTGGGTAACAAACTTCTTTTAGAAGAACTCAAATCACAAAAGGCAAGCTTGCAGCGGAATATTTCCATAGTGATTGGAGCCGGAGTATTGCTGTTGAGCTTATTGCTCATTCGTTTGGCTAGGCAGCGTATTAAGCACCAACAAGTACTTAGGGCCAAAGACGCCGAAGTACATCAAAAAGAACTTGAAGGTTTGTTGGCCGGTCAGGAAGTACAAGTAGTGGAGGCACTGGTAGAAGGGCAGGAGCACGAAAGAAAAAGGCTCTCACAAGAGCTTCATGATACCATTGGCAGTATGCTAGCTACATTAAAGCTGCAGTTTGAATCGCTTACTGAGCTTTTTGAAGTATCCAACGACAAACAAGAATCCAAAATTGAATTTACCAACGATTTACTCGATCGTACCTGCATAGAAGTTCGTCGCATTTCACACAACCTGTCATCAGGCATGGTGTCTAAAGTAGGAGTGGTAGAAGCCATTCGTCAGGTTTCCAACAACATTAACTCATCCGGCAAGCTGGCCGTAGAGTTTGTTACCGAAGTGGAAGACATCAACCTACAGGGCGATGCAGCGGTGCATTTGTTTAGAGTAGTGCAGGAGTTGTTTTCTAATATTATTAAACACTCCAAAGCCACCAAGCTTAGTGTGCAAATCAGCGCCTTTGAAAATGAAGTAACGCTTATTATTGAAGACAACGGTGTTGGTTTTGACTACCAAAAGGCCTTGCGAGAAGGCAAGGGGCTTGGCCTCAGTAATTTAGCTACACGCGTTCAGCAGCTTAATGGCGAGCTCAATGTGGATTCCGCAATAGGCCGTGGCACCACAGCCATCATAGAGCTCAAGGTGTAAATACCGCAAAAGCGGTAGAAAGCCAGAGAAAACCCCATTTACCTTTGTAGTAGTGTTGGCTACCTATGTCATACTCACTACGGTTAGTGCTGCTATACTCCTCTCAATTTCATGGTTCATTGAGAAGCGGATGTACCACCGGGTTTTAAGCGGAATTGATTCCGAAAGGAGGAATACTGCCCAAACCATCGCACAGTACGAAGCGCGCATAGCAGCTTCTAAGCAAGAAGTGTTGAACCGAGTACACGAGCCCATCTTCAACGTGCAGAAACTCAATGAAGAAGTTACTGACATGTTTAAGCGCTTTAAAGAAGGCAGTTCCAGACCCGGTAAAACTACACAAGCTCCCAGTCTGCAAGAGAGCCTGTACGGCTTCCATAGCCTTGTGGTTAATGCCAGCAACCGGCAGCAAGTAAGTATGGTGCCCCTTTTATATGACCTCGCTGAGCTGGTTCAGGAGGCTGGTATGAGTACTACTCTAAAACTTCCAAATGAGCGAATACAGGTTTCGTTGAGCGATGCACAGCAGATAAGTAGTGAGTTAAAACGCACACTTTTGTTAAGCTGTAGGCCTTCCAGCCGTCTCACATTGGAGGCCAACAAGCAAGAAGACTTTTGGGAGATGAGCCTGCGCCTGGACAACACCCTTGAAAACTTTCTCGAAATAGAGCCCGCACACCCGGGCAATCCTCACTCATTTGAATTCACACGATCCACATTAAGTACGTTGGTTATTAAGTTTAGGCTTAGTAATATTGGTACATGATAAAAATCGTGATTGCCGACGATCATGAAATGGTGATTGACGGATTGATGGCTGTTCTAGAAAATGTAGAAGAGTATCAGGTTATTGGTAAAGCCAACAGCGGTCATGAAGTACTACAGGTTCTACAAAAAGAACTCCCCGATATCATTTTAATGGACATTGACATGCCGAATATGAACGGCATGGAATGTACTGCCTACGTAAAGAAGCACTATCCGGAAGTAAAGGTCTTAATACTGAGCATGCACGGCGATGCTGCCCATATTAAAGAAGTGCTCAATAAGGGCGCTGATGGATATATTCTTAAAAACACAGGTAAAAAAGAGCTGGTACAAGCCATTACTGCACTACTATTAGGTAAGAGCTATTTTGACCAGGCAGTAACCAATGAGCTTATCTCTGATCATCGCTCAGACGAGCGCAAGAGCAAAAGCTGGCGCATGCCTGATTTATCAGAGCGTGAGAAGCAGATTATTAAAATGATCTGCGATGAAAAAACACAAGTGCAAATCTCAGATGAGCTTTCGCTGAGCGAGCATACCGTAAAAACCCACCGTAAAAACATTCTCAGAAAACTCAACGTGAAGAATACGGCCGGTTTGGTCAAATTCGCTGTTGAGAACAAGCTGAGCTAGGTTTTTAGAAACACTCTACCCCTTTAGCGGTAGCCGGCCGCCTTTAAGATTCATACTTTTGGGTGAGAAAACGGCCTTTTCACAGAGCTACTTTTGACATCGTTAAAGGATTACAATGAAAGCTCTATCATTAAGCATGTTACTGGCACTCTGCTGCGGAACCCTACTTGCTTCAGGTGGTGAAAACAATGATGAAAATCTTGATACCAAGATTTATTTGGAGTGCTGCTCGGACGCTTCTACTATAGTATTGGAAGAAGCGGCAGAGGCATTGTCAATTCGTATTTACGCTCCAAGCGGAGATTTGGTGTACAGTAAAGCCGAGTCAGAACCGGTACTGAAAGACACCAAAATCAATGCCAGTGAAGTTGGCTGCTACTGGGTAGTATGCACTTCAAAGGAGAAAGTAACAACTATTACGTTGCGTACAGACAATGGCTTAGAAGAAGCCTAGTACATAATTTGGTTTAGTTTTCGGACTTATCTGAAAGACGGTGGAGAGTTAGTATTCTTCTGTTCTCGCTGCGCCTGTTGATAATCATATCATTTGAAGGATCCCCTCAAAGAGCTTTCTGCCGTCTTCATTTCCTAAAATGCTTTCTGAAGCCCTTTCAGGGTGAGGCATCATTCCAAAAACATTGCGTGTACTGTTGGTAATTCCCGCAATGTTATTGATGCTACCATTAGGGTTGGAAGCTTCGTCTACAGTTCCATCAGCGTCACAGTATCTGAACAACACCTGGTCGTTGCTTTCCAGTTCTTCAATTACAGAAGCGCTGGCATGAAAGTTTCCTTCTGCATGAGCAATAGGCACTTTCAACACTTCGTCTTTTTGTAAAGCTCCTGTAATAAGACTGTTGGTGGTAGCCGTTTTTAGGAATACGTTTTTGCAAATGAACTTTTGGTGCTCATTGCGCATCAATACTCCTGGCAACAATCCTGATTCGCACAATACCTGGAAGCCATTGCAAATACCCATTACATGTCCGCCTTTATTGGCATGTTCTATTACCAATTCCATAATTGGAGAAAAACGTGCCACAGCACCAGAACGGAGGTAATCGCCATAAGAGAAACCACCGGGAAGAAAAATGAAATCGGCCTGTTGCAGGTCTCTGTCTTTATGCCACAATTGTACGGTATCAAAGCCCATTACGTCTTTAAGTACGTGGTAAGTATCGTAATCGCAATTGGAGCCAGGAAATGTTACAACGCCAAATTTCATCGGTGAATTTATTTGCCGCAAAATTAGTAAACATCGATTCCAAGTGAAGCCAACTTATCACTTTGTAGTTCATAAGATGATTTCCGCTATTGATCGAAACGATGTGTATTTGTGAAAGCCATCTATCACATGGTCAATGGCCCTGCATTGGGTGCCAATGGACAGATTGGAGGTGTGGATGGAATAAGAAATATTGATTTAAACGATTTACCTAATTCTCAACATATTCTACGGAATACTTTTACGCTTAGTTTTAGGTTGTACTTATTTTTGACTTGGTTAAATTGGATTTGTTACGATGAAAGGAGAGAGATCTACTAGTTGGCTCCTTGCAGCCCTTATTGTACTTGTAGCAGTATCTATCTACAATGTAAATACTGTGATGCAAGGTTTTAACGAAAGCTATTTTAAAGGGCTTTTAGTAGTTACTCTTGTAAGTATCGTACTGAGTTCTGTATTGGTAGGCCTGCTTGCCAAGCCCAAAAAAGCCAAAGTAGCCTAAGGCATTTTTCTTATGTCTTGGTTTAAGAAATTCCTGTTTTACCTAAATCCCCTTTCTAAAGATAGGAGCAGCACAAGGAACCTGAGTTTGGTTTTTATGCATGGCATCAATCGAATTAGTATTTACCTGTTTATTGTGGCCTTAATAGTCCTTATTGTCAGAGCGCTAAGCTAATTGTCCTTTTGTGGCTTGGCCTCGTCTGAAATTTTGGTAACACTATCCAGTTCTACCTTTTCCTTATTCAAATGCTCCGGAGCATATTGTTCCGCTTCCTTTACCAGGGTAATCACTTCGTCATACATCAGGTCAAATACTGCCGGATGGTTCATGTACCAATCATAACTTTCAAGAAAGGTCGGCATATCAAGGCCATGGGTTTTAAGCACTTTGGCATACTCCTCACCCGCCACCTTCGAGCGCACATCCGCTTCCACCCTCAGCATGTATCCATAAGACTCGGCCAAGTGTATATCGGCCATTACAGCAATCATTTGCTCTTTACTCAAAATGTGCGAGGGTACTTCTTCCTCTTCAGGTTTAGATTTGCAGCCCACTGCGAGCAAGGCAGTGCATAATACAATCGATAAGAATCGCATGCCGCGAAAATAGATGATATGAATATTGAAGCTTACCATCAAATTGTTAAAGAGCTTGAAGGCTATGGTGCACAACTCGTAGCTGTTTCAAAAACAAAACCTGCTGATGACATTAAAACCCTGTTTGATGAAGGGCAACTGGTTTTTGGAGAAAACAAGGTACAGGAGATGACCGGCAAACAAGAGTTGCTGGATGCTTCAATTCAATGGCATATGATTGGGCACCTACAGCGCAATAAGGTAAAGTACATGGCACCCTATGTGGCACTTGTACATGGTATTGACAGTTTGCGCCTACTTAAAGAAGTAAATAAGCAAGGCAAAAATGCCGACCGGAAAATATCCTGCCTATTGCAAATGCATATTGCCGAAGAGGAGAGCAAATTTGGTTTGGCGCAAAACGAACTGGAAGAAATAATAGGCTATCTGCAAACTGAGCAGCCAGAATACTTGCACATTAAGGGCCTTATGGGCATGGCTACCAATACCAGTGATAAAACGCAGGTGCGCAAGGAGTTTGAAGGTTTGAAAGGCCTTTTTGATAACTTGAAAACTACTGCCTTTGCCAATGATGACTTCAATGTATTGTCAATGGGGATGTCCGGCGACTACAAAATAGCCTTAGACGCCGGAAGCAATATGGTGCGCATCGGCTCCATGATTTTTGGAGCCAGAAACTATTGACACGTTCTCTGTCAATTTGTCTTTTTGTCAGGAAATAAATGCCTTAAAAAACGGTATCATTTTCAGGTATCCATAATTGGCACAGCCCTTGTAAATGTGCCTGTAAACTTTCAAATATTTTATTATGAGCAGAAAAGGAAACCTGCAGGTACATACCGAAAATATATTTCCTATTATTAAGAAGTTCTTATACTCTGACCATGAAATATTTCTTAGGGAACTAGTGTCTAATGCAGTTGATGCCACGCAAAAGCTAAAAATGCTGGCTCAAAAAGGGGAGTACAAAGACGACCTTGGCGACATCAAGATTGACGTAAAGATTGATAAAGACAATAAGACCCTTACTATTTCAGACCGTGGTATTGGAATGAGCGAAGAAGAGGTTGAGAAGTACATCAACCAAATCGCTTTTTCATCGGCCGAAGAGTTTGTAGAAAAGTTCAAAGACCTTGATGATAAAGGGGCTATCATCGGTCATTTTGGACTTGGCTTTTACTCTGCCTTTATGGTGGCCAATAAGGTGGAAATAATTACCAAAAGTCATACAGATGCACCGGCTATTAAGTGGTCGTGTGTAGGTACTACTGACTTTGAGATGGAAGAAACCGAAAAAGAAAGTCGCGGTACCGATATCGTACTTCACATTAACGACGACAGCGACGAGTTTCTTGAAGATGCCCGCATCACCACACTACTTAAAAAGTACTGTAAGTTTATGCCGGTAGAGATTGGTTTTGGTGAAGAAACCATCAACAAAACCAGCCCTCTATGGTTGAAGCAGCCTTCAGAAATTAAAGATGAAGACTACAACGAGTTCTACAAGGACTTGTTCCCTTTCCAGCCAGATCCATTATTCAACATTCACCTGAACGTTGACTACCCGTTTAACCTTACCGGAATTTTGTACTTCCCTAAGGTTGACAATTCATTGGCTCTTGAGAAAAACAAGATTCACCTTTACAGCAACCAGGTATTTGTTACTGACAAGGTAACCGATATTGTTCCTGAGTTTCTTACCCTCCTTCACGGTGTTATTGACTCTCCAGATATTCCATTGAACGTTTCTAGAAGTTACCTACAGGCCGATGGAAATGTGAAGAAGATTAGCAACTACATTGTAAAAAAGGTTGCCGACAAGCTGGATAGTTTGTTTAAGGAAGACAGAGAAGCCTTTGAAGCCAAGTGGGAAGATATTTCAGTATTTGTGAAATACGGAATGCTGACCGAAGAGAAGTTTTTTGACAAAGCCAAGAAGTTTTTCTTACTCAAAAACTCAGAGGGCAAGCACTTTACTTTTGAGGAGTACAAAGAGAAGGTAAAAGCCAATCAAACTGACAAGGACGATAAATTGGTATACCTATATACTTCCAACCCAGACATGCAGGATGCGCAGATAAGCACTGCCAAGGAAAGGGAGTACGATGTATTGGTATTTGACCATCCGATTGACAGTCACTTGATTCAGAAGTTTGAAACATCTGAAGAAGGAATATCAATCAAACGAGTAGACTCAGCGCCATTGTCAGACTTGATTAACAAGGATGAGCAAGCTGAAGAAGTACTTAGCGAAAAAGAAGCTGAAGCCGTAGTAAAAGCATTTGAAAAGGTGGTAGGTGAAGGAACGTATAAAGTAGAGAAGAAGGCCCTTTCTCCGAGCGATCCTCCGGTAATGATTACACAAGACGAGTTTATGCGTAGGATGAAAGAAATGTCAGCTATGAGCGGCCAAAGTGGCTTTGGTGGATTCCCGGAAACCTACAATGTGATTGTAAATACCAACCACGATCTTTCCAGAAAAATCGCCGGGCTTAAAGGAAAGTCAAAAGACAAGGTGGCTCAATACGCCTTTGATCTTGCAAAACTGTCTAATGGTTTGCTTAAAGGAGCTGAGCTTACTCAGTTTGTAAACAGCAGCCTTGAGATGGTGAAGTAGTAAATAGCCTTTATTACATAACGTAAAAGCCCCGCATATGCGGGGCTTTTTTTTGGAACTACTTAAGCATTGACACAGATCTCAGAAGGTCGGCAGGCAATGACCGTAAAAGTTTGCCGCACAGAAGGTTCTGGCCTTGTTGGGTTTAGTGTGTGGCTTTGAATTGAAGGAGCCCAATAGTGCTTATTTGAGGGTGTAGTCAATGATTCTTGCAACCATATTAGGACGCAAGGCATCAACCTTCTGATCAATGTTAAAGGGAAAAAGACATGAGAAATTGGCTGATTTTATTACTAAGTTTATTCACTCTGATTTCAAGCTGCAATAATGATTCTGACGATCAGGATATCCCTGAAGTACTGGGATGTACAGACCCAGAATCGGCGAACTACAATCCAGATGCTACCATTAGCGATAACTCTTGCTTGTATACAGTAAAGGAGAACGTACCTCTTATCTCAAAGGTTACCGCCACATGGTGTCCTCCATGTGGTGAAAACGGGATGCCTGGGTTTAAGAGAATCTTAAATGGTCTTTCAGGCACTTTTACAGCAGTTAGTTGCCATGTTAGTCGAAGCCTGTTTTTCAATGAAAGTTCAGAGGCATTCCTTAATTACAGCCTGAAAAGGTATGTTACCCCGACAATTTTGACCAATCACTACGTATCTGGTGCCTATTCAGATCCTGAAAGTACACTTAAGTATGCTCAACGATATTCTGACTCTGTTAGGTCTAAACCCGTTGTTGCCGCCTTGGTGGGGACGAGTACGTATGAGTTGAATGAACTACGATACGATATAAGTGCCGACGTATGGGCGCAGTTTTTTGAGCCTACAGAGGACGTTCACAAGATTGCGATTTTGATCATTCAGGATAGCATTTCAAATTTTCAAAATGGATCACCTAACGATAGAATGCACAGAAACATTTTGAACGGCTACGTTGGAGATGAATTTGCAGTTACATTGAAGAAAAGCAGCTTCCAGAAAGGCGAGTCGGAAGGCATACACGTAGAAGGTCCCAGCAGGATGACTGACATGACTAAAGTACACGTGATCGCTATACTTTTTAAAGAGACCGAAGATAGACTTGAAATTGTCAATACTCGGAAGCTGGAATTTGTTGAATAGCTTGTAGCGAGTACTATTTTCTACCATCATGTAAAATGGCTTGTAAACACAAAGAAACGCTCTTTCGATGTGAAAGACTACCTATCGTTCTTTCTTAAGAGCTTCAGCAGTGTAGCATAATCCTTAGGGTACGGACATTGCACCTCAATATCTTCCTCCTGTAAGCCCTTAAACTTTAAAGCAAAGGCGTGTAGGGCGTAGCGGCGTATCATAGGGTTTTCTTCCCGGGCTGAAGCCTTATATCGTTTGATTACTTCTGATAAATAGGGAAGGTGTCCGCCATAATCCCCATCAGCGGCAATAGGGTGTTCCTTGAATTTAAGGTGAACGCGTATTTGATGAAACCTCCCGGTTTTTGGTTTGCATTCCACCAAACTGTAGTGTCCATAAGATTCTATAGTGGTAAAGGTGGTAGAAGCCGGTTTACCAGCTCTTGCCCAAATCGCAGTTCCATTCACCTTTTTTACCAATGGTACATCCACTTCTTCCTGTACGAAATTGGTTTTACCATGTACCACCGCGTGGTAGGTTTTTTCAATGGTACGCTTCTCAAAGGCAATGGCTACATGTCTGTAGGCCTCGTCGTGTTTTGAGATAATCAAACATCCCGATGTAAACTTATCAAGTCGGTGACACAAGCGCGCATCTGGATTGAAGGCCTTGGTTAAATCATAAAGGCTTAAGGTGTCGGCCGTATGTTCAGCAAGGCATGAAATACCTGAAGGCTTGTGGATGACGTATAAATCCTCGTTTTCAAAGAGGATAAGGTCCTTAAAATCAATTCTCAATAGAGTATGAATTATAAACGCGCCTTGAGCTCGGCTTTCAAGTCCTCAGCGTCTAAGTATTTTTTTACAATAATGCCCTTATCGTCAATAAGATAAGTCATTGGGAAATCAGGAGCCAGGTAGTGGTCAAAAACAGTAGAGTTCTGTCCAAGCACGTCGCTCACTGTAATCCACGGAGCCTCAGTGGCTTGCAGGTAAGCATTCCAGTCGTCGGTGCTTTCGTCAATAGCTACATTAAAGATTTCAAAGTTTTTGCTGTTGTATTGATAATACACAGGAATGATTTCCTTGGCTTCATCGATAGTGTTTTGCATGTAATTGCTCGAGAAATAGATCAATACATGCTTCCCTTTAAAGCTGCTCAGTTTTACATTTTCTCCATCAACATTGGGCAATACTATTTCAGGTGCTGGTTGACCAATGGCCAGGGGGCGGTAGCGTACAAGCTTCCGGCCAATGTTTTTCAGGTATGAAGAGTAAGGGTATTGCTCCTTAAGGCGTTCATAAGTCTCTATAATGTATTCAGTGTGCTTCATGTAGTCCAATCGCTCAATGGCCAAAGCTGCAAGAATGCTGTTCTTGTTTTGGTCGGCGAAGTTGATTATGGCCGCAGCCTTCTGAGCACCTATCTGTTCATTGTAGAAAGGCATAGAGTCTAGCAAGCGACTTACTTTCCAGGCCTTCTTGAGCTGGGTGTATTTTTCTTCGCGCTTTCTAATCTTGTCGTAGCGCTTGTTAAACTCTTCTAGTATTAGGTAAAACTCACGCAGTTTATACGACTCAGGAGCATTGGTTACTGTGTACTCACTTAGCTTGTCAATGTCGGCATCTACCACGTAGTTACCGCCATCAGCAAATACCAACATGTTCCCCTTTACAGTCCTAAGATTATAAATCTGCGGTTGGTTTGTAGTTGTTTCCAAATCAAAATCACCGTCTTCGTTAATCACTTGTGTTTTTAGTGGAGTTACACGTTCTTCACCACCCAAACGGTCAAGCGTGATTGATAGTCCGGCTGCCCCTCTTATTCTTCCGCTAATGCGCACCGTCTTTTCTTCCCGTACTGCTCTTGAATTATCTATTTCAGCTTCTACCAGCTTTCGTTCCCTGTCATAATAGCTATCCGCCTCATTAAGACTTGTATCCGCTTCAATATTTTCTTTTTCTAAAGGAGCTGCTTCTTTTTTAGGTGCTATGGCACTTGAGCGTCCACTTTTTGGTTTATCAGGACCACAAGACATCAGCAGGAGTACAATGGCAAAAGAACAGGTAAAGATTTTCATAGTGGGATTTCAGGTTTTATTGCTCTAGCGCTTTGCTCAGCAATTGATTGGTTTTCTTTGGGTCGGCTTTCCCTTTCGATCGCTTCATAATCTGTCCCATAAACATTCCCAATAGTCCGGTTTTACCGCTTTTATAGGCAGCTACCTTATCGGGGAATTCGGCAAGTACTTCCTGAATAATTCCCTGTAGGAAATCATCACTACTGTCCTGTACCAGGTTCATGGTTTGGGCAAGTTCCGCAGGGGCGGTTTCGGGTTGTTCAAGCAGTGCAGGGAAAAGACGTTGGTTGGCAACAGCAAAACTCAGTTTGCTTTCATCAATCATTTGAATAATGGCCGCAATGCTCTTTGTTTGGACAGGGAACTCTCTAATGTCAGCAGCCTTTTCGTTCAAATAGCCCCTAATAGGGCCTATCATCCAGTTAGCCGCCGCCTTATAGTTTTTAGTATGCTCTATAAGGGCTTCAAAATAGAAGGCAAAGTGTTTTTCACTCGCTATAATGGTGGCGTCATAGTCACTTAGGCCATACTCCCTGGTAAACTTCTCGTGTAGCTCCCAATGAAGCGGTGGCATCTCGCTTTTTACTTTTTCTATAAACGATTCGGTCAGCACTACTGGAGGTAAATCAGGTTCAGGAAAGTACCTATAATCATTGGCGGCTTCCTTGGAACGCTGGGTATGGGTGGTACCTGTATTGGCGTCGAAACCACGAGTGTCGGGTTGAATCTCAATCCCTTTTTCAACGTCTTCAATCTGCCTCTTTATCTCATATTCCAACGCGCGTCTTACGTTGCTTATGGAGTTCATGTTTTTTACTTCCACCTTGGTGCCAAACTCGGGGGCTCCTTTAAGTCTTACAGAAACATTGGCGTCGCAGCGCAGACTGCCTTCTTCCATGTTTCCATCGCATATTTCCAGGTAGCGTACAATCTTGCGAATCTCAGTGAGGTAGTTGTAGGCTTCTTGAGGATGCCTGAAATCGGGCTCAGTTACAATTTCAATAAGTGGAATACCAGCACGATTCAAGTCTACCAGGGTGTTAAAAGGATCAATGTCGTGCTGAGACTTTCCTGAGTCCTCTTCTATGTGAATCCTGGTGATGCCAATATTTAAATCCTTTCCCTCGGCATCCTTTATCGCAACATGTCCACCAGTGCATAGTGGAGTTTTGTCTTGTGTAATTTGGTATCCTTTGGGTAAGTCAGCGTAGAAATAATTTTTTCTTGAAAAAATGGTTTCACGATGTATGTCAGACTTCAAGGCAAGTCCCATTTTCACCGCCAACTCAAAGTGTTGTTGATTAGGTTTGGGCAAGGTGCCCGGGTGTCCAAGCGTTACAGTGCTCACATGAGTATTGGGCGCACCTCCATATTCATTAATATCTGCTGAATAAGCCTTTGTTTGGGTAAGCAATTGCGCATGTACCTCAAGACCAATAACGGCTTCGTATTTGTTGCTAATGTCTTCCATTTATATGTACAAGGGAATGACTACAAAGCTAAAATAAATAGCCTTCCTAAAGTCGACTGAGCCCGCTCCGAATTTTTGATAGCTCATAAATTTATGAGACTCAGGAAACTTGTGCCGGGCTACGAGGGAAGTCATAAAAAAAGCGCAAGGCATGCTTGCGCTTTCTATGTATGAAGTAAGTAGTAAGCCCTATGTTGGACTTACAGCTATTAGTCAATAGCTATTCTGCGTTTATCAAAGATATTTTCTTATTAGCTCTGTCCATGAAGTCATGTAGGTAGGCTGGCACAGAAGCCTGAGTTTGGTCAATAAACCAGTAGCGGTGCGTGTCTCCGGACTTATACTCAATGTACAATCCGCCGCCATCAGCACAGTCTGGGCATCCCAAAACAAGATCAGTTTCATCCAGTAGTTTTTCAGGGAAATGGTCTCTTAGGTCTTTTACTTTATCAAAGTCCTCAGTAGCAAGCGTGCTGTAGTCACCCACGTATATTTCATCTCTATTAGGGTACTGGTCTTTGCTGTCTTCTTTTAGGGCGTTGTCAGTGATTTTAAAAATCTCAACGCATTCTTCACCACCGCACATTCCATAAAAGTGGCCAAAAACCAGGAAGTCCTTAGGCGCGTTATTGCTGTCGTCGGAAGTACAGGAAACGGCAAAAAAGCCAACCAGAAGACTGAGTAGGGGATAGGATAGGAGTTTCATATCAAGTAGAGTTAGTATAGTTATGGCTTTTTAATGAGGTGTGCCCGTACTGAGTTGCATAGCCTTTATAAAACTGGTGTTAATGTTTTTTTCCAAAAGAAGAAGATTTTTTAAGGCCTGTTGCAACCCCAGTATATTAGGCCTGTCAATAGGAGCGTAATGATCGTACAGGCAGAGTTTGAAATCGCACACGAGGAAATCATAGACCGTTGTCAATCCGGAGACAGTACGGCCTATAAGGAGCTCTATCAGTTGTATTCACGCGCCATGTTCAACATTTGCATGCGGATGCTGAATAGTCGGGAAGAGGCTGAAGATTTACTACAGGACGCATTCATCTCTGCCTTTAAGAACATTCATTACTACCGCAAAGAATCCACCTTCGGAAGCTGGCTTAAACGCATCGTGATTAACAAGTGCATTAATGCTATCAACAAGAAAAAGGTGATGACTTCTGAGCTGAACGAAAGAATTACAGAAGACGATTCTCTAGAAGATGAAGTCTATGATCCATTGGATTATGACGATTTCGGAGTATCCAAAATAAAAGACGCGATTGCCCGCTTAAGCGACGGCTACCGCACCGTATTAACACTTTACCTACTGGAAGGCTACGATCATTCAGAAATAGCTGGAATACTGAGCATTTCCGAGTCTACCAGTAAAACACAGTATTTACGAGCCAAAAAGAAATTACGTGAAATCTTAAAAGACATGGGATATGAGCGATAAATTGAAAAAATACGTAACCCAAAATCGCAAGGATTTTGATGATGAACTGCCTTCGGCACGGGTATGGGAAGCTATAAGCAATGAGCTGCCTCAAGCCAAAACCAAACGCAGCAACATCATTAAGCTCAACAAGCGTTTTCTATGGATGGCCGCGGCGGTGTTTATCGGAGCGGTCGTTACCATAGGATATCAGGGAGCTACCATCAAGCATCTGAAAAATGATCCCATAGCTGAAAATGAAACTGTCGATGGTTCGCAGGAATGGCAGATGCCAGCGGACTTGCAGGACCTGGACAAAATGTACGTTCAGCAGGTGAACAACACCATGAACCTTTTAGAAGACTATCCTGATGAGTCGCAGGAGCTAAGGGATGAGCTCCTGGATTTGGATTCAGAGTTTGACGCTCTTAAGCAGGAGCTGGGACATGAGTACTCTTCTGAAGAAGTGTTGCAAGCCATGATTGAAAACTACCGATTCAAGTTAGAGTTGCTGGAAAGCACACTCGAACATTTTAAAAGAACAGACCAAATAATTGAAGAAGATGAGAATGAAATGCTATAGCCAATTAATAGCACTTCTGTTGCTTGGAGTAGGAGCCAAGGCCATGGCCTCCGTTGATAAAAGTAAAGTGGTGAGGAAGTCATTTCCCATCACTGAGAAAACCACTATTGAAGTTTCCAGTAAATACGGAAAAGTGGATGTGCAAACCTGGGATAAGGACTCAGTGTCCTTTAAAATTAAGGTAACTGCCAAGAGCCGAAGTGAAAATGAAAGCCAAGAGATGATAGACGATACCGAGATTAGGTTCAATGCAAACGACGCCTATGTGGTGGCCAGTACCTATTTCGAAGATGAAGGAACTCAATTGGTGAACGTATTTAACCGCGCCATTCGCCCTTTTGCCAATGCACAAACAGAGTTGGATGTTGACTACCTTATCATGGTGCCAGCTGCTAATTCAGTACAGATTACCAATAAGTTTGGAGATGTATATGTGGGCAACAGGAGCGGGAATGTAAAGGCCACGGTTTCATACGGTAAAATCAGACTGGGGAACCTTTCAGGTTATACAGACTTGAGCCTGAAGTTTGGAGACCTCAATGCTCAGGAAGTAAAGCGCCTTAACCTTGATGTAGAGTACAGTGACGTAGTAGCTTATAAGGTGGAGAACGCAGATGTTAACTCCAAATCATGCAAAGTGAATTTTCATGAAGTACTGCGCCTGAGAAGCAGAACCAAGCGCGACGACTACACGCTGTACAAGGCAGGAAGTGTGAACGCAGACGGTGAATACTCCGATTTTGTAATTACCGAGCTTGAAGGCAGTCTCAATTTCACAGGAAAATTTGGCAACATCACAATTCATAATGTGAAGCCATCTTTTACCAGAATTAACATGAACTGTACACACTCAAATGCCAACCTAAGCTTTGATGAAAACTGTCAGTTTACACTGGACCTTAACTTGGAAGAAGGTGATTTTGCCTACCCTATGAACATGCTCAGCCTTACTGAGAAACAAGATGAAGGACAAGACGTATCCACCTATTTCGGATATGTAGGATCTAATCCAACTCCTGAATCTATTGTAGAAATTTTTGGAGAAACTACTGATGTAAACATCACATTGAAATAAGCAGTAAGATGAAACAGATACTAGCTCTTTGCATACTTTGTCTGGGTTTAAGTGAAGCCTACGGACAGCGTGGGGACGTAAACACCTTAATCGGCAGTCGCACCAGAGTGGGAGCCTACGTTTCCTTTGAAAATCAGATTAAAAACTTTAACAACTCTTCTCCGGGTATGTACACTGGTGGTCGTTTCGGTTTAATCTTCAATCGCTATTTATTTATCGGTGTGGGAGGTTACGGCCTGTCAAGCGGCTTGAATCTTAGAGATTTGGTAGAAGACGGAGATTTTTACAATATAGAAACTGGATATGGGGGATTGAGCATTGAACCGATAGCGTTTCCCAGGCAAGCGGTTCATTTGAGCTTTCCCCTTTTTGCTGGAATAGGCGGTGCTGAAATCCGGGAAGGCATAAGCCGAAGAAACTTTGTGGACGATGATATCTTTTGGATGTACCAGGGAGGGGCCAATATTGAGCTCAACGTAACCAGGTGGTTCCGTATATCAGGAGGCGTATACTATACTGAGACGGAAGATTTCACTTTGGAAAATACCAGAAGAGATTTGTTAGAGGGACTTAGCTATGGAATGAGTCTTAAACTCGGCAGGTTTTAGAAGATTACTCACACATTCATAATAAGCAGTTTTGTCTACTCAACAGGCTGCTAAGAAGCTCATGTTCACGCATGGGCTTTTTTATTGCTAAAACTTAACGAAACCACTTACCTGTTCCTTGAGCAAACTCAGGTAGTTGTCGGAGAGTGAACCATCGGTATTCAGGTGGTCTTCTATATGCATCAACCTCGGTTTTGCTGCATATACATGCATTCCCAGGTAGTTAAATATATCGGTAAGGTGACTTAAGGCCAGTGCACTCCCCTGTGTACCTGAAGATAAACCTACCATGGCTGCCTTTTTATTCTTAAAACTCTCTGGAAAATCGAGCCCATCAATAAAGGCTTTTAAAACACCGGGAAAAGAGCCATTGTACTCAGGAACGGTAAAAATGAGCTTACTGCTTTCATTTACTTGTCTCACAAGGTCATTGAAGTCTTCGTTCTTTTGGGCATTGTCATACAAAGCACTGAATACGAAATCTCTTGGAAGTTCCTGAAGGTCTATAATTCGGGCTTCAATGCCTTCTTCTCTCAACAGTTTCTGATAAATCTCGCACAACAGCAAAGAATTAGCTCCTTGTCTGTTGGTGGAAGAAACAATTGTATATCTACTCATTTTTCTTACTTAGTTCGTAGGCGATTCCGCCAAACAATCCACTGGGCTGATTTCCTTGATTTACCACAGCAAATCCGGAGTACAGGGCCAGGTTGAAACTAAAGTTTTTATGGAATTTGGAATAAACTTTGGCGCCGTAGGCCAGGTAGCCCTGGTTGTCAGTAAAAGCTGCTGTTTGTGCAAAATTACCATCATCATATGTTCCGTTTTCCAAAGTCACCACATAGTTAACATCCAGTATTAAATAGGTGGCACTTCGCAGTTTATAGCCCCATTGAAAATTGCCGCCAATTCCTTCTCCGTATGAATTCCCACGTACTATGAATGCAGATTCTAAAGACCAGTAACTGTTAGCCGAACCACTGCCTAATGCAAAACCAAAACTGTAGGTAGCGGCATCGTAGTCAGACTGAAGTCCAATACTTGCATCTCTGCTGGAGAGATTGGGTTGCCACCTTCCCATAAGGGCCAATGCCACTTTATCAGTAGGCAAAGCATATTTTAATTGCAGCCCCGGATTACTTGTACTGTTTAATGATCCTGCCGGAAGTACTTCCGTAAATGGTGCTCTTTCCGCATTTAAAACCGTCTCTGAAGTGTGTTGCATTCGGTAGGCAATGTCACCCACCAATGTGAGCTTACTACTCAAACCGTACTCTCCATAGAATATTAGGTTGCTCTCCCTTACATTTCTATTAAGATCTCTCAATATCGTACTTGAGTAAGTACCCTCATACCTGCCGTCCCATTGCTTGGTACTAAATCCCATTTGAAAAAAGCCGTTTCCGGTGCCGATAGGCCATGGCCCCCCGGCAAAGCTCAAACTTGATGAAAAAAGGATAAAGACAATCGCAGAGAGAGTATTCCACTTCATTATTCACCGTTTAAGGCATCATACAGCAATATTAGCCCAATGGTTTCAATTGCCTTCGAATCTTTTTTTACCAGTCATATATGGCCTAAGTCTTCTTGTACTAGCAGTTACATTTGTGATCTTGCACTTATAACCATTTGTAAAATGAAAAGGCTCCCCATCCTGTTGACGTTATTGGCTTTTGCCTTTACAGCTTCAGCACAACTCAAAAAGTGGTCTTATTATGAAGATACCACGGCTACATTTTCTTCTCCCCGGGCTATTGATCTCAATGATGATGGAATCAAGGACATTGTAATGGGAGCAGGTGCTGAACAGAAAACGAAAGTTTCCGCCTTTGCAGTAAATGGAGAAGATGGAAGTTTGATGTGGAAGAAGAATGCAGATGATGAAATGTTTACCAGCGCCATTTTCATGGATGTGAACGGTGATGACATACAGGATGTGTTTATTGGTGGCCGTACTGCCGAACTTCATTGTTTGGATGGTGAAGATGGCACCAGCATTTGGGAATTCTTTCCCTACAATAAAAAGAAGGCTGTTGATTCGGGCTATTACAATTTTTACCAACCACAGATTATTCCAGACCAAAACAACGATGGTATCAATGATCTGTTGGTTACCAATGGTGGTGATAAGTCAAAGTCTTATACCGATACAGTAGGGAGACCAGCTGGAAAGATTATGGTGGTAAGCGGTAAGGATGGAAAGCTACTCGCCAAGATTCGAACCCCGGATAAGAGAGAAACGTACATGGCGCCAGTGGTGCATGATTTTAATAATGACGGAAAACTGCAAGTGATTATTGGTACCGGAGGGGAAACCATGAGCGGTGCACTTTGGGTGATTAACCTTGACCATGTTATGAAAAAGAGGGTAGATAAGGCTTCCAGGCTATTGTTTACAGGAAAAAAGGGATTTATTCCTCCACCTTGTATTGCCAATCTGAATGGAGATAAGCATGACGACCTAATAGTGAATGCCTATAACGGCGATGTAATTGCTTTCAGTGGTGAAGACTTTAGTCAGCTTTGGAGAGTAGATTTAGAAGGCTACGAAACCCAATGCACACCCGCCATAGGCAATTTTGTGGGATCTCATCATCCCGATGTATTGGCAGTGCTGTACAAAGGTTCTGCTCCTGCTTTTAAGGATTATATTCAACTGGTAATAAACGGTCATACAGGTGAGGTAGCCTGGAGAGATAGTTTGGCAGATTTGCAATTCGCATCTCCCAATGCTTTTGATTACGATGGCGACGGTTTTGACGAGGCGCTATTTTCTTTCAATACAAAAAGTGGAACTAGTTTTACCCACAGTATTGCCACTTACAATTTTCAAAGTGACAAAATCGACTACCTGGTTTCTTCTGAAAAGGGAATTAACCTGAGCAGCACCCCTTTGCTTGAAGACATTGACGCAAACGGCAAACTCGATTTGATTTACTCAGTTGGAAAAAATGACGCTATTCCTGGTTCAGATGACGGTATATACCTTAAGATGCTTCCTGATATATGTACCCTACCCGTATGGGGTGTAGCCTGGGGGAGTTATTTGGGAACGGCCTATGATGGACATTACCAGTTTAAATGGAAAAACTGTGGAAGCGCTGACTTAAGTGTAGCATTGACCAAAAGCCAACCTTCCTGCAATCTTAAAAAGGATGGATCACTGGCCTTAACTGTATTTCCAGGAGTAAAACCTATACGCTACAACTGGGACGACGGAAGCAGTAAGAGCAAGCTTGAAAACAAAGGACAGGGTACTTACATTGTAAGAGTTATAGATGACAAAGGATGTACTGTTCTGGATACCTTTAAACTGAAAGATCCATATGAAATTACGATAACAGGTGATTCAACCTTTTGCGCTGGCGAAGCTTCAGGCAATGCTACTATATCCAGCTCAGGATGTCAATGTGCACATAGTGGTTGTACCTACTTGTGGAGCAATGGCTCTACTGACCATGGTAACTATGGTGTTAAGGCAGGGGTATATTCTGTTATACTTAAACATAAAGATGGCTGCATTGTGTACGATACAGTTGAAGTTTTTGATACCGATCCCATACTGGATACTGCTATTGTGAAGCACATTACCTGTAATGGTGATGATGACGGTTTGATAGAACTTGTGCCTTTTGATACTACAGATTTTAAGGCCGTTTGGTCTCACGGACCGACAAGTTTGAAAATAGACAGCCTGGAGCCCGACACTTATCAGGTAGAAGTGAGAAACTTCCTATGGTGTTACGATACCCTTGACATCATTATTAGAGAGCCTGACTCTTTGAAAATGCGTGTACTGGACTATACGCATATCGATTGTTTTGGCGATAGTACGGGTACCATAACACTAGGTGCAGCTGGCGGATGGATGCCTTATCAATACCATGCTGATAGTATTTGGGACTATGATTCTGTAGTTAGCAAACTAAAGGCGGGAGACCGACATGCTTTCGTCACGGATTCTGCCGGTTGTAGTAGCGATACTCAAAAGGTGACATTGTTTGAACGTCCTGAGATTAAGTTATCGATGTCATCCATACCTCAAACTGATAAGTTTACCGAAAACGGTAGTGCCTGGGTAACCGTTTCAGGTGGCCTGGAGCCCTATAAATACAAATGGGACGATCCATTAAACCAAACGGTGGACAGTATTTATGACTTAAAGAGCAATACTTATAAGGTAGTGGTGACTGATTCACTGGGTTGTAAGAAAAATGCATCCGTATTTGTTGACCTGGACCTTACTATAGGAGTTGATAACATGGAAGCTCCGACTGTCTTCAACGCTTTTCCTATTCCGGTAAAAGAGGAGCTATTTGTAAACGTAACCGAAACGAGCGAACTGTTTGTTATTGGCGCAGATGGCAAGCGGGTTTTTTATGACACTGTCCTTTCAGGACTCATTCAGATCAACACGAGCTCATGGGAGTCAGGTGTGTACGTACTCATGTGCAGAGGTAGTCAAGAGACGAAAAGCATTAGACTGGTAGTACAATAGGCTTGGTTCACCACATATATTGAGCTTTTTCGCTTTCTGTGCCCAATCCAGCCCAATAATGCAAAAGCTTTATTTCCTTTGCCTCTTAATAATTGTCTATGGAGGTTGACAAGCGTCTTGCGAGTAGAGTAGAACGGCTTACTGAGTCTAAAACACTGAAAATGGCTCGTCTCAGTCGTGAATTGAAAGAACAGGGGATTGACATTATAAGCTTGAGTTTGGGAGAACCAGATTTTGAAACCCCCGAACATATTCGCAATGCCGCGGTAAAGGCCATGGACGAAGGATTTACCCATTATCCTCCAGTGGCGGGATACTTGGACCTTAGAGAAGCCATAGCCAAAAAATACAACGATAAGTTCAACATGGGAGTAAGCCCTGAGAACGTTTTGGTAAGTACCGGGGCAAAGCACTCTTTGGCCAACCTAATTATGTCTTTGATAGATGAAGGGGATGAAGTACTCATTCCTGCTCCTTATTGGGTAACCTACCCAGAGCAGGTGGCCATGGCCGGAGGAACTGTACGAACAGTAGATGCCGGAGTAGAGCAGGACTACAAGATAACAGCGGAACAGTTGGATGAGGCTCTTAAACAAGATACGAGAATGTTAATTTTCTCGTCTCCATCCAATCCTACTGGCAGTGTTTATAGCCGAGACGAACTGGCTTCCTTTGCAGAAGTATTTAGAAAGTACCCGAATCTGGTAATTGTATCAGATGAGATTTATGAACTCATCAACTTTGTTGGCGAGCACCAGTCTCTATCGGAGTTTAAAGATCTTCACGATCGTCTGGTAATTGTAAACGGTGTTTCAAAAGGCTATGCAATGACTGGCTGGCGTTTGGGCTACATTGTAGCTCCTAAATGGATTGTTGGTCCATGCACTAAAATTCAAGGACAGCTTACCTCAGGTGGGAATTCTATTACAATGAAGGCAGCCAAGGCTGCAATAGAAGATGATAAGAGCGCTGCTAAAGCCATGCTTGTAGAGTTTAAGAAGCGCCGCGATTTCTTGCTGGAAGCATTTGCTGCCGAACCCAGGCTCAAGATGAATAAACCAGAAGGAGCTTTCTATTTGTTCATTGACATTAGCGCCTTCTTTGGTACCAAGTCTTCAAATGCGTCCATAAGCAATGCCGAGGACCTTATTATGTACTTGTTGGATCAGGCACATGTTTCTATGGTAGAAGGTGGGGCTTTTGGATCACCTAATTGTTTGAGAATATCCTATGCCGCCAGTTTGGAGCAACTTGAAGAAGCATCCAACCGTATCTTAAAAGCATTAAGCGAACTGAAGTAAAAATGACCTCTTCCCAGATAAATGAACTGTTTGACCAGTTCAACACCAAGAAAGTTCTCATTATAGGCGATGTAATGATAGATGCCTATCTATGGGGTAAAGTGGAACGTATATCTCCCGAAGCACCTGTACCCGTAGTAGCAGTTAAAAAGAAAGATCACCGATTAGGTGGAGCTGCGAATGTGGCAATGAATGTAGCGAACCTTGGGGCAACTCCTATGCTTTGCTCAGTTATTGGAAATGGAACCAACGCAGAGCTTTTTTCTACTTTGCTAAAGGATGCCGGTATTTCTGATGAGTGGATTGTTAAGTCAGGCGACCGTCCTACTACGATAAAAACACGTGTTATTTCAGGCCATCAGCAGATGATGCGTATTGACGAAGAAGTGACACATGATCTTAGTGAAGCCGAACAGGAGTCTATCACAAAAGTGGTAATGAAGGCTCTGCATGAGTGCGATATAGTCGTTTTTGAAGATTACGACAAAGGTGTACTCAATGAGAAGTTGATTCGGGAGTTCATTATGATGGCCCGTAAACTGGATAAAATCATCCTTGTAGATCCAAAGAAGAAGAACTTTCTTCACTACAAGGGTGCCACAGTATTTAAGCCGAACTTAAAAGAGCTGCAGGAAGGGCTCAAGCTTGATCTTCCTTCCGAGTTTAGCCTGGAGGCCATAAAACAGGCAGCTTCCAAACTTCGAGAAGTCTTACAGGCGGAAACGGCTATGATTACCCTTTCAGAACATGGTGTGTTCATTGGCAACTCCCAAGAAAGCCATCATGTCAACGCCCATAAGAGAGATATTTTTGATGTTTCTGGAGCCGGCGATACAGTTATTGCCATAAGTTCCATTCTCCTGGCCTCAGGAGTCCCAATTCAATATGTAGCCGAGATCTCCAATTTAGGTGGAGGACTTGTGTGCGAAAAGGTAGGTGTTGTCCCTATTGACAAGGAGAGCCTGCGAGCAGAAGCGTTAAAGCTGGTAGGCTAGTTGCCACCTAAGAACTGTATTGCATCAAAGCTTCCCAATACGGTAGACAGAATCAATACGCTTGACCTAATTTTGTAGAACGATCTGACTGTCCTGTCGCCTTTTGTGCGCGTAAGCAAAGCAAGGGGAGGAAAGTCCGGGCAACACAGAGCAACACGCTTCCTAACGGGAAGGAGCCCCGCCTTGGTAGGGTTACGGCCAGTGCAACAGAAAGTATACCGCCACGCTTTGGTGTGGTAAGGGTGAAATGGTGGAGTAAGAGCCCACCGCATTGCAGGTAACTGTAATGGCAGTGTAAACCCCGTGTGTTGAAAAACCAAATAGGTTGTGCATTTTGGGCTGCTCGTCCAAGTTTCTCTTGTAGAATGGCGCAACGGGTAGGTTGATTGACTCCTCCGGTGACGGTGGAGCTAGATAAATGGCAGGACCCGACAGAACCCGGCTTATAGGTCACATCATAGGGGCTCTTGCAGCCCCTTTTTATTGCCCCATCAGAATCTTTCAGTTCCTCAATAAATCCAGTGTTTGACCAGAAGAAACAGACTTAGTTTTCACCTGAATATTTAATTTCACCACTCCAATTCAAGCGCATGAAGTACTCAAAGGAAGAAACTCAAAAGCACTCTTCAAGGTCAAAGGAATACCTGAGCAAGAGTGATTGCCAGGCCGATGATGTAGGTGTTTTAGTAGAACTGCTACAGTTTCATGAATACAGATATTATGTACTTAACGAGCCTATATTAAGTGATTTTGAGTACGATCAGCTGTACTCACTTTTGAAAGAGCTTGAAGCAAAACACCCCGACCAGGTGTCGGCAGATTCTCCCACACAAAGAGTATCTCCTGATTTGATAGAAGGGTTTAATACAGTTGCCCATACAGTACCAATGCTATCATTGGACAATAGCTATAACATTGAAGACCTTAATGAGTTTGATCGTCGCTTGAAAGACAAAAGTGAGGAAGAGCATATCAACTATGTGGTAGAACCCAAGTTTGATGGATCCAGTATTGCCATTATATATGAGAACGATGAGTTGGTAAGAGGAGCCACAAGGGGAGACGGTGTTGAAGGAGAAGAAGTGACCACCAATGTCAGGACCATTCAGTCAATTCCTGTAAGGGCGGCCTTTTCAGCGCTGGGCATTCACAAAATTGAGTTGCGAGGCGAAATTGTTATCAGACGCGATGTTTTTGACAATATCAATAAGGAACGTGCTAAAAAAGGAGAGAAGCTGTTAGCGAATGCGCGTAACTCAGCAGCCGGTGCATTGCGCGTAAAGGATCCAAAAGAAGCAAGAGCCAGAGGGCTTGATGCCTTTCTATACCAAATAGGTTATGCCGTAGATGCTGATGGCACTGACTTGCTCCAAAGCAAACTTCTCAATCATGACGAGAACATTCGCTTATTAGCAGGCTTAGGGTTCAAGGTTCCAATGAGCGAAAGCAAATTGTGCAAGTCTATTGATGAGGTGAATGATTTTATTCAGACATGGGAAGGGAAAAGAGAAACCTATGACTACGATACCGATGGGATGGTAATTAAGGCCAACGAACGTTCAGTACAGGATAAGGCTGGCTTTACAGCCCACCATCCGCGCTGGGCCATTGCTTACAAGTTCAAAGCCAAGCAGGCCACAACGAAACTGTTGGATGTAGAGTACCAGGTAGGACGTACGGGAGCTATTACTCCGGTGGGCAAGGTAGAACCCACCCAACTGGCCGGAGTCACTATCTCGTCAATATCGTTGCACAACGCTGATATCATAAAACAAAAGGACTTGCATATTGGAGACACAGTACTCATAGAACGCGCGGGCGACGTAATTCCCTATGTGGTAAAGGCCTTGGAAGAGCTCCGAGATGGAAGTGAAGTGGCAATTGACTTTCCTACTCATTGCCCCATTTGTTCAACAGAGGCAGAGAAACCCGAAGGCGAAGTGGTGTTACGTTGTGTAAATGCCGAATGTCCTGCACAGGTGGAAGAACGGATGATTCACTTCGTTTCAAAAGATGCCATGGACATAGATGGTTTGGGTAAGGATATTGTAAGGCGTTTTTACAGCCTGGGCCTGCTTCATAATGTTGAAGAGATTTATGAGATTGACTATGACAAAGTGCTAGAGCTTGAAGGCTGGGGAGAGCGTTCAGTAGAACGGCTTAAAACAGGGATTGAAGCATCCAAGGAGCGCAAACCAGAAAGAGTGGTGTATGGACTGGGTATTCGCCATGTAGGTCTTACTACAGCCAAGGTCCTTATGAAGGCGGTTGATCATATTATGGAGCTTTCCAACCTAAGCATTGAAGAGCTTCAGGAGCTTCCCGATATTGGGCCTAAAGTAGCCCAAAGTGTGCACGACTTCTTTAAAGTAGAGAGTAACGTACAGATGCTGCAACGACTTGAGTCGTTTGGGCTTCAGTTTAAGAAAGAGGAAGCTGAAGGTGCTTCTGATAAACTGGATGGAAAGACCTTTTTGTTCACAGGTACCTTGACCAAAATGGGTAGAAGCGAAGCCAAGCAGTTGGTAGAAGAAAATGGAGGGAAACTCATTAGCAGCGTTTCAAAGAACTTAAATTATCTGGTCGCAGGGGAGAAGGCCGGATCTAAACTCAAAAAGGCCCAAGCCATTGAAACGATATCAGTAATTACTGAAGACGAGTTTCTAGAGATGATTGCATAGAAACAAATACCTCTGAGCATAAAAAAAGCCCCGCATTTGCGGGGCTTTTTTTATTTCCGTTGAAGATGGACTTAAAGGCCACCGCCTTCTTCCTCTTCTTCAATTTCTTCTTCGTCATCAAGCTCTTCTTCTTCAAAAACTGAAGGATCGTACTCCTGAGCATCTTCTTCCACAGCTTCTTTAGGTTCGTATTCCCAGCTAAGAATTCTGATTTCAGTTCTACGATTCATTTGATGCAGTGCTTCAAACTTCTCTTCGTCTCTTGCAAACTTGTTGATATAAGACTCCGTCAACTTAACTTCTGTTGGATTCTCGTTTTGTTCGCTTAGGTTAACTACATAATGACCATTTTGATCCTTCACTAAAGGATTATTCGCATCATCTACCTTAATTACTTTAGGCTTGTCTTCTCCGTATCCAGCAGGTACTAAACGCTCTTTTTCAATGCCTTTGGAGATGAGGTAGTTTACAGCTGACTCCGCACGCTTTTGAGCGAGTTCTCTGTTGTAGTCATCAGAACCCCTGCTATCCGTATGTGAGCTGAGCTCCATCTGTGTGTAGTAGTGCTCCTTAAGTGTGAGTGCAAATGAGTCAAGCAATTTGGCCGCATCCGGACGAATCACAAAACTGTCAAGGTCATAAAGAATGTCCAGCTCAAACTCAACTCTAAATGGATCAAGGTACATGTCTCTTTCAAACTCCTTAGACACTCTGTAGCCAACAGTACTTACCGTTGGGTTGTCGTAAGGGTTTTCATAACGCTCTTTATAAGCTCTAAGATCATAATCGGTTTCTCCGTCCAGTTGCATGAAGTAGTATCCTAAGTCATTTGTTTTAACAAACACTTTAGATGTATCACTGAAGTTAGATAGTGTCACCTTGGCATCAGCAATCGGCTCTTTAGTTTTTGAATCATATACATAACCTGAAACGGTAAACACTAGAGGCTCAGTTTTGAAGGAATAGATATTGTCCGTTCCTGCTGAGCTTCCTCTGTTTGAAGCCAGGTAACCGTAATCACCTGTTCTTCTGGTTTTCTTTCTGTCTCTTTCAAAAAATATAGAGAAGTCATCAGCACCTGAGTTCATTGGAGGTAGCAAGTTGTAAGGCTCACTCCATTCGTTGCCTCTGCCGGTACTTTCAAAAATGTCAAGTCCGCCTACTCCAGGATGTCCATTTGATGAGAAGTAGAGTCTCTCACCATAAATGTGTGGATACATCTCGTCTTTGGCAGAATTGATTACCGGACCAAGGTTGATAGGGTCACTCCAGGTTTTTGAACGCTTCACATAGGTGCAAACCCAAATGTCATATCCACCATATCCACCACTCATGTTACTGGAGAAGTAGAGCTTTTGGCCGTCTTCAGACAGTGTTGGTTGTCCATAGTGTACAGCCATTCCTGAATCGACACAGAATGGAAGTCTCTCTGTTTCGCCCCAACTCTTACCTTTTCGGGTAGTGGTCATGAGTACACAGTTTGAATCGTTGCGCTTCAAATTGTTTTTCTCATAAGGACGGTTACATGAAGTATAGATCATAAGCTTGCCATTGTTGGCAAAAGCCGCTGAACCTTCAGACATTTCCGTATTGATTAAACCTTCTGTTTCCAACCTTTTTGGCGATTGAAGTCGACTGCTCTTTTTCCCTCTTTGCACTTCGGCAATGAAAAGGTCTGGTCGGCTTTGGCCTATTCTCACAGCACTTGCATCGTCAGGACCAGTAGCATCGTCGTCGTCACCAGATCTATTAGAAGTAAATACTACACCTTCTTTGGTTATAACAGGAGCAAAATCATGAAACTTACCATTATTAAGAGCACGTTCTTCCTCTACTCGATAAATGGTTTGAACCGGGTTGTTTACCCATTCAATAGCACTTTCGCAAAGTTCAATTTCCTTCGCAACATATCCTGAGCCAGGAACGGCTTCTTCATAGAGTTTAAGCTGCTCCAGGGCATCTTCGTACTTTTCACGAGCCTTTAAAACCTGTGCGTACTGATGGTACGTTTCCGGGTCGGCAGCACCGTCACGAACAGCCGTCTTGTAATAGATGTCCGCCTTGGCGTAGTTGTTGATTTTGGCGTATAACTCACCTAACTTAGCTGCAATCTCCTTCTTCTCTTCAAGCTTCTTGGTTGACTTGTAGTCGTTTTCAAGAGCTGCAATAGCCTGGTCTATTAAACCATGCTCAACAGCTACTTCAACCGGTAGGCCTTTCTTACAAGAATTCAGCGCAGGTATGAGTAAGCAAATACATAATAGGGAGGTAAAAAATCTGCTCATGTCCTGTTGATTTAACCTTTCGTTAATCAAAAAAATTTCTCAATCTTACAACGAAATATTCTTATTCCGAAATAAGGGTTAACGTAAAAACAGCAGCTCACGGTATTTCGGTAACTGCCAAAAATTATCATCTACCAACAATTCAAGTTTGTCGGCGTGGTATCGAATTGACTCGAAGAGAGGCTTCACTTCATCGCAATACGCTATGGCTCCGGCTCTTGCAGAATCCAGTGCATTAGCCTTCTTGCGTTCTTCGATCATCTGACGGACCTTGGATTTGATTCCGTTTACATGTTCGCTCACCTCTTTTACAGATTCTTCCAAAGCTTGCTTATCCACATCCATATTTAAGGACTTAAGCTTGGCAAGTGTATCAATGAGTTCGTTCAAGTATCGCACGGCTGCTGGCACCACATTGGTCATCGCCATTTCACCCAATAAACGCGATTCTATTTGAACCTTCATGGTATAGTTCTCCAACATGATCTCATGTCGTGCCGCCAATTCCCTTTGTGTCATAACACCTAATCGCTCAAAAAGAGCCACAGTTTGATCGCTTAAATAAGCGTCAAGTGCCTTAGGTGTAGTCTTAATGTTACTAAGTTTTCTGGTAGCGGCTTCTTCTGCCCATTCGGCACTGTAGTTATTGCCTTCAAACATGATGCGTTCAGACTCCTTCATATAGTCTTGAAGCGTACTGAGAATAGCGTGGTTTTGGCTCATGCCTTTGGCCATGCTGGCATCTACGTCTTTTCTAAATTGATTCAGTTGGTCGGCTACAGCACTGGTAAGTACTGTCATAGGCGCGCTAGTATTATTCGTACTACCAACGGCTCTAAACTCAAATTTATTGCCTGTAAAGGCGAAAGGCGAGGTTCTGTTTCTATCTGTATTGTCTTTGGTAAGATCAGGTACCTGTGGGGCATTTACCTCAATCTTGCCTTCAGTATCGTCAATGTGCTCCTCAAGTTCGTTGTTCTTGAGTGACTCCATAACCTTGGTAAGCTGCCCACCAATAAATACAGAAATAATAGCAGGTGGGGCCTCATTGGCTCCCAGACGATGATCATTGGCAGCCGAGGCGATACTGGCACGCATAAGGTCATCGTTTTTGTAAACGGCTTTTATAACGTTCACAAAGAAGGTCAGGAAGCTGAGATCTCTGGTTGGAGTTTTTCCTGGAGACAGTAAGTTGACTCCAGTATTAGTGCTCATTGAGAAATTGCAGTGTTTACCACTGCCATTCACGTTAGCAAAAGGCTTTTCATGCAGAAGTGCCTTAAACCTGTGTCTTTTCGCAACCTTTTCTATCACGTCCATCAACAGTTGGTTATGATCCACTGCGAGGTTCAGGTCTTCAAAGTTGGGAGCACATTCATATTGAGAAGGAGCTACTTCGTTATGACGGGTTTTAAGTGGAATGCCCAGCATAAGGCATTCGTTTTCAAAATCAATCATAAAAGCTTGCACTCTCTCGGGAATAGAGCCAAAATAATGATCGCTCAATTGCTGGCCTTTGGCTGGAGAGTGTCCTAAAACGGTCCTACCTGCAATCATTAGGTCAGGACGCGCACTTGCCAAAGAAGAATCAATGAGAAAGTACTCCTGCTCAACGCCCAGAGTAGCGGATACATGTGTTACGTTTTCATCAAATAGCTTGCACACACTGGTGGCTGCAAGGTCAAGCTGATGAATGGCCTTTAGCAAAGGAGCCTTATAGTCAAGCGCTTCACCTGTGTAGGATACAAATATGGTAGGAATACAAAGGGTAAGCCCTCCTCCGCTAGGCATAAGAAAGGCCGGAGAAGTTGGATCCCAAGCCGTATAGCCTCGGGCTTCAAAAGTGTTTCGAATCCCTCCATTAGGGAAACTTGATGCATCAGGTTCTTGCTGTATCAGTGCCGAGCCCGAAAATTTTTCTATGCCGCTCCCATTGAAGATATCAAGGAAAGAATCGTGTTTTTCGGCAGTAAGGCCAGTAAGAGGCTGAAACCAATGGGTATAATGAGTAGCACCATGCTCCATGGCCCAGGTTCTCATAGCAACCGCAATTTGATCAGCTAGCTCTCGAGAAATATTTTCTCCGTTTCTGGTAGCTTTCTCTACTTCCTTGTAGGCATTTCGGCCCAGATGCCTTTCCATTTTCTCATTAGTGAAAACGTATTTGGCGAAGATTTCAGATTTTTTGGTGGTTACTGCTGTTTCAGCAGTTCTCAATTGATTAATAGAATCAAGAGCTGTGAACCTAATCATTGTACGTTAATGCCTTTATTGATTGCGAAAAAATCAAGCCGCAAATGTAAGCTGAGTTCCAAACTATTAATGCACAAAACAGAGGTGCTTGTTTATAAGTACTGTACTTATAAAAGGAATATGCGTTTTGCTTCTAGAACCTTGCAGGTAGCATGTTAATTTTGCGGGCTTACAAAAGGTTGTATAAACAATGTTTGAAAATTTAAGTGAAAGACTAGAAGGTGCCTTTAAAAAGCTGAAAGGGCAGGGGAAAATAAATGAAATCAACATTGCCGAAACCTTAAAGGAAGTAAGGCGTGCGCTGGTTGACGCGGACGTAAACTATAAGATAGCCAAGGAGTTTGTTGATTCAGTTAAGACTAGAGCCTTGGGACTTGATGTGTTGAAATCTGTTTCACCTGGACAACAAATGGTGAAGCTTGTACACGATGAGTTGGTGAAACTTATGGGAACCCAGGCAGAAACGATCAACCTGTCGGGAAAGCCTAGCATTATATTAATGTCAGGTCTGCAAGGATCTGGTAAAACCACTTTTTCAGGAAAACTAGCCGCCCACTTAAAGAAAAAGGGAAATGCAGTGCTACTGACAGCTTGTGATGTATACAGACCGGCTGCCATTGAACAGTTGAAAACTGTAAGTACCGCAGTAGGAGCTGATTTCTACTCTGAGCCAGAAAATAAGAATCCAATAGAGATTGCTCAGCATGCTGTACATGAGGCTAAAGTGAAAGGAATTAACACCGTTATTATAGATACGGCGGGACGCTTAGCTGTAGACGAAGAGATGATGGATGAGATTGGAAGGATTAAAGATGCCATCCAACCCAATGAAATCCTCTTCGTAGTAGATGCCATGACTGGTCAGGATGCTGTAAACACGGCAGAAGCCTTTAACGCCAAACTGAACTTTGATGGTGTGGTACTTACTAAACTTGATGGTGATACCAGAGGTGGAGCAGCACTCTCTATTCGCAAGCAGGTAGACAAGCCCATTAAGTTTGTTGGTACCGGTGAGAAAATGGATGCCCTGGATGTATTTCATCCGGATAGAATGGCCACCCGAATTTTGGGAATGGGAGACATTGTATCTCTTGTAGAAAAGGCCCAAGAAACCATTGACGAAGAAGAAGCAAAAAGGCTTCAGAAGAAATTCAAGAAGAACCAGTTTGACTTTGAAGACTTCCTTGGACAGATTAAGCAGATTAAGAAGATGGGAAATCTTAAAGATCTGATGGGGATGATACCCGGTATGGGAAAGGCCATGAAGAACGTAGATATTGAAGACGATGCCCTAAAACATACTGAGGCAATGATTCTTTCTATGACTCCTTCCGAAAGAAGGAATCCGGGTCTCTTGGACGCCAAAAGAAGAAAGCGTATAGCCAATGGTAGTGGTACTACTGTAAGTGATGTAAATCAATTGGTTAAGCAACTTCAGCAGATGCAAAAAATGATGAAGCAGTTTAATAAGATGAATAAAAAAGGCAAAGTGCCTAAGAATATGCCTTTTATGAATTGATTTTCAAGGGGAATGTTTGTTTTTGAATGAATTAGTTAGACATTTGCAAACCATTTTTTAAGCGGATTAAAAAATTTTGAAAACATGTCAGTAAGAATCAGACTACAACGTCATGGAAGAAAGAGAAACCCTTACTACTATATAGTAGTGGCGGATTCAAGATCTAAACGTGACGGGAAATTTATCGAGCGCCTTGGGTCATACAATCCGATGACTAACCCGGCCACTATTGAAATTAACAGCGACCAAGCACTTGACTGGCTCATGAAAGGAGCTCAGCCATCAGACACTGTACGCGCTATTTTGTCGTACAAAGGAATTTTGATGAAGAAACACCTTCAGGTAGGTGTGCAGAAAGGTGCCTTATCTCAAGAAGAAGCAGATAAGAGATTTGCAGATTGGTTAGAAGGCAAGTCAGCCAAAATTCAGGAAAAAGTAGAAAGCCTGAAAGCATCTGCTGATGAGCAAACCAAAATCAGACTTGAGAGAGAAGCTGCAGTTGCTGCCAAAAGGGTAGAAGCCCTAAGAGCAGTAGAAGCTGAAGCTGCTGCCGAGGCTGCCGCTGAAGCGGGCGAAGAGGCTGCTGCTGAAGGCGAGGAAGCAGCACCTGCGGAAGAAGCCCCAGCTGAAGAGAAACCTGCAGAATAATTCAATCAGGACTGTGACTTCCCTAAAAGCCAAAGAGTGTGGACACGTTAGTGCTGCTCATGGCGTTAAGGGAGGATTGAAAGTACTGCTTGAACAGCATATAGATTTACAAAAAGGAACTTGGTGTTTTCTGGAATTCCAGAAAAAGCCGGTTCCTTTTTTTATGGAAGAATGTTCCGTTTCAGATGATGTGGCAATCCTGAAACTCAGAGGGGTTGAAACGCCAGAGCAGGCAACAGCACTGAGAGGGAAGACCTTTATGCTTGAAGAAAATCTAGCTCAGTCAAAGGGTTTGTTGTCAGACCAAGACCTTGGTTATGTGGGGTTCGAAGTGTTCTTGATTGAAGGCCAATTAGTAGGGGAAGTGACCAATGTCTATGACAATTCAGGGCAAACGTTATTGGAAGTAAAAGGAAAGGAGATGTACTTAATTCCCTTTCATGAAGATTGGTTAGAAGAGGTGGATCTTGGGCGAAAGAGGTTGACCTTAGAAGTACCAGAAGGTTTGCTGAGCCTTTAACTCAGTGCTACAAGCATTTGATTTGAGATACTTTCAGAGCTAGGAGATGGAGTTCCTCACTCTTGAAATAAAGTTCTTGACCTCTTTTTTGGGATCGGTTCCGTTGGCTTCTGCCTGCTCCAGGCACCAGATGGCTCCTGAAAGATGGGTTAATTGTTCCCCTTCGTCTTCGCCTCCTACCTTTTCAAAACTTACTTCTTCGCCTTCTAAAAGCTGTTCTTCAAAAGTTCGGAGTTGTTCTATTGAGAATTCGTCAATAAGTGACCTGAGTACTGCTACTTTCAAATTAAGCTTCCTTTAATTGTTTGAGCATTTTTTCTACCAAGTCCACTTTCGATGTGAAGTCGGCGGTAATGATCTCTCCATTGTTTACCATGGCAAAGAAGGGAAGGTTATTTACGCCGGCCCACTTTCTAATCTCAGGGTTTTCTTCGGCATTGACATCCAGAAAAGTTACATCCGCATTTTCTTCGGCTTCACTCATCCTTCTAAACTTTGGAGCAATGAGTTTGCATGATCCACACCAGTCGGCGTAGAATTTAATAGCAACCTTTTGATGGCTCTCTAAAATATCCTTGTATGCTGCGTCAGTTGTTTTGGTAACTGCCATTGTATTGTCTGTCTATTAATCGGAGCAACAAATTTAGCTTCCTAAAGTTTTTGCTTCTTCCCAAAATTTATCCATTTCTTCCAGACTCATGTCGTGGAGTTCTATCCCCTTTTGCCTGGCGCTTTTTTCAATGTGTTCAAAACGGCTTTTGAATTTTCTATTTGTCCTTTCCAGGGCATTGTCGGCATTTACATTGAAGTACCTGGAAGTGTTTATCACTGAAAACAGGAAGTCACCAAATTCACTTTCCACTCGTTCATCGTTTTCAGTCTGGGCAATGGCTTCCTTGAGTTCAGCCAGTTCCTCTTCAATTTTATCAATTGCCCCAGTGCTATCGGGCCATTCAAAGCCCACACCTTTGGCCTTTTCCTGAAGCCTGATGGCCTTGACCATGGAAGGAAGAGAGGTTGGTACTCCTTCCATTACGGACTTCTTTCCCTCCTTGAGTTTAAGCCGTTCCCAGTTTTCTTTTACATCCTGTTCGTTGTCCACTTTTACGTCTCCATAAATGTGAGGGTGTCTATGGATAAGTTTTTCAACAATAGAGTCACATACATCAGAAATATCAAAAGCTCCTTTTTCAGAGCCGATCTTAGAATAGAATACTATATGTAACAAAATGTCACCAAGTTCCTTTTTTATTTCCGTCAGATCATTGTCAACAATGGCATCCGCTAGCTCGTAGGTTTCCTCAATGGTTAATGGTCGAAGACTTTCAAGAGTTTGCTTTCTATCCCAGGGACATTTCTCTCTCAAATCATCCATGACGTCCAGCAGCTTTGAAAATGATTGTAATTGCTCTTCTCGTGTTCCCATCTGCAAATCTTACAATAGGAGTTTGATTTTTGAGTCAGTCAAAACTCATTGCATCATCCACAGAAGTAATTATCCAGAAAAAAGACGAATGTGCACTTTATTCATATTTTTGACACAAGGTTGATCAATTCAGCAGGTAAAATAGGAATATGGCATTAGCACCCAGATTGTTTAGCAAAAAGGTTATCAAGTTTTTAGTGATTGCGCTTTCCGTTAGCCCTTCAATTCTTACGGCTCAGAGCGATTTTGAAGTCCCCTCAAAATGGGCGAAGGCAGAAGCGATAATTACGGCTCAAAGTTCAAAGTTCACTTATGCAATGGGTGAAAAAGACAAAACCGTTGAAGTAAGTCAAACAGAAGAACTTGGGATATTGGTAAACAGTGATGCAGGTGCTGCTACCTTTAAATATGCCTATGTACCCAAGCTCTTTGATGTTGAGATTGAGGTAGTAAGAGCTTCAGGCTCAGTGGTAGACTTTGATCAAGACGATGCCAGAGATTTGAACGTAGGTGATGAAGTACCATTTGTATTTGCTGACCTATTCAAAAATTTTGATGATTTTGAAAAGGTAATGTTGGGCGAAATTGGCAAAGGGGATGAGATAAATTTGACTTACACCTACAATGAATCCTTTGAAACAAAGGCGTTCATGGATGGCAAGGTTTGTCAGTCATTTGCAAGCCAAACCATAACATTTCCAAGTATCTATCCTAAAGGAGGACATACTGTGGAGATTGAAATGGACAAAAGAATGTACCTCAATTACGGTACTATGGCAGATGGTCCTAGTATTTCAGATGAGTCAGATCTTGAATCTCTAACCTCTACGTTTGAAATCAAAAGCGGTCAGCATGATGCTTATCCGAAGCAGTTTTTTGCCAACCCAGCCAGAATGTATCCTACTTCAAAATTTGAAGTGATTTTTTGCGGTAAAGGAAAGCCAGAAGCCAGTTTGTTAATGACCGGTGCTACTCCAGGTGAAGCGAACGAAGAGTTTGATCAGGATGTATTGAAACGTGTTGTTTATAACAAGGTAAATGGGCTTAAAAAAGCTCATTCCAAAACTGCAGGCGCACTTGAAGATTTTCTCGGTGAGTTGAAGATAAAAGGAGCAGAAGACTTTGTACAGCAGTATTACAGAGGATTTCAAAGCATGGTGTACAATACAGGAACTGTAGAAGGTTATTCTAGTGACATGTTTATGGGAGTCATGATGAACCTCTTGGATGATGCAGAATATCCATATGATGTGATAGTAGGAGTAAGTCGTGGTTCGGCTACTTTGGACGATATGGTACTTAATAGTGAAATTCACTATGGCCTAAAGGTGGCTGACCGTAAAGACAATTACATGGTGTATCCATTCACCAAGTTTTCATCATGGGACGATAAGGACTATTACATGTCTGGAAACGAAGCGTTCATCTATACTCATGCTAAGAAAATGGAAGAAGCTCTTTTCGAAGTAGACGACTTACCATCAGGAGCTCCTGCCAGTAACCAAAAAGTAGTAAGAGCTACGGTCAAGTTAGCGGATGGCTTTACAGCCGTAATAGTAAATAAAAACACCAATTTATCAGGCCAGGAGAAGTTGAAGGCTGCACCGGATTTGGTGAGTGTGCCGGATTACCATAAAGCAATGCTAGGTAAGGCCCAGTATCAGCAGTATGCTGATTTAAGAGACGAAGACGAAGCTGAGGACTTTAAAAACAGGCGTAAGGCCCTCTACGAGATGCAGGCGCGTACGCTGTTTGATACGGTGGAATACCAACGCTTTAGTGTTAAGAAAACAGGATACGAAGACGATAATGCTTGGTTGTCAATCAATGAGAAGTTCATTGTTCCCGATGAAGTGATCAAATTTGAGATTAAAGACAGCTTAAGGGTGTACACCGTTTCTCTCGGTGCCTTTATTGAAAGCGACTTTGATGTGAGCAAGGCTGATTTTAAAAGGGACGGTGAAATTTTTGTTGACTATCCCAGAATTATTGATATCCGTCTTAGGTATGAAGTGCCTCAAGGATACGTTGTATTTGGTTTTGATGCCTTTGATACCGATTTGTCCAGCGATTTCGCTTCGCTTAAAGCTTCTGCTGTTCAAAAGGATAAGGAAATTGTTGTTACCTGCTCTATGGTGCTTAAGTCTACGGATGTAGGTAGTTCAGAGTGGCAACAGCTTTATAGTATTCTGGACAGGTTCAATAAATTATCAGAAGTAACCATTACCATGGCTGGTAACTAGAGAAACATTTAAACAGTAAAGATGAAGAAAAAACTAGGAGGTTTATTGGTTGTCATATGCATGACAGCCAGTATTGCTATAGCCCAACCCAATGAGTCGATGCCTAAGGCCTTCAAAAATTTTGGGTGGAGCGGATTATTCCTTTTTGATTTCAGTACCACGGTGGCAAACTCTCCTGACCTTTTAGGTCAGGATGCCTACTTCAGTAGTATTACACCATCTGTTTATACAATTTCCTGGGGCTGGAGATGGAATTTGATCGAACTGAATGATCACCTCTCATTTAGTATTGAAACAGAGCCTATGTTGGGCTTTTCATATAGTACAGTCTCTACCAATGTGGGGGACTTTAATGGATTCATGAATTTTGATCTGCCAATTATGCTTGGAGTAAATTCTGGTACAGCGGCTACTTTTCGCTCTATAGAATTAAAAGGGATTGCTTACAACATTGGTGTCAACATAATTCAGAGCCCATTGGTTGGGATTACGATTGACGAAGGAAGTTATCTGGGACCTCAGGTGACAGTGTGCTCTTCCCTAAAGTTCAGGTCCTGGACCTATAAAAATGCGCCGGAAGGAAGAGGACGTGAGATAGAGCTATTTGCTGCATTGGGTAGACAGTACGAGTCAGTTGAGACACCAATTGATGCTCCGAGTTTTTTAAGCAATCGCCCTGCGCATTTTGCTATTGTATTTCGAAAAATGCTCAATTACTAAATGACCACTTCTATGAAAAAGATACTAAGGCATATTTCATTACCGCTTTTGCTCGCTTTACTTGTATCTGGCGCTCATGGGCAATACTATAATTACTATTCCACCGGAAGTTCATGGGAAACAGGTGACTCAGAGGGCCTGGCTAAGAAGTACATTAAAAAGGATGATCTTAAGGATCAAAGCCATGTGGTCTATGAGTCAAACATCAGGTTGGTCTATGAGTGGGATGAAGAAGAAGATCGACCTAAAGTAGAAGAAGAAGGTGAAATCACTGTCTTGTCTTTGCTTGACTATGCAAGTTTTTATGATGGCCTTTTCCAGGACGACAATACCTCGGTTGATTATGTATATGGAGTGAATGAATCGGGATCCTCTTATTCATTGTCGCTTTATAAAAGATCTTATGAGTCTTCATCTATTTTCCATCAGGACGGCGAATATGTAGGTTTCGGCTTACCCTCATACTACTCCACATTTGGCGAGGTGATGAAGTACAAGTACCAGGTAACCTATAATGATCCCAAGTACCTGACCAAAACCTATTTCCAAAGAGATGAGTTTGTAAGGGAAGGGAAAGTTGAGATATGGATTCCTAAATGGATGGACGTTGAGATTCTGAGTCAGAATTTTGTAGGATATGGCTTGAAGAGAACCGTTAAAGAGAACGTTAAGTGGGACGAAGATTTTGAAGAAGAAGATCGTGGAGATGAGAAGTACACCGTAATTACCATTGAGTACGAAGATTTGGATCCTCAGGTGGTAGAATCAGGCTCTCAGGGCTACACATACTATATGCCGCATGTGGTTCATATTCATAAGAGCTATGAGTATGATGACGAAAAAGAGCAATTGTTTGCCAGTGTTGCTGATTTGTATGGATGGTATAAATCTTTGGTTGATAACCTTACAGCGGAGCCTACAGATGAAATCAAGGCCATTGTGGATGGACTTATGGAAGGGGTAACTGATGATGAAGAGAAACTCAGGAAAGTATTTTACTGGATACAAAACAATGTAAGGTATATAGCCTTTGAAGATGGAATTGCCGGTTTTCAGCCTGAAGATGCCGAGAAAGTATGTGCCTATAGGTATGGAGATTGCAAAGGCATGGCCAATCTAGCTAAGGTAATGTTAACCTATGCAGGATTTGATGCCCGACTTACCTGGATTGGAACCCGACATATTGCTTATAGCTATGACATTCCCACTCTGGCGGTTGACAATCACATGATTTGCTGTGTGATGCTCAATGGTAAGAAGTATTTCATTGACCCTACTGAAGAGTATGTGGCACTAAACGATTACGCGCATAGAATTCAAGGCCGACAAGTATTGATTGAAAACGGAGATTCTTTCATCTTGGATAGGGTACCAGAGTTTACTGCAGAGCGCAACAAGAAATCCAAGGTGAAAAACCTAAAGATTGCCAATGGAAAAATTACCGGTAAAGCCACTGAAGAGTACAATGGTGAAAGTAAGATTTCCATACTAAGGGGCTATTCAATGGTCCGCAATCAAAGCAAGGAAGATGCCATTACTTCCTTCCTAAACGATGACAACAAAAACCTTGATATCACTAATATCAAGCTTCCAGATTTCGAGAACAGAGATATTCCTGTAAAGTTCAGCTATGATTTTACGCTGGCCAACAATCTACAGGCAGTAGGAGACAAGTACCTGCTTCAAATAGACTATGATCAGGAGTTTTACTACTTCGATTTTGACAAGGATCGTGAAACGGCCTATGAGTTCAATTCGAAGTTCTATTTAGACAATACCTATACACTACAGGTGCCAGGTGGTTTCAAAGTAGAACACATGCCTACAAATGTGAGTATAGAGAAAGAAGGGTATACCTTCATTATGACTTATGTGAAAAAGGGGAATACAATCACACTTTACAAGAAAATAGTGATTTCGGACACTGTGGTTGATTTGAAAGACATGAAGGAATGGAATGAAGACATCGCTGCATTGCGTGCTTCTTATGATGATTATGTAATCCTTTCAAAATAGACGGAGCTATGAAACTATTAAGCCTACTTTTTACTGCCTTGCTTTGCTCCGTAATGGCGCAAGCTCAATATGATGAACTAGGAGAAGAGCTTTTGGATGATGATCCCATATTCGAAGTGAACGATGTGGATGCCAAGTTTAGCAATGAGTCAGCTGTGGTTTTGGCCCAAAAGACAAAACTCATTGTTAGAAAGACTGACGAAACCCATTACACAGAGTATTGGGTAACTAGAATGAAACTGAAGCTTCAGGACAAAGCTGCCGTGGAGTATTTCTCTGACTTTTCTATTTCTTCTTCTGATTTGTTTGAAATGAACATCATTAAACCTGATGGGCAAGTCATTGAAGTGGATACCAATGATGCAATTCCGGTAAATGAGGGAATATCACTTTCGAGTTTCTTTGTAAACATGAGTTTGAATGTAGTAGACTATAAGAAACTGGCTATACAGAACCTGGAAATTGGTGATGTGATAGACTACGCTTATGCGGAAAATGAAACCCATTACAGCAAGCCTGTGGCGGCTTCAGGACCAGTAAGAAAGTACAATACCTGGGAGAACTTTTTGTCCTATAGCTATGCGTTCGGATCTACGTATCCAAAAATGATTCAGGAGTTTGTTATTGAGATTGATCCTACGCTGTATTTTAACTTTAAATCCTTGAATGGCGCTCCTGAACCTACCGTAAGTACACTTGACAATGGGAATAAGGAATACACCATTTCTCTCAAGGATATTCCAAGACAGGAAAGTGAGTACTTTTCTGATGTAGACCTCACCAACCCGAGAATTAAACTGGAGCTTTCATATTGCGCTCCTTTCAGATACTACCGTAATCCCTTGCTCTTAGGACAACAAGGTGTTCTGAATGGAGAAGCAAGCTCTGACCGGTTGAAGAGAGCGATGTTTTTAAATTTCGCTCCTGGCAAGTTTGAGGCTCTGAGCTTTTTAGATGTATATGAAAAAGATCCGGGAGACTATTTGAGAAAAGCCTTCAAGAATTTCCAAAGAGAAGTGTTTGAGGAAGAAGGTTCTGATTATGTACAGTCTTCATATTCATATTCAGGATACATGTACGAAGCCCTGGCCGCCAAAGGCTTTGATGCAGACATTGTGCTTTGTGTTTCCAAAGAAAATGGCAACGTGAGTGAAATTGTGCGTTCTGCTGATTTTATATATGGGGTGAGAGTGAAGGATGGCAATGATTATGTTTACTCATTCCCCATTAAAAAGTACTCAGGTTTTGACGATTGGAATTATGGTGTAGTGGGAACTGATGCTTATGCCTTTAAGCCATCCAAAAAGTTCAAATCTTTCACCTTTACTGAAATTGAAATACCGGAGTACAAGCCCAGCGATAACCGTTATGAAGTAAACATGAAGGTGAGCCTTGACGTAGAGAAGGGAACTGCCGATATAAAGTCAGAAACTAAATTGTCTGGTGAGATTAAAACTCTTTTCGGCGAAGACATTCTAATTACATCAGAGTTGGAGTACGATAGGGACGATCTCGGTATTGATAAACTAGAACGCTTCTTTGAACGCTCAACAGAAATGGCTGAGATAGGGCGCTTGAACATGATGGAAGGAGAGATTGCCGGAGAGTTTGAATTGGTTAAATACAAGTCGTTTGATATTGTATCAACTGGAATGGAGTACGACAATGATATGTTGAACTACAAGGAGAATTATGTTGTTTCCGATATTTACCGCCCTGCAGGATCTGAGTATTTAGTGCTTGACATTGGCAAGCTCATCACCTCGCAGATTGCTTTAATGCCGGATGATAGAGATCGCCAGTCAGACATTGTTGTGCAGTATGTGAAGCAATATGAGTATACCATTAATTTGGTAGTGCCAGAGGGCTATTCTATTGTCGGATACGAGCATTTGAATACGAATGTGAAAACCGATGCGGGAGTATTCAATACCACAGCCAAGACGTCTAAAAGCGGATTGACTGTAGTAAGCTTCAAAAGCTATAACACTACTTTCTTACCCCAATCAAGTTGGTCAGAAATGGAAGCATTTTTGGATGCGGCTTATGACTTCTCGCAGCAAAAACTGGTTTTGGTAAAAGACGCAGGCTCTGATCAAACCATTTCTGAGTAATTCTGGTTTATCTTTGAAACAAACTTTAGAACCGTGATTCTTACAATAGCAGTTGCAGCAGTATTTATGGCCCTGGCTTTTGCCATGATTGGTATTAGAATGTTCTTTATTAAAGGAGGGGAGTTTCGCGGAACGTGTAGTTCTAACAATCCATTATTGGTGGATAAAGTTGGAAACTGCTCAGTTTGTGGTGGTGATATGAGCAAGTGCGAGAGCAACAACGCCGCAGCGTAGTCAATAAGGTTATAGAGCCGTTTTTACCTTGTCAAGAAGACTTTCTGTTCGGTAAAAGTCCATTTCGTTTTTATCGTTCAGATAAATCAGGTACACTTCCAGGTTAGCTTGTTTGCTCAGTTCAATGGTTTTTTCCGTACCCAGTACCATGCAAGCCGTGGCCAAGCCGTCGGCAGTAGCACAATCTTCAGCAAATATGCTTGCGCTTAACAGTGATGACATCGCACTGTAGCCGGTAGACGGATCTATGGTGTGAACGTATTTCTTGCCATCTACCAGTCTAAAATTTCTGTAATTGCCAGAGGTGGCCAATGCTATATCATTTACCTGTGCTACAGCAAATAGTCCATCTGCTCCTTCAAGTGGCATATTGATACCTAAGGCCCAATCATTTTTTCTGGATGCATGGCCTTTGACTACCACCTCACCGCCAATTTCTACCATGTAGTTTTCTGCTCCCTTAGAAGCAAGTAGTTTGGCTACTTGATCAACTCCATAGCCTTTGGCAATGGCACTGAAGTCAAGTACAATACCAGGAGATGTTTTTCTCAAGCTGCCAGATTGAATCGTTACCTTATCAAAGCCTACATATTGCATTAAACTATCTATAGTACTGGAGTCAACATGGTCCAGATGCTCGAAGCCAAAACCCCAGGCATTTACAATTGGTCCTATGGTAGGGTCAAAAGCTCCCTCAGTAAGGGTATAGATCTTCTTGGCTTTATTGAATACGGTTTCAAAGTGTGCATCTATTTCAGTGCTACTGTTATCATTGATTTTAGAAATGGTAGAAGTAGGAATGTATGTAGAAAGGGAATTGTTGATTTCCAAAAGCAGCTGATCAACATCTTTCTTAGTCGATTCCGGTTTATCTCCTTCATAGGTAATGTGGTAGGTAGTGCCCATGGTTTCCCCACTTAATTGTAAGTATTGTTTGCCTGAGCAGGCACCTAACAAAAAGAAAGCCGCAAGAGCGGCTTTTATGAAGAATATGTGTTGAAATACTTGTGATTTATTCTCTGAAATCTTCAACTTCAATGTTTTCGTGTTTAGTCGTGTCAAAGGTGAAGAAATCATCTGACATGTTTTTGTTTGGAGTTTGCTCCAAAATGTCAAACTTGTACTCAATGCCGTCTTTTTCAAAGAAGTGTGCTCTTAAGAGTTGCTGAGTAGCCTTATCGATGTACATCTTTATTTTGTAATAAAACTTCTCCTTGTCTTTAGGGCTAAGCTCCACTTCCTTACAATCTTTCTCATCTACTTTGGCACTGCCACTAATGCGGTAGTTGAAATCTTCCTGATCAATGTTAAAGATCTCGTTGGGGGCAAAGCCAAACTCTTCTTCCATTACTTTGGCATCGTACTGTTGAATTTGTACCTGGTTGACATCTTTATTGTAAAACCAAATCACTTTTCCATTGCAGGTAATTTCAAAGTCATTCAAGTCCAGTTTGAACATTTTCGACTTCAGATACAGGGTCCCTTCCCTTTCTTCAACGAAGTCAGGTGAAGTTTTATCAATATTGATCATTTTAAATTGAACCTGTATAGAATTGTATGCAGTGTATTTTTTCTTAAGATTTTCCAGGAGTGTTTTTGCTTCCTGATCAATGACCTGTGCTTGGATGCTAATGGCGGCAACGGCCAGTAATAGGACAGAATACCATGTTTTCATATAAATCACTTTCTATTATTGTGGAAATCATTCAAGAACTGTTCCAGTGAGTATTCATCTGGTATGAGCACTTCTCTGGCCTTGCTACCTTCATGAGCCCCAACAACTCCTGCGCGTTCCAGCTGATCAATTAAGCGGCCTGCTCTATTATATCCTAGTTTAAGTCTCCTTTGTAGGAGCGAAGTGCTACCCATTTGGTTTTGCACTATTGTACGTGCGGCATCATCGAAAAGAGCATCTATTTCGTCATTCTCAAGGCCTCCGGCTTCTCCGCCACCACCGTTTTCACTTGGGGCTTCGGGCAGGTAGAAGGCCGTACCATAGCCTTGCTGGTCTCCAATAAAGTTGCACACATCCTCTACTTCAGGCGTGTCAACAAAGGCACACTGTACCCTTAGAAGTTCTCCTCCTAGTGTAAAGAGCATATCACCGCGGCCTATTAGTTGGTCAGCCCCTCCTTGGTCAAGGATAGTTCTGGAGTCCACTTTACTGGTTACTCTAAAGGCTAGCCTTGCCGGGAAGTTCGCTTTGATAATACCGGTAATGATATTTACAGAAGGCCTTTGAGTTGCTACCACCAAATGGATACCAATGGCTCGTGCCAATTGTGCTAAGCGGGCAATTGGCATTTCCACTTCTTTACCGGCAGTCATCATCAAGTCGGCAAGCTCATCTATGATTAGTACGATATAGGGAAGAAAACGATGTCCGTTTTCTGGGTTAAGTCTACGCTTAAGGAATTTGGCGTTGTATTCTTTGATGTTTCTAACCTGGGCGTTCTTAAGAAGGTCATAACGTTCGTCCATCTCCAAACACAGAGAGTTAAGCGTATTGATTACTTTAGAGGTATCCGTTATAATTGGATCTTCTTCATCAGGAAGCTTGGCGAGGAAGTGTTTCTCAAGAATTTTATAGAGACTCAGCTCCACCTTTTTAGGATCTACCATCACAAATTTTACTTGCGATGGATGTTTCTTAAATAGGATGGAGGCAATAATCACGTTGAGTCCAACAGACTTACCCTGTCCTGTAGCACCCGCCATAAGAAGGTGCGGCATTTTAGCAAGGTCTGTTACAAACACGTCATTTGAGATGGTTCTTCCAAAAGCAATAGGAAGTTCCATTTCTGCTTGCTGGAATTTAGAAGAAGAGATTACATCGTGCATGGAAACCATTTCTGGTTTTACATTAGGTACTTCAATACCCACAGTCCCTTTTCCAGGAATAGGGGCAATAATTCGTATCCCTAAGGCAGCCAGGCTAAGGGCGATATCGTCTTCAAGGTTTTTAATTTTTGAAATACGTACTCCCGGTGCAGGCACCACCTCAAAGAGAGTTACGGTAGGACCTATAGTGGCCTTTACTTTGGCTATGTCGATTTTGTAATGAGCAAGTGTTTCAACAATAAGGTTTTTACGATCTTCTAAATCTTGCTTGCTGATAGTTTGTTCCTGTTGCTCAAATTCTCGTAGAAGGTCAAGCCCTGGAAAGTCATATCGTGATAAATCGAGGGTAGGATCGTATTCCGTACTTGGAGGTGTTACAGGCGCTACCTTTTCGTCTTCAGTCCTTTCGGCAATTTCAATTTCAAGCTCGTCGTCATCATCTTCAAGCAGGGGGGAAGGCTGCGAAGGAGTGACGGACATTTCCATTTCAGTAGGAGTGGTCTCTGGAAGTTTGTCTTCCATCTCTTCCGGTTCGGAGAAATCTCTGGTCACTTCAAAGTCAAGTTCTGGCTCAGCAGGTTTCTCCTTAACCTTATTTCTGGTCGGAGGAGTGCTGAAGGCTTCTTCGTTTTTATCGACGGCTCTTTCCTGAGTGGTTCCTTCTTCCGGCTCGTCTTCCTGATCAATTCCCATTTTGCGTGATGCAAACTTCTCGACAACATCAAAATTGAGTGCGAGCAAGAGGAAGGTGATGAGCGTGCCAATTAATAAAAGGACCAGACCTGGTGCGCCGACAAGATTTCTCAACCACAGGTTAAGGTACACTCCATATCCGCCTGCTAGAAAATCGTATTTGCCTTTGGCAAGGAGGGAAGTAGCAAGGGGAAGCCATAAGATGATAAAGAACCCTATGCGATTAATGAAATGCTTGTTTTTTAGGCGAATGTCGAAGGAGAATGAGAGTGCAAAAAAGCTAAGGAATACCGGGAAAACGAAGGCTGCAATACCAAACCAACTATAAATAAACTTTTGAGCAAGAACACTTCCTGAATACCCCATCCAATTGGAAGGCGGGTCAAGTTTTACAGAACTCAGGTAGTCTAGCTTTAGCTTCTGAACTAAACTAAAATCAGCCTGATAGGCTCCTATGTAGGACATAAAAGAAAGAAGCATGAAAACAGCCACCATCAATAAGATGATACCAATGGAGCGCCTGGTTTGTCCATTGATTTCTAGGTTGATAGGGAGTTTAAACTTTGACTTTACTTTTTTATCCTGCTCGTCTGATTTGAATCGATTCATGCAAAATTTCCGACAAAACTGCTATACCGCAAATATAACCAGTTAAGCCCCCGTTTAGTCCGACTTTATCTACACAGAAAAGAGGCAACGACTATGGCAGTCAAATAAGGTTTAGCTTTAAGGTAATGCATGTCCTTAGAAGATATAATGAGATGGTATGAATATGCATTTGAAAGAACAAATTCCGAACAGCCCGGTTTTAATTAAATGAAGTCGCCCATAGCAGTTTTCTGGTTTCGCCGAGACTTACGATGTTCGGACAATGCTGGTTTATACCATGCACTTAAAAGTGGATACAAGGTCCTACCCCTATTCATCTTCGATTCTGACATTCTGGAAGATTTGCCCAAGGAAGATGCCCGCGTCAATTTCATTCATCAAAGTACCTTGCAATTGCACAGGCAGTTGGCCAAGATGGACTCGGGTCTCTTGGTCAGAATAGGAAGGCCAATTGAAGTTCTCCAAGAGGTTTTAGGGCAGTACAATGTGAAGGCAGTTTATTGCAATCATGATTTTGAACCTTATGCTGTTCATAGGGATGCGCAGGTGAAGGCATGCTTGGAAGCCGTAAATATTGAATTTCACTCCTTCAAGGATCATGTCATTCTGGAAAAAGAAGAAGTGTTGAAGGATGATGGAAATCCATATACTGTATTTACACCTTACAGCAAGAAATGGAAAAGAACCCTTACAGAGTTCCATTTAAAATCATACCCTAACGAGAAGTATACAAGCTCACTTCTTACTTTTCATTCCAGCCTTCCTGGTCTTACTGAGATTGGTTTTGTGGAATCTGCAGTACAAATTCCAAGTCCCGAAGTGTCCGATCAGTTATTACGGGAGTATCATCTCAAACGCAATACACCGTCTGTACGCGGTACATCAAAACTGGGTATACACTTACGATTTGGCACTATAAGTATCAGACAACTGGCATCAAGGGCCATGGAACTGAATGAAACCTTTTTAAATGAACTCATTTGGAGAGATTTCTATGCGATGATACTATGGCACTTTCCTCAGGTAGAGCATTCCGCTTTTAAGCCATTGTATGAAGAGATTGAATGGCGAAATGATTCAGAAGAATATAGCCGATGGTGTAAGGGGCAAACGGGATATCCTATAGTGGATGCTGGAATGCGTGAGTTAAACAACACAGGTTTTATGCATAACCGTGTGAGGATGATAGTAGCATCGTTTCTCACCAAGCACTTGTTGATAGACTGGCGGTGGGGAGAAGCCTACTTTGCTGAAAAACTATTGGACTTTGATTTGGCTTCCAATAGCGGAGGCTGGCAATGGGCGGCAGGCTGTGGCTGCGATGCGGCGCCTTACTTTAGGGTTTTCAATCCTGAATTGCAGACTAAGAAGTTTGATCCTCAACTAGAATACGTCAAGAAGTGGGTACCGGAATTTCAAAGCTTTGATTATCCTGCCCCCATGGTAGAGCATAAGATGGCCAGAAAAAGAGCCTTGGCTGCTTATAGTCTGGCATTAAAAGGTTAGATATCTAAAAACGGTAAACCTGTACGAGTGATGACTCTACGGGTACGCCTTCTTCGAAAGCTGGTATGCAGCGCGGAAAGCTATTAATGGCCTTTTGAAGTGATTCAGATAGTTCGGCAGAGTTGCTAACTACTTTCATTCCCTTGCTAAAACCATATTCATCTAAATCTACGGCCAAAGTAACTCGGGTTCCCTTGTCCACTTCGATAGCCGCAAACTGATCTCTCAAGTAGCGATTGAAGCTCTTGTAACCACCAGGAAATTCAGCAACACTGGCCAGTTTTTGTACTTCTAAACCATCTGGAGAGAACTCAGATATGAACTCCCTATCCTCTATTTCACCTCGGTGTTCAATAGATGTTTTTAGTTCGCCATTTTCCTCATAGTATTTCCAAACTCCCGTTTTAAAACCTTTTGAATAAAGTCCGGCTTCTTTAATTTGACCGTTGGGGTAGTAGCTCTGGCCTATACCGCTTTTTAGACCAGCACTGTACATGCAGACTGAAAAAGGCTTCATATCGTCATAGTAGCGAATTACCTTACCTGCGCCGTCTTTGAAAGTACCGTTATCAACGGCATTCCCATCCTTATCGTAAGTAGTACCTATTGAAAGCAGAATGTTCTTATAAAAAATCAGGCTTTCCTTGGTATTGCCATTGTCATAGAAAACATGAGTGGTATCGTTTTTCTTGTTTTTCCAATCAATCGTTTCAAAGCGTAAGTTACCATTGCTGTGATAGGCTTGGAAGTTCCTGATAGCGCTTCCAGTTTGCAAGCGGGCTTTTAGCAAGCCATCTGCTGAAAAAAACTCAGTCAACCCTGTATGCTTGCCACCTTCATAAAATTCCTTGGCAACAGGATTGCCATTTCTATCAAAGTAGGTTTTTGAGCCTTCGGTTTGACCTTTTACAAAAGAAGCTTTGGTAACAATGTTTCCTTTTTCATCGTAGTAAGTCCATTCGCCCTCCTTAAAGTCCTGTTGGAAGTTGCCTTGAAAGTGCAAGTGGGAAGTAGGATAGTAAAATGACCATATGCCATTCCTGGAGCCATTTTCAACTTCCCCCTTGGTAATCACATGCTTTTTAAAGTATTGAACAAAGGGACCGTCTTCAAGACTTGAAGCAAAACTACACAGGCCTAGAATGGCTAGTATTGGGAGTAGAGGTCTGATAACGCTTTTACTAATTCAACCGATGCAAATATATTTAATGATAAGGGAATCATTCCTTTATCATTAAATCAAGCAAACTACCCTTTAAAGCCATCTTTTGAGAAGGCTCTTGGAGATGTCCATGAAATTGGCATCGGTAATAATTCCTACCAGTTTACTGTCTTTGACAACGGGTAGACAACTTATTTTATGTTCTTCCATGAGGCGCATGGCTTCCTGGATATTTGCCTCTGGGGCTATTGATATCGGATCCTTGATCATAATGTCCTTGACCAAGGCACCTTTGGATTTTCGATCGCTCTTCACAAAATGCCTGAAGAGTAGTCTTTGCGTAACCAAACCCACAAGGCGTCCCTTATCATCCTCTACCGGAATGTTTCTCATATTCCGCCAGTCCATCATTTCCATAACCATCTCCAACAGATCGTCTTTTTGGACTGTGAATAAGTCAACAGCCATGAACTCTTCTATTAAAAGATTGGTAGGAGTCCAGTTTTTAATATCAGAGAGTTCTGCAAGGCTCCAGGTGTGTACAGGATCACCGTCGGTCTGGCGATTTGCCATAGCCGCTGTAATGGCAGTGAAAGCTTCTTCTTTTCCTGTTTTTTCCTTGAGTTTTGAAAAAGAATGCAGCATCCATTGTGAGCCGGTTCTGGCAGTTTCAGCTCTTTCACCGATAATGCCCAGGTACTTGTCAATATCTGCTTTATCAATATTGGCTTTTTCCAGCCCCTCACGCGCTATAGGTAATAGCTCTTCTTTAATTAACGTGGTGGCATGGTATTTCTTTTTGTCAAACCAGTTGAACCTTGTATCGAGTCCGTTCCTGGCGGATGCCAGGAAGTTAGAGCGCGCATCGTCAAAGTCCATTACTTTAGTAACGTCGCCGTATACATCTCCCATTTTGTTCATTAGGCCAAGCCAGAAAGCAGCATTGGCTACTTCATCAACAGGAGTAGGGCCTGCCGGCAATATTCTGTTCTCAATTCTTAAGTGTGGCTTTGTGCCTTGATGCCCATAACATGGTCGATTCCACCTGTACACAGTTGAGTTATGGGTAGTAAGTGCCTTCAGTTTCGGGATTTTGTTTTTGCTTACAAGTTCCAAAGAGTCTTCGTCAATGGCTGAGTGCAATAAGACCCTAAAGCGCATGATATCCTCTCGGTAAATTTCCAGAATAGATCCCTTCAACCAGGCATTTCCAAAAGTTACCCTGGGGCTTCTTTCCCTAAGATGATCACTTGAAGTTCTGGTATCAATAGATTGTTGGAATAACGCAATTCTGGTTTCTTTCCAAAGCCTCTTACCAAATAGAATCGGAGAGTTTGCGGCAACAGCCATTACTGGTGCAGCAACTGCCTGAGAGATGTTGTATTTGTCAACAAAATCGTCTGGTGTTACTTGTAGATGAACCTGAAATCCAGTATTGCATCCTTCTATAAATGCGCTGTCAAGTTTGATGTTCAGTTCATCAATACCGTTTATTTTTAGTTCATACTCTTTACCCCTGAGTTTGCCAATGGCATTAAGCAACGCACTATAGCGCTCATAGGGCGTAAGGTTGTCCAGGTCAAGGTCAAACTTTCTTATGGTAGGAAGAATTCCTGCTAATACTATATCAGCTCCCATGTCCTTGGCAATGTTTCTAACGACACCCACATGATGGCTCACATCTTTCTCAAGCATGCTCAGGCAATTCTTCTCAAATACCAGGGGATCAAAATTGACTTCTAGATTGTACTGGGCAATTTCGTTGACGTAATCAGGATTATTGGCTCTTTCCAGAAGTTCCATACTTACTGAAGCAGGACGAAGGTGGCTATCCACCAGACACAACTCCTGTTCGGCACCAATGCGTATCGTATCGGTCTCAAACCAATTGTTCATGAGCATCTGCTCAAGGGCCTTTACATCGTTAATAAGATGTTGCGAGAATTCGCGGACTTCCCTTTTGTTGGAAACCGATTTTACGTTTAAATCACCCATGAAAACCTTTTTTGGTGCGCTAAATATAGAGTATTCAAGGAATTGCCTTGGAACGGACGGACTTTTAGTATCTGAAATTTCTTTCCAACAGCCACCTTTTTATAAGGCTTGAAGAATGAGCTATTTAGATACTTGGGGTTTTATTCTAAAAGGCTACATTTGCACCCTTAAAATTTTTTAATCAATTATCTATCAAATGCATAGGCAATACGAAACAGTTTTCATCATTACTCCTTTGCTCACGCAAGACCAAATGAAGGAAGTAGCGGCTAAGTACCGTGACTATCTTACTTCGCAGGGAGCAGAGTTAATCCACGAGGAGAACTGGGGTCTGCGTAAGCTGGCATATCCAATCAATAAGAAATCTACCGGTTTCTACCATTTGATTGAGTTCAAAGCCGACCCCGCTATCATCAAGCGATTTGAGTTAGAATTTAGAAGAGATGAGCAAATCTTAAGGTACCTAACGGTAGCTGAAGACAAGCACATGATTGAGTACAACGCCAGAAGAGCTAAAGGCGAAGTAGGCAACAAATCAAAATTGGAAAAAGCAGGTCAAATTGAACAATTGTAGGAATTATGGCACAAGCATATAAGAACATATTCATCAACATTACTCCAGACGAGCAGGTTGAAGAAAAGAAAGAATGTTGGTTTAGAAAGAATAAGATCAAATACATTGACTATAAGGATGCCGACTTCCTTATTACCTTTTTGAACGAGCAAGGACGTATTTATCCAAGGAGACTTACTGGTACATCTATCAAGTACCAAAGAAAACTTTCACAGGCAGTGAAAAGAGCTCGTCATTTGGCGATTCTTCCTTTTGTTACAGACGCTCTAAAATAGACTGAGACATGGACATCATATTAAATAAAGACATACCAAAGCTTGGCTACAGAGGTGATATCGTAACAGTGAAAGCTGGTTACGCACGTAACTTTCTAATTCCTCAGGGAATTGCCATGGTTGCCAATTCATCAAACCGCAAAATGCAGGCTGAGATGATGAAACAACAAGCCAGCAAGTTTGCCAAGAGAAGAGACGATGCCCAAACTTTGGCCAATCGTTTAGAAGCTGTGGACTTGAGCATCAAAGTGAAAACTGGTAATACCACCAAAATCTTTGGTTCGGTAACTACTTTGCAAATTGCTCATTTATTGAAGGATGCTGGTTTTGATATTGACAGACGTAATATCACTTTCCCAGATCCAATCAAAGAAACTGGAGTCCACAAGGTAGAAGTTGAGTGCTACAAGAACATTGTTGCATCACTATCTATCACAGTGAAACCGGAGAAAGCTCCTAAGCCCGTGGTGAAGGAAGCTCCAGCAGCTGAAGAACCAGCTACCGAAGAAGAATAAGTAATTGCTTATAGATCGTTAAAACCCCGCCCTGAGCGGGGTTTTTTATGGATTAACATGGCATAACTGATATTAACGACTTCAATCAAATTAGGGGCAATTGCCTTTGGATTATTTTCATAATTTGCGCCGCACCTACAAAATCTAATTCCCGCATGAATTTCAGTAGTTATTCTCGTATTAACACGATAGTTGGTTGGGTAGTGCTCATTGTAGCGCTCCTTACCTACACCTTTACACAAGAAGCCACAGTGAGCCTTTGGGACTGTGGTGAGTTTGTGCCAGCTTCTTACAAATTAGAGGTGGTTCACCCTCCAGGTGCCCCATTCTTTTTAATGCTTAATCATTTCTTTACTCTGTTTGCGGGAGGAAATGAAGCCTTTGTGCCGGATACGGTAAACTTTTCTTCATCGTTGATGAGTGCTCTGGCCTCTTTGTTCTTGTTTTGGACCATTACTGCTATTGCGGGAAAAATAGCTTTCAAGAATGAAGATGATATCAAAACCGATCAGCTGATCATCGTGATCATTGCCGGCCTCATTGGCGCACTGGGATATACCTGGTCTGATACCGCTTGGTTCTCTGCGGTTGAAGGTGAAGTCTATGCAATGTCTTCCATGTTCATTGCCTTGGTAAGTTGGTTAATGATGAAGTGGGAGCGTCGCGCCGACGAACCGGATAACATGAGATGGATAGTCTTTATCTGTTTCTGCATTGGCTTGTCGAGTGGAGTGCACTTAATGGCATTATTGGCCATTCCGGCCATGGCCTTGGTATTTACCTTTAGAAGGTTCGGTTTTACCATTAAGCGATTTTTGGTGGTATCAGTGATTGGTTTGGTGCTGCTTGGTCTTATTCAGGTGGGGATCATTATTGGAATACCGGCGATGATTTCAAAATTTGAGTTGTTGTTCGTGAATAGCTTTGGTATGCCGTTTTGGACGGGAGCCTTTGTATTCCTTATCACACTTATAGCAGTGCTTATTTTTGGAATTTACTCTACCCAAAACACATCTGGTAAGCCAGAAGGGATGGGACAAAAAGTGGGAATCCTACTTTCAGTCCTTATAGCCTTAATTACGTTTGGTGTAATGGGATTTGCCAGTATTATCTGGTTCGGATTTATTCCTTTAATGACTTATTTCTTCAAGCAGAATCCGCTAAGGGCCAGAATCTACTCAAACGTAGCTCTGACCTCCATAGCAGTAATTCTTATTGGATATAGCTCTTATACCATGGTGGTTATTCGATCATTGGCTAATCCGGCTATTGATATGAACGATCCTGAAAACGTGTTTTCTCTCCTCTCATACCTTAACAGGGAGCAGTATGGCGATCGTCCTATTGTAAAAGGACCCAATTTCACTGCATACGAGACAGGTAGCTTTGAAGTAGAGAAAACCGGAGACAAGGAGTATAGAAAAGGAAAAGAAGGGTATGAGTTTGTTGGTAGAAAAGTGGAAGAGACTATTACCGATGCGAAGCACGAAACATTGTTTCCACGTATGTATAGTCGACAGGACGACCATATTTCCGGCTACAATTCCTGGGTACGAATGCGAAAAGGGAAAATCCCAAGTTTGGGTAATAACCTGGCCTTCTTCTTTAAGTACCAATTGAACCATATGTGGTTTAGGTACTTTGGTTGGAACTTCATCGGTCGTCAAAACGACGAGCAAGGTCATGGTGATAAATTCCGTGGTAATATCTCTACCGGCCTCAATGGCTTGGATCAAAGTCTGTTTGGAGTACCTGATGACTCTCAAATGCCTGATCATAGAAAAGCCGATAAGTCTAGAAACTTACTCTTCGGAATACCATTTTTACTTGGTATGATAGGTTTGTTTTTCCATGCCACAAGAAATCAAGAGTCGTTCTTATATGTGCTCATGTACTTTGTTATGACGGGAATTGCCCTTGCGGTGTATTTGAACATGCCTCCTTACCAGCCTCGAGAAAGGGACA
>ENA-OWNT01000173-OWNT01000173.1-seawater-metagenome-genome-assembly--contig:-NODE-173-length-185748-cov-9.522780_pt1 | contig 185748 bp, 190 predicted proteins | sample MGYA00238136_ERZ651165 | MGnify/ENA primary metagenome ERZ651165 (study PRJEB26861, sample SAMN08777766) | seawater metagenome | isolation source: coastal seawater | place: USA: Florida | collected...
CAGCGGGTCACCACTTACTTCGACGACGGGCGCATCGATCGGCGCGTCGACACCGACGAGGACAGCGGCGAGGTGCTGTCGGAGTACGTCGCGGAGTGGACCCGGCTCTGAGCCGTCGCTGACCGCGTCGGGTCTGTTACCTGCCGGGCATGGGACGCAGGGCGCGACAGACCGGGTGGGCGTGGGCGCTGAGCACGACGCTGGGCGCCTGCGGGGCCGACGCGGCGGCGCCGGGCCCCTCGCCGAGCGACACGGCCGGGCCTCCGCCGTCGTTCGAGCTCGTCGGCACGCCCACGCTGTCGCTGCCCGAGGGCACGCGCGCCTTCGGGGTGCACCAGCTCACGGTCGCCACCACCGCCCCCACCACCGCCACGGTGCGCATCGACGACCTCTGTGGTCGCCGCGACGTGCACTTCCCCGCTCAGGCCACCGAGCATGTGCTCGACGTGCGGGGGCTGCACCTCGGCGAGCCCAGCGAGGTGTCGGTGCTGCTCACCGACGCCGACGGCGGGCAGCGCACCGTGCCGGTCACCACCGTCACCCCGGTCGTTCCCGAGGGACTGCCCACGATCGAGGTGCTCACCCACGAGCCCACCGCCATGGCCCCGGGCCTGCTGGTGGTCGCCCCCCAGTCGCAGGCCGGCACCGAGTGGGTGCTGGTGCTCGACGAGGCGCTGCACCTGGTGCATGCCCTGCCGCTCGCCTTCGAAGACCTGCGCCTGCACGACGGGCAGTGGCTGGGACTGCACGACGACCTGGCGCTGCGACTCGACCTCTACGGCCGCGAGCTGGCGTCCCTGGGCAAGCCGGCGTGGGGCCTGAACCACGAGCTGTTTCCGCTGCCCGACGGCGACATGCTGGTGCTCGACCGTGCCGTCGAGGAGGTGAGCGACTACCCGGTGGACGCCGAGGCGACCGAGACGGGGCCCGCGACGGTGATCAGCCAGGGCGTGGTGCGCATCAGCCCCGAGGGGGAGCTCGGCGAGCGGTTCACCCTGTTCGACGTGCTGCCCACCTCGGTGGTCGGGTACAAGTCGGTGGAGGCGCTCGAGACCGAGGCCAAGGACTGGACCCACGCCAACGCGGTGGTCCCCTACGGCGACGATGCCTACCTGGTGAGCGTGCGCCACCTCGACGTGGTGGCCGCGGTCTCTCGCGACGGCGAGCTGCGCTGGCTCCTCGGCGACCCTACCGGCTGGCCGTCGCCGTATGTCGAGCGGTTCCTCACCCCCGTGGGCGAGCTCACCTGGCCGCGCCACCAGCACGCCCTGGAGCTGCAGCCCGACGGGCAGACCGTGGTGATGTTCGACAACCGCACCTTCGCCGGCTCTCCGCGGGCGCCGGCGCCCGACGACGCGGAGACGGTGAGCCGCGGGGTGGCGTTCCGGGTCGACGAGGCTGCCGGTACCGTCGAGCAGCTGTGGGAGGTGGAGCACGAAGGGCTGTTCACCTACGCCATGGGTGATGCCGACGTGCTCGGCAGCACGGGCCTGGTGCAGCTGGTCTTCTCCCGGGTGGCGCAGCCGCAGCTGCACACGCGCCTGGTGCAGCGCCCCATCGACGGGGGGCCGGCGGTCCTGGATCTGGCCATCGGGCGCGACGTGCCGCGGTGGACCTACCGGGCGACGGTGGTGCCGACGCTGTACGGGCCGGAGGTGACGGTGGAGCACACGAGACGATGACGAGTATGTAGCATTCAGCGTTCAGCGTTCAGCATGCCAGTGGTGGTCGGTGGGTCGGATCGCGAATCACCCTCCGTCTCCGCGTCTCAGGGGGGAAGACACTCCATGGCGTCGCGTACCTCGGAGGTGTCGACCGAGCCGAGCTCGCCCACGGCCTGCTCCACCTGCTCGCGCCATCGCTCGTCTGGGAAGTGCTCCACCTTGGCGTCACGGATGGCCTGCAGCTTCACCTCCACGACGAACGGCGGCAGCCACTGGTCGACTTCGGCCGACGCTCTGATTCGGGCCCGGGTCAGCGCGACGCGCACGTCGCGGGCACATCCGCTGGCACCATGGTAGGCGCGAGCCACCCCGCTCAGATACTGCGCCGCGAGCGCCCGGTGTTCCTCCGTGCCGACGGGCACCCGGCTCGACGCGTCGTAGGCGGCTACCACCTCCCCTTCCCCGCGGATCTGCTTGCGATACTCCTTGTAGAAGGCCATGTCGAAGGTGCCGCTCGAGGCGAGTATGCGCGGCGGCGGTGGGTCGCTGGCGCCCGCGACAGGCTCGGGCGAGGCTGTGCCGTCACGAGGCCTGCTCGGCTGGCCCGTTGGAGGCGAGACGCCTGATGCTGCCTCGGCGCCCACGTGGGTAGGTGGCCTGGTGGGTCGAGAAGACACGAGCATCGCAGCGGCCAGCGCGCCGATGACGCACGCCAACGCGGCCGCGAGCCGGCGGTTCATGGGCCTGCATCTCCGGAGCGGGCGCCTCCGATGTCGGCCGGCGCGGCCAGAGGGGCGAGCAGTGCCTCCAAGTCGCCGACCTGGAGTGGCTGCTGCCCGTGGCAATAGCTTCTCAGCGTGCCCTCCGAGAGACACGCGTCGCCGGCGGGGAGGAAGAAGCCGGTGTATCGCCAGCCGGCCTCTTGCTTCGTGAGAACGGTGGCGAAGTTGGCGGGGACGATGGCATCGTCTGCCGGCGGGTACAGGTGCTCGAGACCTTGCCCGTCCGGCAGACCACTCGCCCCACCGCGGAAGCGGGTGCCTGCGACCCATAGATCCATACCGACCGCGCGGTCGCTCCGGATGTCGCAGCTCTCCCAGAGATCGACGTACCCCGAGCGGATCGCTCCGATGGCGATGCGCGTCACCTGTACACGATAGGCGCAGTACTCCACCATCGATGCGTTGCGGTTCGACAGTAGCCATCCCTCGGTGGGTAGGTGCTCGGTCACCGTTCCTTCGAAGACCAACTCGATCGCCGACTGGCCGTCGGTATGGAACATGGATTCGTCGATGGAGAGCTTCACCATGTCCTGGGCGATGGCGATCGGCGCAAGGAGGCTCCACATGGTCACTCCCGTGGCTCGGACCGACCACCTAACCAGCGGCGCTTCTTCAAACGGTTCGAGTTCGGGGCTACGGACGGTGAAACGCCCGATCGACCTGGCGCTCGTGCCGCTCCTCGGGGGTGTGGGCGGCCTGGGCCTCGGCGAACCAGGCCTGCACGAGCTCGTGGTCGCCGTGGCGACGCGCCAGGGGGGCGAGCAGGCGGATGGCCTCGGAGTCGTGGCCGAGCTCGAGGTTCCAGCGGGCAAGGAGCGAGCGGGTGACGGCGCTGGTGGGCTCGTCGCGCACCAGGGACCGCAGCCGCTCGTGCCCGACCGACGCCTCGCCGCGGTGCCAGGCGGCGACCGCGGTGGCGAGCCGCACGACGGGGTCGGTGGACGGCGGGAGCTCGCTCCGCTCGGCGCTGGCCACCACCCCCTCGGGGGTGTCCTCGAGGAGCAGCTCGGTGGCAGCGACCCGGGGGCTGGGCCCCAAGGGCTGGGCGATCCACTCCAGCGCCTGCCGCCGCGCGTCGGCCCGCCGTGCCTCTGCTGCGGGGCCGTCGGTGCCCGGCACCTCGGCCCCCCACGGCTGGAGCACGGCCAACGCGGTGATGGTGGCGGCGTGCAGGGCGTTGTAGCTGCCCGTGGCGGCGGGGGCGTCGGGCCGGGTGTCGGGGGCGCGGCGGGCGAGCTGGCGGGCGTCTCGATGTCCGGAATCGAACAGGCGACCAAGGACCTGACGCGCCGTCTCAGCCAGGCGGCCGCCGGAACCGGCCCTGCTGCAGAGGCACTGGACCGGCTGGGGCTCTCGGCCAATGAGCTGATCGGCCTGCCGCTCGACCAACGCGTCGGCGCGATCAATGCCGCCATCGAGGAGTTCGTGCCGGCTGCCGAGCGTGCCGCCGTGGCCGGTCAGCTCTTTGGCGAGGAAGGCTCCATCGCCATGAGCCGGATCGATACTGCAACGCTGCGCCAGGCGACCGAGGACGTGCTCGCATTCGGGGTCGTGGTCTCAGAGCAGGATGCCGATCAGATCGAGCGGACGAACGACGCGATCTCGCGGCTCGGGCTGATCTGGCGGGGACTTTCCAACCAGCTGGCCGTTGCCGCCGCGCCGGCGCTGGAAGCAGTGGCGGACGCCATCGCGGTTGTCGCCAGCCGCACCGGTCCACTTGGCATCGCAATCCGCGGGCTCTTCGACAACATCGGTCGCCTGACCACCTATGCCGCCACCTTCGCCGCATTCCTCGGCGGCCGGTGGGTTGCGGGACTGGCAGCAGCGGCGCTGTCGGTGCGGGGCCTCGCAACCGCTCTCGTTGTTCTACGCGGGGCGCTCATCCGAACCGGCATTGGTGCGCTGATCGTTGGCGCGGGCGAACTGATCTACCAGTTCACCCAACTTGCCCAGGGCGCCGGTGGTTTCGGCAATGCGATGTCCCTGTTAGGCGACGTCGCTTCGGAGGTCTGGGATCGGATCAAGCTGGGCGGTCAGTCGCTTTCGCTCTCCCTCCAATCAGTGTGGGCTTCCATTCGGGCTGGGTGGCTTTCAGCGCTCCAAATTATCCAGAAGACCTGGGCGGATTTCCTCCACGCCGTGGCGCGCGGCCTCGACGGCATTCCCGGCATGGAATCCACCATGCTTGGCGTATATGGAGCGGCGGTCAGCGCCGGGTCTGCTTTCTACGAAACGGCTGGCGCGGCTGCGGAGGCAAGTGCAGAGGCTGACCGGCTCGCAGCTTCTGCGAGGGCAGCAGCAAACGCCGCAGTAGCGCCCCTCAGCTCGATCGAAGCGCTGCGTCAGGCACTATCGCGCGCCAGTGAACCCGACGGTTCTGCGCTGACCGATGCCACGGAAGCGGCCGAACGATTCGAAAGCGCCCTCGGCGATGCCGGGCGCGTAGCCACAGAAGCAGGTGCTGCCGCCGGAACGGCGGCTGCCGCAGCGAAGCCCGACACCGACGCCGCGGTCACCGGGTGGCAGGCGGTGACCGCTGCGCTGAGCGACTATGCCAGCAAGGCACGGGAGATCGGCGGCGATATCGGCCAGAGCCTCGTCAGCGCCTTCCAGTCGGCGGAGAACGCCGTCGGCGAGTTCGTGAAAACGGGCAAGCTCAACTTTAGCGACCTCGTCACGTCGCTCATTGCCGATCTCGCCAAGCTCGCGGCAAGGCGGTTCATCCTCGGCCCGATCGCGAATGCGCTTGGTGGCATTCTCGGCCAGGCCGGTGGCCTGTTCGCAAATGTGCTGCACGCGGGCGGCATCGTCGGTGCTGCCGGACCAGCACGGATGGTGCCTGCGCTCGCCTTCGCCGCAGCGCCCCGGATGCACTCCGGAGGAACCGTTGGTCTTCGCCATGATGAGGTGCCCGCGATCCTGCAGCGGGGCGAGCGGGTGCTCTCGCGGCGCGAGGCAAAGAGCTACGGCGCAGGCGGCGGGGTCAACGTCACCATCATGGCCCGCGACGCCGAGAGTTTCCGCCAGTCACGTACTCAGGTGGCTGCCGACATTGCCCGCGCCGTGTCGCTTGGACGGAGGGGTCTCTGATGGCGTTTCACGAGATTCGGTTTCCCGATGACATCAGCCGCGGCGCTCGCGGCGGTCCTGAGCGGCGCACCCAAATTGTCGAACTTGCCTCGGGCGACGAGGAGCGCAACGCCAGCTGGGCGAACAGCCGCCGCCGCTACGACGTTGCCTACGGCATCCGCCGCGCGGACGATCTGGCGGCTGTGGTGGCCTTCTTCGAGGCGCGCAACGGGCGGCTCCACGGCTTCCGCTTCAAGGACTGGGCCGACCACAAGTCTTGCCTACCTTCGCAGACGACGGCCGCAATCGATCAGCAGATCGGGACCGGCGACGGCACCGCGACCGCTTTCCAGTTGGTGAAGCGATACGCCTCCGGCGCGCAATCCTGGACGCGCGCCGTCGCCAAGCCAGTGACCGAAACGGTGCGCATCGCGCTTGGCGGGGTGGAGCAGCCTTCCGGCTGGTCCGTCGATACTACGACCGGCGTCGTCAGCTTCAGCGCCGCGCCGGGCGCTGGTGTCGCGATCACCGCGGGCTTCGAGTTCGACGTGCCTGTCCGCTTCGACACCGAGGCGCTCGACGTGACGCTCGACCTCGAGCGGCTCGGCTCGATCACGTCCATTCCGCTTCTGGAGATCCGGCGATGAAGTCGCTCGACCCAAACCTTCAGGCCCATCTCGACGAGGGCACGACGACGCTCGCCTGGTGCTGGCGGATCACCCGTGCCGACGGTGTCACCTTCGGCTTCACCGATCACGACCGGACGCTGAACTTCGACGGCACCGACTTCGAGCCCGAGAGCGGACTCACGGCATCCGAGGTGCGTTCGGGCTCGGACCTGTCTGTCGATGCGCAGGACGCCGAGGGCGTGCTGACCTCCGACCGCATCACCGAGACGGACATTCTCGATGGCCGCTGGGACAATGCGGAGGTCGAGGTCTGGCGGGTCAACTGGTCGAACACGGGACAGCGCGTGCTGATGCGCCGCGGGGCCATCGGCCAGATCCGGCGCGGACGGCTGGCCTTCGTCGCCGAGGTGCGCTCGCTCGCACATGTGCTCGGCCAGACCGTCGGACGGACGTTTCAGGCGGCGTGCGACGCCGCGCTCGGCGATGCGCGCTGCGGGGTCGATCTGGAGGACCCCGCCTTCAAGGGCACCGGTGCCGTCATCGATCTGCTGCGCGACCGCGCCTTCACCGCCTCGGGACTCGCCGCTTTTACCTCCGGCTGGTTCACCTTCGGCACGCTGAACTGGACGAGCGGAGCCAACGCGGGGCGGCGCACCGAGGTGCTGGGCCATGACGTCGCCGACGGTGTCGCGGTGCTGACACTGCTGGAAGCGCCAGTGCGCGCGATCGCCGAGAGCGACGGTTTCACCATCCGCGCCGGCTGTGACAAGCGCATCGAGACCTGCGGGACAAAGTTCGCCAACACCGCCAGCTTCCGGGGCTTTCCGCACATCCCCGGCCAGGACACGATCCTGCGCTACGCCACAAGAGACGGCGGCCACGACGGAGGGGTGTTGTGATCCCCGCCGATCCCGGGCGCGTCATCAACGCAGCTCGCTCCTGGCTCGGCACGCCCTACCACGACCAGGCGAGCCTGCGCGGCGTGGGCTGCGACTGCCTCGGGCTCGCTCGCGGCGTCTGGCGCGAGGTGGTGGGGTCCGAGCCGTTCACGATCCCGCCCTACAGCCGTGACTGGGGTGAAACTGGTCCACGCGAAGTTCTGGCCGAGGGCGCGCGGCGGATGATGCCGGAGATTGCACCATCACAGGCAGCTCCCGGCGCGCTGGTCCTCTTCAGAATGAAGCCGCGCGCCATCGCGAAGCATGTGGGGATCCTGACCGCGCCCGACGCCTTCCTCCACGCTTATGAGCGGCTCGGCGTGATCGAGGAGCCGCTCACCCAAGCCTGGCGCCGGCGCATCGCCTTCGCCTTCCTCTTCCCGGAAAAGATCTGATCCACCATGGCAACTCTTGTTCTCGGCGTGGCTGGCGCAGCCATCGGCGGCAGCATCGGCGGGGCCATCCTTGGCGTGAGCGCGGCGACGATTGGCGGCTTCGTCGGCTCCGCCATCGGTTCGGTAGTCGACAGCTGGATCATTTCCTCGCTGGCGCCCACCCAGCGGATCGAAGGCCCGCGGCTCGACAGCTTGCGCATCACGTCGTCCACCGAGGGCGCGGTGATCCCGCGGCTCTACGGGCGCATGCGCATGGGCGGCAACATCATCTGGGCGACGGATTTCCGCGAGGAGACGAAGACCACCACGCAGGGCGGCGGCAAGGGCGGCGGGGGCGGCAAGGTCAAAACCACCGAGTATCTGTACTATGCCAGCTTCGCCGTGGCGCTCTGCGAGGGCCCGGTCACCGGCATCGGGCGCATCTGGGCCGACGGCAAGCCGATGGACCTCTCCGGCGTGACCTGGCGCTGGTATCCGGGAAGTGAGGCGCAGGCGGCCGATCCGTTCATCGCCGCGAAGATGGGGGCGGCCAACACGCCGGCCTATCGCGGCACGGCCTATGTCGTCTTCGAGGAACTGCCGCTTGCGACCTATGGCAACCGGCTGCCACAGCTTTCCTTCGAGGTGTTCCGCCCGCTCGCCGATCCCGACACCGCCGAGGGGCTGACCCGCGCCGTCACCATGATCCCGGCCTCGGGCGAGTTCACCTACGCGACGCAGGCGATCCGCAAGACCGACGGCGGCGCGACGGTGCCCGAGAACCTGAACGCGCTGGCCGACTCCACCGACATGGTCGAAGCGCTCGACCGGCTGCAGGCGATGGCCCCGGCGGTCGAAAGCGTCAGCCTCGTGGTGGCGTGGTTCGGCGACGATCTGCGCGCGGGATCGTGCAAGGTGCGGCCGGGCGTCGAGGTCTCGGCCAAGTCGACCACGCCCGCCAGCTGGTCGGTGAACGGCGTCAGCCGCGCCAACGCCTTCCTCGTGAGCCGCGACGATCAGGATCGCCCCGTCTATGGCGGCACGCCGTCCGACTTCGCGGTGGTGCAGGCGATCCAGGAGATGAAGGCCCGCGGGCTGCGGGTCACCTTCTACCCGTTCATCCTGATGGACGTGCCACCCGGCAACACGCTGCCGAACCCGTATTCCGACAACGCCGCGGAAACCGGTCAGCCTGCGTTCCCCTGGCGGGGGCGGATCACCTGTTCCCCGGCTGCGGGGTTCGCCGGGACGGTGGACAAGACCGCCACGGCGGCAAGCCAGGTCGCGGCGCTGTTCGGCACGGCGACGCCCGCGAGCTTCAGCGTTGCGGGTCAGTCGGTTTCGTGGATCGGGCCATCGGGCGACTGGGGCCTGCGCCGCATGGTGCTGCACTACGCCCATCTCTGCGCGGCGGCGGGCGGGGTCGATGCGTTCCTGATCGGGACCGAGATGCCGGGGCTGACGACCATCCGCTCGGGCGCCAGCATCTATCCGGCGGTGCAGGCCTATCGGGAACTGCTCGCGGATGTGCGCTCAATCCTCGGGTCCGGAACGAAGATCGGCTACGCCGCCGACTGGTCGGAATACTTCGGCCACCAGCCGGGCGACGGCTCGGGCGACGTGTTCTTCCATCTCGACCCGCTATGGGCCGATCCGGAGATCGATTTCATCGGGATCGACAACTACATGCCGCTCTCGGACTGGCGCGATGGCTTCGAACATGCCGACGCGGCCGAGGGCTGGCCCGCGATCTACGACCGGGCCTACCTGCAGGGGAACATCGCAGGCGGCGAAGGCTTCGACTGGTTCTATACCTCGGCCTCAGATCGGTCGGCACAGGTCCGCACCCCGATCACCGACGGTGCTGCGGGCAAGCCGTGGGTCTTCCGCTACAAGGATCTGCGCGCCTGGTGGTCGAACGCGCACTACAACCGCCCAGGCGGGGTGGAGAGCGGCACGCCGACGGCATGGGCGCCGGAGTCGAAGCCGATCTGGTTCACCGAGCTCGGCTGTCCGGCCATCGACCGGGGCACGAACCAGCCCAACGTCTTCTTCGACCCGAAGTCCTCGGAGAGCTTCACGCCGCATTTCTCGCGGGGCTGGCGCGATGACGCGATCCAGCGGGCCTATCTCGAGGCGACATATCTCTGGTGGGGCGAGGCCGCGAACAACCTGCTGTCCTCGGTCTACGGCGGCCGGATGGTGCACGTCCCCGAATGCGCCGCCTGGACCTGGGACGCGCGGCCGTACCCTTTCTTTCCGGCGCTGACCGACGTCTGGACGGACGGCGCGAACTGGCGGCTTGGGCATTGGCTGACCGGGCGTCTCGGCGCGGTGTCGCTGGCCGCACTGGTCCGGCACCTCTGCCTGCGCGCCGGGCTGCCCGAGTCCCGGGTCGACGTCTCCGGCCTCTGGGGTGCGGTCGAGGGTTACGCCATCACCGCGCTGGAAAGCCCGCGCGCCTCGATCACCACACTGTCGCGGCATTTCGGCTTCGACGCGGTGGAGACCGAGGGCGTTATCCGGTTCGTCATGCGCGGGCGGGCGTCCGTCGCCACCCTCGCGCCCGACGATCTGGTGGCCGGTCGTGAAGGCGACGTGCTGGAACTGACGCGCGGCCAGGAGACCGAACTGCCGCAGGCGCTGAAGTGGCAGGTCGCCCGCGCCGACGAGGATTACGACGCGGCCCTCGTCGAGGCGCGGCGCATAACGGTGGACACGACGCGGATCGCCTCGGAGTCCTTCCCGATGGCTGTGCCACCCGAGGAGGCCGAGCGCCGCTGCCGTCGCGCGTTGATGGAGGCGTGGGTGGGGCGCGAGACCGCGGCCTTCCGTCTGCCGCCCTCGCGCCTCGCCCTCGATCCGGCCGACGCGATCCGACTCGCGCATGACGGACGGCTGGTCGATCTGCGGCTCGTCTCCATCGCCGACGCCGAGGCGCGCGGCATCGAGGCGGTTCGCCAGGACCGGGCGACCTACGACCTGCCGCCCGGCGATCCCCGCGCAGCCTCACTGACGCGCGCGGTGGTGTTCGGCGCGCCGGATGCGGTGCTGATGGACCTGCCGCAGCTGACCGAGGACCAGCCCGAGCATCGACCGTTTGTCGCCGCGCACGCCGTTCCCTGGCCGGGCGAGATGGCGGTGTTCCGCAGCCCATCGACGGACGGGTTCGAACTGCTGACCACGGCTCAGTCCCGCGCCCGGATGGGGGCACTGGTCTCCGACTTCTACCCGGGCCCCACCTCGCGCTTCGACCTTGGCAATGCGCTGGTGGTCGATCTGCTGACCGGCACGCTGGAGAGCGTCACCGACCTGACGCTGTTTGGCGGAGCGAACGCGCTGGCCATCGAGAGCGCGCCGGGGGGGTGGGAGATCGTGCAGGCGAGCACGGCCGAGCTGCTCGCGCCCGGCCGGTATCGGCTGACCCGGCTCCTGCGCGGCCAGCGCGGCACCGAAAGCGCCATGGGCAATCCGGCGCCCGCAGGCGCGCGAGTCGTGGTGCTGGACGCGTCGCTCGCGTCCCTGCCGATCGCTGAGGCTGATCTCGGCATCCCGTGGAACTGGCGCATCGGCCCCGCGAGCCGCCCGGTCAGCGACGAGACCTATGTCGCGCAGGCTTTTACGCCCGAGGGCGTCGGACTGCGGCCGTTCTCCGTCGCCCATGTCGAACAGCCGTGGCGTCGCCCCCGCACGTCCGGCGATCTCACCATCCGCTGGACGCGCAGGTCCCGCGCGCTGGCGGCCGACAGCTGGGGCGGGCTTGAGGTGCCGCTGGCCGAGGAGCTGGAGGCCTACGAGGTCGAGCTCCTCGACGGCGCTGCCGTGAAGCGGGTGCTGAGCACGACCACGACCAGCGCGGTCTACACGGCCGCTCAGCAGAGCGCCGACTGGGGCGCGCCGCTCGGCCCCAGCGACACGCTCGACATACGCATCTTCCAGCTCTCCGCCCTCGCCGGGCGGGGCGCGCCCAAGATCGTCACGCTTACGTTCTGAAGGCTTTTCCCATGTCCGACGTCACGACCCATCTCATGCTGCCGTACATCCTGGCGGCGCAGGCCCAGAAGCACGTCACCCACAACGAGGCGCTGCGGATCCTCGACGGGCTCGTCCAGCTCTCCGTCCTGGACCGGGATCTGACGTCGCCGCCCGGTTCTCCCACTGATGGCGACCGCTACATCGTCGCCTCGGGCGCAACCGGCGACTGGGCGGGGTGGGACCTCAACGTCGCGCTCTGGACCGACGGCGCCTGGCTGCGCCTGCCGCCCCGCAACGGCTGGCGGGCATGGGTCGAGGACGAAGGTCTGCTGCTCGTTTATGACGGCGCGAGCTGGATCGGCACCACGCCCGCGGCGCTGCAAAACATGGCGCTGCTGGGTGTCGGCACGACAGCGGATGCCTCGAACCCGTTCTCGGCCAAGCTGAACGCTGCGCTCTGGACCGCGAAAACCGTGGCCGAGGGCGGCACCGGCGATCTGTTCTACACCATGAACAAGGAGGCCGCCGCAGACGATCTCGGGCTGACCCTGCAGACCGGCTTCGTGACCAAGGCGCTGGTTGGGCTGTTCGGCTCCGACCGCTTTCGGCTCGCGGTCTCTGCTGACGGCAGCACCTTCTTCGACGGGCTGAGCGTCGACAACGCCACCGGCGTCGTCGATCAGCCCCGGCTGCCGCGCTTCAAGGCATACACCAACTACGACAACTATGTTGGAGTGGGGGCCTGGACGAAGATTGGCCTGAACAACACCGACTACAACGACCAAGGCGCGTTCGACGCCGCGAACAACCACTTCGTGGCGCCCGTGGATGGCACTTACCTCTTCGGCGCCACGCTGCTCTACAAGGTCAATTCCAGCACGACCGCGCGTATGCGGGGGCGGCTCGTTCTGAACGGCACAACCGAAATCCGCGGCTCCTTCGGGGAGATCTCCGCCACCCACGTCTCGCTCGCCACCACGATCTGGCTGCAGACCATGGTCCCGCTGACGGCAGGCGATACCGTCGAACTGCAGGGGTATTTCCGGGTCGCGGACGGCTACTTCGCCGCCGATCACACGTCCTTCTGGGGCTGCAAGATCGGCTGAGCGGTGGAAGGAGGATCCCGATGACACCACCCCGATCCGACGGCTTCGTCCGCATGCCCGACGCCGAATTCGAGGCGATCCTGACCCGGGCCGCAGAGGAAGGCGCGAAGCGCGCGCTCGCCGATGTCGGTCTCGACGGCGACGAGGCCGCGCTCGACATCCGCGATCTCCGCTCGCTCGTCGACTGCATCCGCCTGGTGCGCCGCACCGCCATGCAGACGGCCGTCCGCATGATCACAACCGGCGTCATGCTGGCGCTGCTCGCGGGCATCGCCATCAAGCTCAAGATCTTCGGCGGCAGCCCGTAGCCGCGCCCCATCCCCATTCATCAGTTCGCAATCACCCGCCCTCGAGGCGGGTTTTTTTCGTTTCGGAGAACCCCATGACCACGACCTTCTACGACCACTGGCGCGACGTCCCCGTGAGCAGCTGGCGCTGGCCCAACTTCTCGCCAGCCGAGATCGCCTGCCGGGGCACTGGCAAGCTGCTGATCAACGAGCCCGCGCTCGACAAGCTGCAGGCGCTGCGCGACCGGCTGGGCAAGCCGCTGATCGTGCGTTCCGCCTATCGCAGCCCCGAGCACAACCGCGCCGTCGGCGGCGCCACGCGGTCGAAGCATCTCGACGGCGCCGCCTTCGATATCGCCATGGCGAACCACGACCCAGCGGCCTTCGAGGCGGCGGCGCGGGAGGTCGGATTCCTCGGCTTCGGCTTCTATCCGCGCTCGGGGTTCATCCATGTCGACGTCGGGCCCGCGCGCCAGTGGGGCGAGCGGTTCCCGGTCCGGGCGACGGCATTTGCAGCCGAGACGCCGCCCGCGCGCGAGGTGCTGGCTGACAGCCGCACCATGAAGGGCGGCGGCGCAGCCGGTGTGGCGACGCTGGGTGTCGCCGGGGTCGAGGTGGCTCAGAGCGTCCTGGCGGAGACCCAGACCGCGATCCTGACGCTCGTGCCGTATCTCGACACACTGCGCTGGGTGTTCATCGCGGTGGCGCTCGCCGGCATCGCGGTCACGATCTACGCTCGGCTCGACGATTGGAAGAAGGGGCTGCGATGATCACCGCGCTCCTGACCGGGTTCGCCGCCCGCCCGTGCATGCGGGTAGCTCTGCGCTACGGCGCCATCGCGTTCGCCGTGCTCCTGTTCCTGCTTTCGCTTCGGCGCTCCGGGGGGCGAGCGGGACGCCTCGCCGAACGCCTTGAAACCATGGAGAAGGCCAATGACGTCCAACGTCGGATGCTGGAAGCGGCGGCTCGCCGTCCTCGTGATCACGACGATCTCGCTGACCGCCTGCGCGACGGTCGCTTCTGATTCCCGCGTCGCGACCGTCTGTCCGCCGGTTGTCGAGTATAGCCGCGACTTCCAGGCACGCGCAGCCGACGAGCTCGATCTGTTGCCGGAGAGGTCGGCAATAGCCGAAATACTCTCCGACTATAGCGTCATGCGTGATCAGGTGCGGGCGTGCTCTCAGTGATCTGAGAAACATAGTTATCTTGATGTTGACCCTGCTAAACCCTTAGCCCCGCCCATCTAACCATAAGACTACCGACCAGCATGCTCGCTCCAGTCGCGACAAGGAGGGGGCCGGCGAACTCGTCGGCTACAATGCCCGATGCCGCGGAAGCCGACAGCAGCATCAGGCTGAATTCTCCTCCGTGGCCCAGGATGATCCCAGTCCTCCATGCGGTCTGAAGCGACTCGCCGAATAGTCGGGCGACGACCAAAACGATCAGCGTCTTGCCCGCAAATATGATCGCGAGCCAGCTCAGCACGACTGGCCACGCATACGGGATAATCCAAAGTGGCAATTGCGTTCCGATGCCGACGAAGAAAATCCCGACAAACAAATCGCGGAAGGGCCGGATCTCGTTCTCGACGGCATGGCGGGCGTCACCCTCGCCGATGATCATGCCGGCCGCGAATGCGGCGAGTGCCGGAGAAAGACCGACGGAGGTCGCGACGATCGCAGACCCGAGCGCAATGGTGAGCGCGAGGAGTTGGGCGAGTTCCGGATCGCCACGCGACGCGACCCAACGGGCAAGCACCTGCAGGGGGCCACGGGCAATGAACAGAGCTGCAACCAATGCCGTAGAACTGGCGATGACCGTTATCACGCCATGTCCCTCGGCGGCTCCGCTCATCGAATCGTGCAGAAGCAGGAATGCGACAGCTGCCAAGTCTTGAAACAGAAGCACTGCAATGGACAGACGTCCTTGGGCCGATCCCAGAGCGTTCGCGCTTGCGAGCACCTTGAGGCACATGGCCGTGGATGACATGGCAACGGCCCCGCCGATGAGGATTGCGGGGACGGGCGCGAGATCGAAGATCAGACTCGCTACCAACGATACCGTTATCGTCGTGACTGCAACCTGCGCGGCTCCAAGACCGAAGACATGCTTCCTGAGCGTTACGAGCTTCTCGAACGAGAATTCCAGGCCAAGAGCGAACAGCAGGAGTACCACTCCGATCTCGCCAATGCTGCTCAGGGCAGCGCTCTCAGCAATCAGGCCGAGGCCGGCAGGTCCGATGATTATGCCGGCAAGAATGTAACCGACGATACTGGGCACGCTGATCCGTGAACATATCGTCACGAGCACGAACGCGGCAAAGACCAACAAGGCCGCACTTTCGACAAATCCGGTCACGCCATGCATGTTCTTCTCCTGATGGCATGGCGCAGGGAAGGCCAATACCTGTAAACTCTAGACGTGCGAGCGTGCCCACTGCGCAATCTGGACGGCGGACATTGCGCCGCTCGTCCTCGCGATCTCGTTGCCGCTTTTGAACAGGATCATAGTGGGGATGCTGCGGATCCCGTGGCGGCTGGCGATTTTCTGTTCGGCTTCCGTATCGAGCTTACCAAGGCGGAAATTTGGCTCGAGCGACTGCGCCGCCGCCTCGAATTGGGGCGCCATCATCTTGCATGGCCCGCACCACTCAGCCCAGAAATCGACCAGCAATGGCAGTTCGGCATTCGCATGACGGTCAAAATTAGTCGCTGTAAGCGTGACGGGCCTGCCTTGAAAGAGGGGCGCGCCGCAGCGTCCGCAATTGGGATTATCGGTCAGGCGCTCTTGCGGCACTCTGTTGGTGGAATTGCAGTGCGGGCAAGCGACCGTGGGCATCCTGTATCCTTTCGTTGACGAGCCGGTCCTGGCGGCCGGCTGATGCAAGCATTCAGCGCGTGGACATGGCGCGGCGCGCCTCTCGTTGCCGCGGCTCGGGCAGGTATTCCACGCCACCGCCCTGGCGCCGAACCGGCTGCGGATAGAGCGTCATCAGCTCCAGTATTTCCTTGGGCATGTCCGTTCCAATGGGCAGGCCCATGTCGCGGGCCTCGTCGGCAGAGATGGGATAGTCGTGGGTCCAAGTGCCCGTCGCCAGCTTCGCTGCCACGGACGCTGCGCGGTTCTCGTCCATCTTGTCGGACAGCAGACGTTTCGCGAATGCCTCGATCTGCGCAATGGCCTTGCGACCGACATCGGCCATGATCAGGGTCTGGTCGTCGATCTCGGCGATGGGTTTCTCCTCGACGACCTTGATGAGCGAGGCAGCAGGCAACTGGCCAAGTTGCGGATCGACGGGTCCCAGCACGGAGTGTTCGCACATCACGATCTCGTCGGCAGCGAGTGCGATCAGCGTGCCACCGGACATCGCGTAATGTGGCACGAACACTGTGACCTTGCCCTTGTGTCCCTGAATGGCGCGGGCAATCTGTGTTGCCGCCAGCACAAGGCCGCCCGGTGTGTGCAGCACGATGTCGAGCGGCACTTCATCGTCGGTCATCTGGATCGCGCGCAGGACTTCTTCGGAGTCGTTGACGTCGATGTAGCGCATCAGGGGGAAGCCCAGCAGGTTCATGGTCTCCTGCCGATGGATCAGCAGAATGACGCGACTGCTGCGCTTCTTCTCGATCTGGGCGATCTTGCGTGTGCGCATCGCCTCAAGATATCTGCGCTGCAGCACAGGCTGCAGAGCGGATATGATGAAGAACAGCCAGAACAGCTGCATTATGTCCATGGACCTTGTCCTCCTTCTCGTCGGCCATCCGGCAGAAACCCATAGATGCCCTCGTCGCGATAATAGTGGCGATAGGCGTCGGCGCGCCTTCGCAGGAGTGGCGTTACGAGCCAACCGGCGACAAACCCGCCGATATGCGCCCACCAGGCGACCCCGCCGGTGGCCGGATCGCTGCCGAGCGACAGGAAGCCGGGAACGACCTGCATGAAGAACCAGATCATTGCGAAAATGAACGCGCGCACTTCGAAGAACAGCGGAATGAACAGAATCGGCACGATCACCACCAGCCGAGCCGCCGGAAACATGCGTGCGTAGCAACCGATCACGCCCGCGATGGCCCCCGATGCGCCAAGCGCGGGAACGACTGAGTGGGGGTTCGCCAGCGCGTGAGCCAGTCCGGCCGCCACACCACAGAACAGATAGAACAGTGTGAATCGACCCGGTCCGAGCCGATCTTCGACGGCGGGGCCGAAGATCCAGAGCGTCCACATGTTCAAGATGAGGTGCAGCCAGCCCCCGTGCAGGAAGATATTGGTCAGGAATGGGGTCCAGTCGGACGGGGCGACGAGGCTCAGCTGTCCGAAGAAGCGCGAGGGCACCAGCGCGAACTCGAACAGGAACCAGTCCAGCACGCGCGGCGGCAGGCTGGTCTGATAGAGAAACGCGACGACGTTCATGCCGATGACCGCCCATACGATGACGGGGGAGTAGCGGCGCGCGACGCTGTCAAGATAGGGAAACAAGCCGCAGATCCTCGCTCGCGCTGGCCATTCCGTTCATTGTTCTTTCCCGGCTATCGTCACGCCCGTCCAGGCCGGCGGATCTGAGGCCGGGAAGGATTCGAGCGAGGCTTCGAGGACCGGATCGAAACTCTCCCTGTCGCTGGTAGACGGGTCGGCCGTGCTCTCATGCTGAACGCCTCTTGAGAGGCGGCGATCGGGGCGGAACGCGACCCGGAAGGCTCCCGGGGCATCGACGCCCCTGTGCAGCCGGTGGCGCGTCTCACCCGCCCAAGGGTTGGCCATCCGGGCTCCCCCAGCGTCCTCGCGCACGACATAATGCCAGTCCTGCCGCTCTGCGAAGTCCACGGCGCTGTCGCGATCCGGAAACTTCAGCCGAATCGGACGATAGGGATCGCCGGTGGACGTGTATCCCATCAGCGGCTCGATCTGCGGCGGCCGGGACGGCTCGAACTCGAGGACCCAGTAGTTGGGCCGAGGCGCCGATGTCATCGCGGAACGGGCAGGACGGTAGATGATTGCCGTCGGCACGTCCCAGGATGGCAGATCGGTTCCGGGAATTTTCGGCGGGAATGGTGGGCGATTATGGCCGCGCATATCAGTTCTCCCGGGTGTTGGTGGATACGAGAAGGTGACGTTCGAGATCGTCGAGTTTTTCCATTCGCCTCGAATTCAGGCGAACGGCGCGTTCGGTGTTCTGCGAAGGAAAGGCAGCAGCGTGCAGGACGTCCGACCGCATCGCTATCGTGAGATCGGCGACGGCATTCATCACGCCCTCTCCGTCCCCGTCCGAGAGCGTGCCGTCAGCAAAACCGGACTGCAATCTCTCCAGTACCTGCTCGAAGCTGGACACGACCCCTGCACTCGCGACTACAGCCAGCTTGTGGCTGAGAACACGCAGTTCATCGATCAGCTTGGCATCGTGCCTTGCGGTTTCCACGATCTCTGCGACCTTCTCGATGCAGGCCATGTAAATGTCGCATTGCTGCTGGAGGATGATGACCCTTCCTTCCTTGCGAAGCTCGAGATCGGTCTGGCGATTGAGAAGCGCCGCGGTCAGAATGATCGTCACGACAGCGCCTAGAAAGATGAGCGTCATCTCCTGCGCGAAAGGCAGTATGTCTTCGGCAAGATACATCGAACGAAAAACGAAAACGATCCCGATGCCCAAGGCAGCGGCCGCAGCAGCAAATGCCAAGTCAGGCAGGCGGTTCGACATCAGCACCTCGCATTTTCGGTGTCAGGTGGCATGCACGGCTTTGCATCGGCGTCCGGCGCCTTTGCGTCCCGGTGCCGCAGGAAGATTGGCGTCGGACCGCTGCCGAACGGATTGAAGCCGGTGCTCAGGCAACGGTCGAAGATCGTTTCGTCCCATCGGGTGAAATCGTGCTCCTCGCCGGCAAGTCGCCCGTCATCCACCACAGGGCACCTCAGGCCTTTGCCGATGGGGGAGGGTCATCGAAGGCCGCACCGTCCGAACGATCCGCCTTGCGAAGCCGTAGCCCGAGGAGGATCATCATCACCCCGAAGACCGCGCCGTAGAAGCCGATCAGCCAGCCGAGGGCGAGGAAGCTTTCGACCGGGCGCGTCAGCAGCATCCAGGTCACGACGACGCCGAGAACGACCGAGAGAAGGCCGCTCAGGATCAGCCAGATTTCGCCGTTGATTTCCTTTCGCAGGCGGATCGCTGCCGCGATCTCGAGGGCACCCGAGAACACGGCCCAGAATGCGATGCTGGCCCAGAGGAATGTCGCAAGCACAAGCGTCGCGACAAAAGGCGAGACAACCACGACGACGCCCGTGGCGATGCCCAGAATGCCGCTGAACATCAGCCAGCCCCAGCGTTCGCCCTTGCGGATGTTACGTATCGCGGCGACGAGGCCGAACACGCCGTCGGCAAAGGCGAAGGCGCCGAAGACCAGCGTGAGCGCCAGAAGCGCTTCCGCAGGCATGACGAAGGCTAGCACTGCGATGACCAATGCGAGCACGCCGCGTAACACGAATGCCCACCAATTCCGGGACAGGCTGCACAGCATGTCCTGCATCTTGTCGGTCGGGTTTTCAGAGGCTGTGGTCATTGGTCGATCTCCTATTCAGTTCCATGTCAGGTGTCGGAGCCGGCCTCCTCGCCGGTTAGGGCGGCGGCCACGCGGCGGCGATCCTCGATCGGCTGAGGCAGACGCTGCGTGTGAGCGATTTCCCGTTCGATGGGCGCGCGGTCTGATGGATCTCTGACCAACCCGGCTTCGGCAAGCCTCGCGCGTAGGGTCGCGCCCGCATTTTCTGCGATCTCGGCGACCACTGTCTCGGTCAGGCCGAAAAGGTCTGCCGTCTCCGCGATCGTAGCGCTGTCGAGGTGGAGCCGATAGAGAACGCGGCGTTCGACCGACGGAAGATCGGCGATTGCCCGGTGCAGCACCATGGCGATCTTATGCCGATCCGCTTGGCTCTCGGGGTCTGTGCCGCCGTCGTCGGCGAGGAGGTCCTCCAGCATCAGCACTTCGTCGGGCTGGTAGAACTCGAACATCGCCTGATCCGCCTCAGTGGGTTCCTCGCCCGGAGTCTCGGGTTTCGCGTCGATCGAGGCGGCGTCCTCCGGCACCGCGCGGCGCGCGGCGCGCGCCTCGGCCTCGATGCTCTCGAAAGCCAGTTTCAGCAGCCAGTCGCCTATGGAAAACTCGGTGGGCCGCTGCTCGAACCTTTCCAGTCCCTTGAGGATCGTCGCATCGACAAGATCGCGAACGCTGAGGTAACCCTCCGGCACAGATCCGCTGCATTCGAGATAGGTCAACTCGCGCCTGACGGTGTCGTAGACCGTATCGAGATGATCCTCGATCAGGTCGAAGAAGAGTTGGCGCCGCTCCGCCTCCGCCGCATCCCGCGCGGGCGGCAGCGGGGCGCCGATCCGGCGCCGGCGGGCGGGACGCTTGTATTCAGGCTCGTGCTTGAGGCGCGCCACATGCCGATCGACCTGGTGGCGCAGGTCGGCAAAGGCCTTGCGCAGGACAGGCTCGATCTCGAACCCCTCTTCCTGCGCCGCGATCACGCCCGAGGGCAGTTGCAGGCGCAGGCTGACCTGGATGCGCGTTTTGCCCCTCGTCTGGGAGGCGACGACTTCGAGCCGGACGAGATCTTCGCTGAAGCGTACAAGATGAGGTTCAAGTTGCCGCACCTCTTCCTCGATGACCTCAGGCGCGCGCTGTTGCCCGTGCCGGTCAAGATTGCGAAATGCTCTGATGACTTTCATGCCGTGGATCCTTCCTGTAACCCTCCGACGAAATGAGCCGGCGCGACCGTCATCGCGCCGGCCAGTCCTTCACGACGTCACCCGGTAGACTTATCGCCCTTGGACTGCTCCTTATCCTTGGCGTCGACCGGGACATCGGGCGTCGGAGCGTCCGCCTTGTTTTCGGCAACTGCGCTGGACTCGCCGATCCCGGCTTGGGCCGGATCGTCCGGGCTGTCGTCACCGGTGTCCCTTGGGATCTTTTCGAACACGACCTTCTGTTCGTCCGCTGACCAGGCGACGCGGACCTTGTCGCCATCCTCGATCCGCCCCGAGAGCAGTTCGCGAGCCAACTCGGTCTCCAGCTCCGACCGGATCAGCCGGCGTAGCTCGCGGGCACCGAATTCGGGGCGGAAGCCGACCGCGCCGAAGTGATCCACGACGCTCACATCGAGTTCGAGTTCGACGCCCTGGGTAAGGGCGGTCCGCTTCACCCGGTTGAGCTGCAACTCGACGATCTGGCGGATCTCCGACTGATTCAGCGAATGAAAGACGATGATCTCGTCGATCCGGTTGATGAACTCTGGCCGGAAATGACCGCGCAACACCTCCATCAGTTCGGATTTCTGCTTGGCCTCGTCGAACTCCCTGCTGCCGCGTTTCGTGAGGTTGCGCTGGATGATGTCCGAACCGAGGTTCGAGGTGGCGATGATGATGGTGTTAGTGAAGTCCACCACGCGGCCCTTGCCATCTGTCAGGCGGCCATCGTCGAACACCTGAAGCAGGATGTTGTAGACATCGGGATGCGCCTTTTCGATCTCGTCGAGGAGCACGACCGAGTAGGGCCGACGGCGCACCTTCTCCGTCAGCTGCCCGCCTTCGTCGTATCCGACGTAGCCCGGAGGTGCGCCAACCAACCGGGCAACCGAGTGGCGCTCGCCATACTCCGACATGTCGATACGGATCAGCGCATCCTGGTCGCCGAAGATCACCTCCGCGAGCGTCTTGGCCAGTTCCGTCTTGCCAACCCCGGTCGGCCCGAGGAACAGGAAGGTCGCGGTCGGACCGGAACCTTCGCGCAGACCCGCTCGCGCCAGGCGCACCGCATCGGCCACGGCGCGGATCGCTTCTTCCTGGCCGATGACGCGCTCGTGCAGCTTCTCCTCGAGCTTGAGGAGCTTGTCCTTCTCCTCGGTGGTCAGGTCCGTGACCGGAACGCCGGTGATCTTGGAGACGATCTGCGCGACGTGATCGGCGCGCACCTCGGCGGTCGCCGAAGCCTGATCGCGCTTCCAGATCTCCAGAAGCTCGTCCAGCTCCTTCTGCTTCTGCTCCAGCTCCTTCTTCAGTTCTGCTGCTCGGTCGAATTGCTTGCGGGCTGCGGCATAGTCCTGTTCGCGCTTGATCTGCGCGACCTCGGCTTCGAGTTCCTGCACGTCCACGGGCCGCGCAGTGGCCGAGATCTTCACCCGCGCCGCGGCCTGGTCGATCAGGTCGATCGCCTTGTCGGGCATGAAGCGACCGGTGATATAGCGATCCGAAAGCTCCGCGGCGGCGATGATCGCCTCGTCGGTGATCGTCACCTTGTGGTGGCTTTCGAGCGTGTCGCGCAGCCCGCGCAGAATCATGATGGTCTGTGCGACCGTGGGCTCGTCCACATACACCGGCTGGAACCGTCGCTCGAGCGCCGCGTCCTTCTCGATGTATTTCTGGTACTCGTTGAGCGTCGTCGCGCCGATCAGGTTCAGCTCGCCCCGCGCCAGCGCCGGCTTGAAGGTGTTGGCGATGTCGAGACCACCTTCGCCACCGCCCTGGCCGGCGCCGACGATGGTGTGCATCTCGTCGATGAACAGGATCAGGCTGTCCTTCTCCTCGGTGATCTCCTTGAGGATCTTCTGGACTCGCTCCTCGAACTCGCCGCGATACTTCGACCCGGCCACCATCGAGTTGATGTTGAGCTCGACCAGCCGCTTGTCGCGCAGCGCCTCGGGCACTTCGCCCGCGACGATCCGTTGTGCAAGTCCCTCGACGATGGCGGTCTTGCCCACGCCGGGCTCGCCGATCAGCACCGGGTTGTTCTTTTTCCGGCGGGCCAGCACTTCGATCGTCGTCTCGATCTCGCGGGCGCGGCCGATGACGGGATCGAGCTTGCCCTCGCGGGCGAGCTTCGTCAGGTCACGGCTGAACTGGTCGAGATCGGGGGTGTTCGACGGAGTCTCGACGCGGCCTTCCTCGGCTCCCTTGCCGACCACCTTCGTCACCTGCTGACGCAGCGCCTGCGGCGTCAACCCCAGCTTGCGCAGCATCGCCGCGGCCAGGCCTTCACCTTCCTCGGCAAGTCCGATCAGAAGGTGCTCGGGACCGACATAGGAATGGCCGAGTTCGTTCGAGGCGATGAAGGCCCGGTTCAGCGCGTCCTTCAGGCGAGGGCTTACGCCGATTTCGCCTTCCGTCTTGGCGTCTCCACGCTTCGCTTCCTTCTCGATCTGGCGGCGCAGATCGTCCACATCGACCTTGAACTGTTCCAGGATCGTCTTGACGACGTCAGACGAGGTCAATGCCAGAAGCAGATGTTCGGTATCGACCTCGCTGCGCCCGAATTCCCCGGCCTTCTGTGCTGCATCCTGCAGCAGCTTGTTGCCCTGTTCGCTCAGCCGATCGGCGATGGTGCGTCCGCCGCCGCGCCGCGATCCGCGGCGCGGCGTTTCCTCCCCGAAGGTGGCATCCACGACGTCGTCCTCACCCGCGCCCGTGGCGCCCAGTGCACCACCCCGCAGCGGGCTGTCGCTGAACAGGCTGCCGAACCCGCTATCGCCGAAGAATTCGTCAAAAAGGGAATGTCGTCCGAACAGGGACTCCAGCGGCGATGCGCTGCGGCCCGACCGGCGCACCATTTCGCGGTAGTGCTGATCGCACAGCTCCATGTTCTGAACTTTGCCGTTCACCGAGGCGCGCACGCGCGCCGTCGCCGGGCGACCGCAAATATCGCAAGCTCCGTTTGCCATTTTTCCTCTCCGTTTCTTTATCCAGTCAGGGTTGTCCGCCGATCATCTGCGTCAGTGACGGTGTCACGCAGCGACTGCTTCCGTTCTTTTCACCTTGGACCCAATTGCCACCAGATCGGGCTCGTCCAGTGTCTCCCGTTGCAGGAGATCCTGCGCCGATTGCTCGAGCAGCGCCCGGTTGGCTTCGAGAAGCGAGACGGTGCGCTTGAACACGCCATCCACGATGTCGCGCACCTTCGCGTCCATCCGCTCGGCAGTGGCCTCGCTGTAGCGGCGGTTCAGCCACGACGACTGGTCGCCGGTGCCGAGAAAGCCGGGCCGATCGGTGTCGTAGCTGACATGCCCGAGGTCTTCGTCCATCCCGTACCGCGCGACCATGGCGCGGGCGATATCGGTGGCCTTGACCAGATCGTCCGCCGCCCCGGTCGAGAGGTGGTCGTAGACAATCTTCTCGGCCGCGCGCCCGCCCAGCAGCACGGCGATCTTGTTCTCGAGTTCCTCCCGCGTCATCAGGAAGCGGTCCTCGGTCGGGCGCTGGATCGTGTAGCCGAGCGCGCCAATTCCGCGCGGTATGATCGAGACCTTGTGCACCGGGTCCACCCCCGGCAGAGCCATCGCCACCAGCGCGTGCCCCATCTCGTGGTGCGCCACGATCTCGCGTTCGCGCGGGTTCAGAACGCGGTTCTTCTTTTCCAACCCTGCGATGAGGCGCTCGACGGCATTGTTGAAGTCGTCCATCGTCACCGCATCGGCCTTGCGGCGCGTGGCAAGCAGCGCAGCCTCGTTGACGAGATTGGCGAGGTCCGCCCCGGAAAAGCCGGGAGTAAGCGCTGCGACCTTCTCGGCATCGACGTCCGGGGCGAGCTTCACCTTTTTCATGTGAACGCCGAGAATCTGCACACGTCCCTTCTTATCCGGCCGATCCACCAGCACCTGCCGGTCGAAGCGTCCCGCACGCAGCAGCGCGGGGTCGAGGATCTCTGGTCGGTTGGTGGCGGCCAGGAGCACGATGCCCACCGAAGGGTCGAAGCCGTCGAGCTCGGTCAGAAGCTGGTTCAGCGTCTGCTCACGCTCATCGTGGCCGCCAGCGATCTGGCCGGAGGAGCGCGCCCGCCCGAGAGCGTCCAGCTCGTCGATGAAGATGATCGCCGGCGCGGATTTCCGAGCCTGCTCGAAGAGGTCGCGCACCCGCGCGGCACCGACGCCCACGAACATCTCGACGAACTCGGAGCCCGAGATCGAAAAGAAGGTCACGCCGGCCTCGCCTGCCACTGCGCGCGCTAGAAGCGTCTTGCCGGTGCCTGGCGGCCCGACAAGCAATATGCCTTTGGGGATATGTGCGCCCAGCTTTCCGTATTCGGCGGGGTTCCTGAGGAACTCTACGACCTCCTCGAGCTCGGCCTTGGCCTCGTCCACACCGGCCACGTCGGCGAAGCTGACGCCGGTTTCTTTTTCCATGTAAACCTTGGCCTTGCTGCGGCCGACCTGCATGAACCCGCCGAAACCCTGTTTGTCGGCGAACTTACGGAACAGCAGCATCCAGATTCCGAAGAAGACAAGCGCTGGCGCCACCCAGGAAATCAGCGTGCCGAGAAAGGTGTTCTGAGGAACGCCCGTGATCTCGACGCCGGAGCGGTCGATCCGCTGCAGGATCGCGGGATCCACGACCGTGGTGACGAACTGGCTCTTGCCGTCGACGGGGTCGGTGAAGGTGCCGGTGATGGTGTCTGACCCGACCGCGACGGACGCGACCCTGCCATCCTCGAGATAGCTCTCGAACTGGCTGTAGCTGATCGGTGCGACGGATTGCCAGCCGGCGATCAGGTTCTGGATGAAAAGCACGGCTATGAAAGCCACCACCCAGTACCAGATGTTGTATTCGGTCTTCCTTTCCATGCCGCTTATCCCTTTCACTGGCGCCCGAGCCGCGCCCTGATCCGCTCGAGCAGCGCCAGCAGGATGCGCCTTTCGTCTGCCGACAGATCCTGCAGGATTTCATGTTCGAGCGCCGATTGCCGCGGCGCGAGTTCCTCCAGCATCCCCCGGGCCTTCGACGTTGCGGTGACGATCTGCGACCGCCTGTCGTCGAGCGAGGGCGACCGCTCGACCCAGCCGCCCCGGACCATGCGATCGACGAGCTGGCCCGCAGTGGCCGGGCCGACCTCAAGTCGGTCGGCCAGATCGCCGATGGTCAGCCCGGGCGCATCCTCGACATGCGCCGCCGCCATCCAGGACAGGCGGGTCAGGCCGCTGTCGCGGATGTCTTGGTCGATCCGCTGCTGGATGAGCTGCGCGACCCGGTGGATCGTCGTCCCGATCAGGGCGAGATCAGAAGTGATCAAGGGTATCTTTCCTCCGTCTGCATGAGAAACAGGATAGACTGCGGTCTACCCAAAGTGCAATGCAAGCATCATACATGCTTGCATAATAAATGGAACCGCCTATCTTGATGGGCGGTCTCCGAACCGACATCCGGCCGGCACCGTTGCCCGGTCCCTCCATGCCGACGGTTCGGGGGCATCGATCAGCAACAGGAGGCCAGTAATGCTCTACCCGACATATCTGCGCCGCAGCGATCCCTTTGCGCTGATGCGCTCCATGATGCGCGATCTCGACCGCGGTTTCTGGCCGCCGGCCCGCGCGGCGTTCCCGGCGGTGAATGTCTGGCAAGGCCCTGAGGCCGTTGCCATCGCCGCTGAACTTCCCGGCATCGAACCGGGCGACATTGAGATTTCGGTTAAGGACAACGTCCTGACGCTTTCGGGCGAACGCAAGGCGCCCGAGGTTCCCGACGGTGCGCGCTGGCACCGCAACGAACGCGGTTTCGGCAGGTTTTCCCGCACTATCCGCCTGCCGTTCGCGGCCTCGGATGACAAGGTCGAGGCGAGGATGACGAACGGCGTGCTGCGGATCGTCATCTCCCGGCCCGAGGAAGAAAAGCCGAAGAAAATCGAGATCAAGGCAGCCTGAGAGGAGCTGGAACGATGAGCACCGACATCACGCAAGCCGCCGAAAAGACGCCGACCGACTCGCCCGAGACCACCGGCGGCGGACGCATCTACCACCCGCTGACCGATATCGTCGAGACCGATCAGGGTGTCTCCATGATGCTTGAAATGCCTGGGGTCGCCGCCGATACGGTCGAAATCACGCTCGAAAATCGTGTGTTGACGATCCGCGGCAAGGTTGACCCGGTGCGGCCGGAAAACCTCGAACTTGCCTATGCCGAATATGGCGAGGGCGATTTCGAGCGTGCCTTCACGCTGTCCGAGGACTTCGACCCCGACCGGATCGAAGCCGAGATGCGTGGAGGTGTCCTCACTTTGACGCTCCCCCGAGCCCCTGAAGCACAGCCGAAGAGGATCGCCGTCAAGGGCGCCTGAAAACCGAAGGAGACCATATAATGCAGATCAAAGACCTCATTCCCTGGGCTCGCAAGGACGGCGCCCCAGACGCCAAGAGCAGCGAAGACAACCCGATCGCGACGCTCCAGCGCGAAATGAACCATGTGTTCGAAAACTTCTGGAACCGCATCGGCCATCTCGACTGGCCCTGGAGCAGTGGCGAGGCGAAATCCGACGTGGTCGAGACCGACAATGCGATCGAAATCTCGATCGAGCTCCCGGGCATGGAGATGAAGGACATCGAGGTGACGGTCAGCGACGACATGCTGACCGTGAAGGGCGAGAAGCGCATCGAGCGGCAGGAGGAGAAGAAGGGCTACTACCTCTCCGAACGCAGCTACGGCGCGATCTACCGGACAATTCCGCTCCCTCCCGGTGTGGATGGCGAAAAGGCGCAGGCATCCTTCAAGAACGGGGTTCTGACGATCATGCTGCCACAGACCCCCGAGGCCCAGGCCAGGGTCAAGCGCATCGAGGTCAAGAACGACTGATTCGCCATATCCGGCATCGCCGGTTTGCGGCCTCCCTTCCGCTCCGTGTGATATCGCGTAATCTGGTGAAGCCCCGGGCAGCTTGTCTCCCCGGGGCGGCTTTCGAGGGGCAATGATGAAAGACTTGAAGCGATCCGGGCTGACCCGTGAACAATGGTCGGCGATGACGGTCTACGAGAAGTTCGAACAGATCGTCATCTTCGTCCTGAGCGCCATCATCGCGGTTATTGTCGTGGCGTCGGTCTGGGCGCTGATGCGTGAAGTCATGAGCCGCCTGGTCCTGGGGGCATTCGACACACTTGATTTCGCTACCTTCCAGGTGGTCTTCGGCATGATCTTCACCGTGGTGATTGCCCTTGAGTTCAAGCGCTCCCTTCTTGTTGCGACCGAACGCAGCTTCGGCATCCTTCAGGTCCGCACGATCGTGCTGATCGCGCTGCTGGCTATCGCACGAAAGTTCATCATCCTCGACCTCGGCGAGACGGAGCCGGCCAAGATTGCCGCACTCGCGGGCGCGGCGCTTGCGCTCGGCGTTGTCCATTGGCTCGTGCGCGATCAGGACCGACGCGAACCGGGAGGCCAGGAGACGCGATGACTGCAGCCTCCGCCCGCCACCGTCTGCTCAATCTCGTGCAATCGGCGCTGCTGCTCGGGCTCATGGCGGCGCTCGCCTGGGTTTCGGTCACGGTGATCCTGGGGCCCGGAACGGGGCTGCTCGTCGCGCTCGGCATGGTCGCCGGCCTGTTTCTGGCCCCCGACCTGTCGCGGCGGATGCTGCTGTCGGCCTATCGCGCCCAGCGTCTCACGGGGCGCGAGGCCCCCGGTCTCGTCGCAGCACTTGCCGAGCTCGCGCGCCGCGCCGGCCTGCCGTGCACCCCGGCGCTGTATCGCGTCCCGAGCCGGCTGCCGAACGCCTTTGCCATGGGCAGCCCCGAGGACAGCACGATCTGCGTCACCGACGGGCTGTTCGAGATCCTCGACGGCCGCGAACTTGCCAGCGTCCTCGCGCACGAGATCGGCCACATCGCCCATCGCGACCTCTGGATCATGGGGCTCGCAGATGTGATGTCGCGGCTGGTGTCGTTGGCCAGCTGGGTAGGGCAATTCCTGCTGCTTCTGAACCTGCCGCTCGTGATGGCGGGCATGGTCCATGTGCCCTGGTCGGTCGTGGTGCTCCTGATCTTCGCGCCCACGCTGATGGCGCTTGTCCAGCTCGGCCTGTCGCGGACGCGCGAATACGATGCCGACCGCGCCGCCGCAGAGCTGACCGGCGACCCGGACGGCCTCGTGCGCGCGCTCGTCAAGCTCGAACGTCGGGTCGGTCGGTTCTGGGAGGAGATTCTTCTGCCCGGCCGCCGCATTCCGGAGCCTTCGTTGCTCAGGACGCATCCCCCGACCGAAAGCCGAATCCGCCGCCTCCGAGCCCTGGTCACGGGTCGCACGACCCCGATCCCCGCCCTTGTCGGCTACCCGACCGCAAGAATACCGCTGGGAGGGACACCGCCTCGGTTCCATCGCCTTGGGCACTACTGGTAGGCCTGCAAGGAAGCTGGATCGCCCAGGAGAAGGGTGACCTGTCAGACGGCAGGTCGTCCAGAGAAGGTTGGATACCAGGTCCACCCCCTCCGCCACAACCATCAGATACTCAGGACAGAAGATGCGCGCCGCGGCCTTGGCCGGATGGCGCCAAACGCCCGCGCGCAGCCTATTCGCCCGCGCCCTCTTCCACGCCGTCGACGGGCTCCAGGTCCGGGTCCTCCCACCGTTCGACATAGGAGTCGATCAGCCTGTCGACGGCGGCGCGGGTCACCGCATTGTGGGAGGGAGAGAAGCCGAGCGTGGCGACCATTTTCCAGTGCCCATACATCAGCGAGACGAAAAGGTAGCCGATCTCGAGGCAGGCTTTCTGGTTGAGCTGGGGATGGCTGACCTGCACCTCGTGGGCGATCGTGTATTGCAGCAGGTTGTATTGGTCGTGAAGATTCTTCCTGATCGAGGGATGCGTCGAGGCGAGCGCCATCATGGCGTCATAGGCCGCGTCGTCGCGCGGCTTTTCCAGGTCCCGGTCCGACAGGAAGTCGAAATAGAAATCGAGGAAGGTCTTCAGCCGGGTCGGCGATTGCGCATTCAGGATGCCCTTCATCAGGCAATCGCGATAGGCGGCCGCGAGCCGGTCGCAGACCGCAACGAGGAGTTCGACGGGATCGGGGAAATAATGCCGGATCAATTGCCGCGACATGTCGGCTTCCTGCGCGATCAAGTCGTAGGAAATCAGCGGCAAGCCATTCTTCAGGATGGCGTTATACGCGGCCTCGACGATCTCCGGTTTGCGGACTTCCGATATCGGTTTTGGCATGCGTATCAGTCTGAAAAGCGATTGTTCTTGTTCTACGGTACCACAGGGGTGGCCCGGGCGCATTTATAACATGATGCCGGTGTTGGACAGTGCGTTATTTGAGGGGCCGGAGCCCCGGCGCGCCAGAGATTCCGTACAGGAAAAGCCGCCGGCAGAGGGTTGGGGGTGGGGACGAGCTGCCGACGGCTTCCAAATCGGGCGATTGCCCTTGATTTGTAGATGGTGCCGTTAAGAAGCCTCTTCAATACCCGCCGGATCGCTTCTTCCAAAGGCGCGGAAGGCGTCCTACGGATAACGGGCGATAGCCTCGCGGCAACGGCCGCCGATTGATTGGCGTCAAGGCGCCGGCCGTCGACAACGGCGATGATTTCATGCGACGGGTGCCGAAGGAAACGACGCACCTCACGTGTCCACCAAGGAAAGGCAGACCCAAATGCTTCCCAAAACGCTCTTTACAGTGACCGGCAGCGAACAACCGACAGACGCGGTCGCGCGCGCCATCGACTTGAGCAGGGAAAACGCCTGCCATCTCGCCGTTCTGGTGATTGGCATCGCGCTTCCGGCCAGCGCGACCGCCTATGGCGCGGTCCCGGCCGAGACGTGGTCGGAGGAGCGCGAGAAGGGGCGCGTCGCGGCGACGCAGAAGGCGACGGAAATCGAGGCCATGATGAAGGAGGCGGAGATTTCCGGCGATGTCGCGACCTATTATTGCGACGAGGGGCAGATCGCCGACATTGTCGGCATGCGCGCGCGCTACACGGATCTCGGGCTGGTTCTCCCCTCGCCCGATCAGGATACGCGGCTGACGAACAAGACCCTCGAGGGCTTCGTCTACCAAAGCGCGCGGCCGTTCCTCTTCGTTCCGGGCAACGCGACCGCCACGCTGAAACCGAAGCGTGTGCTTGTCGGCTGGAACTCGACCCGCGAGGCCGCCAGCGCGGTTCACGACGCGATGGATATGCTGGGCGGGGCCGAAACCGTGCATGTCGCCATTGTCGATCCGGTGGCCGGCGAATTCGATCAGGGCGAGGAACCCGGCAGCGACATCGCCGCCTATCTGGCCCGCCAGGGCGTCAAGGTCACGGTCGACGTGCTCGCATCCGGCGGACGCAGCGCCGCGGACGCGCTCCTGCAGCACGCGGCCGATATCGATGCCGATGTCATCGTCGCGGGCGCTTATGGTCATTCTCGGCTGCGGGAATTCCTGTTTGGCGGCGCGACCCGCGATCTTTTGGCCAATGAGGGCTTTCCTGTCCTGATGGCGCATTGACCGCATGACGGCCTGAACCGCTACACCTGTTTGTTCTTCCCGCCGCCTGTCACAAAAGCGGCGCGGAAGATGTCATGATTGCAAGCGACACAAACGAGACAGCCGCGATTCGCCGATGGATTCCGACATCGCCCCCGTTTCCGAGCATATCGGGATACCGGAAAAGCCTTATGCGATGGCGCCGGACGCTGTTCTGTCGGCGATCGGCGCCGATACGGCGCTGGGCCTGACGCACGAGGAAGCCGCCCGTCGCCTCGCCCTTCACGGCCCAAACGCCCTGCGCCAGAGGCAACGCGCGAGTGTGCTGCTCCTGCTGATCGACCAGTTCCGCAGCCCGATCGTCTATCTTCTGGTCGCCGCCGCCATCCTGGCAATCTTCTTCGGCGAGACGATCGAGTTTTTCGCGATTGTCGCGGTTCTGATCATCAACGCCGCAATCGGGTTCACGACGGAACTGCAGGCGGTCCGCTCGATGGAGGCGTTGCGCGAATTGACGGGACGCTCGGCCCTTGTGCGCCGCGACGGAACGATCCACACCGTGCCGGCCGAGAAACTCGTGCCCGGCGATATCGCCGTCATCGATGCAGGCGACGTGATCGCCGCCGACATGCGGGTGATCGCGTCGGCCAATCTGTCGGTCGACGAGTCCGCGCTGACCGGGGAATCCCTTCCGGTCGAAAAGACGACCGCGGCGGTGGCGGAGGACACGATCCTCGCCGACCGGACATCGATGCTGTTCAAGGGATGCGCCGTCACCGGCGGCACCGGGGAAGCGGTCATCACCGGCACCGGCATGAACACGGAGCTCGGCCGGATCACCCGGCTGGTCGAGGAAGCCGAGCCCGAACGCTCGCCGCTGGAACGGCAGCTCTCCAGCCTCAGCCGTCACCTGATCTGGCTGACGCTGGGGATCACGGCCATCGTCGCGACCACCGGCGTCATTGCCGGCGAAGACCTGACCTTGATGATCGAGTCCGCCGTGGCGCTGGCCGTCGCCGCCATCCCCGAAGGGCTGCCCATTGTCGCGACATTGGCGCTTGCGCGCGGCATGTTGCGCATGGCCCGCCACAACGCCCTGATCGAGCAATTGTCGGCCGTCGAGACGCTCGGCGCCACGACGGTCATCTTGACGGACAAGACCGGGACGCTGACCGAAAACCGCATGTCGGTCGACCGTGTCGTCACCGCGTCCGGCGAAATGACCTTCGACCGCAACGCCAAGAGCTTCATTCTCGATGGCAGGCCGATCCGGCCGAGCCTCGACGACGACACCGGCCTCGTCCTTCGCAACGCGGCGCTCTGCAACAATGCCTCGCTCGGCGGCAATGGCGCGCCGGCGGCCGGAGATCCGATGGAGGTCGCGCTTCTGGAAGTCGCGGCGGCGGGCGGACTGCACCGCGACGCGCTGCTCGGCAACCACCCGGAAGTCGCCGAACACGCATTCGACACCCATACGCGCATGATGGCGACCGTTCATGAGGACGGGACGAAGTTCCTCGTCGCCGTCAAGGGCGCGCCGGAAGCTGTTCTCGACAAGATCGTCGACGTCGCCAACGGAGCCGGGGCGCGCGCCTTCGACCGCGAGCAACGTCGCCACTGGGCGACGGTCTGCGAGGTGATGGCGCTGCAGGGCCTGCGGCTTCTGGCAATCGCCGGCAAGGAAGTCGACGAGCTGGATACTCCCGTCTATGACGGCCTGACGCTCTATGGCGTGATGGGGTTCCAGGATCCGCCGCGATCCGATATTTCCACGGCGATCGCCGATGCGCGGCGGGCCGGAATATCGGTCGTCATGGTGACGGGCGACCACGCCGCCACGGCGCAGCACATCTCTAATGCGGTGGGGCTCTCCGAAGACGGCCAGGACGCCGTCGAAGGCCGCGAACTGAAACCCTATGACGAGATGACCGATGAGGACCGGGAGCGGGCCCGCAAGACCCGTGTCTTCGCCCGTGTCGACCCGGAACAGAAACTCGCTTTGATCCGCCTTCACCAGGAAGCCGGCGAAGTCGTCGCCATGACGGGCGACGGCGTCAACGACGCCCCTGCCCTGCGCAAGGCCGATATCGGCATCGCAATGGGCCTGCGCGGCACGCAGGTCGCCCGCGAGGCGGCGGACCTGGTGCTGCGCGACGACGCCTTTTCGACCATCATCCACGCGGTCCGCGAAGGGCGGTTGATCTACACCAATATCCGGCGCTTCTCGACCTATCTCCTGTCCTGCAATCTGAGCGAGATCCTGATCGTCGGAATCGCCGTCATGAGCGGCTTGCCGCTGCCGCTCCTGCCGCTGCAGATCCTGTTCCTGAACCTCGTCACCGATGTCTTCCCCGCTTTCGCGCTCGGAACGGTCGAGGCCGACCGCAACGTTTTGTCCCGTCCGCCGCGTCCGCCGTCCGAGCCGATCCTGGCGCGCGGCCAATGGATCGCGATCGTCGCGCATGGCTGCGTCATAGCCTCGGTGACGCTGCTGGCGCTGTTCGCGGCCATCTACGAGTTGGGTCTCGAGGGCGACGCGGTGACGTCGATGTGTTTCTACACGCTGGCGCTGGCGCAGCTTTGGCACGTTTTCAACATGCGCAACTGGCGCGACAGGCTGCTGTCCAGCCAGGTAACGCGCAACGCCTATGTCTGGGGCGCGATCGTCCTGTGCATCGGCATTCTCGCGGTCGCGGCGCTTCAGCCGACGCTGGCGCAGGTGCTGAGCCTCGCGCCCCTGCCCCTCGAAGCTTGGCTGGCGACGCTTGGCCTCAGCGTCGTGCCGGTCGTGTTGCGCGAAATCTCGGCGATCGTCATGCGGCTGCGGCGCACGCCGTAGTCACTGCCGGAACCAGTAGAACACCAGCGTGACGGCAAAGATCGCCAGCACGATCAGCGAGTCGAAGCCGAAGCCGCCGATCGAGCGGCGGCTTCGCAGCAGCAGGCCGGCAATATAGACGATCGTGGCCAGCAATCCGGAGATCAGCGACAGTTCGAGCACGGGCTCGAACCGCGAGAGGATCGGCCCGTCCCGATAGATGATGTCCGCCGGCCAGATCATGCCGAGCATCAGCAGGTTGCTGCCGAAAATATTGGAGATCGCCATCGTGTAGGCGCCGATGCGAACGGCGGCGACCGTCGTGCTCAGTTCCGGCAGCGAGGTCACGGCGGCGAGCAGGGTTACGCCGACGAAACCAGCTCCCAGCCCCGTCTGGTCGACGAGACGCTCGGCCATCGTCACCGTCAGCGCGCCTGACGCCAGGATGGCGATGCTGAGAAACGCGAATCTGAGATTGAGCGCGACCGTGCCCAGTTCGGGAAAACTGCTGACGAAGATACCCTCCGTCTCAGCCTCGGCCGCTTCCGGAACCTGCACGGGAATCCAGGGATCCGCGGCATCGTGGCGTCGCAGGATCACGAGCGCGCCGACGTAGAAGACGCCGAGCAGCGTCGCGCCGAGTCCGATGCCTGCGATCCCGATCGTTTCGCCGAGGATCAGGGTCGCAAACAGCATGGCGAGGAGGAAGGCGAGCGCGACGCCCTCCAGCGCGGCGGTCGACTTGCGCGGATAGGACGTGATCGCGGCGCCGCGCGCGACGCCGTCGGCCAAAGCGAGCATGGCGAATTGCAGCGTCACGCCGCCGAGAAGGTTCCCCAGCGCCAGCGACGCCTCCCCGGTTCCTGCCGCCACGCCGGTCGTGACGATCTCCGGAAGCGAAGTCGTGACCGCGAGGAAGACGAACCCCATCATCGCCCGTCCGATCCGCATCCGGTCAGCGATTTCGTCCGCATAGGCGACAAGGCGGCTGCCGCTCAGCCAGACGCCGGCGGCTCCCACCAGAAACAGGATGATGGTCAGCGCCAGAGGCGTCTGCGGCATCAGGCCTGATCCGCGACGGTTTCGTTCGACCCGTCCACACCCGACATGGAATCGAGGTCTTCGCGGCTTTCGCCGGTGTGCTCGACCAGGCCTGTCGAATTGGTCAGTTCGAAGTGATTCGTGTCGATCGGGCGAATGATATGCTTGCGCACGAGGGTCTGGATATTGCGGCTCAGCGTTTCCGGCGTGGTGCCGAGATAGGCGGCAATGTCACGACGGCCGATCGGCAGCGAGATAACCGGATACGCCATCTTCTGGCGCGTCTGCGCGTCGCAGAAATTGTGGTCCGACCGCCGGGAGAGAATGAAGAAAAACGTGGCGACGCGCTGCATGGTCGTGTGGCTCGATGTCATCGCGGCCCATTCGCGCGTCGCATCGAGTTCGTCGAGCGTCGACAGCAGCATTTCATGCTCCATCTCCGAATGCCGGCCCAGGAAACCCTCGAATGCGTGGCGGTTCATGCAGCACAGGGTTACATCGGTCGCGGCCTCGTAGGAGAAGCGCGCTGTTTCCGCATAGGCGCGGCCGAAGAAATCCGAGGGAAAAAGGAGCCCGACGATGTTCTGCTGGCCGCCCATCGACATGTTCGTGAGCTTGACGATGCCTTTGACGACATTGCCGACCAGGTTCGCCTCGTCGCCCTGGGCAATGATGACCTGACCTTTTTCGAAATGCCTGAGGTGCGACAGTCGTCCGAGTTCGTGCAGCATCTCCTCGGAAGCGCCGCGGCATATCGAACGATGGTTGATGGCGCACTGATCGCATTTCCAGCAACTTCCGGGTGAGAAGACTGCATCGTTCATCGCAAGCCGCCCAAACTAGTGATCTGCCGAACGACACCATTCTGCGATTGGAATGTCAAACGCATGAAGTTGGGATCAAATCGGTCGCACCGGACGGGACGATTGACCGGCATCAATGCCCGCCGGGCCTGGTAGGCGACAATTTCCGACAAAAAATCAAGCGCGTCCTGGAGGCCATGATGTCTTACAAGAGCATTCTGGCGCATATCGAATTCGACGGGAATTCGGATGGCAGACTGCACTATGCGACCGATCTCGCGGGTGAACTCGATGCCTATCTGGTCGGTTTCGCGGCAACGGCGCTGCGGCCCATGCATGTCAGCGAGATGGGTATCGCCACCGACGAACTGTTCCGAAGTGAAGCGGGTGCGGAGAATGTCCGGCGTTTCGAGGAACTTAGGCGCTATTTCCTCGACATTGCCGGCGACGGCCAGAACTCCGCCTGGCGGCAATCGCAGGATTTGCCAACCAAGGCGCTGCTCCTGCATGCGCGCGCCGCCGATCTCATCGTTTCGGGCACGCCGCATGGCGCGGCGCCGGGAGACAGCTATCGCTCCGTCGATCCGGGAGAACTTGTCTGCAATGCCGGCCGCCCGGTTCTCTTCGCCGGGGAAAACGCCGTGTTCAGGCACCCTGCCCGCGCGGTGATCGGCTGGAAGGACACGCCGCAGGCGCGGCGCGCCATCACATTCGCCCTGCCCTTCCTGACACTGGCGAAATCGGTTCTCGTGCTGGCGGTCGGCGACCATCGCCACGGCGCCGACAATTCCGGCCCGAAGGACGTCGTCCGCTTCCTGCTGCGCCACGGGATCGACGCCGATGCGCGGATCATCGAGGACGACGACACGCCAAGGACCTTCCTCGAGGCCGTGGATGCCGAGAAGTCCGATCTGGTCATCACCGGCGCCTATGGCCACAGCCGGTTACGCGAACGCCTGTTTGGCGGCTTCACCCATGCGCTGCTGATGCGCTCGGATCTCAACCGGCTCATGGCCGGATAACGATCCTGCTTTGGCCCATGCCGACGCTCTGCACTTTGCGGAAAAGCGTTCTCGCATTGTCTGGATCCAGCCGCACGCAGCCATGCGATACCGGTTGGCCCAGATGGGCGATGTCGGTCGTCCCGTGGATGGCATAACCGCGCAGGAAGAAGATCGACCAGGGCATCGGCGCATAGTCGTAAATGGTGGAATACCATTCGCGCTCCATCCGGTACGGAGCAAATGTGCCGACAGGCGTCCGGTAGCCGGGGCGCGCCGTGGACACCGGCCAGTGATAGAGGACACGCCCATCGGCTTTCACGGTCATGCGTTGCGCCGAAATGTCGATGGAGATCGTCAGGCGGGCGGCATCCGCAAATGCGGTGGCGGACAGCAGCATCACGCCCGCGAGAAGGAAAGCCAGTGCGGACCATCGCATGGCCGCGCACCCGGCCGAAACCTTGCCGGACACCACCTTCAGGTACCCCGCTCCCGCGCATGCGCCCGGTCGAGGAGCGAGATCACCTCCTCGTCGCTGACCTGGGAAAAATCCGTGTAATGCGCCCCGACCGCGTAGAACGGCGATGGCGTTTGCAGGCAAATCACCTCGTCGGCATGTTCTTCCAGTTTGGCGATCGTGTCGGCCGGCGCAACCGGCAAGGCGAGGATCAGGCGCGCCGGCTTCTGCGCCCGGATCAGGCGCAACGCCGAATTGACCGTCGCCCCGGTCGCCACGCCGTCATCGACGACAATCACGGTCTTTCCCGACAGCGGTGTCGGCGAACGGCCCGAGTAATAGGTTTCGCGCCGCCGTTCGATTTCGGGAAGCTGGCGTCTGGCCAGTTGTTCGATCTCCTCGTCGCTCAGGCCGAGTTCGCGCTGGATGTCCCGGTTGATCGTCAGCCGCATTTCATCGCCGTCTGTCACGGCGCCGACCGCCAGTTCCGGCTGAAGCGGCGCGCCGACCTTGCGGACAAGGATAACGTCGAGGGGCAAGCCAAGTTCCTCCGCGACCACCGCCCCCACCGGCACGCCGCCGCGCGGCAGGGCGATGACGACGGCGTTATCGGTATCGACCGTACTCAGCCTCTCGGCCAGCCGGCGCCCTGCATCCGAACGATCACGAAAGCGCATCTCCCGTTCCTCCTCCATTGTCATTTCAAGTTCTCGCGGCCCCGCCGCATTGACGAGGGTCAAGGCATGCGGCCCTGATATCGCGAAACTGCTGCGAACCGCTTCATGGCGTCGACGATGCAGCCGCATATGGTTGATTACGGTTTCCCGGACCGCTACGCCTGCGGGATACCCGCCGACACCGATTGAAACGAAGGAACCGGATCTGATGCAAGCAAGCAAGCGCACTGCGATCATCGGCGACATCGGCGGCACGCATGCCCGTTTCGCGATCTGCGACATCGATGAATTGTCGGTCTCGCATTTCGCCGTTTTCCAGACCGCCATGTTCCCCTCCCTGCCCGACGCGGTCGCGAACTATCTGGAATCCATTCCCGACAATCCCGATATCGCCGGATTTGCGATTGCCGATCCCGTCACGGGAGATCGCATGGGTGTCGAGAACTCGTCATGGTCCTTTACCGCCGACGAGGTGAAAGCGGCCTGCGGTGTCGAGAGGATCCATTTCGTCAACAATTTCGAGGCGCTGGCGCTATGCCTGCCCTATCTCAACGTGCATGACCGCTGCCAAGTCAATCCGGGAGAGCCCGTCGACGGCACGCCGAAGATCGTGCTCGGAACGGGCGGCGAATTCGGTTCGGCGATGCTGGTCGAGGCGTCGGGCAAACGCATTTCCATTGCCGGCAATGCCGGCCACGCGGCCTTCGCGGCGACGAATGATCGCGAACTGGCGATCCTGAAGAAAGTCGCCGGCAATTTCGGCTATGCGCCGATCCAGTCGGTCCTGTCGGGTCGCGGCATCGAAGCGCTCCATGCGGCGCTCGCGGATATCGAGGGCATGCCGGAGCCGGAGCTTGGCGCACGCGATATCATCGACCTGGCGATCAGGGACGAGGATCAGCTTGCATGCGATACGCTCGACTGTTTCATTTCGATCCTGGCGCGCACAGCCGGCGACATGGCGCTTCAGCATGATGCCAGAGGCGGCGTATATCTTGGGCGAGGTATCACGCCGAAGATATTGAATATGCTTGATAATGATCGTTTTCGTGAAGCCTGGCGGAACAAGGGCGCGATGAGCGCGCATCTCGCCTCGATCCCGGTTTACGCCATCCTTGCCAATGACGCCGGCCTGCGCGGCGCGGCGATCGCGACATCCGACGCCTTCCCGATGTAGGGATCGCTCGCCGGTTCAGCCGTGAACGCGGGTGACGCCGTTGTCGTAGAGCGCGAGGACATCGTGCTTGCGGCACAGTTCTGTGCCCGGCGTCATCACGGCGGCGGACCCGGCGGCGATGCCGAAGCGGAATGCCTCGTGGATGGTGTGGCCCTGGGTCAGCCACCAGACCATGCCCGCGACGAAACTGTCGCCCGCACCGACGGCGGAGGCCTCGCGGACATGGATCGACCGCATGCGCACAACGCCCTCCGCATTGGCCAGGAAAGCGCCGCCCTTGCCCATCGACACCGCGATGTTCTCCGCCGCGCCGCGCTGGACCAGTTCGAGGGCCGCGGCGCTGGCGCTCTTCTCGTCGAGCCGCTCGCCGACGAGCTTCTCCATCTCGCTGATCGACGGCTTGAGCAGGAAGATCTTTGCGTGGTCGACGGTCTGGCGCAGCGCCTCGCCCGATGTGTCGAGCACGAAACGGATGCCCTTTTTCTGCGCCACCGCGGCCATGCGCCGATAGGTGTCGGCGGGCGCGCCGTGCGGGAGACTGCCGCTGGCGATGATGTAGTCGCCCTCGAATGTCTCGATGAAATCGTGCACCGGCTCGATCTCCTTCGGATCGACGGTCGGCCCTTCCGGCACGAAGCGGTATTCGAAATTGGTGCTCAGCTCATGCACCATCAGGGCGATGCGGTTGTCGCCCTCGATCGGGACGCGATGGCGCCCGATATCGTATTGCGCCAGCAAGCCGTCATAGAGCTCGCCTGTCGTGCCGCCGGAGAGATAGACGAGCTCGGCGCGACCGCCGAGTTCCGCGATGACCCGCGCGACATTGGCGCCGCCGCCGCCGGCGAAATGCTTCTGGTTGACGGTCCGCGTTTTCAGCGTTGGACGCACATGTTCCGCGTCGCAGCTGACATCGATGGCGGGATTGAGGGCAATCGTCAGAATGCGTTCCATGGTCTCTGCCGTGTCGGTGCTTGACATGAAACGGGCCGGCGAACCGGCCCGATCTGGAGATGTGTATCAGACGGACAGGGCCGTCGTCACCCGCCGGATTGTCAGGCGGCGCCCTTCTTGCGGGTCGCTTCGGCTTCGGCAACCTGCTTCTTCACGGCGATGAAGCTGTCCGGCGTCACCGAGATCGTGTCGATGCCGCAATCGACCAGGAATTGCGCGAATTCCGGATGGTCGCTCGGCGCCTGGCCGCACAGGCCGACCTTTGCGCCGGCCGCATGCGCCTCGCGGATAACGCTGGAGATCATCCATTTGACCGCCTCGTCCTGTTCGTCGAACAGGCCGGACAACCGGTCGGAGTCGCGGTCGACGCCCAGCGTCAGCTGCGTCAGGTCGTTCGAGCCGATCGAGAAACCGTCAAAGCGGGTGGCGAATTCCTTGGCCAGGATGACGTTCGACGGGATCTCGCACATCACGTAGACATGCAGCCCGTTTTCACCGCGCGTCAGCCCGTTCTCGGCCATCACAGCAAGCACCTTGTCGGCCTCACCGACGGACCGGCAGAACGGGATCATCATGATCACGTTGTCGAAGCCCATCTCGTTGCGGAGCCGCGCCATCGCCTGGCATTCCAGCGCGAAGCCGGGCTTGTAGGCATCCGAATAGTAGCGCGACGCGCCGCGGAAGCCGATCATCGGGTTTTCCTCGTCCGGCTCGAAGCCGGAGCCGCCGAGCAGGCCCGCATATTCGTTGGTCTTGAAGTCGCTCATGCGCACGATGACCGGCTTCGGATAGACCGTCGCCGCGATCCGCGCCAAGCCGCGCGCCAGCCTGTCGACGAAATATTCCGACTTGTCGTCATAGTCGCGCGTCAGTTCCTCGATCTCGGCGCGCACCTCCTCGTCATGCACCTGGTCGAAATGGATCAGCGCCATCGGATGGACCTGGATCTGGTTGTTGATGACGAATTCCATCCGCGCCAGACCGACGCCGTCGGACGGGATCTGCCACCAGCGGAAGGCCGAGCCGGGATTGGCGAGGTTGAGCATGACCCGGGTTTCGGTCGCCGGGATATCGGACAGCGATTCCGTCTTCTCCTCATACTCTGCGAAGCCCTCGTAGACGAAACCCTCGTCGCCCTCGGCGCAGGAGAGCGTCACGTCCTGCTCGCTGTGCAGGACATGCGTCGCCTCACCGGTGCCGACCACCGCCGGGACGCCCAGTTCGCGGCTGACGATGGCGGCATGCGAGGTACGGCCGCCATGATCGGTGATGATGCCGGCGGCGCGCTTCATGATCGGCACCCAGTCCGGGTCTGTCGTCCCGGTCACGAGGATCGAGCCGTCGACGAACTTGTCGATATCCTTCACATCCTCGATCAGGCAGAGCCGGCCGGTGATGACCGAACCGCCGATCGACAGCCCTTTGGTCAGGAGCTTGCCCTTCGACTTGATCGTATAGGACTTGAAGGAGGTCTGGTCGCGGCGCGCCTGCACCGTTTCCGGCCGCGCCTGGACAATGAAGAGATCGCCCGTCTCGCCGTCCTTGGCCCATTCCATGTCCATCGGGCAGCCATAATGGCTTTCGATGATCGTCGCCCAGCGCGCCAGCGTCAGGATCTCGTCGTCATCGAGGACATAGGCGGCGCGCTCGGCCTTGGAGGTCGGCACGTTCTTGGTCTTCTCCGCGCCGGAGGCATAGATCATCTTGATGCCCTTGGCGCCGACCTTCTTTTCGACGATTGGTTTGAAATTCCCGCCTTCGAGCAGCGGCTTGAAGATAACGAACTCGTCCGGGTCGACCGCGCCCTGCACGACATTCTCGCCGAGGCCCCAGGCCGCGTTGATGACGACCACCTTGTCGAAACCGGTCTCGGTGTCGATGGAGAACATCACGCCCGAGCCGCCCTTGTCGGATCGCACCATCTGCTGCACGCCGATCGACAGCGCCACCTGCAGATGGTCGAAGCCCTTGACCTGCCGGTAGCTGATCGCGCGGTCGGTGAACAGTGAAGCGAAACACCGCTTGCAGGATTCAAGCAGTTCGCGCTCGCCCTTGACGTTCAGATAGGTCTCCTGCTGGCCGGCGAAGCTGGCGTCCGGCAGGTCCTCGGCGGTCGCGGACGAACGCACGGCGACATCGACATCCTCCTTGCCGACCTTTTTCGACATGTTGCGGTAGAATTCGCCGATTTCAGAGGCAAGAGCGTCCGGCCATTTGCCGCGCAGGATCATCTTGCGGACGGCGGCGCCCGTTTCCGCGAGGGTGACGTGGCCTTCCTCGTAATCCCGCATGGCGTCGGCGATGCCGGATTTGAGGTCGTTGGCTTCGAGGAAGTCCCAATAGGCTTGCGACGTCGTCGCGAAACCGGTCGGAACGGCAATGCCTTTCGATCCGAGCTCATTGAGCATTTCGCCAAGCGAGGCGTTCTTGCCGCCAACCCGCGGCACGTCCTTCCGGCTCGCATCTTCAAGCCAGATTACAGTCTCGGAATCGGTCATCGATGGGGTCCCTCCAATTCTTCAAAAAGGTAGGATGACACAACCATCCGACGAGAAACGCCGCATTGACTGACATCAAGACGCGCATCCGAGGCGGTGCGAAACGCGACGGCGTCTTATTTTTTCGTCTGCTTTTTCTGCAGGGCCATCAGCCAGGCGACGACATCGGCTTTCTCGCCGTCGTACAGCCGGAAGGTGGTCATCGGAAAATGGTCCTCTTTCAGGAAACGCGTGAAATAGGCTTCGTCGCGCCCCTCGCGCCGGACGATGTCCTCAAAGCGCGGCGCCATCACGGGATCCGGCGGATCATCGGCGCGCATATGGCAAAGCCGGCACCACTCGTCCACTACCGCCTCCCCACGTGCTGCCGCCGCCTCGCCGGCAAGCGCGGCGGTGCTCGGGAGCAGGACAATGACGGCGCACAGAGCAAATCGAATCATGAGCGAACTTTTTTGGAACCAATCCGCCTTTCAAACGTCTTTCCGGTGACCGCCGCCATGATTTCCGTCAATCGAAACGGGCTAGCGAATTCAAGGGGTTCTGCGGAATTTGCTGCGCTGCAAGAGGGATTTCGCCGGCTAAGCGGTTGATTTTGCGAGGGAGCTACCTATCCTTAAGGTCATGAATGTGCGTTGCACAATTTCATCGGGTTACTTTCAGCGCCCTCGCGGGCCGCGTCTTTCGGGAAGCGTTCCAGCCTCCCGTCCCCCAGGATAACCGACTTCGAATTCTCGTCCCGGACAACGCCTTTTGTTGTCCGGTCATCGTTTCAACACGACCGGAAGAAAAATGACCGCACCCCTCGTCGACAGACAATCTGTCATTGCAAAGACACGCCCGTATTCCCGCATCGCCGTGATCGGCGCCGGTGCTTGGGGAACCGCGCTCGCCGCCGTCGCCCGCCGCGCCGGTCGCGACGTTACGATCTGGGGACGCGACCCGGACGTCGTTCGTTCCCTCAACGAGGAAAACCGCAACAACCGGTACCTGCCGGAGATCGATCTTCCCGCCGGCATTAAGGCGACCACCGATCTGGGCGAAGCGCTTCACGGTGCCGAAGCGGTCATGCTTGTCACGCCGTCGAAAACGGTGCGCGACATCAGCCGCGCCGTCGCCGAGCATCTTGAAGAAAAGACCGCGATCGCGCTCTGCGCCAAGGGCATCGAGGCCGGCACGGGCCGCCTGCTCGCCAATGTCGCCGGCGCGGAGATGCCCGGCCATCCGGTCGGCGCGATTTCCGGCCCCACCTTCGCTCACGAGACGGCGAAGGCCTATCCGACCGCCGTGACGGTCGCCTTCGATTTCACGCACGAGGACCGGCTGAGCCCGTCCGAGAGCGCGGCGGCGCGTTTCGCCCTGTCGCTGAGCTCCGAAACATTCCGCCCCTATATCTCCGACGACCTGACCGGCGTCGAGATCGGCGGTGCGGTCAAGAACGTCATCGCGATCGCCTGCGGCATGATGACGGGCGCCGGTTTTGCCGAGAACACCCGCGCGGCGCTGATCGCCCGGGGCATGGACGAGATGAAGGCGCTTGCCGAGGCGCTCGGCGGACGGCGCGAGACGATCACCGGGCTTTCGGGCGCCGGCGATTTGACGCTGACCTGCTCCAGCCGGACGTCGCGCAACATGTCGCTTGGCATCCAGCTTGGCCAGGGCATGGCCCGGGAGATTTGCTTCGAGGGCCGTCCGGTCGTGGTCGAGGGCGAGGTCAACTCGGTTTCGGTGACGGACCTTGCGCGCCGCATGGATGTCGCCATGCCGATCTGCGAGGCGGTCTGGCAAGTCCTGCATGGCGGCGCCGACCTCCGCGCCACCTTCGCGCATCTCTGGTCGCAGCCGATTATGGGCGAGCCCAAGGCGCTCGACATCGTCATCGACCACCCGTCCGGCCGCACCGCCATCGAGGATTTCGCGGGAGTTTTCGCATGAACGAGATGAGCTCCATCGGCCATCCCCCGCTCCATGAGCGCGATTTCGTGCTCGCGACGGACCTCGACGGAACGTTTCTCGGCGGCAGCGACGAAGACCGCGCCGTTCTCTATGACTGGATCGAGGACAACCGCGCGACGATCGGACTGATCTTCGTCACGGGCCGCGACCCCGAATTCATCGCGGATATCTGCGACGGGACCAACGTGCCGTGGCCGGACTATGTGATCGGCGATGTCGGAACGACCATCGCCGAGGTCCGTAGCGGTGGCACAATCGCGCCCATCGGCGCTCTCGAGGAGGATATCTCACAGCGCTGGGGCGGCAAGGGGGATGCGGTGCGCAAGGCGCTCCACGGCCATCCCGGCCTCACCCTGCAGCCGACACCCTTCCGCTACCGCGTCAGCTACGACCTTGCCGCCGACGACTACCATCCGGGCGCGGAAGACAAGGTGGCGACGCTCGGCCTCGATCACCTCGTCTCCGACAACCGCTTTTTTGACGTGTTGCCGAAGGGCGTCAGCAAGGGACCGTCACTGAAACGCCTCGTTGCCCATCTCGGCATCGAAGAACCGCGCGTGCTAGCAGCGGGCGACACGCTGAACGACCTGTCGATGCTGGAATGCGGCATCAAGGCCGTTGCCGTCGGCGGCGCGGAAGCCGCCCTGCTCGAGCGTGTCTCGCATCTCGAGCACGTCTTCACCGCAACCGAAATCGGCGCCGCCGGCATCCTCGAAGCCATTGCCGCGCTCGACCTGCACCCGACACCGAAAGGATAAGACATGCCCTCCGAACTGGTTATCGTTTACCACCGTCAGCCCTATGAGGAGGTGGTGGAAAACGGAAAGACCGTCTTTCGCGAGAACAAGAGCCCGAACGGCATCGTGCCGACCCTGAAAAGCTTCTTCGGCCATGTCGACAAGGGCGCCTGGATCGCCTGGAAAGAGGCCGAGGATCCGAGCAATCCGACTTTCGAGCGGACTATCGAGATCAGCGACCAGTATGGCGACTACACGGTGTCGCGCCTGCCGCTGACCGCGCAGCAGGTCTCCAGCTTCTACCACGTCACCTCGAAGGAAGCGTTCTGGCCGATCCTCCACTCCTTCAAGGAGAAGTACAATTACGACCCGGTCGACTGGCCGACCTTCAGGGAGGTCAACTGGGCCTTTGCCGAGGCGGCCGCCGCCGAAGCCGCGGAGGGGGCGGTTGTCTGGATCCACGACTACAATCTGTGGCTCGTGCCTGGCTATCTGCGCCAGCTGCGCCCTGACGTGCGCATTTCCTTCTTCCACCACACGCCGTTCCCGGCGCCGGACATCTTCAATGTCCTGCCCTGGCGCAAGGAAATCGTCGGCAGCCTGCTCGCCTGCGATGTCGTCGGCTTCCATATCCCGCGCTATTCCTCGAATTTCGTTCAGGTCGCGCGGTCGCTCTACGATGTCGAGGTGGCGAAGCGCGAAAAGGTGCCGGACGAGCTGATCAATGACGGCACCGCGCTGGTCGAACGCTCCGTCCCGACGGCTATCAGCTATGAGGGCCGCGAGATCCTCGTCTCCGCCTGCCCTGTCGGCGTCGATGTCGATTTCATCACCGAGCGCGCCGAGACGACCGAGACGCTCGACAAGACCGTGGCCATCAAGCAGGAACTCGGCGACACGAAGCTGATCCTGTCCGTTTCGCGCACCGACTACACCAAGGGCGGGATCGAACAGCTGCTCACCTACGAGCGCCTGCTGGAGCGCCGCAAAGACCTGCGCGGCAAGGTGCGCCTGATGCATGTCTCCGTCAGCGCCAACCGAAACATGGCCGTCTACGAGCAGATCCAGGGCGAAGTCGAGCAGATCGTCGGCCGCATCAACGGACGGTTCGGTTCGCTGGAATGGCAGCCGATTGCGTTGATCTCGACGGCCGTGCCGTTCCGTGAACTGGTTTCCTATTACCGCGCCGCCGATGTCTGCTGGATCACGCCGCTCGCCGACGGCATGAACATCGTCGCCAAGGAATTCGTGGCCGCGCGCAGCGACGAGGACGGCGTTCTCGTCCTGTCGGAATTCGCCGGCGCGGCCATCGAGATGTCGGCGGCGGTCATCACCAACCCGTTCTCTCACAAGTCGATGGACACGACGATCGACCTCGCGCTCGACATGGAACCAGAGGACCGCAAGGGCCGCATGCGCGCGTTGCGCACCACGTTGCGCCACTACGACATCAAGGCCTGGGCGAAGGAGCAGCATCGCCTGTTCGAGGCCGCGGGCGATCATGGCCCCGGCAAAGGCGACGTCCTGTCGGCGGCCTGAGCCGGTTAACCTCGCTTAAAAACCGTCCGCGTAACATGCCGCTCCGTCAAACGGAGCGGACATGGCGCGGATTCTGAACACGATACGGACGGGCGACTGGTTGGAAAAAGACCGGATGCTCGTCTATCCGCTGGTGATCATGGCGACTACCGTGGTCTCCATCGCCTATGTGCTGTTCAGCCATGGCGGCGTCCTTCCGAACGGCTCGCCTTTCGGATCCGACTTCGTCAGTTTCTGGGTGGCGGCGCGCGAGGCGCTGGCCGGTCATCCGGAGACGCCCTATCTCGTCGAGCGCTTTGCCGCGGCGCAACAGGGGATCTTCGGCGACGGCAATGTCTACGCCTTTTACTATCCGCCGCATTTTCTTGCCTACATGCTGCCTTTCGGCGCGTTGCCCTATTACCCCGCGCTCGCCGCGTGGATGGCGATAAGCTTTGCGGCGGCGCTGTGGGCGCTCACCCGGATTGCCGGACGCCGTATCGAAGTCCTGATCCTTGCGCTCGCCTTTCCGGCGACCTTCCTGACCATCGCGCATGGCCAGAACGCCTTCCTGTCGGCCGCGCTGTTCGGCGGAGGCCTCGCATTGTTGCGAACGAGGCCAGTTCTCGCCGGCATCCTTTTCGGCCTGATGACCTTCAAGCCGCAACTCGGCCTGCTGATTCCGCTGGCTCTGATCGCGGGTGGAAACTGGCGCACCATCCTGTCGGCCGGTGTAACGACCGTGCTGATCGCCGCCTTCTCCGCCGTCCTGTTCGGAACGGAAATCTGGGCGCTTTTCCTGCAGCAGGGTAGCGACGCCATGGCGACGTTGCGCGACGGGGTCGTCGACCGAAACAAGATGATGTCCGTCTATGCGATGCTTCGCTTGGCTGGCGCGGGTCACGGCGCCGCTGTTGCCGTCCAGTCTGTCGTGTCGGTTTCGGTCGCGGCGGCGGTCGCTTGGGCCTGGTTCCGCAAGGACGCGATCGCATTCGACATTCGCGCCGTCCTGCTGTTGACCGGGGCACTTCTCGCGACCCCTTTCGTGCTCAGCTACGACCTGTTTCTCCTCGCCCCGGCGCTCGCCTTCATCGGCGCGCGCGGCGTCACGACGGGGTTCCGCGCTTACGAGAAGTCGACGCTCGCCTTTCTCTACTGCGCGCCGTTCCTGATCCTCGGCCTGATGGCGGTCAACGTGCCGGCCGCGCCGTTCATTCTGGCCCTGCCCTTCCTGCAGGCGCTGAAATCCGGCCTGGATCAAAACCGGCGTCATGCCGGCAACGCCCTGATCGCCGCGGAATGAAAAAGGCGCCCCGAAAGGCGCCTTTCCCGTCAGCATAATGCCCGATCTTACTGGGGCAGCTTGTCGTCGACGCCTTCGACATAGAAATTCATGCCGAGAAGCGTGCCGTCGTCGGACACTTCACCGTCTTTCAGCCAGACAGTGCCGTCCTGCTTGTTGACCGGTCCGGTGAAGGGGTGCAGTTCGCCCGACGTGATCTTAGCTTCGGTATCCTCGGCCATGGCCTTCACGTCGTCCGGCATGTTGGTGTAGGGCGCCATCGCCAGGATGCCTTCGGCGATGCCGTCCCAGCTCTGCTCGCCGCCCTTCCAGGTGCCGTCCATCGCCGCTTCGATCTTCTTGACGTAATAGGGACCCCAGGTGTCCAGGATCGCGGTCAGCTGCGCGTTCGGGCCGGCCTCGATCTGGTCGAACGCCTGACCGAATGCATGGATGCCGCGTTCCTCGGCGATCTGCATCGGCGCGGCCGAGTCGGTGTGCTGCGTGATGATGTCGACGCCCTGGTCGATCAGCGCCTTGGCGGCGTCGGCTTCCTTGCCGGCGTCATGCCAGGTGTTGACCCAGACCACCTTCAGCTTGAAGTCCGGATTGACCGAACGCGCGCCGAGCAGAAAACCGTTGATGCCCATCACGACTTCCGGGATCGGGAAGGACGCGATGTAGCCGGCGACGCCGGTCTTCGATACCTTGCCGGCGATCTGGCCGATGATGTAGCGGCCCTGGTAGAAGCGCGAATTGTAGGTGGTGACGTTCGGCGCTGTCTTGTAGCCGGTCGCATGCTCGAACTTCACGTCCGGGAATTTCTCCGCGACGGCCAGCGTGGGGTCCATATAGCCGAAGGACGTGGTGAAGATGATGCCGCAGCCCGAGCGCGCGAAACGCTCGATGGCGCGCTGGGAATCCGGGCCTTCCGGCACGTTTTCCAGATAGGCCGTCTCCACCTTGTCGCCGAGCTTCTCCTCGACATACAGGCGGCCATTGTCATGCGCCTGCGTCCATCCGCCGTCGGTCTTGGGACCGAGATAGATGAAGCAGGCCTTGTATTTATCCTGGGCGGACGCGCTTGTGGCGACCATGATCGCCAGCGCGGACGCGAGACCCAATACGAGCTTTTTCATAGACTTACCTCCATTAGTGTGACGCGGAAGACTTCCCTCCGCGGGATTCCATGCCGGTGATACCGTCATTATCTAACGATCCGGCACGAAGGGTTGTCCCAGCGACGCGGGCGTGTTGATCGTCGTCAGACGCCTGTCGCGGGAGATGAGTACGAGCACCACGATCGTCGCCAGATAAGGCAGCGACGACAATAGCTGCGAGGGAATGCCGAAGCCGAGCGCCTGGGCGTGCAGCTGGCCGATCGTGACAGCGCCGAAGAGATAGGCGCCCGCCAGCACGCGCCACGGCCGCCACGAGCCGAACACCACCAGCGCCAGCGCGATCCAGCCGCGGCCTGCGGTCATGTTCTCCACCCATTGCGGCGTGTAGACGATCGACAGATGGGCCCCGGCAAGCCCGGCGCAGGCGCCGCCGAACATCACCGCCAAATAGCGGTAGCGGATCACCGGAATGCCCAGCGCATGCGCCGATTTGTGGTTGTCGCCGATGGAGCGCAGCGTCAGGCCGGCTCTCGTGCGGAACAGGAACCACATGACGCCTGCGGTCAGCGCGATCGACATGTAGAAGATCGGGTCCTGACCGAAGATCAGCCGGCCGACGAGCGGAATGTCCGTCAGTACCGGAATATCCAGCGTCGGCAGGCGCACGCCCGCCTGGCCGACAAATCCCTCGCCGATCAGCCCGGACAGTCCGATGCCGAGCAGCGTCAGCGAGAGGCCCGTTGCGACCTGGTTGGTGGCAAGGCTCAGCGTCAGGAAGCCGAACAGTAGCGACAGCAGCGCACCCCCCGCGATCCCGGCGATCACGCCGATCCAGGCATTTCCCGTCAGGATGGCCGCCGCGAAGCCGCAGACCGCGCCGATCACCATCATGCCCTCGACGCCGAGATTGAGCACGCCTGAGCGCTCGACGATCAGTTCGCCGATCGCCGCGATCAAGAGCGGCGTCGCCGCGGTCGCGATGGTCAGCAGGATGTTCTGGGCGATCTCCATCACGATTTCTCCAGCGCCGAGGCGATTGCGCGCCGGGCGAGCCGGATGCGGTAGTGGATGAGCGTGTCGCAGCCGAGCACGAAGAAGAGCAGCATGCCCTGGAACACGCGGGCGACCTTGTCGGACACGCCGAGCGAGATCTGCGCCGCCTCGCCGCCAAGATAGGTCAGCGCCAGAACCAAGCCGGCGGCAACGATTCCGATCGGGTTCAATCGGCCCAGGAAGGCGACAATGATCGCGGTGAAGCCGTAGCCGGGCGAGATCGTCTCGCGCAGCTGGCCGATCGCGCCGGACACCTCGCTGATCCCGGCAAGGCCGGCGAGCGCACCGGAGGTAAGGAAGGCGAAGAAGACCATCTTCGAGGCGCTGAACCCGGCGAACCGCCCTGCCCGTGGGCTGGTGCCGATCAGCCGCACCTCGAAGCCCTTCAGGGTCGAGCGCAGCATGAACCACACGACGAGCGCCGCGACGAGCGCGAAGACGATGCCCAGATGCGCGCCGCCCTGCGACGGTGCGATCTCGGGCAGCTGCGCGGCGGCCGGAAAGCGGATGGAGCCGGGAAAGCCGGAGCCGTCGGGATCGCGGAAGACGCCGCGCGCCAGCCAGTCGAGGAACAGCTGCGCCACATAGACCAGCATCAGGCTCGTCAGGATCTCGTTGGTGTTGAACCGCGTCTTCAGGAAGGCCGGGATCGCCGCATAGGCCGCGCCGCCGATCATCCCCATGATCATCATCAGCGGCAGCAGCAGCGGCCCGCCGAAGCCCGGCACCAGGATCGGCAGCAGCGATCCGACGATGCCGCCAAATATGAACTGGCCTTCCGCGCCGATATTCCAGTTGTTGGAAATGTAGCAGACCGACAGGCCAACGGCGATCAGGATCAGCGGCGTCGCCTTTATGATCAGTTCATGGACTGACCACATCTCGGTCAGCGGCTCGACGAAATAGGAATAGAGCGCCGGCAGCGGCGGCTTGCCGATCAGCCAGAACAGGATCGCGCCGGCGATCAGCGTCAGTGCGAAGGCGATGAAAGGCGACAGCGCCGAAAACAGCGCCGATTGCTGCGGCCTCCTGATCAGTTCGATCCGTATCATGACGCCCCCAGTTCCATGCCGTGCGCCGCGTGGCCCGGTTCCGCCCCGCCCATCAGAAGGCCGATCTTTTCGTAGGTCGCATCGGCGATCGGCAGCGGAACCGAAAGCTTGCCGTTATGCATGACGGCGATGGCGTCGGAGACCTCGAAGAGTTCGTCGAGATCCTGGCTGATGACCAGCACCGCCGAGCCCGACCGCGCCAGTTCGATCAGCGCCTGGCGGATATGCGCGGCCGCGCCCGCATCGACCCCCCATGTCGGCTGGTTGACCACCAGCACCGCCGGTTTGCGGTCGAGTTCGCGGCCGATGATGAATTTCTGCAGGTTACCGCCCGACAAGGCCGCCGCTTCCGGATCCTCGGCGCTCTTGCGCACATCCATGTCCTCGACGATCCGTTTTGTCGCCGTGGCGATCGCGCCGGTCCTGATCACGCCGAGCGATCCCAGAAACGCCTTGGCGTCGGTCCGGTAGCGCGACAGCAGCAGGTTTTCCGAGAGCTTCATCGTCGGCGCTGCGCCATGGCCGAGCCGCTCCTCCGGCACGAAGGCCGCGCCCGAGCGGCGGCGCTGCGTTATCCCCAGCCGCCCGACGTCGCTTCCCCTGAGGCGCACCTCTCCGGCCGCCTTCTGCAGGACTTCGCCGGAAATGGCCTCGAACAGCTCGCCCTGTCCGTTGCCGGCCACACCGGCGATGCCGATCACCTCACCCGCCTTCACCGTCAGCGTTATGCCGGTCAGCGGGACGGCGAAGGGGCTGGCAGCGGCGCGGCTGAGATCGCGAATTTCCAACAGCGCGTCGCCATCGGGCCCTTGCTTCGGCGCGCGCTCCACCGCCCCGACATCGGCGCCCACCATCATGCTCGCCAGCGAGGACGGCGTTTCCTCGGACGGCCTGCAATGGGCGACGACCTTGCCGTGCCGCAGAACCGTCGCGCGGTCGCAGATGCGCTGCACCTCTTCGAGCCGGTGCGAGATGTAGAGGATCGACTTGCCCTCGCTCTTCAGCTGGAAAAGGGTCTCGAACAGCTTCTCCGCCTCCTGCGGCGTCAGTACCGATGTCGGTTCGTCGAGAATGATCAGTTCCGGCTTCTGCAAAAGACAGCGCACGATCTCGATGCGCTGGCGCTCGCCGACGGAGAGATCGCCGACCACCGAATTGGGATCGAGCGGCAGCCCGTAGGCCTCGCCCAGCGCCCGGGCGCGTTCGGCGATGGTCGAGATGGCGATCTTCTCGTCGAGGGAGAGCGCGATATTCTCTGCCGTGGTCAGCGCGTCGAACAGCGAAAAATGCTGGAAAACCATGCCGATGCCGAGACCCCGCGCCTGCATCGGATTGGTGACCGTGACCGGCTGGTCCTTCCAGAAGATCGTGCCGCCATCCGGCTGCAACGATCCGAACAGCATTTTCACGAGTGTCGATTTGCCCGCGCCGTTCTCGCCAAGCAGTGCGTGGATTTCTCCCGGAACGATATCCAGATCGACATTGTCATTGGCCTTGAGTGCGCCGAACGTCTTTGTAATGCCCTCCACCTTCAGGAGGGTTGGCGCTGATGACGTGGCCCCGGCGTCGCTCAATGCAGTTTTACCCTTTGATAAAATCTCGCAGGTCGAAGCTAAGCGCATTCCATCGGGCGGCGCAAACGCCAAAAGGCCGTTTCTCATGGTTTTTCAGCCGAAACCGTCAAATATTTCCGGAATGCAAGCCGGATGCTTCAAATGGTCCCGCGCCGAATTGCATGACGGGACTGGACAGACGCCACCGCCTCCTCCACTTGTCGGGTCAGCACAACGACTGGGAAAAATACGATGACCGAAAGCGATATCGTTGTTGTCGGCGGCGGACCGGCCGGCATGGCCGCGGCGCTGCAGGCCGCCAGATCCGGTTACTCGGTCACTCTCGTCGCGCCCTCCGGCACTTTCCTCGATAGCGACGACCGCACGACGGCGCTGATGATGCCGGGCACCGACCTTCTCGCCGAGCTTGGCGCGTGGGAACATATCGAGGCCGACGCCACGCCGATGACCACCATGCGGCTGATCGACGGCACGAAGCGGCTGGTGCGCGCGCCGACCGTGACTTTCGAGGCGCATGAGATCGACCAGCCGGCCTTCGGCTACAATATCGTCAACAAGGCGCTCAATGCCGGCCTCCTCCAGGCCGTCGAAGCGCAGCCGGCGATCCGTGTCGTCGACTCCATGGCAAGCTCCGCCTCCTGGGGGCCGGACCATGCCACGGTCACCCTCGCCAATGGTGATACGCTGCAGGCGAAACTCGTTGTCGCCTCCGACGGCGTGAATTCGCTGCTGCGCGAGAGCGCTTCCATCGGCACGCGCCGCTGGGGCTATCCGCAGACCGCGATCGTGCTGACCTTCGAACATTCGCGCGACCACGGCTTCGTCTCGACCGAGTTCCACACCGAGCGCGGCCCCTTCGCCCAGGTGCCGATGAAGGGCAAGCGCTCTAGCCTCGTCTGGGTGGAAACGCCCGCCGAGGCCGAACGGATCGCGGCGCTCGACGGAGATACGCTCGCCCGGATGATCGAGGAGCGCATGCAGTCCATGCTCGGAAAGGTGAGCAAGGTCTCCAAACCGCAATGCTGGCCGCTCTCGGGCATGATCGCGCATCGCTTCGCCGCCGAGCGGCTCGTCCTGATCGGCCAGACCGCGCATATCTTCCCGCCGATCGGCGCACAGGGGCTCAATCTGTCGATGCGCGACATCGCCGATCTCGGCAAGTGCCTCGAACGCGCCGGCGGCGATCCGGGCGCGCCTGCCGTGACCGCCCGCTATGACCGCATGCGCCGCGCCGACGTGACGACGCGGACGGGAACGGTGGACATGCTGAACCGCTCACTGCTGACCGGTTTCCTGCCGGTCCAGATCGCGCGGGCCGTCGGTCTCGGCATGCTCGCGGCGATCCCGCCGCTGCGCAATATCGCGATGCGCGAAGGCATGGCGCCCGGCGCCGGCCTCAGAAGCCTGTTTTCTCGGCCGTTCAGGGAAAGAGATCGGCCGGAAGCCAGCCATTCGTCATAGCGAAAAGCAGCGCCGTCACGGTGATGACCGAAGCTGTCGTGGTGATCAGCACCGAGGCCGAGGCCCGTTCGACCCAGACATCATATTGCTGGGCGATGACGAAGACATTGGTCGCGGTCGGCAGCGCGGCGAGCAGAACGCCCGAATAAACCCAGATCGGCGGGAAATTGCCGATCAGGCTCAGGAACACGTAGACGATGACCGGGTGGATGATCAGCTTGATCGCGACGATGAACGCCATGTCCGACGGCACGCGCCGCAAGGGCCTGAGCGCCAGCGTCACGCCCATGGCGAACAGCGCGCAGGGCGCGGCGGCGTTTGCGAGATAGTTCAGCATCGTCTGCACCGGCGCCGGCGGCTGAAACGACAGGATCGCCGCGCCGACGCCGATGATCGTCGCCAGGATGAAGGGATGGGTGAAGACGCGCTTCAGCACGCCCGCCGCCAGTTGGACGGGCGTCTGGTGGCTCCCGTCCCGCCCGGATAGCGCCATCATCAGCGGCGCCATGACGAAGTGCAGCGTGTTGTCGAAACAGAAGACCAGCGCCACCGGCACCACCGCCTGCTCTCCGAAGGCCAGCAGCGCGAGGCCCGGCCCCATATAGCCGATATTGCCATAGGCGGCGGCGAGGCCCTTGATCGTGCTCTCGGCGATATCCCCGCCGGAACGGACCACCGCGATGACGAACATCAGGGCGAACACCGTATAGGTGCCGAATGTCGCCCCGAGGACGAAACGCCATTGCGCCAGTTGCTCGACCGGGGTGCGCGACAACAGGTTGAAGAAAAGCGCCGGCAGCGCGAGATAGAGGATGAAGGTGTTCATCCAGCCGAGAGCATCGAGCGGCTGTCGAACGATCTTCGCTGTGACGAAGCCGAGAAGGATCAGTCCGAAAAAGGGCAGCACCAGCCCGATGACGTTAGCCATGATTCCTTTCCCGACCCGCTTCGTTCCAGCACCTATTGGCAGCGTCATCCGCGGTCAAGCCGGACGGGCCGGATTGGAAAGACCTTGAATTTCAATGCCGCTCGCCACATTTGTTACACATGGAAAAGAACCACGTGAAAACCGCCATGGCGCGTTACGCGATCGGCGACCTCGTGCGTCACCGGATCTACCCGTTCCGGGGCGTGATCTTCGACGTCGATCCCGAATTCGCCAATTCGGAGGAATGGTACGAGGCGATCCCGGAAGAGATGCGCCCGCGCCGGGACCAGCCCTTCTATCATCTGTTCGCGGAAAACGCGGAAACGGAATATGTCGCCTATGTGTCGGAACAGAACCTCGTTCCCGACGACAGCGGCGAGCCGGTCCGCCATCCGCAGGTGCCGGACGTCTTCGAGTGGGTTTCGGATTCGAAGCGCTACTCCATCCGTCCGGGTCTCGAACACTGACTTTCGTCAGACGGTCGCCGCGGATTTCTCCGCGGCGACCTGCCTGATCGCATCTGCGATCGTCTCGGGGTCCTGAGCCCCCATCACCGCATATTTGTTTTCCAGGATAAAGCACGGCACGCCGGTGACGCCCATCTGCTGGGCGAGCGCGATTTCCTGCGTGATCGCTTCCCGGTCGGCATCGCTCGCCAACAGGCTCTCGACGACCGCCGTATCCATGCCGGCTTCGCGCGCCACCTCGATCAGCACCGCGTGATCGCCGATATTCTGCCCTTTCAGGAAATAGAGTTCGAACAGCGACTCGACGACGCGCGTCTGCACGCCGTCGCCTGCACTCTGCGCCCAGCGGATCAGCCGATGCGCATCCAGCGTGTTCGGCGAGACGGCGATGGACTCAAAGCGGAACGGGATGCCCTCGCCCGCGCCGGCATTCTCGACATTGCGATAGAGTTCCCGTGCCCGCTCGATGCTGCCGAATTTCTCCGCAAGATACTGGTCGCGGTCCTTGCCCTCGCGCGGCAGCGTCGGGTCGAGCTGGAAAGGACGCCAGTTCACCTCGACGGCGACATCCTCGGCGATTGCGCCGAGCGCCTTTTCGAACCGTTTCTTGCCGATGAAGCACCAGGGGCACATCACGTCGGACACGATGTCTATGTGAACGGTCTCGCTCATTCCTCAATCCACCATACGGGAAACTGGTAGCCATAGAGTGGCGTGTCGTCGGGATATTTCACCCGCGCCCACATCGCCACCCAGTCCTTGGGAATATGATAGAGCGGGATCGCGTAATGACCAGAGATCAGGATCCGGTCGAGCGCCCGCACGGCGGCGGCGAAATCCTCGCGGCCGCGGGCATTGAGCAACGCCTCGATCATCGCATCGATCGCCGGATCCTGCGCGCCGGCATAGTTGAACGTTCCCTCCACGTCGCGCGATCGCGAGCCCCATCGCCATATCTGCTCGGCGCCGGGCGAAAGCGAGGCCGACAACGCACCGGCCGTCATGTCGTAGTCCCAGGTCTGGCGGCGTTTCTGGAACTGCGCATCGTCCACGGTGCGCACCGTGACCGCGATGCCCAGGGCTTCAGCCGCCCGCTTGTAGGCGAGCGCCATTTTCTCCTCGCCATTGTTGGACGTCATGATCTCGAAGGCCAGTTGCCGTCCGTCCTTGACCAGCTTGCCGTCAGCGATCGAATAGCCGGCCTCTGCGAGCTTCTTCAGCGCGCCGCGCAGCACCGAGCGGTCGCGGCCCGAGCCGTCGGTTGTGGTCGGTCGCCACGTGCCGTCCATGACATCGGGCTGCACCGCGTCGGGATAAGGCGCCAGCAAGGCCTTTTCGCGCTCGTCGGCCGGCCTGCCGACCGCCGACAACTCGTCGGAATTCTGCCAGTAGGAGGCGGTGCGCGCGTAGCTGCCGTTGAACAGGTTGCGGTTCACCCATTCGAAATCGAACAGCATCGACAATGCCTCGCGCACCTTGCGATCCGCGAATTTTTCGCGGCGGGTGTTGAAGAAGAAGCCGAACATCGATTGCGGTTCGTGGGTATCGAACTCGACCTTCTTGATCTTGCCTTCGTGGACAGCCGGAAAATCATAGGCCGTCTGCCACCTGGTCGGATCGCCCTCCTCGTAGATGTCGAAAATGCCTTTCTTGAACGCTTCGAACAGGGCCGTCTGGTCGCGGAAATATTCCACCGTGATCGTGTCGTAATTGTCGAAGCCGCGCTTCGACGGAATGTCCCTTCCCCAGTAATCGGGATTGCGCTTGTAGGTGATGCGCGTGCCCGGCTCGATCGCGTCGACCAGATAGGGCCCGCTGCCAACCGGCGGCGTCAGCGTCGACTGGTCGAAGGTCGCGACGTCGATCGCGTGTTTCGGCAGCACAGGCGTCAGCGCGACGATCAGCGGGAATTCCCGGTCCGCCTTTTCGTTGAAGGTGAACTTCACCTTGTTGGCGCCGGTCTTCTCGATCTTTTCGATCCGGTCCATTCGCCGGTTGTAGGGCGGCCGGCCTTTCTCGGTCAGGATCTCGTAGGTGAAGATCACGTCTTCGGGCGTGATCGGCTCGCCGTCCGACCATTTCGCCTTCGGATTGATCGTGAATTCCGCCCAGCTGCGGTCAGGGTCCGTTTCGATCTTTTCGGCGATCAGTCCGTACATGGTGAAAGGCTCGTCATGCGAGCGCTGCATCAGCGGTTCGTAGACCAGATTGCCGAATTCCCGGTCGATAATGCCGCGCGCCGTGGTGCGCATGCTGGCGAGGACCAGGGGATTGAGGCTGTCGAACGTACCGCGCACCCCATAGGTGATCGCGCCGCCTTTCGGCGCATCGGGGTTGGCATAGGGAAAATGGGTGTAATCGGCGGGCAGCGCCGGATCGCCATGCATCGCGATTCCGTGCATCGGTTCGGCGAACGCGCCGCTCGCAAGAGCGATGACGGCTGCTGCAAGCGCGGCTCTCCAATGCCCGACACGATTTCGCATGATCACTCCTCCATCCTTGCTGGCCGTCATGGAATCAAAGCCTAGCATGGGAAATCGGCGAATTTAGCATATCGCCCGAATTTCATCGGAAATGCCGGGCGGGGCTGGAATTGCCCGGCTTGCATGTGTATCACACCGCCGGATTAGGCTCGTCATGGTGTAGCCGCATTTGACTATCACCGGTTCGCACGACCGTTCTGGGTAACGAAGAAAAGGATGCAGCTTGATGCTCGCGATTATGAGGAAGACATTTGCCGTAGTGTTGGGGTTGGGGGTTGCTTGTGCAGGTGTTTCCGGCTTCGCGCAGACCGCCAGCGCACAGAACCAGCAGCAACTGCCGGAAGGGTGGTTCAAGGTCTGCTCCAAGCAGGAAGACAATGACATCTGCAACGTGCAGAACATCCGCACCGCCAATACCGGCCAGCTTCTGACCGCCGTGAACCTGATCCAGATCACCGGCAAGGTGAACCGCGCCATCTTCCAGATCGCCGTGCCGACCGGGCGCGTGATCCCGGCCGGCATCGGCCTGCAGGTCGATGGCGGACAGGCGCAAAAGATCAACTATGCGATGTGCCTACCGGACCGTTGCATCGCCGAAGCACCGATGACCCCGGAACTGGTCAGCCAGTTGAAGAAGGGCGGCGAACTGACGCTGACCTCGATCAACTTCCGCAACCAGCCGAACCCGATCAAGATTTCGCTGAACGGTTTCACCGCCGCCTTCGACGGCGATCCGCTGCAGCAGTCGGAAGTCGAAAGCCGCCAGCAGCAGCTGCAGGACGCCATCGAGAAGCGCAAGGCCGATTTCCAGAAGCGTCTGCAGGAAGAGCAGGACAAGGCCAAGCAGGCCAACTGATCGTCCAGGCTAAAGTATTGATTTCGAACGGGGCCCGCGTGGCCCCGTTTTCGTTCAGGCGGCCTTTTCAGCCGCCTTCTCCGCCAGACCCGCGAGCTTGGTCGCCAGGATTGCGCTGCCGGCCAGCCGTTTCGCCGGGGTCGGCCAGTCGCGGGTGAACAGGATCGACTGGTCAGGCCGGATCTTCGCCATCGAACCCTGCTCGCTGATATAGCCGATCAGACCCGCCGGATCGGCGAATTCCTTGTTGCGGAACTGGATGACCGCGCCCTTCGGGCCGGCGTCGAGCTTCTCGATATTGGCCTTGCGACACAGCGCCTTGATGTAGACGACCTTTAGCAGGTGCTCGACTTCCTCCGGCAGCGGTCCGAACCGGTCGGTCAGCTCCGCGCCGAAGCCGTCGATGTCGCGGATTTCCTCCAGCTCGCCGAGCCGGCGGTAGAGCGACAGGCGCAGTTGCAGGTCGCCGACATAGCCTTCGGGGATCATCACCGATGTGCCGACCGCGATCTGCGGCGACCACTGGCCGTGATCGTCGACGGCCTCGCCCTTCATCTCGAGCACGGCTTCCTCCAGCATCTGCTGGTAGAGCTCGAACCCGACCTCCTTGATGTGGCCGGACTGTTCCTCGCCGAGCAGGTTTCCGCCGCCGCGAATATCGAGGTCGTGACTCGCCAGCTGGAACCCCGCGCCGAGCGAATCGAGCGATTGCAGCACCTTCAGCCGCCGCTCCGCCGTCTTGGTCAGCATCTTCTTCGCCGGCAGCGTCAGCAGCGCATAGGCGCGCAGCTTCGACCGGCCGACGCGGCCGCGGATCTGGTAGAGCTGCGCCAGGCCGAACATGTCGGCGCGGTGCACGACCATCGTGTTGGCCGTCGGGATGTCGAGGCCCGATTCGACGATCGTGGTCGACAGCAGCACGTCATAGCTGCCGTCATAGAAGGCGTTCATCACGTCATCGAGCTCGCCCGGCGCCATCTGGCCATGGGCCACCGCGACCTTCAGTTCGGAGACATGCTCGTCGAGAAACGCCTTCACCTCGGCGAGGTCGGAAATGCGCGGGCAGACATAGAAGCTCTGCCCGCCCCGGTACCGTTCGCGCAGCAGCGTCTCGCGGATCACCAGCGGGTCGAAGGGCGAGACGAAGGTGCGCACTGCCAGCCGGTCGACCGGAGGCGTCGAGATCAGCGACAATTCACGCACGCCCGTCAGGGCCAGTTGCAGCGTGCGCGGGATCGGCGTCGCGGTCAGCGTCAGCACGTGCACGTCCGACTTCAGTTCCTTCAGGCGCTCCTTGTGCTTGACGCCGAAATGCTGCTCCTCGTCGACGATCAGCAGGCCGAGATTCTTGAAGGTGATGCCCTGCCCCAGCAGCGCATGCGTGCCGACGACGATATCGACGCTCCCGTCGGCGACGCCCTTCTTGGCTTCCGCCAGCGCCTTCGGCCCCGCCAGCCGCGAGGCATGGGCGATATTGACCGGCAATCCCCGGAACCGTTCGGAGAAGGAGCGGAAATGCTGGCGGGCGAGCAAGGTTGTCGGCACGACGACGGCCACCTGCTGGCCGTTCAGCGCCGCGACGAAGGCGGCGCGGATCGCCACTTCTGTCTTGCCGAAGCCGACATCGCCGCAAACCAGCCGGTCCATCGGCTTGCCCGCGACCAGATCGCCGATCACCGCGTCGATGGCGCCCAGCTGGTCCTCGGTCTCGTCATAGGGGAAGCGCGCCGCGAATTCGTCGTAGAGCCCTTCCGGCGGCCGCAGCACCGGCGCGGAACGCGATTCGCGGGCAGCCGCGATGCGGATCAGCTGATCGGCCATGTCGAGCAGCCGCTTCTTCAGCTTCGCCTTGCGCGCCTGCCACGCCCCGCCGCCGAGCCGGTCGAGCTGCGCCGTGCTGGCATCGGAGCCGTAACGCGACAGGAGTTCGATATTCTCGACCGGCAGGAACAGCCGCCCGTCGCCGGCATAGACGATCTCCAGGCAGTCATGCGGCGCGCCGACGGCCTCGATCGTGCGAAGCCCGACGAACTGGCCGATGCCGTGATCGACATGAACGACGATATCGCCCGCCGCCAGCGCCGATGCCTCGGAAATGAAATCCGATGCCTTCTTGCGGCGGCGATGGCGCACCAGCCGGTCGCCGAGGATGTCCTGTTCGGCGACGAGCGCGAAATTCTTCGTCTCGAAACCGTGTTCGATGGAAAGGACCGCCGCCGGAATGACCGTACGGTTCAGAGCCGTGGCGACGCCGATGCCGGTCACCGTCTCGATGCCGCCAAGCGAATGCTCCTCGAGGATCTGGATCAGCCGCGTCAGCGAGCCTTCGCTCCAGCCGGCGAGGAAGACGCGCTTGCCGTCGGCGCGCAGCGCCGCGACATGCTTCGCCGCCATCTCGAAGACATTCGCCTGCTTGTCGGCCCGCTCCAGCGAGAAATTGCGCCCCGAGGCGATGGCGAGGTCAAATACCGTGACATCGGGCGTGTCCGGCACGCCGAAGGGCGACAGCGTTACCGTCAGCCGCGTGGCGGCAAGCGAAATTGCCTCTTCCGGCGTCAGATAAAGCGCGTCCGGCGGCAGCGGCTTGTAGGGTACGCCGTCGCCGCCGAGCTTTCCGTCCGACTGCGCCTGGCGCGCCTCGTAATGGTCCTCGATCATCGTCCGGCGCTCGGTCAGCGCCTCGCGGCTCAGATGTTCCAGCACCACCGGCGCATCCGGCAGGCTTTCGAACAGCGTCGTCAGTTCCTCGTGGAACAGCGGCAGCCAGTGCTCCATGCCGGCGAAACGCTGCTGGCTGGTGATCGACGCATAGAGCGCGTCGTCGCGCGACGGCGCGCCGAAGGTCGACAGATAACCCTGCCGGAACCGCGCCACGGTTTCCGGTGTCAGCGAAATCTCGCTGGCCGGCTGCAGCGTGAATTCGCTCTTCTGGCCGGTGGTGCGCTGAGTCGCCGGATCGAAGGCCCGCACGCTTTCCAGCGTATCGCCGAAGAAATCAAGCCGCACCGCCTCCGGCGTCCCCGGCGCGAAGATGTCAAGTATGCCGCCGCGCACCGCATATTCGCCGACCTCGCGCACCGTCGGCACGCGTTCGAACCCGGCGGAGGCGAGCGTCGCGGTAATGTCGTCCATGCGCACGGTCTGGCCGGGCTTGGCGATAATCGTCTGGCCGGCGATCTCGGCTGGAGCGGGCATGCGCTGCAGGATGGCGTTCGCCGTCGTCAGGATCACGGCCGGCACCGGCTTCTTGCGCAGTTCCGCGATCCGCGTCATCGCCGCCAGCCGCCGCGCCGACACGTCGGAGCCGGGCGACACCCGGTCGTAAGGCAGGCAGTCCCAGGCCGGGAAATCGATGATCTCGACATCAGGCGCGACGAATGAAAACACCTGCGCCCAGTCGGCCAGCGCCGAACCGTCGCGCGCCACATAGATCACCGGGCCGCCATGCGCGGCGGCCTTCGAACACAGCGCGTTGACGATAAAGGGCTCCGCCCCCGCCGCAACGCCCGAAAAAACGACCCAGCCTGCATCGGCCGGCACGTCGGGAACATCGATCCAGAGCTTTTTCGATTTCGCGCTCATTGCAATTCGATCCCGTGATGGGCGCAGATTGCACGAAACAGCGGCGTGTCCTGATCGGAAGGCACCGGCCCCTCGCCTGTGAACCATTTAAACAGGTCGCGGTCGAGGACTTCCAGCAACGCCTCGAACGTATCGAGATCGTCCGCCGTCATCGTCGCCACATGCGCATCGGCATATTGGCCGAGCAGCAGGTCCATCTCCTTCATGCCGCGATGCCAGGCGCGATACTTCGCGCGGCGTCGGCGGGCGTCAATATCGAATTCGGCGTCCTGCGGGGACGTGGCCATGGCGTCTACTTCGCGTGTCAGGAAAACGGAGGCGGTATAACGCCGGCAGGCCCGCTTGTCAGCCTTGATCGCACCTGCCTGCCCATGAAAGATGCGCCCATGCGTCCGCCCGTCCTCGATCCCCTGTTTGCGCCTGTCGCCGTCATCGACGGGATCGGGCCGCGCATCGCCAAGCTGCTTGGCAATCTGCTGCCGGTTCCCGAGGCGATGGACGAGCCGCGCGTGCTGGGTCTCGTCTTCCATTTGCCCCATTCCATCGTCGACCGCCGCCAGCAGCCGGGTATCGCCCATGCGCCGGAAGGCGCGATTGTGACGCTGAAGGTTCGGGTCGACCGCCACCAACCGCCGCCACGCGGCCGCGGCAATGTCCCCTACCGGGTCTTTGCCCATGACGAGACCGGCGAGATCGGGCTGGTCTTCTTCCACGCCAAGACGGCGTGGCTGGAAAAGATGCTGCCCGTCGGCGAAACGATGCTGGTCTCCGGCCGGGTCGAATGGTTCAACGGCCGCCCGACCATGGTGCATCCGGACCATGTGGTCTCGGAGGAAAACGCAGCCGACCTGCCGCTGGTCGAGCCGGTCTACCCGCTGACCGCCGGCGTCACGCCGAAGCCGCTGCGCAAGGCGATCGTCTCGGCGCTGGAGCGCGTACCGGACCTGCCGGAATGGATCGATCCGCATGTCGTGAAGAAACAGGGCTTTGCGACGTTTCGCGAAAGCCTGCAGCGCCTGCACGCCCCGCGCGACGCGGCCGACGTCGATTTGCAGAACCCGGCGCGGCGCAGGCTCGCCTATGACGAATTGCTGGCCGGACAACTGGCGCTCGGCCTCGTCCGGCGCAAGATGAAGAAATCCGCCGGCCGCACCTTCAAGGGCACCGGCGAGCTGGCGCAGAAGATCCGCGCCGCCTTCGGCCATCCTTTGACTGGCGCGCAGGAACGCTCGCTCGGTGAAATTCACATCGACCAGGAAAAGCCCGAGCGCATGCTACGGCTGCTGCAGGGCGATGTCGGCTCGGGCAAGACCGTCGTTGCGCTGCTAGCCATGGCCAATGTCATCGAATCGGGCGCGCAGACAGCCATGATGGCGCCGACCGAGATCCTCGCCCGCCAGCATTTCGCCTCCATCGCCCCTCTGGCCGAATCCGCCGGATTGACGATCCGAATCCTGACCGGGCGCGAAAAGGGCAGGCAGCGCGAGGACACGCTGGCCGCGCTGAAGGCGGGCGAAATAGACATCCTCGTCGGCACCCATGCGCTGTTCCAGGATGCCGTGCAGTTCCACGACCTCGGCCTTGCCGTGGTCGACGAGCAGCATCGCTTCGGCGTCCATCAGCGCCTGTTGCTCTCCTCCAAGGGCCAGCATTCCGACATGCTGGTGATGACGGCGACGCCGATCCCGCGCACGCTCGTCCTGACCGCCTATGGCGACATGGATGTCTCGAAGCTCGACGAGAAGCCGCCGGGCCGCCAGCCGGTGACGACCGTCGCCATGCCGCTCGGCCGCTATGACGAGGTCGTCGAGCATCTGCGCAAGGCCATCGCCGAGGGCCGCAAGATCTACTGGATCTGCCCGCTGGTCGAGGAGAACGAGGAACTGAAACTCGCCTCAGCCGAGGAACGCTTCGCCGCGCTGAAGAAGGCGATCGACGCGCCGATCGGCCTCGTCCATGGCCGCATGAAGGGCGAGGAAAAGGACGCCGTCATGCAGGCCTTCAAGGAGGGCGAGACGCGCCTGCTGGTCGCCACCACGGTGATCGAGGTCGGCGTCGACGTGCCGGACGCCACCATCATGGTGATCGAGCATGCCGAACGCTTTGGCCTCGCCCAGCTACACCAGCTGCGTGGCCGCGTCGGGCGTGGCAGCGGCCAGTCCACCTGCCTTCTGCTCTACAAGGAACCGCTCGGCGAAGTGGCCCATGCAAGGCTCGCCATCATGCGCGAGACGGAAGACGGCTTCCGCATCGCCGAGGAGGATCTGAAACTGCGCGGCGAAGGCGAAGTGCTCGGCACCCGCCAGTCGGGTTCCGCCACCTACCGCCTCGCCTCGCTAGCCGACCATGCCGACCTCTTGGAAATCGCCCGCGACGACGCGCGGCTGATCATCGAGACCGACACCGATCTCGAGACCGAGCGTGGCAAGGCGCTGCGCATCCTGCTCTACCTGTTCGAACGCGACGAGGCGATCCGGCTGCTGCGGGCGGGGTAATCCCGACCGCCGTCATTCCGGGGTCGCGTAAGCGGAATCCGGAATCCAGAGCCGCACGCTCTGCGAGTGTTCTTATGACGGCCGCGCATTTCATGGGCCGGAATTTCAGCCTGTCCGCAAAACTCTCGGGCCTGGATTCCGGGTTCGCTACGCGGCCCGGAATGACGTTCCTACGAGCCCGGCCTTAATCCCTCTTCGCCTTTTTGGCTTCCTTGGCCGCCTTGAACCGCGCCCGCAGCCGCGGCGCCAGCCCGTCCTTGTTGACCTGCCGCGCCCGGGCGAACGCCACAGCGTCGTCCGGCACCGCCTCGGTCACCACCGAGCCCGAGGACACATAGGCGTTGTCGCCGATCTTCACAGGCGCGACCAAAGCGGAGTTCGAACCGATGAACGCCCCCGCGCCGATCTCGGTCAAATGCTTGTCGTAGCCGTCATAATTGCAGGTGATCGTGCCCGCGCCGATATTGGCGCCCGCGCCGATCACCGCGTCGCCGATATAGGTCAGGTGATTGACCTTCGCGCCCTCGCCGATTTCCGCCTTCTTCACCTCGCAGAAATTGCCGACCTTGGCGTTCTCCGCCAGCTCCGCGCCCGGCCGCAGCCGCGCGAACGGGCCGACCTCGGCCCCCTCGCCGACAACCGCGCCTTCAAGATGCGAGAACGAGCGTATCCGCGCTCCGGCCTTGACCGTAACGCCTGGCCCGAAGACGACATTCGGCTCGATCGAGGCGTCGGCTTCCACCGCCGTGTCGTGATGGAAGAAGACGGTGTCCGGCGCGGTCATCGTCACGCCTGAGGCGAGCATCGTTTCGCGCGTCCGGCGCTGCCAGATCGCCTCGACCGCCGCTAGATCGGCGCGCGTGTTGACCCCGACGACGTCCTCTACCGGAGCCTCGATGGCGACCACTTTCAGGCCCCGGTCACGGGCGATCTCGACCGCGTCCGTCATGTAGAATTCGCCCTTGGCGTTGTTATTACCGATCGCGTCGAGAAGCTGCAGCGTCATATTGCCGTTGAAAGCCATTATGCCGCCATTACAATATCTTATAGAGCGTTCCTCATCTGTCGCATCACGTTCTTCACGGATCGCGACAAGGTCTCCGCCCTGCTCGATCAGGCGGCCGTAGCCGAACGGATTGTCCGGCCGGAACCCGACGACGACCACGGCTGCACCGTCCGCCAGTTTCGCCCGCGCATCCTGCATCGGTCCGGGCCGGACCAGCGGCGTGTCGCCGAACATGACGAGGATGTCGTCGTAACCCTTTGAAATCGCGTCGCGCGCCGCCAGCACCGCATGCGCGGTACCGAGCTGCTTGTCCTGCTCGTGCCATGTCGCCCCGTCGAGCATGCCGGACAGCGCATCGCGCACCGCCTCGCCGCCATGGCCGTAGACGACCGCGACGGCATCGCTGCCGGCGGCCCGCGCCGTCGCCGCGACATGCGCCGCCATCGGCAGGCCGGCGACCGGATGCAGCACCTTCGGCAGGGCCGATTTCATCCGTGTGCCCTGGCCTGCGGCCAGGATGATCGTCAGACAGCTGCGCGCCATGAAATGTGCCTCCGGGGCGATCGAGGTTGGGACCGGTCAGGGCAATAGCGGGATTCCTGTCCGGTTTCCATATCACCCGTCCGATTTCGCGCGCGGGCCGCTTGCGGCGGCCCTGAACGCCGACTAAGGCGGATGCATGTCATCCACGCCCTCCTCGCCCTCGCCGCTTCCCTATCTGGTGATGCTGGCGGCGCCGCTGTTCTTCTCCACCAATCTCGTCTTCGGCCGCTACGTGACGGGGGAAGTGACGCCCTTCCTGCTCGCAACGATCCGCTGGGCGGCGGTGGCGGCGATCCTGTCGCCGCTCCTCTATCTGCACCGCGACACCGTCGTGCCGCTGCTGCGCACCCAATGGAAGCGCCTGGCCGTGCTCGGTTTTCTCGGCATGGGCATTTGCGGCGGCGGCATCTATCTGGCGCTCAAATACACCACCGCCACGAACGGCACGCTGATCTACACGACCTCGCCCGTCCTGATCATCCTATTGGAGCGGATCTTTCTCGGCCGGCGCAGCCATCTGCGCGAGATGGCCGGCACGGTCATCGCCTTTGCCGGCGTCGCGGTCATCGTCCTGCGCGGGTCGCTCGAGACCGCGCTGTCTCTGTCCTTCAATATCGGCGACTTGCTGGTCTTCGCCGGCGCGGTCAGCTGGGCCGGTTATTCGATCCTCTACCGCTCGGAACCTGTTCGCCATGTCGGCAACCTGCCGCTCTTTGCCCTCGTCGCGATCTTCGGCGCCCTGTCGAACCTGCCGGTGGCTCTGTGGGAACTGGCTGAGGGCGACGCGTTGCCGACAGAGGCGCATAGCTCGGCGGCGATCGCGGGTATCGTGCTGATTTCCTCGCTGCTCGCCTTTTCGACCTTCCAGTTCGGCGTGCGCGCGCTCGGCGCATCGATCGCGGGCGTCTTCATGTATCTGCTGCCGCCCTACGGCGTCGGCCTTGCCATCCTCCTGCTCGGCGAGGAGTTCCACACCTACCACGCGGCCGGCATCGCCCTCGTCATGGCCGGCGTCATCACGGCAACCTTTCCAGCGAAGCTGTTGGGAAGACTGAAGGCGAAACCCGCCTAGCCGAGCGTGCCGAGCACCGGGAAGCGTTCCAGCAGCCAGAACGACATGGACTGCATGCCGCCGGTCAGGAACAGCACGCCCGCCAGCACCAGAAGCCCGCCGATCACCTTCTCGACCGTGCCGAGATGCGTCCGGAACGACTGCATGAAGCGCATGAAAGCGCCCGAAAACAGCGCCGCGAGCAGGAACGGTATGCCGAGCCCGGCGGAATAGACCGCCAGCAGCGCCGCGCCCTCGCCGACGCTGTCGCGCGCGCCGGCAAGCGTGAGGATCGGCCCCAGCACCGGCCCGATGCAGGGCGTCCAGCCGAAGGCGAAGGCAAGCCCCATCAGGTAGGCCGCGAAGGGATTGGCTGGCGCGCCGCGCGTCTGGAACCGCGCCTCGCGCGAAAACAGCGCGATCCGGAACACCCCGAGGAAGTTCAGCCCCATCAATATGATGACGATGCCGGCGACGATCGCGAGTTCCTGCTGATAGGCGCGCAACAACCCGCCGATCGTGCTCGCGCCCGCGCCAAGTGCGACGAAGACGGTGGAAAAGCCGGCGACGAAGGCAAACGCCGCGATCAGCAGCGGGAGGCGGACCGGCGCGGCCGCGACCGCTGCTCCACCGCTCTCGCCCGGCTGGCCGCGGAACTGGTCGACGGACACCCCGGCCATGTAGCAGAGATAGGGCGGCACCAGAGGCAGGACGCAGGGCGACAGGAAGGAAATCGCGCCCGCGCCAAGCGCGCTGACATAGGAAACGTCGACAGCCATGAATTCTCCGGTCGCATTGTCCGTTTCGCCCGCACATCGGCGGCGATTGCGGCCGTCTTAGGACATCTGCGCCTCACAGTGAAATCACCAATCCGCGCGGGCGTCGAATTGCCACGTTTTTTCAACCATTGCGGGCCAGAATGCGGTTGACCGTGCGGGACGCCGTCCCTATGAACGGTCCGTCTTGACGGCGGCTAGGCCGCTGCTCGGGAGCGCGTAGCTCAGCTGGTAGAGCAACTGACTTTTAATCAGTAGGTCCAGGGTTCGAGCCCCTGCGCGCTCACCAAATTCCATATTAAAATCAACGATTTATGCGAAAACCTCCGTAGGGTTTCGCCTCGCGGTGTGCTCTGGGTACGATATGGGTACGCAGATTCCTTGGGGGGAAAACGATTCTGGAGTTGAAGAAAGAAATTTTCCCACGTTACCGCTCATAAATCGAAGCGGAGTGTGCCGACATGGCAGAATTAGTAATTAGATCCGAAGAGGATGCATTCGAAACTCTGAGAGCGATCCTCGACGGAGATCTCGAATTCGAAACGGTCCCTGATCTAGACCTGACCAAATGGGTTCAGTTCACTTATTACGACCCCGAAGGTAACTCCTCCGTAGACATCGACACTATTCGCGCGCTCACTGCGGCCCAAGAGCAGGTCCTCAGGACATACGCGATAGTCAAATATGAAACACCTGACATTAGGAAACTCAGCGAGGACGAGCGCGAAGCGCTAAAAATCCAATTTGTCGTTAAACCTGGCAGCTCAGATATATTTGGGGATTTGTCCGCTGCGATTATCAAAGCAGTTGAGCAAGCTGCTGGCCAAATGACACCCACACAGATTGTTATTTTGGCGATCGGCACCGCCGTCCTCTGGACGGGCAAGAGCGCATATAGGTCCTATTTGGATCATGTTGCTCGAACACAGGAAACTGCCGCAACTCGCGAAGAAAAGAAAGAATACTTCTCCACGATTAGGAGGGCCCTTGATGTTGCCCAAGACAATCAACGGATAATGGAACGCGCGTTGGGACGGGTGGAAAAGCTCCTGCCTATAAGCGAGATGACTGACGACGCTAAACACGAGATGCTTAGAAGCATACCTGAGGATCAGCAGATAAGGCTGCAGGGCATCGAGATTGCAGGAGACGCGGCGAAAGCGTTAGCTAGGGCGCCGAGAACCGAAACGACTGAGCGACATATAGCAGGACGATACCGTGTCGTCCGAGTCGACACTTCGGCTACGAGAGGATTCCGGGTGAAACTTCGCAATGTTCGTACAGGTGAAGAAGTAACCGCAGGGATTACCGATGCCTTGGTACAAGCGGACCAACGAGAAGCAATTCAAACCGCCGAATGGAGTAGAAGTGAGTTAGACGTTCGATTGCGGATTGAAATGCGTGCTGGAAAAATAATCGATGCATCGATTCGAGATGCAGAAATCGCTGATGACAACAGGTAAACAGAGATAGAAATTAACACATAGCCTACCAAAGAGCAGCCCACTCGACTCTGGCGCCAATTGTCACGAGCGCATACAAATACGGTTTGATATTATTTGGAGAGTCTAAATGGCTAAAGATTTTCGCGAAATGGCGGCCGGCGTGCGTAGGGAACACGACGAGGCGGAGGCAGCTAAAAAGAAACAGCGCGAAGAACAACAGCAGGCGGAATTATATGCCGTACAAGAGGCAATCAACATCCTGGCTACGAACGTGCGCCCCATTTTGGAAGAGGCAAAAAACGGGTTTGCCGGAGAGAGTATTGAATTTGACATCAAAGAGAAATTTGAAACCAAGACTCTAAGGCACCGCAAACCCGCTCTCGAAGCGGTATTTCTTAGTCACCCGCGCGCCAGCGATGGATATCAAATCAAAACCGCGGCGGCTTTCTTTGACTGCGACAGCAAGTCCATACGCGCGGGTCTAAGCCGACAACAGTTCGTTGGCGATGAACCTGTAAATTGGTCGCGATCTGTACCAGTTGGACAACATCAAGCGCTGGTAGAAGAATACCTCGAGTCCGCGCTTCGCCAACATTTAAAGAGGCTTGAGGAAGTGCCGTGGAAAAGCATGTAAGCGGCGTAGTTTGGCCGTTCAGCGCCGATATAACATCGCTATTCCTACGAGCAAATTCGCAAACATGATCAGCGCTTGCCACGCTGCGGGGTCATCTAAATATTCCGGCATTCCGATTATCTCGATTTTGACGCGATGGGTCGATAATCGAAGCGATCGGGCGAAATGTCAGTTGAATGAACAAAAAAATAGCGGGGATCGCTCCCCGCCGTTTTCCTTCAGACCTGATAGGCGGCGATCACCTCTCCGGCCCGCCGCTCGATCTGCGCCGTGATCGAAAGCGCTGCATCGATTTCCGGTGTTAAATCCTCGCGTTCGAGATACGCGAACAGCACCGTCGCGAGGTTCTTGATATCGTGAACGGCGCCTTCAACGCTCGGCACCCTATCCGTAGATGGATACTTCCTGTCCGCAAGTGGATTTTGATTATCCGGAAGTGTAGAAATATGCATATTCATGGCGAAGGCCTTTCTTCGTTGTGATAGGCGTGATCTCGTTGCCCACCAACAAGATCACGCCGCCTTTCTATACTACATCGCAGACGAATTGTGAATCGTTCTCTTTTTCAGCCTCTCGCTTCTCCCGCCGTTTGATTGCCTTGACCGCCTTGTCGCACTCGGCGCTGCAATATTTCGAGGTCGCATGTGACGGTCGATAGATACGGCTGCAGTGAGTGCATTCGCGCGGAGGAAGGTTGTTCCGGTCCCATTCGACGCGACACGGTATCGAGCAAAACAACGATTTCGCCGATCGGCCGCGGAACCGTTGGCCGCAGTTCTTGCAGGTCTTCTCGGGAACACGATCGACGCGCGCCATCCCGGCACATGCCGGCGAGCATGTGCGGCTATCATCACGGGACGGCCTGAAGGCCTTGCCGCACCAGGCGCAATTTCTGAGCGGCCGGCTTTCCTTCCTGAGAAGGTAATGGGAGCCCGAACGCGCGCTCGCTTCGACATAGGAGACGAGCTCTTCCCGATAAGTCCGCGAGGCATCCGCGCAACTGTAGGAGCAAAAGCGCCGATGCTTGCCCTTGTCGGCCTCGTCCAGCGGGCCGCCGCAGTTCTGGCAGTTCTCAATCGGCGTCGTGTATTCGCGTTGCCCCTCGATCCAAGACGGCCGCACGGCGCCGAGATAGAGCAAAGCCTCGGCAACAACCGCCCTCGCCTCGGCGTCGGCCTCGTGCCAGCCATGCCCGTCCAGACATAGCACCTGGCGGAGACCATGCCGGCATGAGGCTTCATGTTCGAATTTCGAGAGGCTGTAGGTCTTCAGGACGGCCAAGACTCCGCCCACCACATAGCGGCGCTTGTCGCCTCGGAAGATCCGCGGCACCTCTCTTTTGCGGCGCTTCTGCTTCATCCGAATAGCTCCTCGGCGTCGAATGACTCGTCGGTGTCCCAGATGGATCGGTGCTCTTCACCAGCCGCGGCACGCGCAACCGCCATAGCGGCCGCCACGGCGCCGTCGATACGGTCGCGAGACTTGCCCTTGTGAAAGCTCTTGTTGCCGGCTTTGTCGGTCTCCACGGCGATATTGGAGAAGTGCCAGCGCAAAATCGGGTGACCGCCATGCGTGATTCGCCCGGCGATGAGCGCCCGCTCGAGCTCCTTGACGGCCGGCGCCATGGTCACCCAGCCTTGCCGAAACTCGACAACCGGATATCCGTCTTCGGATAGATTGTTCATCGTGTTGCGTGCGAGGTGCGGATCGAATGCGATTTCGCGGATATCGTATTCCTCGGCGAACGCGCGGATCTGGTCCTCAACCGCGCGGAAGTCGACCACGTTTCCGGCCGTCGGTGTAATGAGCCCTTGCTCCGCCCAGGCGGGATAAGGCACCTGATCCTTGACCGCGCGGCGGCCGATGTTCTGCTCGGGACAGAAGAACCACGGTTTCAGGATATAGCCGTCGCCGTCCCGCCATGCCGCCACGATCGCGGTGAGGTCTGTATTCGAGGAGAGGTCGACGCCGAGCCAACACGGCTCGCCCTTTAAAGCCTCCTCATCGATCGGGCCCGCGCCGAGATCGTAGGTCTCCATATCGATGAAGGGCGAGGCCGAATATTCCTGCCAGATGTTGAGGTGAAACTGTTGGAAGTCCTCCCGTTCGGCGGGGAGATTCTCAGCTTCGCGCGCAAGCTGGCGGAGGCCGGCAAGGTCGGGGAAGCCCTCGGCGAGGCCCGGGTTGACCAGATGCCATATCTTTTCATCGCGCCAATCGGCCTTGCGGTCGATTTCGAACAGGACCGGGAGAAAGCCCGGATCATCGATCTCGCCATCATCGACCCGCCGCGCATATTCGAGGAGCTTGAAAGCGAGCCCTTCCTGTCCCCTGCCCGCCTGGGTGATGATGATCAGAAGCGAGCCCTGCACCTTGGCGAGGCCGGTTCGCAGCGCCTTCCACAACTCGCGGTTCTTCCACGCGATCAGTTCATCTGCGAGCACGAAATTCGGCGTCTTGCCGAGTTGCGCGCCACCATCGGAGGAGATCGCCTTGAACTCGGCGCCGCTTTTCGGGTGCTCGAGGAGGTTGACCGACTCTGTTGCCTTCAGGACCGGCGAAAGCCATGGCGTCGCCCTGGCGATCGCCAAGGCTTCATCATAGGCAATGGCGGCCTGATCCTCGGCGGATGCAGCCGCGAGCGCCTGTCCGCCGTCGACACGCTCATATCCGAATGTATGCAGCAGGCCGAGCGCCGCGCCGATCGTCGTCTTACGCGCGCCACGCGGGAGGAGACAAAACACGGTTTTCACCTGCCGATTGCCGGTCTCATCGCAGGGACCATAAATCCGGCGCACGATGCGCTCCCAGAAATCCGGGAGATGAAAGGCCTTGTCCGGTGCCTTTGATTTCGGGTGGCGAAGCGCCCTTATGAATTCGACTGCGCGCTCGCCGTGTCCGTGGGGATCGGCGATCTCCGAACCGTCATAGATCCAGGCCGGGCGGCGCACCGTTATCTTCTTTGGCGGCACTGCTCTTCATCCCTTTTCGGTGACGGCTTGCGGGTGTGAGGCCAAGCTCGGAGGCGCAATTCTTCGCGATGGTGAGATATTTGCCGAGCATGGTGTGGACGGGGTTGGTCTTCATGCCGCCGTTGCCTGCCTTCACAACGGCCGGTTCCTTGTTGGCGATCGGCTGCAGCTTGCGGACCTGGCCCATGGCAACCGCGAATATCTCGAGGGTGACGAGATCCGACTTCACCAGAAGGCCGGCCGCGATCAGATCACGCGCGGCTTTCTTCCATTCCTCGCGAGCATCCTTGTCGAGATCGCGCGGCGCCGGCGGCACTTTGGAAAGCCCGCCCTCGATCGCCCGCAATTGCGGTTTCACGCCCCTCATATTTGAGCCGTGTCCGTCCAGGCCTTGGCCTTGAACTCAAGCCCTTCGCGACGGCCTATCTCGCGGATGCCGCGGATCTCGAAAACCTCGCCTTCAAAGAGGATCCGATCGGTTTCTCGGATGTCCGCGAACCATCGCGACCGGAAGGTGATGATCCCGAAATGATATTCGCCGCCGTCGGTGTTCTGGACATCCTCGGAGGCGTGTTCTTTCTCCGCCCACACGGTGACCAGATCGGCCCATGCCGGCGTATCGTTCCAGCCGTCATTCGCGACCAGCGTCTTCCGCTGCACCGTCAATCGGCGATCCAGTTTCCCCGCCCTCATGGCTTGCCCGCCTTCTGCTTCCTGGCGAGCTTCTCCGCCTGTTTCTCAACGGCCGGGCCCAGCTTGTCCGCGAAGCGCGTGACCGCCTCTTTGTCGTGCTGCGCGAATGCCTGAGTGAGGAACGGCTTCGGCTGGGAACCCGGATGCCCGTCATGCGGATCGGTGCCGAACTCGACAAGATGCGCATATCGCACCGCCGGGCTATCCGACGACGGGCCGACACGATGCACAGGGCGGCTCTTCGGCAAGCGCGAGTCCTTCTTGATCGTGAGCGATCGCTCCAGCTCGCCGCTTTCCCGGGCGCCCATGCTGCGCACGTTCTGCTTCGCGGCCTTCAGGATCGGTTGCAGGGCGAAGCGTGAGGCCTGATTTACAGGCGTCGTGATGGCCCCCGGGAGCTTCCGGAATGCCCGCTGCACGCTCTTGTGACCGGTGACGTGTTTCGCCATCAGAAGCGCCACCTCACATGATTGGCGATCAGGCTCGAGACGCCTTCCGGGAGGGCGTGGAGGGACGCTGCGCCGATGTCCTCACGGTACTCATAGAGACCGGCAATCGTCTTCAGGACCGCGACGCGGAGAGCGTCCGGCACGTTGTCCGCGGCTGCTCCAAAGCCCGCGACATATTGGACGGTGACCGATCCGGGGAAATCCCATGTCGACGGCCACGTCTTGCCGTAGCCGGGAATGATGCCGGGATCTTCGATCCGATCGACCAGGGCGAAATCGGAAGCGGTGAGCGTCTGCTCCGCGCCGTCGCTATCCAGATAGGCGACGGATTCGATCGACACGGCCGGCGATATCGGGAGGACCAGGCGCCGGGCGAAACAGTCATAGGTGACTTGCAGCGTTCGGTCGATGAGAGCGAGGCCGGTTTCGACTTCGATCTTCTCCACGGCCGCGCCTCGCAGCGTCGACAAGAGAGCATCCTCCGGAAAGCCGGTGTCGTCCGTATCGATGAGCCGGAGGTGATCATAAATCTCCTCGAGAGAGACCACATCGGCGGCCGGTGGCGTGACAACGGTGAGCGTCATTTTTCACCTCGATTTTTTTCCGCCGATTTCGAAAATTTCTCGCGAAGCGGACCCCCAATCGGTCCCGCGCGGTCTCCGAAAGTTTGAGACCCGCCCCCCTTCCGCTCAGCTACTGCGTCGAGCGCATTGCAGCGATGGCAACCAGGTCGCCAGTTCGATCGGACCATGCGGAGATCGGGACGCTTGCGGATGCTCTCGATATGCATGACGACGGTAGCGGGAGCACCGCATGCGCATGTCGGATGCTCGCGAAGGAATGCCGCTGCCGCTTCCTGCCATTCACGATCATAGCCGCGCTGCCGAGCGGTTGGACGGCGCTTGTCGGCCTGTGCCTTGTGACGGCGTTGGCAGGCGCATAGCTGCCCCGATGGCACTCGGTGACCGCAACCGCAGATCCGATCGGCTCGCGTCGGCATCTGATCACCAATAGCTCATAAACACGACATGGCTGTCAGTGCCTGTCGCGAGCACGCGGACAGCTCGTAGATGCAGATACTCGCCATATTCGAGGAAGTATTGGAAGTCCGTACCGTCCTCGTCGCGCACCGTGATGTAGCCACCGGCCAAACCACGGGGCTCGTCATCCGTGCCCAGGCAGCGAATGGCAAGCGGCCGAACCGGAAGATCTTCATCGTCGCTCGGCTGGATGCGAGCGTGATGCTTGTAAAGCGGGATAGGTCCACTCTGGAAACCCGCGAAAGGATCGACTTGTGTCATCGTCCGTCCCTCCTCAGGTTGCAATCACGTTGACGATTTCGGAGCCGTTGGCGCCGCGAACGAACACCTTGTCACTCGCCCCCAGGTCATAGAGCGGGAGCGCCATGAATTTCGTTCTGAGGATGATGCCGCTCCAGTAATCGCCTTCCGGTGCGGTTGCGCCGGCCGCGATACCGACGACGCCATTGCTGATCAGTTGCACGATCACGCGCGCGGAGCCGTCCGCGACTTCTGTCCAATCGTCATCGGCAACTTCATGTTGAGCTGTTGTGGTCATCGGTGTTCCTTCTGTGACGTTTGAGCGGCGGCCGGCCATGGAGAGAGCCGGCCGCCGCAAGGCTGGAGGCGAAACGGATCAAAAGCCTCCAGCTATGGTGAGCGCCGTTATGCGACCGGCACCTCGTGGGGATGCCCCTTCACGATGACGGCGCCGGCCGCGATCGAGGTGCCGCTGTTCTTCGTGATGACCGTCCGGAGATACCGCTTCTTGCCGATATAGCCCTGCTTGTAGACGCTGGACGCCTCGAGGGTAGCCGGAAGGCTTCCGATGAGATCCGCGGCCGCCACATCGGCGAAATCGCCGGAGGTAGTCGTGTCGCTTTCCTGAAGCTTGGCGGTGAAGTCACCGGATGAGACAATCGCCCCGGTGTTGAAGATGACCGCAGCGCTTTCGAACCCCTGCAGATCGATAGCCGCCGATGTGTCGGTGGCGGACAGTACGGCAGGCACGACGGCCTGCACGACTGCGATATTGTGAGCGAGATCACGCATGATCTTGTTCCTTCCTTTCGGCGCGCCTTAGCTGGTCGCCATCTTGAGTTTGCGGAACCGCGCGGCCTGCAGAACCTTGCCGCCGACGCGCCGGGTGGCGTGGATGCGGGTGAGGCCCTTGGTTGCGAGGAGGTACGGGTTGACCAGGATCGACATCGCGAGCCGGTCCACGATGCGATAGGCGCTGAAGTCGCCGTACACGATCGGGAACTCACCGGAAGCGATGTCCGGCATGTCCACGGCTTCGATCACCGGGCGGCCAAGGATCGTTTCCGGCTGTCCCGCCTGATAGGACGGCTGCCACAGATAATTTCCCTGCCCGTCCTTCAGCTTGCGCACGACGCCGAGCGTGGTGCCGTTCATGCACCAGGTGCCGCGGTTTCGGTACATCGCCGGGAGCGCATAAAGGAGCGTGATCAGCGGATCCGCGTTGAGCGTGGTGGCGTGACCATTCAACGTGTGCTGGATGTCTGCATTGGTCATCAGGCCTTCGGGTTGCTTGACACCCGAGCCGTTGACGAAAGCCACTCCCTCTTTCTGACCGAAGTCCTCGGCGAGCGCGAGCCGCACTTCCTGCTCGGCGGTGCCGCCGCTGTCGGCGAGAAGCTCGTTGCTGATATCGACATGCGTCATCAGCTTGCGAGCCGGGACTTCAAGCTGACCGAAGGTCAGCGTTGACTCCTCGGAATCCTCGCCCTCGTCCTCCCACTGAGCATTGGTGATCCCGGTGCGCTTCGGATATTTGACCGAGGGGCTCGCGATGTTGCGGACGCTGGCAACGGAACGGATCGGCGAGAATTCGACCAGATCGCGGATGAACTCCGTCGACATTTCGGCCGGGGCGAGATAGCCGGCCTCCTCGTCGTTGGCGACAGTGAGCGCCTTAAGTTCCTCTTCCGGCGTGTTATCGCCGCGGCGAAGATAGGTGCCGAAAGCCTTCCGTTCCTCGGTCGGCTCCGGTTTCCGGTCCTTGTCGAGTTCGGGCCGGTTCGCCTTGGCCTCGATCTTGTCGAGCCGCTCCGTCAGCTTGTCGAGGCATTCCGGCTTGCCGGCCTTCTCTTCGACGGCTTTGAGCCGTTCGTCGACGGAGGTTTTCAACTCCTCCAGCGCCTTGGTGACGATGCCGGCCGGATCGTCTTCATCGCCCTTCAGTTCAATGGCGCGGGCGAACGCCTCGTGTTCGATGTGCTTCATCGTTTCACCTTTCGAAATGGGCGGTTGCCCGGTTGAGTGCCGCGGCGATACTCAGCGCCGACACGGCTGTTTTCGCGCTTGTGACGCGTGCGCCTGGGTGCATAGGGATCGCGACGATCGATGCTTCCAGGAGTTCGACATCGGAAATGTTCCGGCCACCATCGGTGCGGCGCACCGATTTCTTCGTGCGGAAACCGATCGAGATGCCACTGACGGCGCTCACCTTGATCAGCGCGAGCACCTCGCGGGCTCGGGCGACGTCATCGACCAAAAGCCGGCCTTTCAACCGCAAGCCGTCCGCGGCCTCGATTGCTTCTGTCCAGACGCCGAGCGGCTCGTTTTGGTCATGACCGAACAGGATCGGCAGCGGCGTCTTGATCGACTTGAACGCGCCCGGTTCGATCATGTCGCCGATCCGATCGGCAACACCGAACGGCCAAGCGAGGCCCTCGATCGCGCCGGCATCGCCGGCCTGAAATTTCGTTTCGATGAAAAGCCTATCCATCGGTGTTTCCTTCCGCTGCGCGCCCGGTGGTACGGGTGGTTACGGTGATGTTCGGATTGGCGAGCGCGTTCGCGCTGGCATCCTCGGATTGCGGAAGGTCAAGCCAGCCCCTGCCCTCGTTCGCCGTGATGGTTTCGGAGGAGCGGAGGCTCGCGATCGCCGTGGCCCGTTCCGTCAGAGAGACGCGAGTGAGGTCATCCCGATCGATGCGCACGGCGTATGTGCGGCGCTCGTCCTCGGTGAAGAGTGCCCGGGTGTAAGCGGCTTCCACCGCCCTCAACCAGGGCTCCAAACAATAGGACAGGAACTCGCGATTTTTGCTGTCCAGATTGGACCAAGTTGCCCTTGTGAGGTCGCCAAGGAACGTCACAGGAATGTTGAAAGCACGAGCAATTTCCTCGACCTGATACCGGCGGAGCTCGAGATATTGGCTATCCGCGGAGGAGAGGTCGAACGGCTTCCAAACCTGCTCTTCATCCAAAACGATCGGCTCGCCAGATTTCGCGGAGCCGGCGTACTGCTCTTTGAAGGCTTTGCGGAACCGGCGCAGACCTTCCAAGCCCAGAGATTTCTTGGTTTCGACTACGCCGCTCGGCCGGGCACCGTTGGCGAAAAAATTGCGGCCGTGATCGTTGAGCGTGATCGCGAAGGCGAGCGCCTCGCGAGCGAGAGACAACGGCGCCTGAGTGAACGGCCCGCGAACGTGAATGATGTTCTGTGGCGAGATCCGTCGCTCGCCCATCTTATAGACCGGCTCACCGGTTTCGGCGGTGAGGTCAGCGGTGATCGCGCCCTGGCGATACTGGATGATTTCGACCGGCTTCTCGCTCGCCCAGCCGACATAGGCGAGCCCGCCGCCATCGTACATGAGCGCCTGAGTTACCAGATCGCGGGTGAGTTCGAAGGATGAAGTCCAGGCGTTCACGTCGCCGTTGAGGAGCTTGGCGACGGGATGGTTCGGATCGTTCGCTTCCTTCTCGCCGTCCATACGCACCACGCGGAGGTCAAGCGTTGCTGCGGCTTCAGAGATCGTCCGTATCGCGGCCGTGACAGCCGGGACGCGCAGCGCCTGCGCGACCGTCACAGATCCGGCGCCCGGTGCCTGTCCGGTGAAGATCGCGAATTCTTCGTCCGTGGGATTGGCAAGCGATTTGAATTCCGCGGGGAACAGCATTTTTGCCAATCGCCCACGAATTGTCATTCCACCTGAGGCGTGTGCGCGACTAGCAGGCACGAGAATGAATTCCTATTCCGATATGAAACGAGAATCATCCTTCGGCTGAAATGTCAACAGAATCAGGTATTTATTCGTTTGCGGATAATCAGGCGATACCGGCCTTCTGCGCCTCTTTCATCGTCCTGACGATCGTACCCGGCGCGCGTTTCCGGTCATATTCCTCGAGAGCGGCGACGATTTTCCTCTCGACCCCCTCGCCCGCTCCGCGAGCATCGACGTTAATATTCGTGACGTTGCCGCCGGCGGAGCCGCCCTTGGTGGCGTCCCGCGTGGCGCTATCGAGCGTGGACCTGATCCGCGAGGCGTCCTGTTGGTCAAAGACCGTTTCGCCCTTCTCGAGCAGTGTCAGCACTTCCCGGTGGTTTCCGGTCGGCATGCCGACGTCGCCGCCATCGTGAAAGAGCCCGACGCCCGGTGTCGGTTTGAACGTGGAGCCGCCACCGATCCCGCCGAGAATGCCGGAGACCAAGCCGTCGCCGCCCAGCCCCGCAAACGGGCCCGATCCGAAAAGTGCCGCCTGGATTGCAGCATCGGCAATGGACAGGGCCAGTTTCTTGAACGCATCCGCCGCGCTGTCTGCGCCCGATACGATGCCCTCGAGCGTGTCGACGGTGGAGGAGAGAAGGAACTCCACCGATTGCCGGCGCGCTTCTATAGCGAGGTTCGATTTCCGAAGCGCCGCCTCTTCGGCGGTGATCGCCTGGACCAAGCCCGTAATTTGCTCCCGCTGATCAGCGGTCGCGGCGGAGCCGGCCCGGCGGAGTTCTTCGGCGATCCGGCGCTCGGCATCGGTGGCGCCGAGTAGCGCCCGTTCTCGCTGCAAGGCGGTTATGACATCCTGCACCGCCTGCGCCTCGCGGAGCGCGGCCTTCGCAGCGGCATCGCGCGATTTATCGCTTCCGCTCGAGCCCGTTACGCCGATTTCCAAGGGTGGCAACGTCACCGCCGGTTCGCGGCTCTTCTGGATTTGGAGGATTTTCTGTTCCTCGGCCGCGATCGCGTCGAGACGGGATTGACGCTCGGCAATCTGCCCGTCGAGAAGCCGGCGCTCAGCCTGGGCGAGCACGCCGCCGATATTGCGCTGTTTGTCCTTGATGGCGAGGATTTCGTTTTCGACCTTCAGCCGCTCGAGCCCGAGCTCGGACATGCGTTTATCGAGTCCGGCCGCCGTCTTGTTGTCGAGATCGCGCATGCGGTCCGCGATGCTGCCGATCGCCTTGGCGACATCAGCCGCAAGATTCGCGGTGCTGACCAGGACGGGAGCCAGCGAGACCAAGGCGGATTTGAATTGCAAATCCATGACTCTGGTCGCGGTGCTCAGTTGGTCGGTGAGATCTTCCGAACGGCGTAGAAGCTCGCGATCCACGATGATTCCGAGATCCTGCGCCTTGCGCTGCATCTCGTCGAGCCCCGCCGCGCCGTCGGTGAGGATCGGGATCAGGGCTTGACCGTTCCGGCCGAATGCAGCGGTAGCGATCGAGACGCGTTCGGTTTCGGATTTCGCGGCCTTCATCGCGTCGGCGACGATACGGATTTTCTCCGCTTGGCTGTCGCTGACCTGAATCTGTCGGAGGAGTTCCGGATTGACCTTTTTCAGGACCGAGTAGAGCGTGCCTTGTTCCGATGCCGCGAGCGCCGAGTTGCGCCGGAATTGCTGAAGGCCGGAATCCAGTTTCTCAACTGACACGCCGGCAAGCTCGGCGGCATAGGCCAATGACTGGTAACTGTCGCTGTCAAAGCCGGCGAATTTGGCTGCCTTGGCGATCCGGTCGAACTCGGCGAGCGAATCCTTCGCGCCGGCTATGGCGCCGCCCAGCGAGAGGAATCCGCCGATCGTGCTGGCGAGTAGAGCGCCTTTCAGCGGAGCGAGGAATGACGCCGCCGCCTTGCCGGAGGAGACGAAAGACGCCGCGACCCGGCTTAACTGCTTGTCGGTTTTCGAGGCATATTGCCCGACCCTCTTCTCGCCCTTCGTGAGCTGGGCTGAGAGCGTCCGGAGGTCGGCGCCGAGCCGGACATCGATGCTGCCAATCGTTGCAGGCATATCAGGCCTCCGCGGTTAGCCGCGCCTCGATCTCCGCGACTATCTCGGCGCGTGACTTGCCAAAGATTGAGCGAGTGATTGCATCGAGAGCAGGTTCGCCCGCTTCCGAGAGCGAGAAGGGTAAGGCGTTCGGATCAACCGGCATCGGGTATAGATCGCCGAGCGCGCCGACCCGCTTGAGACCTATTTCCAAGCACCGGAGCACTGTTGCCGGAGACGATGCCAGGAGCCGCGCTTCAACCTCGTCATACCAGAATGAACCGTGCTGCTCTTCGAACTCGCGGAGGTCTTCCGGACGGAAATCGAAGACAGCCGCCTCGCCCGCCGGCGGGAAAGGCACTCGCCGGGCGGTGGCGCGCTCCTCGGCGAGCCTGCGCTCCACCATTCGTGCAAGCGCGTAATTGAAAGCCGGCGATTTCTCCGCCGGGTGGTCTGCCTGTGTCGATTGTGCCATGTGCTCGCCCATAGGATTCAATTCCTCGATTTGTAACCCGAGGGCGAGAATGTGGCAATCACTTTCCGGATTTGGCCTCCTTGAGGATTCTCGTTCCAAAAAGATGGAATGTCGCGGCGAAATCTAGAATATCCTCGTCGGGTGCATCAGTGCCCCATTTGTCTTTCAGCGCTTCGATCCGGCTTGGGTCCGGGTTCAAAAACGGCTTCTCAAGCTCTTCCGACGCGAGTGTGACCGCGACGCGGATTGCTGCACTGTCCATGATTTTCCTTTCAGGCTGCATCGTTGGGGTGATCCGCCGCCCATTGATCCCAGGCGACGTGTTGAATTTCGGCGTGCACGGCATGGGCGAAAGCGTCGATCTCCGAACGGATATCGGGCTCGGCTAAGCCTTGGACTTGCAGTTGGGCGAAAAGCCGGCGGCATGTCGTCTGCCAGAAACGATCGGCAGCGACGCCCTTCTTGCCTATCAGCAAGCGTGCCGTCTCGCGGATCATCACTGTCCTGCGATCGATAGGGAAGGCAATGATCTCGGCGCTCGCGGGCTGTTCAACCGCGAAAAAATCGAGTTGCTTCATGCTGCTTTCCCTTTCCTGTCGTCAGTCCCATGGGGCTCCGCCCCTTGGAGCCCTGCCGGGGAAGCGTTCCCCGGACCCCGTTCACGATCCGCTTCGCGGACCGTGCGTTGATGCGATGATGGTGGACAGGGCGGAATCGGCGCTACACCGTTTGGCACAGGTATGTCGCCATTCGAATATATATCTATTCGCGACACACTTGTGCCACGGCGCCGATACCAAGTTCGGCGACTGATCCCTTCCTCGATCCACGGTTTCAGCGTCTCGATCGACTCGGCCTCGTAGGACCGGCGATTTTTCCGCGGTTCGGCCGCTCGCTTCGCCCTCATCCGCTCCCGGTCACGCTCGCGTTTCCGCTGCTTCGCGAGTTTCTTCCTGTCGGCTTTCGAGAGGTCGCATGCACCGATCGTTTTGAGCCCTAGACGGGTTCGCTCATCGAAGGTGACGCACAGAAGACCGGCGACACCATCCGAGTTCATCATGTGTTTGCGGGTGGCGGCTTCGCGAAAGAATGGCTCAATCTCGGCGCGCCTGGCCCATGGCAACCACTTCGCCGCCCATTCAAAGCCGCACTGCGCCGATAGCGACAAGATTGCCGCTCGAGCATACGCCAAGCAGAAATCCCGATCGTCGGTGTCTTCCGGATCGGGAATAAATGGCCCATGCCGATCCCTGATCACGGTTTCGATCTCCCTTAGGCGCATGAGTTCCCGCGAGGGCTTCCAATCGAGCCGGCTCCGTTTCTGTTGCTCGGCCAAGACCACCTTGCCGAGCATGAGTTTGCCGGATCGATTGGCCTGATAAATCGCTTCCGCACGGTCACGACTTGCCTTTTCGCCGCTAGAGGAATATTTTCTCCCTGCGTCGTTTTCAGCTTTCGTCGCACTTTCCAATGAGCCCCCGCTTCGCCCGGCGGGGGCTTTTTGCATCATGGGCATGGGTATGTGTCTCCCTGCATCGCAGGGATGCGTGACAGAGCGTTGTAGAACCCTTCACGTATCCATTGGTCCTCAAAGACCAGCCTCATGATATCGGGCTGCTCAGCCGTGATCTTTTCGATCACCATCTCAACGGCCATCTGCCAAGCAGACTCGTCGTCGAGATCACGCCGCATGTCAGCGAACGCATCGCTGATACGCTTTGCGGTCTTGGTGGAGACAGGATCTAGGTTCATGCAGCTGCCCTCCGATCGCTCGCCTCGCGGATTGCCTGGCAGGCTTCAAAGGCCGTCAATCCGAAGCGCTCGCGGAGGAACGGCACCAGCGGCCGGTCGGGACGCTGTTCGCGTGGCGTAGCGGTGAGATAGTCGGCCGCCTGTTCGATGGCGCATGTCGACTCGTGGCAATGGCCTGTAGTGCCACCGATCGGGAGAGCGTCGGTCATGCCGCCTCCCCGTCGCGCTCGGCGATCAGTTGGGCCAGAAACGCATCGTGCTCATGCTCGACGATCCGCTTCCGGCTGTCGACAACAACAGGTTTCGGATACCGGCCGGATTTGATGAGGTCATACTGTTTCGATCGGGAGAAGCCATCGCGAGCACGGGCTTCCTCCATGGTAATAAATCTGATCATGTCCGCTCCTGTCTTGGGCTGTGCGGACACGTTCAATAATCACAAGTTTGCCTAAGGTCTTGCCGCGAACTTTCTGAAACTCGCGGCCTTGAGTTCCGCCGGAAGCGATCCATCAACCTCATAGAAAAGCTTCTTTACGAGCGTCTTGCCGATATCAAGTTGGGCGCCGATCTCTTCAAAGAGCAAGTCATCGAAGGCCAGGTCTGGATTGCCAAGAATGGCTCGGATCACCATCGGATGTATCTTTTCCCGGAGCTCGGCATTTCGTCGCGCATTTTGTCGCTGCTCGCCTTTCCGAAGCACTGAGCCAAAAACCTGATCCCAGCTTTCGAGCTGATAGTTGGTCATTTGGTCGATACCATCGTTTATCGCAGTCGAGAGCCATTCGGGCAGAGGACAACTGAGCGAAGCAATCTCGCGAAGTGCATACGCCAACGCGAGTTTGTTGCCGCTTTCAAATTCGCACCTGAATGTTTCAATATTCTCGTAAGAAATCATGCGCTCGCGGTGCATCAGATCATCAATTTCGCGATCCGACGCCATCAACCGCGCTCCGCGACCAAAGGCACAATCACACTGTCGCGATCTTCGACAATGGAGAGAAGCCGCTCGGCCCACATGTCGAATGCGCGTCGCTTTTCCGGCTCGTATTTACTTCGATTGTAGACCCCGGCGACGCCGCTTCTGAACCCGCTGATATGATTCAAGCAGACTTCCACGATATGAGGCGAGACGCCGATATCGGCCATGCCCGTCGCCACGGTGCGGCGAATATCGTGTGCGGTCCACTTCTCATCGAAAGTCTGGAAATTGAGCCTTACCGCCTTTGCGACCGCGTTGCTCTCAATTGGCGTCCCGACGCGGGAGAAGAGCGGCGAATCCTTCTCATTCTCCGCGCGCTCCAAAGCTGATTGAACGATCCCGCGTGCGGGTATTGGAAGCGGCACGACATGGGCAAGCCCGTTTTTCGATCGCTCGCCGGGAATGGTCCATGTCCACTTGCCGACATCGATCTCGCCTCTGCGCATGCCGCAGACTTCGCCCGATCGTTGACCGGTGAAAAATAGCAGACGGAGAATGTCCGCCACCTCAGCCGAAATGGGCGCGGCTGAAATTGCCGGCCATATCCCCTTGATCTCTGCGTCCATTAGCACCCGGTCACGCTTCACCGACTTGCCCCGCGGCTTGATGCCCGTCACTGGCGAGATCGGGAGATAATCCTGATCAACGGCCCAGCCGAACATCTTTCGCACGGTCGCAAGGATATTGTTCGACTGCACCGGCTTGCCCGCCTTTGCCTTGGCGTCGATGATATCGAGGATATCGCGGCGCTTCACCGCCGCAGCTTTCAGGCGGCCGATCTCCGGGTTCACCTCTTTTTTCAGGATGCGCTCATCCTCGGCCCACGTCCGCTTATTCGGTTTTGCGTATTCCTCGACAAAAATCTCGCCGAGTTCCGCGACCGTCATCGCCTTGCGCATCGTGCGTTTGTCGCCGGCAGGATCGGCGCCGTCGACAATGGCAGTCATCCCCTTCAAGGCAGCCTGCCTTGCCCTCTCAAGCGGCATGTCGGGAAATCGGCCCAGCTTCACACGTTGCCGCATGCCGTCGCTCTCGCGCGTGTAGACAAGGCTCCAGGTGCGGACGCCGCTCGGCGAGACGCGCAACCAAAGCCCGCGGATCATATTGTCCTGAAAATCGGTTCTGGTATCGACCTTGACCGTCTCAACAAACCGGGTGGTGAGATCCTTGCGCGGCATATTCAGTAGGCCCAGACATCAGTAGGTGGAGGGTATTTTCTCGGTCTGGGTACGATATGGGTACGGAAATGTCAAAACTCGCCAAGACATGCCCGAACGCTAGAGAACGCATTTTCTCCGCTTTGCCAAATGCTTAAGCGTCCTGCGGCGTGTTTTGGCGTCCTCGGATGTGCGGAAAATACGCCCTTTTAATCAGTAGGTCCAGGGTTCGAGCCCCTGCGCGCTCACCATATCCTCCTCGCTCTCGTAGCGGGAATTGGCGCGGGTCGAGGCAAATCCACCTTTTCATCAACGCCAGTGCATCGTTGAAAGATTGGACTGTGGACGCAAAGGTGTCAGGGCGGCCAGACGACAGCCGCCTGGTCCAAGCGGCTGTCGCCGCGGCCTCGGCAGGGTTGGGTGCCTTCGACCGCGCCCGGCACGCTATAATCTCGGCTTGAAATCACCACCAATCAGCACGCGAGCACACAAGGTTCGGCAACTTTCATGAGCATGCCGTAGCGGAAGGGATACTGTAACTCGGCGGGGCGAGGAATTTATCGACGCTGGATTGCCAGCCTCCAATCATTCTCCCGGAGATAATTCCCCTCCGGCACGCCCTGATCATCGGCCACTGCGATTTGATCGAAGCGCGCGGTATCACATGTCCGAACTCTGCTTGCCGAACCGCTCCACGAATTCCTCCGCCGGAAGGTCGAACGCGTCTTTCTCGCGATCCAGCCGCTCATCGGGCCAGTCCCACCAGGCGATTCGCTGCATGGCCTCGGCCAAGTCCGGTTCGAAACGGCGCTTGATGAACTTGGCCGGCGCGCCGCCGACGACCGTATAGGGCTCGACATCCCGGGTCACGACGCTGCCGGCGGCCACCACCGCGCCGTCGCCGATCGTTACGCCGGACATCACCATCGACCGCATCGCGATCCATACGTCGTTGCCGATCCGGATCGGTCCGCGCGTTTGCAGATATTCGTAGAGCGTCTTCGTTTTGAAACGCTTGTGCTGGAAATGGAAAGTCGAGGCCGTTTCAATCGGGTGGTTGCCCTGGCACATGAACAGCACTCCGGGCGCGATAGAGCAAAACGCGCCGATGAACACCGGGGACTCTTCGGAGCAATTGTAGAAGGATTTGCCCGACACGCCATATGTGCCCCGGCCGATCGTCGCGTGCCGGGGAATGGCGTTCGGGTCCGGTTTCAGGCCGAGAAAAATGCGTGTTCTGCTGAAAGCGCCCATGGCGATTCGAACCACGAGTGCCGGAAAAAGGAAATGGGCCGCGACGGCAATAGAGCGACGCCATTATGTACGCGGTCCGGTTAAGCGTCGCCCAAGGGATTCTCGTGGGGAAACCGGGCGCCGGTCGCGCTCCTGTCTGGCGCCACGCGGCGCCTTGCGGCATAGCTGGGCATGTCCTCCACGCGGAACGCCTCCTGATGACCCCTTCCCGCGACATATCCCGTTTGCTCGAAATCATGGCCGCGCTGCGCGATCCCGAGACCGGTTGTCCCTGGGATGTGGAGCAGACTTTCGAGACCATCGTGCCTTACACGATCGAGGAGGCCTATGAGGTCGCCGATGCGATCGAGCGGAAGGACATGGTCGACCTGCCCGACGAACTGGGTGATCTCCTCCTCCAGGTCGTCTTCCATTCGCGCATGGCCGAAGAAGCCGGCCAGTTCGATTTCGGCGACGTGGTCGAGGCGATCACGCGGAAAATGATCCGCCGCCACCCGCATGTCTTCGGCGACGATTCGGTGCGCGGCAAGAAGCTCGCCAAGGGCATGTGGGAGAAGATCAAGGCGGAGGAAAAGGCCGAGAAGGCGGCGAAGCACGCCGAGGCGCAGAAGGAAGCCGGCGTGGAGCAGGTCGAGCACCTGTCGCTGCTCGACGACGTGCCGCGCGCCCTGCCCGCATTGATCCGCGCCATCAAGCTGCAGCGCAAGGCCGCCCGCGTTGGCTTCGATTGGGACACGGCGCCGTCGATCCTCGACAAGATCGAGGAGGAGATCGGCGAATTGCGCGAGGTCATGGCGTCAGGAAACGAGGACAAGGTCCGCGAGGAATATGGCGACCTGCTCTTCGCGCTGGTCAATCTCGGCCGCCATCTCGACGTCGAGCCCGAGGCCGCGCTGGAGGCCGCCAACCACAAATTCTTCACCCGCTTCCGCCACATCGAGCGCCGCCTCGGCGAACAGGATCGCAATCCCGCCGACGCGACGCTCGACGAGATGGAAGCGCTCTGGCAGGAAGCGAAGACGGCGAAGTAGCGCCGCGACGAGAACACGCGGCAACTGCACCTTTTCTTTTCGCCCAGTGGCCGCTACTGCCGGGTAACACATCCACGAAAGGCGGCTTCCATGAGTGACGAAACCCGCGACACCAACGGCGCGATCCTGGCCGATGGCGACAACGTCACGGTCATCAAGGATCTGAAGGTCAAGGGCACGTCCTCGACCATCAAGCGCGGCACGCTGGTCAAGGGCATTCGCCTCACCGGCAATCCGGACGAAGTCGAATGCCGGGTCGAAAAGATCAAGGGCCTCGTCCTGCGCACCGAGTTCCTGAAAAAGGCCTGACGCCGGCCGGAGCTACAATAGGCCCTTTCCGGAAGATTCAGCGACGCTCGAACGCGGCGGCGTTGTCGCTCGTCATCTCGATATCGACCGTCACCGTGCCGTCATCGGCGGTTTCGCGATGGCGCACCTGTCCATGATCGTAGAGCCAGGCGAGGTCTGCCCCGCGCTCCGGCGGAATGGAAAATCGCCGCGCGACCAGCTTGCCGGCGATTCGCGTTTCGATTTCGGCGAGAAGCCGGTCGACGCCCTCGCCGGTGATCGCCGACACCGCGGCAATGGACGGTCCGGACGCCGCCCTTTCGGCCCGCGCGACCAGTTCGGCCCGGTCCTCGGACGCAAGCGCGTCGATCTTGTTCCACACCTCGATGACATGGTCCTCGTCGTCGGGATCGATATCGAGGTCGCGCAGGATCTCCGCCACGTCGGCGGCCTCTTCCTTCGTGGCCGTACTCGACATGTCGCGGAGATGCAGCACGACATCGGCTTCCTGCACCTCCTCCAGCGTCGCGCGGAAGGCGGCGACCAGGTGCGTCGGCAGGTCCGAGATGAAGCCCACCGTGTCCGACAGGATGATCCAGGTCCCGCCCGGCAGACGCACCCGGCGCAGCGTCGGGTCAAGCGTGGCGAACAGCATGTTCTCGGCCATCACCTCCGCGCCGGTCAGCCGGTTGAACAGGGTCGACTTGCCGGCGTTGGTGTAACCGACCAGCGAGACGATCGGCAGCGGCACCTTCTTGCGCTTCGAACGGTGCAGCGTGCGGGTACGGCGTACGCTTTCCAGTTCGCGCTCCAGCTTCTTGATCTTGTCCTGCAGGATGCGCCGGTCTGCCTCGATCTGGGTTTCGCCGGGGCCGCCGAGGAAGCCGGCGCCGCCGCGCTGGCGTTCAAGGTGGGTCCAAGACCGCACCAGCCTGCCCTTCTGGTAATTGAGATGCGCCAGTTCGACCTGCAGCGAACCTTCCCTGGTCTGCGCCCGCTCGCCGAAGATTTCGAGGATCAGCCCGGTCCGGTCGAGAACCTTGGCGTTCCATTCCTTTTCGAGATTGCGTTGCTGCACCGGCGTCAGCGCGTGGTCGACCACGACGAGACCGGCCTCGCTGGCCGTGACGATTCCAGCTATCTCCTCGACCTTGCCCGCGCCGAACAGCGTTGCCGGTTGCGGTTTCGCCACCGGCACGATGGCGCTGTGGACTATCTTGAGATCGATCGCGCGCGCCAAGCCCTCGGCTTCGAGCAACCGGTCGACGGCGCTGCGCCGCTGGCCTTCGGCCGCGGGTCCGCGCAGGTCAGGCTCGAGCACGATCGCCACGGTCGGCGAATACTGTCTGTCCTCGCCCTTCTTCTGGCGCGGACGCGAGTCTTCGCGATGGCTATCGGAGTGTTGCGTCAATCGGATTTCGCTGAGGCATCGTCGCCGTCATATAAACTGACCGGCTGGCCGGGCATGATCGTCGAAATGGCATGCTTGTACACAAGCTGTGCATGGCCGTCTCGCCGCAGCAATACGCAAAAATTATCGAAAGAGGTGACTACACCGGTCAGTTTTACTCCGTTAACGAGGAAAATCGTCAACGGTATCTTCTGCTTGCGGACTGCATTGAGAAACTGATCTTGCAGATTTTGGGAACGTTCGGCCATGTGTTATCCGTTGGGCATGCAGTCAATGAATTAATCGCGTTATGGTTTCGCTGCAACGTGACAATGGTAAAAATCTTAGTGATTTTTTCAATGGGCAAAAAAACCCGCCCGTTTTTTTCTATTTCCCCTACGACAGTCTGGTGTGACTCTCCTAAACCGGCGTTTTCTCCGCGGCGTCGAAAAATGCATCCCGCAACGCCAGCGCCACTCCGCCCGGATGGCCATTGGCGACGGTCGCGTCGTCGATGTGTACAACCGGCATGACCAATGTCGTCGCCGCGGTAATGAAGGCTTCGCGCGCCTGCTTCGCCTCCTCGACGGAAAAACCGCGCTCCTCCACCGAAAGGCCCTGCGCCTTCGCAATGTCCATCACGGTGGTCCGGGTGATTCCGCGCAGGATCCCGAAATCGGCCGGGCGCGTCACCAGCACGCCGTCCTTCGTCACGATCCACGCATTGGTCGCCGCGCCTTCCTTGACGATGCCTTCATGATCGACGAACCAGGCCTCCCCAGCGCCGCCTTCCTTGGCCTTCTGTTTTGCGAGGACATTGGGAAGCAATCCGACCGACTTGATGTCTACTCGCTCCCAGCGATTCTCCGGCACGGTGATGACGGAGATGCCCTCGCCCGCCTTCGCCCGCGCCGCTTCCGGGTCGCTTGACCGCGACGTCACCACGAGGGACGGCTTCACGGTGGAAACCGGGAACACATGGTCGCGCCGCGCCACTCCGCGACTGACCTGGATATAAACCAACCCGTCGCGAACCCGGTTGCGCCGCACCACCTCGCGCATGATCGCGGTCAGCGCGGCGCGTTCCACCGGCCAGGCAATCTGCAATTCGCTCAGCGAGCGCCCAAGCCGGTCGAGATGCCGCGTCATGTCGATAATGTGGTCGCGGGCCACCTCGCAGACCTCGTAGACGCCGTCGGCGAACTGGTAGCCGCGGTCCTCGATATGCACCGTCGCCTGCGCATGCGGGCGGTAGCGTCCATTCACATAGGCAATGCGTGACAAATGCGTCTCCCGCGCTCAGCGACTCAGCCAGTAACGAAGATTGAGAATTGCAAACACCGCGACGAATTCCAATCGTCCGAGCAGCATGACGATGCAGGCGATCAGCCTCTCGACGGAATTGAAGTCGCGGAATTCAGGCCATAGATCCGCCGACGCCGCAACCGGGATATAGGCTTCGTAAAGCGGCCCGGCATTGAGCAGCAGCGCCATGCCGGCAAGAAGCGCCGCCTCGAAGTTGCCGGGACCGCCGGCCAGCGCGAACACGGAAAGCGCAAGCACAGCCAGCGTCAAAAGCACCACGGGCCACGATTCGACGATGGTCCGCTCGCTGTATTCGACATTTGCGATTCGCGTCGGGATCACCGAGCTTGGATAGATCAGCAGGTTCAATTCGCGGAACGCCTGCACCAGCATCGCGCCGAGCCTGTGCATCTTCAGCCCCGACGCGGTGGAGAAGACCGCGGCCCCGACAAAGGCCACCGGAAAGATCAGAATCTCCGGCAGCAGCGCGATGATGCCCGGCCTCGGTTCGTGGCCCGACGTCGCGATAACGGATGCGGCGGCAAAGAAGCTGTCGACAAGAACGACCGCGGTGCGGCCTTCACCGGAAAAGGCATTGAGTCCGCGAAACGCCAGCAGGTAGAGCCCGGTCAGCGCGGCGACCATCAGCACGACCCACCAGGCCTCGCGGTTCTGCCGGATGACCCGGAACGGGCTGAACAGATCGTAGCGCTGCCAGAAAAGGCTGGTCGCCGAAATCATCAGCACCGCGGCCATGATCGCGATCGAAGAGAGCCCGAATCGCGACGCGAGATCATCGTCATAGGGATTGAATCCGCCGGTCGCGATGCTTGTCATCGTCAGATGCGCCGCGCCGAGACTGTTCGTCCCGCTGGCGACGAAAAGGAAGAACACGATCACCGAGGCGGCGACGTAATAGCCGAGCATCGGCACGTAGCGCTTCAGATGCTGGAAACCGGCATCGCGCTCCGCCTTGGCGTCCATGCTCCATTCCGACGCCATGGCGCGGCGCGGCAATCCGCCGATCGCAAGCGGCGACAGGACCAGGAACAGCGAGGCCAGCGTCAGGAAACCGCCGGTCCATTCCAGTTGCAGGCGCCAGAACAGGATCGATTGCGGCAGCGCCTCGCGGGTCGAGAAGGTCGTTGCCCCCGTGGTGGTCAGTCCGGATATGCTCTCGAACAGCGCTTTTTCGAAGGAGAGATCGAGGACCAGCAGGAACGGAATGGTGCCGATAAGACCGAGCCCGAGCCACACGAACACCATCGACACGATCAGCCGGGTCGGCGTGACGACATGGCGGTAGCCGAGAGACGCGGCCATCGACAGGACGGCGATGAACGCCCCCGTCGAGGCCATCACCGCGAGCCGCAGCGCATGCTCGTCCTCGCCATGCGCGAAGCCGACCAGGATCGGCGCGGCAAGCGAGAAGAAGAACAACGCGCAGGCAAAGCCCAGAAGGAAGATGACGGTACGCATGGCGCTTCCCGTTACCGCCGGATTGCGTCCGGCGTCGGCATCAGAAGAATTCGAGGCTGACGCGGAACATTTGCTCGACCCGGCGGACGGCTTCCGACAGGGCGAAGATGACGACCCGGTCCTTCGCCTTGATCCGGGTGGCGCCGTCCGGCTTGATCACCTCGCCGTCGCGGAAGATCGCGCCGATGCGAATATTTTCCGGAAGGTCGAGATCCTTCAGCGGCGCTCCGACCAGCGGCGAGGTTTCCAGCGCCTCGGCCTCGATCACCTCGGCGGACCCCTTCTGCACGCTGTGTACCTGGCGGATACGGCCGCGGCGCACATGCTGCAAAACGCGTGAGATCGTCACCGCGCGCGGATTGATATGCGCATCGATGTCGAGCGTTTCGGTGAAGCCCTGATAGGCGGGGTCGTTGATCAGGGCCAGAGTCGACTGGCAGCCGAGCCGCTTGGCCATCACCGCGGACAGGATATTGACCTGATCGTCATTGGTCAGCGAAACCATCAGTTCGCTGTCCTCGATATCGGCCTCGACGAGAACCTGCTGGTCGAGCGCGCTGCCATGCAGCACGACGGTCCGGCGCAACTGGTCGGCGACCATCACCGCCCGGTCGTGATGCGCCTCGATGATCTTGACCTTCGCCCGGCTCTGCTTTTGCTCCATCTGGCTGGCGACATAGAGACCCACATTGCCGCCGCCGGCGATGATGATACGGCGCGCCTCCGCCTCGTCATGGCCGAACAGGCTGAGCGTGCGCTTCACCTGCTGGCGATTGGCGATCACATAGACGAGGTCATGGGCAAGAAGCTGGTCGGCCGAATGCGGCACGAACAGCCGGTCGTTGCGCCAGACGCCGACCACCGTCGCGGAAAGATCGGGGAAAAGTTCCGTCAACTGGCTGAGCGGCGTGTTGATGACGGGGCAATCTTCCCGGCATTCGATCGCCATCATCGTGACCTTGCCCTCGGCAAACTGCACGATATCGGTCGCCCCCGGCGCCGCGATCCGGCGCAGCACCACGTCGCCCACCTCGCGCTCCGGCGAAATGATCACGTCGATCGGCAGATGGTCGCGCGAAAAGAGATTGTTGTAATGGGCATGCAGATAGCTCTGCGACCTGATGCGCGCGATTTTCGTCGGCACGTCGAACAGCGAATGCGCGACCTGGCACGCCGTCATGTTCACTTCGTCGTAGAGCGTCACGGCGATGATCATGTCGGCCTGGTCCGCGCCGGCGGCGGCCAGCACGTCGGGATGGCTGCCATGGCCCACGAAACCGCGCACGTCCAGCGTGTCGCGAATGCGCTGGACGAGGTTTGCCGACATGTCGATGACGGAAACGTCGTTGGCCTCGGCGGCCAGCCGTTCGGCGATGCCGTATCCGACTTGGCCGGCGCCGCATATGATTACCCGCATGAAATTCCCCGTGCGGTTAGGTAGCTTTTAGACACCGAGCGATTTCAGCTTTCGGTGCAATGCGGACCGCTCCATACCAACGAATTCGGCCGTACGCGAGATGTTTCCGCCAAAACGCGAAATCTGCGCCAGCAGATAGTCCCGTTCGAAACGCTCGCGCGCCTCGCGCAGCGGCAGCGCCATGATATGGGCGTCGTCGGAGGTGGGCGCGCGCGGCAGGTTCTCGCCGATTTCGGAGGGAAGCTTGTCGACGCCGATCACCATGTCGTCCGGCTCGTCGCGGGTCAGGATCATCAGGCGTTCGATATTGTTGCGCAACTGGCGGATATTGCCCGGCCAGTCATGCGCCTGCAGGACGGCCATGGCGTCGTCGCCGACGAATTTCGGGCGAATGCCCGTATGTTCGCTGATCTGCTTCATGAAGGTCTGCACGAGCATGGGGATATCCTCGCGCCGGTCCGCCAGCGGCGGCACCTCGATCGGCACAACGGCCAGGCGGTTCATCAGGTCGCGGCGGAACCGCTTCGCCTCGATGAGTTCTTCCAGGTTGAATGCGGTCGAGGATATGATCCGGACATCGACCTTCACACGCCGCACACCGCCGACGCGCTCGAACTCCTGGTCGACCAGAACGCGCAGGATCTTGGTCTGCGTCTCGAGCGGCATGTCGGCGATCTCGTCGATATAGAGAATGCCGCCATGCGCCTGTTCCAGCGCGCCGACCTTTCGCTCGCCGCCATTCGGCTCCGTGCCGAAGAGCTCGGTCTCCATGCGGCTCGGCGTAATCGCCGCCGCATTGATGACGACGAACGGTCCCTTTGCCCGCGACGAATTCGCGTGGATGGTGCGCGCCACCAGTTCCTTGCCGGATCCCGACGGGCCGGTGATCAGGATGCGGCTGTTGGTCGGTGAGACCCGGTTGATCGTCTGGCGAAGCGCGTTGATCGCCGCCGAGCTGCCGATCAGTTCTCGCGTTTCGCTGGAACGACGCTTCAGGTCCTTCACTTCCATCTTCAGCGCCGAGGTTTCCAGCGCCCGTTCGGCGATCAGGACAAGACGGTCGGCCTTGAACGGCTTTTCGATATAGTCATAGGCGCCGCGCTTGATGGCGGAAACGGCGGTCTCGATATTGCCGTGTCCGGAAATCATCACGACCGGCATGCCGGGGTGCATCGTCTGGATCTCGTCCAGCAGCGCCAGCCCGTCGAGCTTCGAGCCCTGCAGCCAGATGTCGAGGAAGACCAGGCGCGGCGCGCGGTCGGAAATCGCCGCCAGCGCGCTGTCGCTGTCATGGGCCGTCCGCGTCTCATGGCCCTCGTCTTCCAGGATCCCCGCGACGATCTCCCGAATGTCCTGCTCATCGTCGACGATCAGAATGTCCGCTTTCATGCTGTCCTCTCAGCTTGCGCCCCGGTTTCCCCGATTTCCTGTTCTGCGTCATTGCCCGACGAATTCGTTTGCGCGGCGGCCGGAAACACCAGCCGCACCATTGCCCCGCGTCCACCATGGTAATCGGCCGGCGCATCGTGCAATTCGAGCCGCCCGCCGTGGTCTTCCATGATTTTCTTGACGATTGCGAGACCGAGGCCGGTGCCCTTCTCGCGTGTCGTCATATAGGGCTCCAGGAGCTTCGCCCTGTTTTGGCGCGGGAGCCCCTTGCCATTGTCGATCACGTCGACCGTAATCTCGCGGCTGCCGTTCCGATGGGCGCGAACGAGAATATGGCCGTCTTCGCGATTCTCGTCGCTCGCTTGCCGCGCCTCGACCGCCTCGGACGCATTCTTGATGATGTTGCCGAATGCCTGTCCGACAAGCCGGTCGTCGAAATCGCAGGCGAGTTCCTCGTCGTCGAAATCGCGCTCGAAACTGATGTCGCTGCGGCTGACTTCCACGAGAAAGGTCGCCTCGCGCAGCGTGTCGCGCAGATCCTTGCGCTCCATCACGGGTTTCGGCATCCGCGCGAAGGACGAGAATTCGTCCACCATGCGTCCGATATCGCCCACCTGCCGAATGATCGTGTCCGTGCACTGGTCGAAGACCGCGCTGTCTTCCCCGACTACCTTGCCGTAGCGCCGCTTCAGCCGCTCTGCGGAAAGCTGGATCGGCGTTAGGGGGTTCTTGATCTCGTGCGCGATGCGGCGCGCCACATCCGCCCATGCGGTCGAGCGCTGGGCTTCCACGAGATCGGAAATGTCATCGATCGTGATCACATGCGTGTGGCTGGCCGGCGCTTCGTCCTGCCCGAACTCGGCCTCGATGACACGCTGGCCCGCGCCGACCTCGCGGTCGACGGTGACCTGCACATTCAGCACGCGCTCGCGTCCGCTCCTGTCGAGATAAGTAACCTGCTTGCGCACATCGTCGCGGTCGCTCTTGCGAACCTCGTCGAGAACCGAAGCGATATGCGGCGAAAGGCTGTCGATCTTCGTTCCCGGCTCGATCGTCTCGCCGGTTCCCAGGATCGCGGCGGCCGAGCGGTTGGCGACGGTGACGACGCCGTCATCGTCCACGCCCATGACGCCCGCCGACACGCCGGAGAGAACCGCCTCGGAAAAGCGCCGGCGCTGGTCGATCAGCTCGTTTGCGTGCAGCAGCTTGTCCCGCTGTTCCTTCAGCTGGCCGAGCATGCCGTTGAAGGTCTGGCCGAGATAGCCGACATCGCCGTCCGACGCGCGTACCGGAACGCGGATATCCAGATTGCCTTCCGAGACCTCTTCGGCGGCGCCGATCAGCTGCCGGATCGGGCGCACGAGCCGGTTTGCGACCGCGATGCCGGTCCAGATCGCGGACAGGATCATGATCAGCGTCAGCCCGAAATAGAGGATCGCGAAGGCCAGCTGGAAGGATGTCCGGTTCGCCTCGAGCCCGGTATATTCGGCGCGGTTCTGCTGCATCAGCTGAACGGCATCCAGGACTTTGGCGTCCACCGTACGGACCGTGTAGATATAGGCGTTCGGAATTTCCCGCAGCTTGATGATGGAGCCGACAAGATTGGTCACGCCCGGCGGAATGACCACCGGGAGCCCGTCCTTGGCCGCCTCGAGCGCGTCGGCCGGCGGAGACGGCAATTGGTTGTCGACATCGATCTCCGCGCTTTGAACGATGGTCCCGTCAGGCCGGATGACGAAGGCGCCGAGCATCCCCCGGCCCTTCGCCTGCTGCGTGAGGAAATGCCGGAAGCCGACCTGGTCGAGACTGTAGAGGCGGCGCTGGCTGTCCACCGCATAGGCCATGTTGATCGTCGCGTCCCGCAGATTGATCGCATTCTCGTTGATGTAGGATTCGGCGACCTGCAGCGACGATTCCACGATCGTCTTGGTGCGGATTTCGAACCAGCGGTCGAGCCCAAGATCGAGCGTCACGCTCGCGACGACGGCGATGGCGATGGCGGGAATGGCCGCGATCAGCGAGAAAAGGCCGACAATGCGCACATGCAGGCGCGACGCGGCCTTTCCGGCCCTGCGCGCCAGGAATATTCGGCGAAGCTCCACCCCGATCAGCCAGAGCATCGCGAAAACGAAAAAGCCGTTGACGACGATCGCAGAGAGGGTCACGCGGGCATCGGGCTGGATCGGCGTCAGGCCGATCAGGACGGCAAAGGACACGCCTGCCGTCACGAGCGCCCCGATGATCACGGCAATGCCGCGGATCTGCATCCTGCGGGCCCCCGATTGGTCGTTCACGCCGAAATCGAGGGCGCCCTTAGCGCTCTGTATCAGTGACATGGTCTAATCTGCTGATGTCCGACAAACCGGAGTGACCAACATGCAACAGAATGTGGCAGCATTGCAACAAACCACCGCAGTGGTGGCAGTTTATGCGCCGCCTTTAAAAACGCTGATACCGTGCTCCTTGATCTTCTTTCTGAGCGTGTTCCGGTTCAACCCGAGCACCTCGGCGGCGCGGATCTGGTTGCCCCGCGTCGCAGCCAGGGTCGCGAGGATCAAAGGCTGCTCCAGTTCGGCCAGAACGCGCTGGTAAAGGCCGGGCGGCGGAAGGCCCTCGCCGAAGGACCGGAAATAGTCCTGCATGTTGAGTTCGACCGCCTGCGAGATCGTGACATCGCCCGTCAGCAGGCTCGCCGGCGACTGCTCGCCGCCCTCTCCGGCGTCGAGCTCCGCGGCGACGATTTCCGGCGTGATCTCTTCCTGCGGATAGAGCGCGCTCAGCCGCCGGATCAGGTTTTCCAGTTCGCGAACGTTGCCGGGCCAGTGATAGCGGGTCATCAGCTGCAGGGCATCGGGCAGGATGCGCTTGGCTTCGAGCCCTTCGCTCTGCACCTTGGCGAGGAAGTGAGTGACCAGATCGCCGATATCCTCGAGCCGCTCGCGCAGCGGCGGCATGCGCAGCGGCACGACATTGAGGCGGTAATAGAGGTCCTCGCGGAACAGCCCCTGATTGATCAGGGAGCGCAGATCCTTGTTGGTGGCGGCGACGATGCGGACATTGGTCTTGATCGGCGTCCGCCCGCCGACCGTCATGTACTCGCCCTGCTGCAGCACACGCAGCAGCCGTGTCTGGGCGTCCATGGGCATGTCGCCGATCTCGTCGAGGAACAGCGTGCCATTCTCCGCCTGCTCGAACCGGCCGGTGGACCGCGCCTGAGCGCCGGTAAAGGCGCCCTTTTCGTGGCCGAACAGTTCCGATTCGATCAGGTCGCGCGGGATGGCGGCCATGTTGATGGCGACGAAGGGGCCGTTCTTGCGCTTGCCATATTCGTGAAGGGCGCGGGCGACCAGTTCCTTGCCGGTGCCCGATTCGCCGTTGATCAGCACGGTGAGGTCGGACTGCATCATCCGGGCAAGCACGCGGTAGATATCCTGCATGGCGGCCGAACGGCCGACCAGAGGCATGCCCTCATGCTCCTTCGGCGCAGCGGCGGCGCTGTCGTCGGAGCCGTTCTTGCGCCGCGATTCGGCGAGCGCCCGGCCGACGATCCCGGTCAGCTCGACGAGGTCGAAGGGCTTCGGCAGATATTCGTAGGCGCCCTTCTCCGAGGCGCGGATCGCCGTCATGAAGGTGTTCTGAGCGCTCATGACGATGACCGGAAGTTCCGGGCGCACCTTGCGCATGCGCGGCAGGAGGTCGAACAGATTGTCGTCCGGCATGACCACATCGGAGACCACGACATCGCCCTCACCGGCGGTCACCCAGCGCCACAGCGTCGAGGCATTCGAAGTCAGTCGGACGTCATAGCCGGCGCGCGACAGCGCCTGGCTGACCACCGTCCGGATAGCCGCGTCATCATCGGCAACGAGAACGGTACCCTTCATTGTTGTTTCTCTCCGGTAAGCGGCTGGACGAGTTCGGTGGGCATGGCCGGGGCGGCCGGCATCAGGATGCGGAACACCGTTTTCGAGGATTGGGAATCGCATTCGATCACCCCGCCATGGTCGCCGACGATCTTGGCGACCAGCGCCAGGCCGAGGCCGGAACCGTTGGGCTTCGTGGTGATGAACGGATCGAACATGTGCATCTGGATGTCTTCGGGTACGCCGGACCCGTTGTCTTCGACGCAGAATTCCAGCGGCAGCGCGACGCGCTCGTTCGCGCCGGGAATCGACAGGCGCACGCCGGGACGGAATGCGGTCTTCAGCCGGATCTGCGCATGATCGCGGTGTTCGCAGGCTTCCGAGGCGTTTTTGACGAGGTTCAGGAAGACCTGGATCAGCTGATCCTTGTTGCCGAGCACCATCGGAAGCGATGGATCGTACTGTTTGACGAATTCGATGTCGCGCGCGAAGCCCGAAGCGGCGATCTGGTGAACGCGATCGAGCACGACATGGATATTAACCGGCTCGCGCTCGATCGGACGCTCGTCGGAAAAGACTTCCATTCGGTCCACCAGAGAGACGATCCGGTCGCTCTCCTCGCGGATCAGCGCGGTGAGCGCGCGATCCTCGTCGCTGACGGCCGCCTCCAGCAATTGCGCCGCGCCGCGAATGCCCGACAGCGGGTTCTTGATTTCGTGGCCCAGCATCGAGGCGAGTCCGGTGACAGAACGCGCCGCGCCGCGATGGGTCATCTGGCGGTCGAACTTCTCCGCCATGGACCGCTCGCGGAAAACGATCACCATCGCGCCAGGCTCATCCGCCACCGGCGTCACGTGGACGTCGACGATCCGGTCGGCGCCGAGACGTGGCGACGAGAGATCGACGCGGTATTCGTTGACCGGCGATTCATGTTCGCGCACTTGTTGAATGAGTGCCAGCAAAGGACTGGAAAAAGGGACAAAATCCTGAATCTTGGATTTCGCCAGCTGCCCCTGCGATGAGGAGAAGAAATACTCCGCCTCGAGGTTGGAGAAGGCGATGTAATCGTCCGGGTCGAGCAGGACGACCGGATCGCGCAACGTGTCCAGCACCTTCAGGGCGCGGGCCGGGTCAGGCGCGGATAGTTTTTTTCGTACCATAAATGCCATCAGGCAGCCTTCGCTTCCTGCCCTGTGGGAGCCAGGGCGTCGGATAAGAGACGAATGACTTCGTCGGGTTGAATGCTTGTCAGAATGCGGCGGCGAAGACCGGCGGCCCCGCGGACCGCGTGCCTGTCGAAATACCAGCCGAGATGTTTGCGGGCGTGCCGAAGCCCGGCGTCTCGCCCGTAATGGCTCAGCATGGCTTCATAATGGTCGGCGGCATAGCTGGCGGGATCGTTTGGCGCAGCGTCCTCACTCGCCTGGAAGCCGGCCTTGCGTGCAATCGCACCCGGCAACCAGGGCTGCCCATAGCTGCCGCGGCCCACCATCACCGCGTCCGCGCCGGAGGCGTCGATCGCGGTCTTTGCGTCGTCCAGCGTGGCTACGTCGCCATTGACGACCAGCGGAATGGAAATGGCCTCGCGCACGTCGCGGATACGAGCCCAGTCGGCGCGGCCATTGTAGAGTTGCTCGCGGGTCCGTCCATGAACGGTCACCATCCGAATACCGGCATTCTCGGCGCGCTGCGCCAGTTCCGGCGCGTTGATCGAATTGGCATCCCAGCCGAGCCGCATCTTGAGCGTGACGGGAACGCTAACGGCGTTCACGGTCGCCTCGATCAGTGTCATGGCATGGTCGAGATCGCGCATCAGCGCGGAACCGGAATAGCCGCCGGTGACCTTCTTGGCCGGGCAGCCCATATTGATGTCGATGATATCGGCACCCTCGCCTTCCGCGATCCGCGCCGCCTCGCCCATCCATTTCGCCTCGCGGCCGGCCAGTTGCAGCATGCGCACCGGCAGGCCGTCGGTCCTGGCCCGCGACCGGCTTTCGCGATGATCGCGACAAAACTCCTCGCTGGCGATCATCTCGGACACGACAAGGCCCGCGCCGTGCCGCCACGCCCGTTGCCGGAACGGCAGGTCGCTCACACCCGACATCGGAGCAAGGAAGACGCGATTGCGCAGCTCGACAGATCCGATCTTCAGCGGTTTGGCGATGTCACTCATGCACTAGGCTGACTGTTTGTTGAGCATGGACGCTTTCTGCCTAATTAGTAGACACTCTGCATCGGTTGTGCAATCGCTGCCGTGTGTTAAAGCAGGATCGAGATACGATTTTTTTTGGAAGAGGCCGTTCCGTACGGCAAGACCTGCACAAAGTATAGTCGAATATGCACCCTGAGCAACGCCACGGCATCGTGATCGTGGCCGCCGGTCGCGGCGAAAGGGCCGCCGGCCCGGGAAACGGCCCGAAACAGTATCGCCTGCTTGGCGGCATTCCGCTGATCGCCCGGACGATCGATGCGTTTCGTGTCTGGAAGCCGGATTGCCCGATCGTCATCGTGCGTCATGCCGATGACGAGAACCTCCTGAAGACCGCGATTTCGGGCCGGGAGGAGAACGTTACCGTGGTCACCGGCGGCGCGACGCGCCAGGCCTCCGTTCTGTGCGGCCTGGAGGCGCTTGCCGCATTGGACGACGCACCCCGTTTCGCGCTCATCCACGACGCGGCGCGGCCTTTCGTGCCGGCCGCGATGCTGGACGCGATTTCAGTGACGCTGGACAGCGACCCCGAGAGCGGCGTGTTGCCGGCGCTACCCGTTGCCGAGACGCTCAAATCGGCCGGTGCGGACGGCCAGGTCATCGCCACCGTGCCGCGTGCCGGTCTCTACCGCGCGCAGACGCCGCAGACTTTCCCGCTCGATGGCATCCTCGATGTCCATCGCCGTGCTGCCGCCGAAACCGTCGACGAATTCACCGACGATGCCGCCCTTTACGAGTGGGCCGGGCTTCCCGTTCGCCTCGTTGCGGGCGATAACCGCAACATCAAGCTCACCTGGCCGCAGGATTTCGAGGACGCCGAACGCATGCTGCAAACCGACCGGGAACCCGCCTTGCCCGATGTGCGGGTCGGCCACGGCTACGACACGCACCAGTTGGTCGCCGGGGACAGCATCATCCTGTGCGGTGTCGAAATCCCGCATGACCGCAAGCTGTCCGGCCATTCCGATGCGGATGTCGGCTTCCATGCGCTGACCGACGCCTTGCTGGCGACCATCGGGGCGGGCGATATCGGCAGCCATTTTCCGCCGAGCGACCCGCAATGGAAGGGCGCCGCTTCGCACCGTTTCCTGTCGCATGCGGCGGGCCTTGTGCGCGACGCCGGCGGCCGCATCACCCATTGCGACGTGACCCTGGTCTGCGAAGCGCCGAAGATCGGCCCGCATCGCGAGACCATGCGGCAGGCGATCGCCGAGACCGTCGGCATCGACGTGTCGCGCGTCTCTGTCAAGGCAACGACCAATGAACGAATTGGCTTTGTTGGCCGCGAGGAAGGTATCGTCGCGCTCGCAACCGCAACCGTAGTGATGGGAGGGCAGTAATGCCGGACGACCAGTATATCGATCCGCTCCATGAGGCCGCCGAACGGGTCATCGAGATCTTCTCGGAACAGGAAGTCAGGATCGCGACGGTCGAGAGTTGCACCGGCGGAATGATCGCCGCGGCGCTGACCGACATCGCCGGATCGTCCAACGTGCTGGACCGGGGCTATGTCACCTATTCGAACACGGCCAAGGAACAGATGGTCGGCGTTCCGGAGGAACTGATCGAGAAACACGGCGCGGTCTCGTCCGAAGTCGCGGCCGCCATGGCGGAAGGCGGGCTTGCTCGCTCCGACGCAGATCTGACGATCGCGGTGACCGGCATTGCCGGGCCCGGCGGCGGTACGGCGGACAAACCGGTCGGGCTTGTCTGGTTCGCCTGCGCCATGACCTGGGGTCCGACCCTCGTGCTCAGCAACCAGTTCGACAATAATGGCCGCGATTTCATTCGCTACCACACGGCGATGTTCGCGCTGCAGATCGTCCTGGAAATGCTCGAGAGCAGGCCCGGAACGCAGTTCGACGAACCGCACGGCAACGCCTGATTGTCAGCTCAGGCCGTCCGGGCGCTGTCCTGTCCGTAGATGACGTCCGCCCGCTTCTGGAAAGCCTGCGAGAACATGTGGAACGCCTTGTCGAACATGGCGCCCATTACCATGCCGAGCGCCCGACTCTTGAATTCGTAGTCGATGAAGAAAACGATATCGCAGCCGCCGTCGGCGCGCGGCTCGAAGGTCCAGCGGTTGTTGAGATAGCGGAACGGGCCTTCGAGATAGGATACGTCGATGACGTTTTCCTCCGGCTTCAGCAGCACGCGTGAGGTGAAGGTCTCGCGGATCATCTTGTAGCCGACCGTCATGTCCGCGATCAGCATGGTCATGCCGTCGCGCTCGCGCCGTTCCTTGACGCGCAAGGCTTCGCACATCGGCAGGAATTCGGGATAGCGTTCGACATCGGCGACCAGATCGAACATCTGTCCGGCGCTGTGCGGAACGGGCGTCGTATCCTGGAACTTGGGCATGGCGGACAGCTAGGGATCGCGGGGGAAATTGGCAAGTGGGCGGCCGGCCAATGCGCTATTCGGCCGCTGCCAGCTTCTTGGCGCGGTTTTCCCGGAGGCGCGCGAAATCGTCGCCCGCATGGTGCGACGAGCGCGTCAGCGGGCTTGCCGAGACCATCAGGAACCCCTTCGAATAGGCGCTCGTCTCGTAGGACTTGAACTCCTCCGGCGGCACGAAGCGGATGACCGCATGGTGCTTCTTGGTCGGCTGCAGATACTGGCCGATGGTCAGGAAATCGACATCCGCCGAGCGAAGATCGTCCATCAGTTGCAGCACCTCGTTACGCTCCTCGCCGAGGCCGACCATGATGCCGGATTTAGTGAAAACGGTTGGATCGATCTCTTTCACCTGCTGCAGCAGCCGGATCGAATGGAAGTAGCGCGCGCCCGGACGAACGGTCAGATAGTTCGACGGCACGGTCTCCAGATTGTGGTTGAAGACGTCCGGCTTTGCTGCGACGACCTTCTCCAGCGCCTTTTCCTTGCGCAGGAAGTCCGGTGTCAGGATTTCGACGGTCGTGCCCGGCGCCTCTTCGCGGATGGCCTGGATAACCTCGACGAAATGCTGCGCGCCGCCATCGTCCAGATCGTCGCGGTCGACGGAGGTGATGACGACATGGTTCAGCCCCATCATCTTCACCGCGTCGGCGACGTTTTGCGGCTCCTTCAGATCCAGCGGCGCGGGCTTGCCGGTCGCCACGTTGCAGAAGGCGCAGGCGCGCGTGCAGATTTCGCCCATGATCATGAAGGTGGCGTGCTTCTTGTCCCAGCACTCGCCGATATTCGGGCAGCCTGCCTCCTCGCACACCGTGACGAGGTTATGCGATTTCACGATTTGGCGAGTTTCCGAATAGCCGCGCGAAGTCGGCGCCTTGACGCGGATCCATTCCGGCTTGCGCGCCTGAACCGGCTGATCGGGCCGATGGGCCTTTTCCGGATGGCGAACCCGCTTTTCCGGGGTCGTCGTGTCGAGCACCGTAACCATGCGTTCCTCGGTCCCTTGCGCCGCCTTCGCGGCTTTTCTCTTAGTCTGTCATCTAGATAGCAACCGGCGGAAGGAAATACGACCATCCGCCGGACATGGCTGCCTTGCACCCTTATCTACGCAGAAGCCGAGCCAGGTAGATCAGCAGGCACGCGCCGACGAAGCCGGTAACCAGATAGGCGATCCATCCGGACCCGAAAAAGCCGAAGGCCCGCAATATGGCGTTGAAGACGATCGAGCCGACGATGCCGAGCACGATATTCATCAACAGGCCCGTACCGCTTTTCATGACTTTCTGGGCAAGCCACCCGGCGAGTCCGCCGATAATGATGGCTCCCAGCCAACCTACTCCGTTCATCGTCCTGTCTCCCTCTATTCGGGTTTCCGGCTATGTCCGTCAGGCGTTCAGCACACGCCCATAAGCATCCAGCACGCTTTCCTTCATCATCTCCGAAAGCGTCGGATGCGGGAAGATCGTGTGCATCAGTTCTTCCTCGGTCGTCTCCAGGTTCATTGCCACGACGAACCCCTGGATCAGTTCGGTCACTTCCGCGCCGACCATGTGGGCGCCGAGCAGCTGCCCGGTCTTCTTGTCGAAGATCGTCTTGATCAGGCCCTGATCTTCGCCGAGCGCGATCGCCTTGCCGTTGGCGGCGAAGGGAAAGCGGCCGACGCGAATGTCGTGGCCGGCTTCCTTGGCCTTGGCTTCGGTCAGGCCGACGGAAGCGACCTGAGGATGGCAATAGGTGCAGCCCGGGATCATCGAGCGGTCCATCGGATGGACACCCGGCACGCCGGCGATCTTCTCGACGCAGATAACGCCTTCATGCTCGGCCTTGTGGGCCAGCATCGGCGGGCCGGCGACATCGCCAATGGCGTAGATGCCCTCGACATTGGTCTTGCCGTAACCGTCGATCACGACGCAGCCTCGATCGGTTTTCACGCCCAGCGCTTCCAGGCCGATATTCTCTATATTGCCCTGCACGCCAACGGCGGAGATCAGCCGGTCGGCCTCGATCGCCTGCGTCTTCCCGTCCTTCGTCTCGACATGGGCGACGACCGAATTGGCCTTCTTGTCGACCTTGGTGACCTTGGCTTCGGTGATGATCTTCAGTCCGTGCTTTTCAAGCTGCTTGCGGGCGAGCTTGGAAATCTCGGCGTCCTCGACCGGCATGATTTGCGGCATCAGCTCGACGACGGTGACGTCGACGCCCATGGAATTGTAGAAGCTCGCGAACTCGATACCGATCGCGCCGGAGCCCATCACGACGAGCTTCTTGGGCATTTCCTGCGGCACCATGGCCTCGAAATAGGTCCAGATCAGCTTGCCGTCCGGCTCGATGCCGGGAAGTGCGCGCGGCCGTGCGCCCGTGGCGACGATGATGTGCTTGGCGGTATAGTCGCCCTCGCCCAGGATGTTCTTGGGCGCGGGATGCTGCGGTTCCATCGGTTTCTTCGACGGCTTGCCGACGGTGATCTTGCCCTTGCCGGCGAGCTTCGCCTCGCCCCAGATGACATCGATCTTGTTCTTCTTCATCAGCATGCCGACGCCGCCGTTCAGCCGCGCCGAGACGCCGCGCGAGCGTTCGACCACCGCCTTGGTGTCGGCGCTGACGGAGCCTTCGAGTTTCAGGCCGTAATTCTTGGCGTGGCTGGCGAAGTCCATGACCTCGGCGGAACGAAGCAGCGCCTTGGTCGGGATGCAGCCCCAGTTCAGGCAGATGCCGCCGAGATGTTCGCGCTCGACAATCGCCGTCTTGAGCCCGAGCTGCGCGGACCGGATCGCGGCGACATAGCCGCCGGGACCCGATCCGATGATGATGACGTCATAAGCGTTCGACATGGGCGCTCCACTCCTCTTGTTTGGACCGGTTGCCTCATGCGGCTTGGACCGGTTTCGGGAGTGGAGCCGTTGTCGCCGCCCTTATGCGGGGTCTTCTGCGACGGGTTCCGGCTTGACCAGCATCCCGTAGATTTCGTCTTTGAGAGCCAGACGCTGCTTCCGCATTTCTTCCATGCGGAAATCGTCGCAGGGCTCCACATCGGTCTCGGCACGGTGAATGGCCCGGTTGACCTCGTGATACTCGTTCGTGATCCGGTGAAAATGACCATCCGTTTCACGCAAATGGTGAATTTCGGCGACCAGTTCCGGGAATTCTTCGGCCAGTTCGTGGGGGACGTGGGACATGGGATACCTCCTGGTTTCTTCGTCGTGTATCCAACCCTACGTCCTGTGACTAGTCCCTCCTTGATCCTTATCAACTCAAAGCCCGAGCATCAGCGAAACGACCGGCGCCAGCGCCTTGCCGACGGCTTTCGTGTTCGCCGCGTCGAGGTGAATTCCGTCCAGCGGCGAGGTTTTCGCAACGGTCGACGCATCGAAAAAACCGCATTCCATTTCGTCGGCGAGATCGGCGTAGAGCGATCCCAGCATGTGCGATTCCTCGATGCTGCGCCCGAACATGGCGGCGAAGTCGGGGTTGGCCGCCTCGCAGAAGGGCGGCGGCGCGACGATCAGGACGCCAGGCCCTTCCACGTCCAGCGACCAGTCATGATGGCGCACAAGGCTGACGAGCTTCTTGATGCCGTTCTTCGCCGAGATCGCCTGGCCATGCACCGCCGGCTTGAGGTCGTTCGTCCCCAACATGAGGATGACCAGATCGAGCGGCTTGTGGGTCTCCAGCAGCGTCGGCAGAACCCGCGCGCCGTTGCGGTCGCAATCGGCCAGATCATCGTCATAAGCAGTCGTGCGTCCGTTCAAGCCCTCGGTAATCACCTCGACACGTCCGCCAAGCGCCTCGGCGAGTGCGGCCGGCCAGCGGTTGTCGCGCGCATGGCGCGACAGCGTAGCCGGGTCGTAGCCCCAGGTCAGGGAATCGCCGAAGGCAAGAACGGTTTTCATGACCGGACCGGCCTAGACCAGCATCGACATCGGGTTCTCGATATAGCCCTTGAAGGCCGCGAGCAGTTCCGCGCCGAGCGCCCCGTCGACGCAGCGATGGTCGGTCGACAGGGTCACCGTCATCACCTGTGCGATGGCGAGCGCACCGTCCTTGACCACCGGGCGTTGTTCGCCCGCGCCGACCGCGAGGATCGTCGCATGCGGCGGATTGATCACGGCAGAGAAGGACTTGACGCCCATCATGCCCATATTCGAGACCGCCGTGGTGCCACCCTGATATTCCTGCAGCTGCAACTTGCGGTCCTTGGCACGCTTGCCGAGATCCTTCATCTCGTTGGAGATGACCGAAAGCGGCTTCATCTCGGCCTGGCGCACGATCGGCGTGATCAGTCCGCCCGGGATCGAGACGGCGACGCCGACATCGGCATGCTTGTGTTTGACCATCGCCTCGTCGGTCCAGGAGACATTCGCGTCCGGCACATCACGAAGCGCAAGCGCCAGCGCCTTGATGACCATGTCGTTGACCGACAGTTTATAGGACGGCTTGTCGTCCTTAACCGGCGCGGATTTGTTCAGTTCGCCGCGCAGTTTCAGGAGCGCATCCAGTTCGCAGTCGATCGAGACATAGAAATGCGGGATCGTCTGCTTTGCTTCCATGAGCCGCTTGGCGATCGTCTTGCGCATGCCGTCATGCTTGACCAGCTCATAGGAGCCTTCCTCGAACAGTTTCAGCACGGCGTCGGTCGACGGACCGGTGGCCATGGCGGCCTGCGGCGCCGGCGTGACCGGAGACTTGTCAGCGGATGGCGCGGCCTTCGCGCCGCCGGCGAAGGCCTTTTCTACGTCCCGCTTGACGATGCGGCCATGCGGCCCGCTGCCGGAAATGGCCGTGATGTCGACGCCTTCGGCCTTGGCGATCCGCCGCGCCAGCGGCGACGCGAAGACCTTTTCGCCGTCCTTTGTGGGAACAGGACCGGCCTTGACGTCGTCGGGAATGCTCGGCGTCAGGGCCGCCTTGGCCGGTCCGGGTGCGGGCGCAGTCTTGGGCTCTTCCTTCGCAGGCGCGGCTTCCGCCTTCGGCTCTTCCTTGGCGGGCACGGGTGATGCGCCGCCGCCGGAGGCAGCCGCTTCGCTCACATCCTCGCCTTCCCCGGCCAGGACCGCGATCACGGCATTGACCTTGACGCCTTCGGTGCCTTCGGGAACGAGGATCTTCGCCACCGTTCCCTCGTCGACGGCCTCGACCTCCATCGTCGCCTTGTCGGTTTCGATCTCGGCGATCACGTCACCGGAGGAAACGGTATCGCCTTCCTTGACGAGCCATTTGGCGAGATTGCCCTCCTCCATCGTCGGAGAGAGCGCGGGCATTGTTATGTTGATCGGCATGGTTCCTCTCTCCCTCAGCCCGCGTAGGTCACGGCTTTGACCGCGTCGACGACCTCGCCGACATTCGGCAGGGCCAGTTTTTCAAGATTGGCCGCGTAGGGCATCGGCACGTCCTTGCCGGCAATGGTGATAACCGGCGCATCGAGATAATCGAACGCCTCGCGCTGGACACGGTTGGCGATGAAGTCGCCGACCGAGCTTTGCGGGAAGCCTTCCTCGACGGTCACAAGGCGCCCGGTCTTCTTGACGCTCTCGATCACCGTCGGCAGGTCCATCGGGCGGATCGTGCGCAGGTCGATGACCTCCGCGTCGATGCCCATTCCGGAGAGTTCCTCGGCGGCCTTGACCGCATAGGTCATGCCGATGCCAAAGGAGACCATGGTGACGTCGTTGCCGGGTTTGTGGATGCGCGCCTTGCCGATCGGCAGGACGAAATCATCCAGTCTCGGCACGTCGAAACTCTGTCCGTAAAGGATTTCGTTTTCCAGGAAGATGACCGGGTTCGGATCGCGGATCGCCGCCTTCAGAAGCCCCTTCGCATCGGCCGCCGTATAGGGCTGGATGACCTTCAGGCCCGGGACGTGGCTGTACCACGCCGCATAGTCCTGGCTGTGCTGCGCGGCAACGCGCGCCGCCGCGCCGTTCGGGCCGCGGAACACCATCGGCGCGCCCATCTGGCCGCCCGACATGTAGAGCGTCTTGGCGGCGGAGTTGATGATCTGGTCGATCGCCTGCATGGCGAAGTTGAAGGTCATGAACTCGACGATCGGCTTCAGGCCGGCCATCGCCGCGCCAACGCCGATGCCGGCGAAACCGTGTTCGGTGATCGGCGTGTCGACGACGCGCTTGGCGCCGAATTCGTCGAGCAGGCCCTGGGTCACCTTGTAGGCGCCCTGATACTCGGCGACCTCCTCACCCATCACATAGACGCTTTCGTCGGCGCGCATTTCCTCGGCCATCGCGTCACGCAACGCCTCGCGTACCGTGGTCGGCACCATCTCCGTGCCCTCGGGAATGTCGGGATCGGAGCCGACATCCGGGGCCTTGGGCTCGGGATGGACCTTGCCTTCGGCGGGAACCCTGCGGGCGTCCATGTCCTCGACCGCATTGCCGTCGGAAGCAGAGCCCTCGCCCGCCGCGCCGTCGGATCCGCGTCCGCCATGCGGATCGCGGCTCGTTTCTTCCGATCCGCTGTCGCTTGAGCCCTTGCCGATATCGTCGGCGCTCTCGCCTTCCTGCAGCAGCACCGCGATCGGCGTATTGACCTTGACGCCCTCGGTGCCCTCCTCGATCAGGATCTTGCCGATGACGCCTTCGTCGACGGCTTCGACTTCCATCGTCGCCTTGTCGGTTTCGATCTCGGCGATCACGTCGCCGGAAGCGACTTCATCGCCTTCCTTCTTCAGCCATTTGGCCAGATTGCCCTCCTCCATGGTCGGAGAAAGCGCAGGCATCAGGATTTCTACGGGCATGGTTTCCTCACCTGTATCTTTTTCAGGTCCTACCGGACCCGGAGTTTATTCCAAAAAAGCAACGCCATCAGGCCGATTGCCGCAATGACGAACGCGACGCGAAGCGCGCGCAACCAAAATGGATCCTTGCCGAACCGGATCTCGCGCTCCAGCGCCGCACGGCGACGCTCGGAACCGCTGTCCAGATATTGCACGACCCGTTTGCCGACGCCGATATAGGTGCTGACCACGTACCAGAAGAACCAGCCGAACAGGGCGACGACGCCCGCCGCCAGCAGGTACAACTTGATGTCGGACCAGGCCTGCATCGACGCGCGCCGGTCAAAGCAGGATATCTGTGTAGAGTTCGGACGGATCGGGCTCGGGATCGGCCTGCGAGAACTCGGCGGCGCCCGAAACGATATCGCGGACTTCCTTGTCGATCGCCTTCAATTCCGCTTCGTCGGCATAGCCCTCTTCGATCATGCGGGCCTTGATCTGCTCGATCGGATCCTGTTCGGAGCGCATCTTCTGCACTTCGTCCTTGGAGCGGTATTTGGCCGGGTCCGACATGGAATGGCCGCGATAGCGGTAGGTCTGCATTTCCATGATGATCGGCCCCTTGCCGGAGCGGGCGTGTTCCAGCGCATATTCGCCGGCCGCCTTGACCGCCCGGACGTCCATGCCGTTCACCTGGATGCCAGGGATCGTGAAGGAGGCGCCGCGCTGGGAGAAGTCGGTCTGGGCCGAGGCGCGGGAGACCGACGTGCCCATGGCGTAGCGGTTGTTCTCGATGACATAAACCACCGGCAGCTTCCATAGCGCCGCCATGTTGAAGCTTTCATAGACCTGGCCCTGGTTGGCCGCTCCGTCGCCGAAATAGGTCATCGAGACCGCGCCATTCTCGCGGTAACGGTTGGCGAACGCCAGCCCGGTGCCGAGCGACACCTGCGCGCCGACGATGCCATGGCCTCCGTAGAAGTTCTTCTCCTTGGAGAACATGTGCATGGAGCCGCCCTTGCCCTTGGAATAGCCGCCGCGGCGTCCGGTCAATTCGGCCATCACGCCCTTCGGGTCCATGTCGGTCGCCAGCATGTGGCCATGGTCGCGGTAGCCGGTGATGATCTGGTCGCCTTCCTTGGCCGCCATCTGCATGCCGACCACGACCGCTTCCTGGCCGATATAAAGGTGGCAGAAACCGCCGATGAAGCCCATGCCGTAAAGCTGGCCGGCTTTTTCCTCGAAACGGCGGATCAGCAGCATCTCGCGATAGGCGTGGTGTTCTTCCTCTTTGGAGAACTCTGCCGGCGGCGGCGCTTTCACGGATGTAGAGGTTTTCCCCTTCGCCGATGCGGCGGGGGCTTTCTTGGCACGGGTTGCCATTCGCTCACTCCCTAGCTTTTATCTGCCAGATAGAGTAGCGTAACCTTGCAAGTTGGCAATGCCTAAAACCGCATGGCTGGCATTCCATAAGCAACTCAAATCGCTTCGAAAAACCGGTATTAACCTGATTCCGGTTAATCCGCTTTTATTGCAGAATGACGATCTCGTTGGGCCGAGTCACGCCGAGGAGGCGCCGCGCCTGTTCGTCGATCATGTCCCGCTCGAGGGAGCCGTCGCGAAGCATCGCCGTCTTCTTTTCCAGCGCCTCGCGCCGGGCTTCAAGCGCGTGCAGTTCAGCCTCAAGCGAGGCGATCTGCTGCTCATATTGCTGCTTCGAAGCGAGGCCCAGCGAGCCGCTGGTCGCGTGATGGCCGAAATAGGCCAGCACGCCGCTGGCGAGCACCGGCAGGATCAGATGGCGAAAAGGAGAGCGGCGGCGATAGCGGGTCCACATGATACAAAGCCCCTGGATCGGAACTTTCATCCTATGCGGGTTTGGTTAAGCCGGGATAAACGAAAACGCCGCCGGCATGAGCCGACGGCGCCGATATGCTGGATTTTGCCGGCTTATGCCCGGAGGATCGATGTCCCGGCATAGACCGCCTGCGCGCCGAGTTCTTCCTCGATGCGGATGAGCTGGTTGTATTTGGCGAGCCGGTCGGAGCGCGCCAGCGAACCGGTCTTGATCTGTCCGCAATTGGTCGCGACTGCGAGGTCTGCGATGGTCGCGTCCTCGGTTTCGCCCGAGCGGTGCGACATGACCGCGGTGTAGCCCGCCTTGTGCGCCGTCTCGACGGCGTCCAGCGTCTCGGTCAGAGAGCCGATCTGGTTGACCTTGACCAGGATTGAATTGGCGACGCCCATCTTGATGCCGTCGCGCAGGCGCGTCGTGTTGGTGACAAAGAGATCGTCGCCGACCAGCTGGCACTTGCCGCCCATTTTCTCTGTCATGATTTTCCAGCCGTCCCAATCATCCTCGTGCATGCCGTCCTCGACGGAGATGATCGGATAGTTTGAAATCAGATTGTCGATATAGTCGGCATTCTGTTCCGAGGTGAGCGACTTGCCCTCGCCCGCCAGCTCGTATTTTCCGTCCTTGTAATATTCGGACGCCGCGCAATCGAGCGCGAGATAGACGTTCTCGCCGGGCGCGTAACCGGCCGAGGAGATCGCCGACATGATGAAGTCGAGCGCTTCGGTCGTCGAGCGCAGCGCCGGCGCGAAACCGCCCTCGTCGCCGACGCTGGTCGAGTGACCTGCCTTGTGGAGCGCCGATTTCAGCGTGTGGAAGATTTCCGACCCCATGCGCACGGCGTCCGCGATGCTCTCCGCGCCGACCGGCATGATCATGAATTCCTGGATGTCGATCGGATTGTCGGCATGCGCGCCGCCATTGATGATGTTCATCATCGGGACCGGAAGGATATGCGCGTTGGTGCCGCCGACATAGTGATAGAGCGGCATGCCGGAATAGGCCGCAGCGGCCTTGGCGACCGCCAGCGATACGCCGAGGATCGCGTTTGCGCCGAGCTTGCCCTTGTTGGCGGTGCCGTCGAGCTCGATCATCGTTGCGTCGATCTTGGCCTGCAGCGTGGCGTCCATGCCGCCGATCGCGTCGAAGATCGGGCCGTTGACGGCGGCCACGGCCTTGCCGACGCCCTTGCCCTTGTAGCGGTCGCCGCCATCGCGCAGTTCGACGGCCTCATGCGCGCCGGTCGAAGCGCCGGACGGCACTGCGGCCCGGCCCATCGTTCCGTCCTCGAGCACGACATCGACCTCGACGGTCGGGTTTCCGCGGCTGTCGAAGATTTGGCGGCCGATGATGTCAACAATAGCGCTCATGTCGAAGATCCCTGCTGGAAGATGAAGTCTACTGGCGTTGGCTTAGCCGAGGCGATCACAAAGTGAAACCTCCTGCCCGAGAAATTCATTTCAGCGAACGTCGCTTTGCCCGATTTCGGGTCCAGCCTGCGAATCGGGGAACGGGAGCGTCGGCCAGCAAGGGAGGTCGTCCCATGACGCAACTCGCCGGAATTCTCACTTTCACGATGATCGCGCTCGGGCTCTCGACGGTCTTCAGCCCGCAAACGCCCGCGCCGGACGCCAGGACCAACATCGTCGTCCTTGCGGAGGAATGATCAGCGGGACTTGGCGATCCCGTCGAACGCCATCAGGGTTTCGATGAGACGCGGCATGTCCGCGAGCCTGACCATGTTCGGCCCGTCCGATGGCGCATTGTCGGGATCCTGATGGGTCTCGACAAATACTCCGGCGACACCGACGGCCACGGCCGCCCGCGCCAGCGTCTCGACGAACCGTCGCTCGCCGCCGGTCGAGCCGCCCTGCCCGCCCGGTTGCTGCACCGAGTGGGTCGCGTCGAAAATCACCGGAGCACCGGTCTCCGCCATGATCGGCAGCGACCGCATGTCGGAGACCAGCGTGTTGTAGCCAAAGGAAACGCCGCGCTCCGTCAGCAGCACATTCGCATTGCCGCCGCCGACGACCTTGGCCAGCACGTTCTTCATGTCCCAGGGCGCCAGGAACTGCCCCTTCTTGACATTGATCACGCGGCCCGTTTTCGCCGCGGCGAGAAGCAGGTCCGTCTGCCGGCACAGGAATGCCGGGATCTGCAGCACGTCGATGACCTCGGCAACCTCGGCGCATTGCTCCTCGGTGTGGATGTCGGTCAGCACCGGCAGGTCCAACTCGGCCTTGATGTCGGCAAAGACCGGCAGCGACTTGTCGAGCCCGAGCCCGCGCTTGCCGGACAGCGACGTCCGGTTGGCCTTGTCGAAGGAGGATTTGTAGACGAGGCCGATACCGGCCTTGCCGCACATTTCCTTGAGCGTACCGGCCATGTCGAAGGCATGGTCGCGGCTTTCCATCTGGCAGGGTCCGGCGATCAGGGAAAGCGGCGCGTCATTGGCGAAACGGACGTTTCCGGCCGCGACCGTCGAATTCGGGTTCATGCCGCGGTCTCTTCCTGGAAGGCAAGGAAGAAGCCCTGCCCGGGCGCGGGATCGACAATGACGCGGTTGTGCATTTCGCGATGCGCGATGCCGTGCTCATCCAGCACGCGCCGGATGGTCGACAGCATCCGCACCGTCAGGATCATTCCCTCGAAACGCAGGCCCCGTCCTTCACCGGACCGGTTCACGCCGAACCAGACGGCGAGCCCTTCCGGCGTCATCACGTTCAACAGCCCGTTCGCCGCCGCGATTTCGAGGCCGAAGGAATGCACCTCGTCGCCGCGATTGTTGACCGCCTCCTGCAGTACATACTGGAAATCCGTCGGATTGGGCTCGGACAGGATGATCTCGCGAATGCCGGTCACGCCGTTTGCATGGTTCTCGAGCGAGGACCGGTCGACCTTTGGCTGCGCGACGCGTTCGCATGTGAAGAAGAACGCATCGGGTGCGCGCAAATCTGCCGCGAAGGCCAGTTTGAACGCGGCCGTACCGGCCTTGCCGTTCGCATCGGCAAATTTTCGCTTGAACTTCAGCTTCTTGCCCGCGGAGAAACCGGCTTTCTTGAAGGCCTTCTGGTCGCCTTTTGCGTCATCGGTCGCGAAGGCCAAGGCCGAAAACCCGTTCTCGCCGCAGCGGAACCTAAAGGCCTGGTCACGGGCGGTGAAGACATTGCCCTTCTGCGCCGTCGCCTCGCAATCCTCGCGCTGCGCAATCGCCAGCGGTTCGAGGAACGTGCTGTCCGCAAAATAGACGCAGGCATTCTCGGTCCCGAAGGGATGAATGCCGTCCGGCGCGACGGTGAAGCCGAGCGCGGAAAGCCTTTCGCGCGCTTCCTCCAGGCTTTCGACCGGAAGGACCGCATGGTCGATCGCGCGGGCCTCGCGCGGCTGTTTGATCTCTTTCGACATGGCGGCAGGATGTGCACCATTTGCCGGGTCCGTTCAAGCGCTCATTGCCGGCTGGTGATCCAACTCCATTTTCCAGCGTAACAATGACTGGAGGTGCCGACATGACCAGACGATCCCGATGGCTGATTTCGATGGCGGCGGTGGCGGCGCTCGCGGTCCCCGCCATAGCCCAGAACGGCGGCGAAGGCGCGTCGCAGGACATCATTTCGCGTCAACTGGAAGCGTTTCTCGCCGGTGACTTTCCGCAGGCCTATTCCTACGCATCCCCCGATATCAAGCGCTTGTACCCGACGATGGACCGCTTCATGTCCATGGTTCAGTCCGGCTATCTCCCGGTCCTGCGCCCCGGCAATTACGCCTTTGGCAGGTCGGAACTACTTTCCGACGGCCGTTTCGAGTGGGAGGTGCTGATCGACGGGCCCGACGGCAAGGGCTATACGGCGACCTATTACATGGAGCAGCAGGAAGACGGCTCGTGGAAAGTCGACGCCGTGATGTTGCGCCATGGCGCGCCGGGCATGACCTGAGCCTTAAAGCGGCGGGATGTCGCCACGCTCCCAGGCCGCTTCGGTCTCGGCGCTGAATTCGGTGTAGCGCTTCGCCTCGATGGCGTCGCGGATGCCCTGCATGAGCTGCTGGTAATAATGGATGTTGTTCCATGTCAGCAGCATCGCACCCAGCATTTCTCCTGAGCGGATGAGGTGATGCAGATAGGCGCGCGAATAATCGCGGGCCGCCGGGCAGGTGGATTCCTCGTCCAGCGGCCTATGGTCGTCGGCATGCCGTGCATTTTTCAGATTGACCTTGCCATGCCGCGTGAAAGCCAGTCCGTGCCGGCCCGCCCGTGTCGGCATGACGCAGTCGAACATGTCGATGCCGTGCGCCACCGACCTCAACAGGTCCTGCGGCGTGCCGACCCCCATCAGGTAGCGCGGACGATCGGCGGGTAGCAGCGGACAGGTCACGTCCAGCATCGCAAGCATGACGTCCTGCGGTTCGCCGACGGCCAGTCCGCCGACGGCGTAGCCTTTCAGGTCCATCGCCGCGAGCGCCGTGGCCGATTCCGCGCGCATGATCTCGTTGTCACCGCCCTGGACGATGCCGAACATCGCCCGTTCAGGCTGGTCGCCGAAGGCCGTCTTGCAGCGTTCGGCCCAGCGCAGCGACAATTCCATCGCCTTGCGGATCGCGTCGGGCTCCGCCGGCAGCTTGGTGCATTCATCGAGCTGCATCTGGATGTCGGAGCCGAGCAGGCCCTGGATCTCGATGGAACGTTCGGGGCTCATCTCGTAGCGTTTCCCGTCGATATGCGACTGGAAGGTCACGCCGTCCTCGCTCATCTTGCGCAACGCCGCCAGCGACATCACCTGGAAGCCGCCGGAATCCGTCAGGATCGGATATTTCCAGCCGATCATCTTGTGCAGTCCGCCCAGCCGCGCCACGCGCTCCGCTCCCGGCCGCAGCATCAGGTGATAGGTGTTGCCGAGAATGATGTCGGCGCCGCAATCGCGCACCTGGTCGAGATACATCGCCTTGACGGTTCCCGCCGTTCCGACCGGCATGAAGGCCGGGGTGCGGATATCGCCGCGCGCCGTATGGATGACGCCGCGCCGCGCCGCGCCGTCAGTGGCCAGCAATTCGAAGGAAAAAGGTGTCGTCATCGGGCGGTCTCTTGCGGGAACAGCAGGCAGGAATCCCCGTATGAATAGAAACGATAGCCGGTGCCGATGGCGTGGCGGTATGCCGCCTGCATCGTCTCCAGCCCGCTAAAGGCCGAAACCAGCATGAACAGCGTCGAACGCGGCAGATGGAAATTCGTCATCAGCACGTCGATGGCCTTGAAGCGGTAGCCCGGCGTGATGAAGATCTCGGTTGCGCCGGACCATGGTTCGATCGTGCCTTCTTCCGAAGCCGCGCTTTCCAGCAGCCGGAGAGAGGTCGTTCCAACGGAAACGATGCGCCCGCCCCTGGCGCGCGCCTCGTTCAGGAATTGCGCCGTCTTTTCATCGACATGGCCGATTTCGGCATGCATCTTGTGGGCATCCGTATCGTCGGCCTTCACCGGCAGGAACGTCCCTGCCCCGACATGCAGCGTCACAAAAGCACGGTGGATGCCGGCCTCGTCCAGCGCGGCGAACAGTTCGTCGGTGAAATGGAGGCCCGCCGTCGGCGCGGCGACGGCGCCTTCCTCGCGGGCATAGATCGTCTGGTAGTCCAGCCGGTCGCGCGCGTCCTCGGCCCGTTTCGAGGCTATATAGGGCGGCAGTGGCACATGGCCGACCAGCGCCAGCGCGGCGTCGAGATCGCCGCCGGACCGGTCGAACCGCAAGTCCGCCTCGCCGTCGACGCCCCGCGCCAGCACTTCGGCGGTCAATTGGTGCCCGTTCGCCGAGAAATCGACCGTGTCGCCGACCTTCAGTTTCTTGGCGCCGCGGATGAACGCTTTCCAGCAGTCCGGCGCAACCCGCATGTGCAAGGTCGCGCCGATATGCGCCTTCGCGCCATCTGCGCGAGTGCGGTCGCCCTCAAGCTGCGCCGGAATCACCTTGGTATCGTTGAAGACGAGCACGTCGCCCGCCTTCAGGAAGCGCGTCAGGTCTCGCACGCCCGCATCGGCCAGGGGTTCGCCTGGCCGCACGACGAGCATCCGCGCGGCGTCGCGCGGCGACGCCGGACGGACGGCAATGCATGCCTCGGGCAGGTCGAAATCGAAGGCGTCGACACGCATGGCTTTCGCCCGCCGAAAGCGGTCAGACGTCGGCCGCGACTTTCATCGAGACGATGGAGTCGGGATCGCTCACGGGTTCGCCGCGCTTGATCTTGTCGACATTCTCCATGCCCTCGATCACCTGGCCCCAGACCGTGTATTGGCGGTTCAGGAAGGATGCATCGTCGAAGACAATGAAGAACTGCGAGTTCGCCGAATTCGGGTTCTGGGCGCGCGCCATGGAGCAGACGCCGCGTCCGTGATTGGCTTCGTTGAATTCGGCCGCCAGGTCCGGCTTGGAAGAACCGCCCATGCCGGCGCGCGACGGGTCGAAGCTCTTGGAGTTCTTGTTGCCGAAGCGCACGTCGCCGGTCTGGGCCATGAATCCGTCGATCACACGGTGGAAGACGACACCGTCATATTCGCCGGCGCGCGCCAGTTCCTTGATGCGCGCGACGTGACCGGGCGCGAGGTCGGGGCGCATCTCGATGACGACGGGTCCGACGGTCGTTTCCAAGAGCAGCGTGTTTTCGGGATCCTTGTAGGCCATGTCGCGGCTTTCCTTTTGTTCTTGATGGTGCTGTGACTTATTGCGCGTCCGCCGCGATGACAACCTTGATCATGCGGTCCGGGTCGCTCACCGAGCCATTATTGGCCTTGGCGCCCTTCTTGATGTTGTCGACGAATTCCATGCCGCTGACGACTTCGCCGAACACCGTGTACTGGCCGTTCAGGAAATGGCCCTGATCGAACATGATGAAGAATTGCGAGTTGGCGGAGTTCGGGTTCTGGGCGCGCGCCATGCCGACGGTGCCGCGCTCGAAGGATTCATCGGTAAATTCCGCAGGAATATCGGGCAGGTTCGAACCGCCGGTGCCGGCGCGGCCCGGGTTGAAGCCCTCGTTCATGTCGCCGAACTGCACGTCGCCCGTCTGCGCCATGAAGTCCGGGATCACGCGGTGAAAGGCGACATTGTCATATTCGCCTTCGCGCACCAGCGTCTTGATCTGCGCGACATGTTTCGGCGCGAGATCGGGACGCAGCCGGATGACCACGTCGCCGTCCTTCAGCGTGATGATCATCGTGTTTTCGGGGTCGGTGGCCTGTTCCTGCGCCATTGCCGCAGGCGCGGCCAGCGCGAAACCGACGGTCGCCGCGCATGCGGCCATGAAGACGCGTTTCGTCAGATGCATGGGAAGATATCCTCGATGTGAAACGTTCAGTTGAACTTCGCGCGCAGCGCCTTGTCGACGGCGGCGGGTACGAATGGGCTTGTGTCTCCGCCCATCGAAGCGATCTGGCGCACCAATGTGGCGGTAATCGTGCGCACCGACGGGCTCGCCGGAAAAAACACCGTCTGCAGGTCGGGCGCCATCATCTCGTTCATGCCGGCCATCTGCATCTCGTAATCGAGATCGGTGCCGTCGCGCAGGCCGCGCACCAGCGCCTTCGCGCCATGCGACCGGGCGGCGTCGACGATCAGTCCGTCGAAGCTGGCGATCTCCACTGACTCGGATGGAATTCCTTCCGATTCAATGACTTCATTGATCAAGCTCACGCGCTCCTCGAAGTCGAACAGGCCCTTCTTGCCGGGATGGGTGCCGATGGCGACGACGACCTTGTCGAACACCGCCAGCGTCGCGCGCAGCACGTCCATATGGCCGTTGGTGATGGGGTCGAACGACCCGCCATAGATTGCGACATGCTTCGTCATGGCCGCAGGCTCTAGCCCAGAATCGCTTCGCGGGGAAGATGCGCGGCGCTGTTTGCTGCTAACCGTTGATGCACTGGACCGGAAAAGCCGAGACACCCTCGAACGACAGGACGCCAGCCTCCGCATAGCTCTTGTCGCCCGATGCCTGGAACAACCGCAGCGAGACGACGATCCCCTCGACATTGGGATCGGTGAAATCGACCAGCACCTGGCGGTCGTCGGCGAATCCCTGCCCGAACACGATCGGCCGCTCGTCGCCTGTCGGATTGGTCGACCATGTCGTCATCCCGTCGATCGCGGATGCGCTTAACACGCTTAGAACCGGCAGATGCCCGACGCCGATCGAGATCGATGCGCCGGACCCGTCGGTGGCGTCGCAGATGATGTCGCCGGACGCGGCGGCAGGACTGGCGGAAAGCATCGCTGCAACCAAAAGGCCGGCAGCGGCGTTTATGGAATATCGGGCACCGGTCATAGCGGTCTCCTGTTCGGCCCCCGCGGCGATTATGCCACGATGTGAGCGATTGCACATCCGCCGGACGCGAAAACCGTTTTGATGGGTCTCAACAAAGGAGACATCCAAATGATCGCTTTCTTCGCAATGTCCATGATGTTCGTCACCGCCGCCTTCGCCGTTCCGGCTCTTCTGCCGAAGAAGGGCGCACACTAAGTACCGGATCAGACGGAGCGCTTGGCTGCCAGCATCCACAAGCCTCCGCCGATCAGGCATGTTCCGGAAATGCGCTCCACGAGCCTGATATTCTTCCGGTTGAGCCAGCCGCCGGTCCGCCCCGCCGCAAAGGCGTAGACACTGTCGCAGACCGTCGCCACCACGACGAAAGTCGCTCCCAATATCACCGTCTGAGCCGCCGGGTTTCCCGATGTGGACACGAATTGCGGGATGAAGGCGCCGAACAGGAAGAGCGCCTTCGGGTTCGACCAGATCACCACGAAGCCCTGCCAGACATAGCCCGCCATCGAGCGGGTCTTCACCGAACCATCGGCCTCGCCGAGCGATCCGTCAGCCCGCCACAGCTTGATCCCCAGCCAAATCAGATAGAGCGCGCCGGCCACTTTCAGCACGACGAAAGCCTCGCCAACGACCGCGACGACCGTGTTCAGCCCGACCGCGAGAATGGCGATCATCGTCAGGATGCCGATCTGCGTGCCCGCCACGTTGAGCAATCCTGCCCTCGATCCCGCGCGCAGCGAATTGGCGATAATGACCGTTACCGTCGGTCCGGGCACGATGACGATGAGGAAACTGGCGATCGCAAAGGCCAACCAGGCGTTCAGGTCGATCATGGAATGGGTCTCCGGCTGCGGCTGTCGTCTCGACTAAGCCACAGCCGGAGGGTTGTGTCACGCCTCGCCTTCGGGCGCCTGATCGTCGGCCTCGCCGGACATGTCCGTCGTCTCGACGGCCTCGTCCAGCTCTTCTCCTTCCTCTTCTTCCGGCTCGCGGATCCGCTCGACGGAAACGACCCGTTCGCCCTCCGCCGTCTTGAAGATCGTCACGCCCTTGGTGGCGCGAGACGCGAAGCGAATGCCCTCGACGGGCACGCGGATGACCTTGCCGGAATTCGTCACCAGCATGATCTGGTCGCCGTCATCGACCGGGAAGGCCGCGACCAGCGGGCCGATTTCCCCGGTTTTTGAGGTATCGGTAGCGCGGATGCCCTTGCCGCCGCGCCCCGAGACACGGAAATCATAGGAGGACGAGCGCTTGCCGTAGCCGAATTCGCTGATGGTCAGCACGAATTCCTCGGCCGCCGCCATCTCGGCGTACATTTCCTCGGTGAAGACGAAACCGTTCTCGTCCGGCGCGTCGGTCTCCTCGTTCGTCAGCGTGACGTCCTCGGCCTCTTCCTCCTCGCTGGCGCGGCGAAGTGCGGACGCCTGCTTCAGATAGGCGTTGCGCTCGGCCGGCGTCGCATCGCTGTGACGCAGGATCGTCATCGAGATGACGCTGTCGTCCTTGCCAAGCGAAATGCCGCGCACGCCGACCGAATTGCGGCCCGCAAAGACGCGGATATCGGTGACGGGGAAGCGGATACACTGGCCGAGCGATGTCGTCAGCAACACGTCGTCATCCTCGGAGCATGTCGCCACATTGAGGATCGACGCGCCGTCTTCCTCGAGTTTCATGGCGATCTTGCCGTTGCGATTGACCTGCACGAAATCGGACAGCTTGTTGCGGCGGACCGTGCCGTTCGTCGTCGCGAACATCACGTCCAGTTCGCCCCAGCTGTCCTCGTCCTCGGGCAACGGCATGATGGTGGTGATCCGCTCGTCTTCCTGCAGCGGCAGCATGTTGCGCAGGAACTTGCCGCGCGACTGCGGCGTGCCGATCGGCAGGCGCCAGACCTTCTCCTTGTAGACGATGCCGCGCGAGGAGAAGAACAGGATCGGCGTGTGCGTATTGGCGACGAACAGGCGGGTGACGAAATCCTCCTCCTTCGTCGCCATGCCAGAGCGCCCCTTGCCGCCACGCCGTTGCGCCCGGTAGGTCTGCAGCGGCACGCGCTTGATGTAGCCCTGGTGGCTGAAGGTGACGACCATGTCCTCGCGGGCGATCAGGTCCTCGTCGTCCATGTCCGGGCCGCCCTCGGCGAGCTCGGTACGGCGGGGCGTGCCGAATTCGTCGCGCACGGCGATCAGTTCGTCCTTGACGATCTGCTGGATGCGCGCGCGCGACGACAGGATGTCCAGATAATCGCGGATTTCCGCGCCGATCTTGTTCAATTCGTCGGCGATCTCGTCGCGTCCAAGCGCGGTCAGGCGCTGCAGGCGCAGATCGAGAATGGCGCGGGCCTGTTCCTCGGACAGCATGTAGGTGTTGTCTTCGGGATCGATGCCGTGGCGCGGATCGTCGATCAGCGCGATCAGCGGCGCGACGTCCTTTGCCGGCCAGCGCCGCGTCATCAACTGTTCGCGCGCCGTCGCCGGGTCCGGCGCGTTGCGGATCAGGTGGATCACCTCGTCGATATTGGCGACGGCGATGGCGAGACCGACCAGGACATGCGCCCGTTCGCGCGCCTTGCGCAGCAGGTACTTGGTGCGCCGGCTGATGACGTGTTCGCGGAAAGCCACAAAGGCCCGCAGCATGTCGAGCAGGTTCATCTGCTCCGGCTTGCCGCCGTTCAACGCGACCATGTTGGCGCCGAAGGACGTCTGCAGCGGCGTGTAGCGGTAAAGCTGGTTGAGCACCACGTCGGCGACCGCGTCGCGCTTCAGTTCGACCACGACGCGGTAGCCCTGCCGGTCGGATTCGTCGCGAATGTCGGAAATGCCCTCGATGCGCTTTTCGCGCACCAGTTCGGCCATCTTCTCGATCATGCCCGCCTTGTTGACCTGATAGGGCACCTCGGTGATGACAATCGACTCGCGATCGCCCGAGCGCTGCTCGATATCGACCTTGCCGCGCATGACGATGGAGCCGCGACCGGTCTCATAGGCGGACCGGATGCCGGAGCGACCGAGCACGATGCCGCCGGTCGGGAAGTCGGGTCCCGGAATATGCTCCATGATCTCCGGCAGCGTGATCGCCGGATTGTCGATCAGCGCCATGCAGCCTTCGACGACTTCCGACAGATTGTGCGGCGGGATGTTGGTCGCCATGCCGACGGCGATGCCGCCGGAGCCGTTGACCAGGAGATTCGGGAAGCGCGCCGGCAACACGGTCGGCTCATGTTCGGAGCCGTCGTAATTGTCCTGGAAATCGACCGTTTCCTTGTCGATATCCTCAAGCAGCTCATGCGCGACCTTTTCCAGCCGCGATTCCGTATATCGCATCGCCGCCGGCGGATCGCCGTCGATCGAGCCGAAATTGCCCTGCCCGTCGACCAGCGGTACGCGCAGAGACCAGTCCTGCGCCATGCGCACCATGGCGTCATAGATCGCGGCGTCGCCATGCGGGTGATATTTACCCATGACGTCGCCGACGATGCGGGACGACTTGACGTATTTGCGGTTCCAGTGGAACCCGCCTTCATGCATGGCATAGAGGATACGGCGATGCACGGGCTTCAGCCCGTCGCGCACGTCGGGAAGCGCCCGGCTCACGATCACGCTCATCGCGTAATCGAGATAGGATCGCTGCATTTCCTCCAGAATGGAGATCGGTTCGATGCCGTCGCTGCCGCCCGAACCGTCAATCGGTGTTTCGTCGCTCAATGAAGTTATGCTTTGTTGTTCAGAATCATTGGTTTGAAGTTAGCCGAACGGGCTGCAAAAAGCGAACACTCGCCCCGTTTTTCCCGTCATTTCGCCGGCCCGCCCGCCAACGCATCATGTAATGTCGCCTCTTGCCGGTTACCACCCGCGGCTGATAGGCAAAATCATGAACGCGGATCTGCTCATAAACGCCGTCGTGACGCTTTTCGTCACCATCGACCCGCCCGGGCTGGCGCCGCTTTTCCTGGCTGTGACCGCGGGCATGAACCGGGCCGAACGCAGCCAGGTCGCGCTGCGCGCCAGCATCATCGCTTTCGTCGTCTTCGTGGTGTTCGCGCTCGCCGGCACCGTGATTCTGCAGCTCTTCGGCATCACGCTCCCGGCGTTCCGCGTGGCCGGCGGATTGCTGCTGTTCTGGATCGCCTTCGAAATGGTGTTCGAGCGGCGCCAGGAGCGCCATGAGAATACCGCCAAGCGCGCCATCACACAGGACGAGATCCATGGCGTTTCCGTCTTCCCGCTGGCGATCCCGCTGATGGCGGGTCCCGGCGCGATCTCGGCGACCATCCTTCTGTCCGGCGATTTCTCGGGCGCGCTTGATCGCGCCGCGCTGATCGGCATCCTGTTCGCGATCGTCGCGCTGACCTACGGGGTCTATCTGCTGGCCGAACGTGTGGAGGGCCTGCTGGGCGCAACGGGCCGCACGGTGCTGACCCGCCTCCTCGGCGTCATCCTGTCCGCGCTGGCCGTGCAATTCGTCGCCGACGGCGTCAAGGCGCTCGTTGCCGCCTCCTGACGGTCAGCGCAGCGCGTCCAGATCAACATCCATCCCGACGCCACCGAAGCCGTGAACGCTGTCATGGGCGCGCACGGTGACCGTCGCGATATCATCGGGGATTTCGATGCCTGTCTGCGACCGGGTGAAAGGCTGCTCCGTCTCGTGCGGGTGCAGCAGCACGCGTTCTCCGTAAACGGTGCCGTCCGGCCCTTCCACCACCCATTTGTCGGCATAATGGTCCCAACCCTCGTCGGCATGGCGCACCGACACGTCGAAACGCCACGAACCGGCCGCCTCTCGTTGCGCCTTGACGCCGACGACATCGGCTTCACCGGCAAAGACCTGGGTCAGCGACACCAGAATGGCGGCAATGGTCACGAGCGCGATTGACAGCGCCGTGGCGTCAAACCTCGTTCCTCGCCGCGCATTCATGGTTCAGCCCTCAGAACGGAATCTCGTCATCCATGTCGCGGACGAAATCGTCGCCGCCCGACGGAGCCGATCCGCCACGGTCATTGCCGTAGCCGCCTCCACCGCCGCCGCCGACGCGTTGCTGGCCACCGCCATATCCGCCGCCGCCGCCATAGGAGCCTTCGCCCTCGCCGCGGCTGTCGAGCATCTGGAGGTCGCCGCGGAAGCGCTGCAGCACGATCTCGGTCGTGTATTTGTCCTGGCCGCTCTGGTCCTGCCATTTGCGGGTCTGCAACTGGCCTTCGATATAGACCTTCGCGCCCTTCTTCAGATAGTTCTCGGCGACCTTCACCAGGTTCTCGTTGAAGATCACGACACGGTGCCATTCCGTGCGCTCGCGCCGCTCGCCGGAATTCTTGTCGCGCCAGGTCTCGGAGGTCGCCACCGAAAGATTGACCACCGCATCGCCAGAATTGAGCCGACGGATTTCAGGGTCGGCGCCCAGGTTGCCGACCAAAATTACCTTGTTCACGCTGCCAGCCATGACGCCAACACTCCCGCCATTTGTCCATTGAATATGAACATCCACCCTATCCAAGCGCGCGATGCGTCTCCACTCCGACGCGCGATGGTCCACAGGGTCTTTTTTGTTCTTGTAATGTTCTATCTTTTTCGCGATCACTTTGTCAAGTTTGCACAGGCGAGTCGGCGAAAGTCAGCAGAGATTGCGCGATGCTATCGACATGTGGCTTCGCGTGCTTAAATGAGAGAAGACCAAACAGTCATTCTTCCCATGAGCGACCAGAAATTCATCTCCATTCGCGGTGCCCGCGAACACAATTTGAAGAATGTCGACCTCGACCTGCCGCGCGACCGGCTGATCGTGATGACCGGCATGTCCGGTTCGGGCAAGTCGTCATTGGCCTTCGACACGATCTATGCCGAGGGCCAGCGCCGTTATGTCGAGAGCCTGTCGGCCTATGCGCGCCAGTTCCTCGAGATGATGCAGAAGCCGGATGTCGACCAGATCGACGGGCTGTCGCCGGCGATCTCGATCGAGCAGAAGACGACTTCGCGCAATCCGCGCTCCACCGTCGGCACGGTCACCGAGATCTACGACTATATGCGCCTGCTTTTCGCGCGCGTCGGCGTGCCGATCTCACCGGCCACGGGGCTGCCGATCGAGAGCCAGACCGTCAGCCAGATGGTCGACCGCATCATGGCGCTCGAGGAAGGCGCGCGCCTCTACATCCTCGCGCCGATCGTGCGCGGCCGCAAAGGCGAGTACCGCAAGGAATTCGCCGAGCTGATGAAGAAGGGCTTCCAGCGCGTGAAGGTGGACGGCGCCTATTACGAGATCGCCGACGTCCCTGCCCTCGACAAGAAATACAAGCATGACATCGACGTGGTGGTCGACCGCGTCGTCGTCCGCGACGATATCGGCGCGCGCCTCGCCGACAGTCTCGAAACCTGCCTCAGCCTCGCCGACGGTCTCGCCGTCGCAGAATTTGCCGACAAGCCGCTGCCGTCGGAGGAAACCGGCGCGGACGCGGTCAACAAGTCGAAGAACGACACCCATGAACGCGTCGTGTTCTCGGAGAAATTCGCCTGCCCGGTTTCCGGCTTCACGATTCCGGAAATCGAGCCGCGCCTGTTCTCCTTCAACAATCCCTTCGGCGCTTGCCCGTCCTGCGACGGCCTCGGCGTGCAGCAGACCATCGATCCGAATCTCGTCGTGCCCGAGCGCGACGCCAAGATGCATGAGGCGATCGCGCCTTGGGCGAAATCCTCCTCGCCCTATTACAAGCAGACACTGGACGCGCTCGGAAAGGCCTATGGCTTCAAGATTTCCGACAAGTGGTCGTCGCTGAAAGAAGAAGCGCAGAACGCGATCCTCAACGGCACCGGCACGAAGCAGATCGACTTCGTCTATGACGACGGCCTGCGCTCCTACAAGACGACCAAGACCTTCGAGGGCGTGATCCCCAATCTCGACCGCCGCTGGAAGGAAACGGATTCCTCCTGGGCGCGCGAGGAGATCGAGCGCTACATGTCGGCGACGCCCTGCGCCGCCTGCAACGGCCACCGCCTCAAGCCGGAGGCGCTCGCCGTCAAGATCGGCGGCAAACACATCTCCGAGGTCACCGAATTCTCGATCCGCAACGCGGTGAAATGGTTCGACGATGTCGAGGAAACCTTCTCCGAGAAGCATCGCGAGATCGCCTACCGGATCCTCAAGGAAATCCGCGAGCGGCTGCGCTTCCTCAATGATGTCGGGCTCGACTACCTGACGCTGTCGCGCAATTCGGGCACCCTGTCGGGCGGCGAGAGCCAGCGTATCCGCCTCGCCTCGCAGATCGGCTCCGGCCTGACGGGCGTGCTCTACGTCCTCGACGAGCCCTCCATCGGCCTGCATCAGCGCGACAATGCGCGCCTGCTCGACACGTTGCGGCATTTGCGCGATCTCGGCAACACGGTGATCGTCGTCGAGCATGACGAGGACGCGATCCTGACCGCCGATTATGTCGTCGATATCGGCCCGGCCGCGGGCATCCATGGCGGTCGTGTCATCGCCTCCGGCACGCCCGGCGAGGTCATGGCCAATCCCGCCTCGCTGACCGGCCAGTATCTCTCCGGCGACAAGGCGATCGCCGTGCCGTCCGACCGGCGCAAGCCTAAGAAAAGCCGCGCCATCAAGGTCTCCGGCGCGCGCGGCAACAATCTGAAGGACGTGACGGCGGAAATTCCGCTCGGTCTCTTCACCGCGGTCACAGGCGTCTCCGGCGGCGGCAAGTCGACCTTCCTGATCGAGACGCTCTACAAGGCTGCTGCGCGGCGCATCAACGGCGCGCGCGAGAACCCGGCGGAGTATGACCGCATCGACGGGCTGGAACAGCTCGACAAGGTCATCGACATCGACCAGTCGCCCATTGGCCGCACGCCGCGCTCGAACCCGGCCACCTATACCGGCGCCTTCACGCCGATCCGCGACTGGTTCGCCGGCCTGCCGGAGGCCAAGGCGCGCGGCTACCAGCCGGGACGCTTCTCCTTCAACGTCAAGGGCGGCCGCTGTGAGGCGTGCCAGGGCGACGGCGTCATCAAGATCGAGATGCACTTCCTGCCCGACGTTTACGTCACCTGCGACGTCTGCCACGGCCACCGCTACAATCGCGAGACGCTGGAAGTGCAGTTCAAGGGCAAGTCGATCGCCGACGTGCTTGAAATGACCGTCGAGGAAGGCGTCGAGTTCTTCGCCGCCGTTCCCGCCGTGCGCGACAAGCTGGATACGCTGAAACGCGTCGGGCTCGGCTACATCAAGGTCGGGCAGCAGGCGACGACGCTGTCGGGCGGCGAGGCGCAGCGCGTCAAGCTCGCCAAGGAACTGTCGCGCAAGGCGACCGGCAAGACGCTCTACATCCTCGATGAGCCAACCACCGGCCTGCATTTCCACGATGTCGCCAAGCTGCTCGAAGTGCTGCACGAACTGGTCGACACCGGCAACACGGTCGTCGTCATCGAGCACAATCTCGAAGTCATCAAGACGGCCGACTGGATCATCGACCTCGGCCCCGAAGGCGGCGACGGCGGCGGCGAGATCGTCGCCACCGGCACCCCCGAACAGGTGATTGGGGAGCCGCGCTCCTATACCGGCCAGTTCCTGCGCGAGCTGCTGGAGCGGCGTCCCCAGAAGCGGGTTGAAGCGGCGGAGTAGGACTCCGGCCGGCCCGCGCGCGGGAATTGACAGCCATCAAGGAATTTCCACAATCGAATTCCTACCTTCCGGCCACCCCGCGAGATCGGGGCACGCAAAGGAGGTATTCATGGCTGAAAACAGAAAGAGCAATGTTCCTTCCATGTGGTCCGGCGGAATGTTCGACGACTTCCGCAAGGAAATGGACGATGCGATCTCCAGCTTCTTCGGCGGCCAGCGCGGCTGGCCCGCGCCGTCCAAGGCATGGGCGAACATGCCGGCCGGCCTGGTCAATCCCGCCATCGACGTCACCGAGAACGACGACTCCATCACGCTGACCGCGGAACTCCCCGGTCTTGCCGAGGAGGATGTCGACCTGACGGTGCGCGAGGGCGTCCTGACGCTGAAGGGCGAGAAGAAGCATGAGCGCGACGAGGACAAGGACAATGTCCATGTCACCGAGCGCTCCTACGGATCGTTCCAGCGCACCATGCCGGTGCCGGACCGTGTCGATGCCGATAAGATCAGCGCCAAATTCGACAAGGGCGTGCTGAAGGTCGTCATGCCGAAAAAGGCGGAATCCGTGTCCGCCGCGCGCAAGATCGCCATCGATAAATAGCGCCTGGAATTAGCAGGATGTGTCAGGAACCGGCCGGTCATCCCGGCCGGTTTTCCGCTTTCGGGTTGCCGCCGCCCGCCAGTTGCGCCAACCATGCGCCATGGCAAATCGCGGCATCATTCGATCGGGCATGGGCGGCTGGAATTTCGAGCCCTGGCAAGGCGTCTTCTATCCGGACGACCTGCCGAAGAAACGCCAGCTCGAATATGCGAGCCGGCAGGTAACGACCATCGAGGTCAACGCCACCTATTACGGCAGCCAGAAGCCGGCGACGATCGCGAAATGGGGCGAGGAAGCGCCCGACGGCTTCGTCTTCGCCATCAAGGGCAACCGCTTCGTCACCAACAAGAAGGTGCTTGGCAGCGCCGCCGAGTCACTGACGAAATTCTTCTCCCAGCAATTGTCCGGCCTTGGCGACAAGCTCGGGCCGATCCTCTGGCAATTCGCGCCGACCAAGAAATTCGAGCCGGACGATTTCGAGGCTTTCCTGAAGCTGCTGCCGGACGAGGAGAACGGCGTCCGCCTCCGGCACGCGCTGGAAGTGCGCCACGACAGTTTCGCTGTCCCGCAATTCGCCGAGCTTGCCGCCCAATACAACGCGGCCATCGTCTATGCGGACCATTTCACCTATCCGGCCATCGCCGACGTGACCGCCGATTTCGTCTATGCGCGCCTGCAGACCGGCGACGACGCCATCCCGACCGCCTATGCGCCGGACGCCATGGATGCGTGGGCCAGGCGGGCGCTGACCTGGGCCGAAGGCGGTGTGCCGGACGACCTGCCGCTCGCCGCGCCCGACCGCAAGCCGGAACAGACGCCGCGCGACGTCTTCGTCTATTTCATCCACGAAGGCAAAATCCGCGCACCGCATGCGGCCATGGATTTTCTGAAACGCGTCGGCGAGGCCGGCTGATCCGTCGTCAGGACAGCATCGGCGCCAATGCCGGCGCGATTCCCGATACCAGGTCTTCGGCGATGGCCAGCGGCCCGGCCGCCCTGCCCGCCTCGCCATGCAGCCAGACGGCGGCGCAGGCAGCTTCGAAACACGGCATATCTTGCGCCAGCAGGCCGGCAATCACGCCGGCCAGCACATCGCCTGACCCGGCCGTCGCCAAGGCAGGCGTCGCGTTGGAATTGATCGCGGCCCGTCCGTCCGGCGCGGCGATCACCGTGTCCGGCCCCTTGTAGAGCACGATCGCATTCGCCCGGCTGGACGCCTCAAGCGCCTTGTCGAGTTTAGACAACCTCCCGTCCTCGGCGAGATCGGGGAATAGCCGCGCGAACTCGCCCTCATGCGGCGTCAGGACCAGGGCGGACGCCCCGCTTCCCTTCGCCGCGTCGAACAGGGCGGCGTGATCGCTGGCAAAAGCGGTGATGCCATCCGCATCGAGCACCAGCCGCAGGCCGGTCGCGTGTCTTTCTTCCAGCAACGAAAGCGCGATCAGCCGCGCAGTCGACAGGTCGCCGAAGCCCGGCCCGAGAACGCACGCCCGGCAGCCCTTCAACCCCCTCAGCCGGTCATAGGCATCGTCCGGCTGGCATGGGCGCAGCATGATCGAGGTCACATGCGCCGCATGGATGTCCAGAGCGTCGGGTTGCCCGAGGATCGTCACCGCGCCCGCCCCGGCCCGCTGCGCGGCCATTGCCGACAATCGCGCCGCGCCGGTCGCATGCCGGCCACCGGAGAACACCGCCGCGTGACCGCGGGCATATTTGTGCCAGCCCGTGTTCGCGCGGGGCATCGCATCGGCCCAAAGCGCCGGGCCGTTCTCGAAAACGCTCGGCGGATCGTCGCCGAAGACTTCCGCGCGGACGCCGATATCCGCCACGACGGTCTCGCCGCACAGCGCCCGGCCCGGATAAAGCAGATGTCCGGGCTTCTTGCGAAAAAAGGTCACGGTCGCATCGGCAGCAACCGCGCCTCCGAGATCAGCGCCGCTGTCGCCATTGACGCCGCTCGGCAGATCGACGGCGACAATGCGGCTTCCGGCGTCGCGCGCTTCGGCGAGCGCCGCGCCGGCGTCGTCGGGCAGGCTCCGGGTCAGGCCCGCGCCGAACAAGGCGTCGATCACCACATCGTCAGGGGCGGGATGGAAAGCTTCTGGGCCCTCCGTGAGAACGGTGCAGCGCCGCGCCGCGATCGCCGCGTCGGTTCCCGGTTTCGGCGCGCCGAACGGATGGAGCGTCACCGCCATGCCCGCCTCGCGCAAAATTTGCGCCGCGACATAGCCGTCGCCGCCATTGTTGCCCGGGCCGCACAGCACCGATACCCGCGCCGCATCGCCAAACCGATCCAGCACGAGCCGCGCCACGGCGGCGCCTGCATTATCCATGAGCGCGATGCCCGAAGCATAGGCATTGCCGATCGTCCACTTGTCGGCGCGGGCCATTTGCTCGCATGCCAACAATGCGTTGGGCCAATCCCCCCTTCGCCACGCTGTCGTCATCGATCCTTCCATAATGCCTATCATATAGGCATACTGCCTAAATAGTTGGCTGTTTTGGCTCGTAAATTGACCGCACCCACCGGCGCCTCGCCGGTGCCGTCCGCAGATTGTGCGGTGTTCGCGGAGATGTCTACGGCAAAACAGCGCACTTTAAATCTGGCACGCCATCTGCTTGTGTAGCGCCAGACTGTACCGTGGAGGCTTGCCTGTACATGAAAAAGATCGAAGCGATCATTAAACCGTTCAAACTCGACGAAGTGAAAGAAGCGTTGCAGGAGGTAGGACTCCAGGGCATCACCGTGACCGAGGCCAAGGGCTTCGGCCGGCAGAAGGGTCACACCGAGCTCTATCGCGGCGCTGAATATGTGGTGGATTTTCTACCCAAGGTGAAAGTCGAGGTGGTGGTCGCCGACGATACGGTCGAAGCCGCCATGGAAGCCATCCGCAACGCCGCCCAGACCGGCCGCATCGGCGATGGCAAGATCTTCGTCTCGAATATCGAGGAAGTGATCCGCATCAGGACCGGCGAGACCGGCGCAGATGCGATTTAATCGTACGTTTTCGCGTGCGTCCGTTTCTCCCAGCAATTTGCAGATCAGAAAAAGGGAAGACAAATGAGTGCAAATGACATTCTGAAGAACATCAAGGACAACGAAGTCAAATTCGTCGACCTGCGCTTTACCGACCCGCGCGGTAAGATGCAGCACGTCACGATGGAGACCTCCGTTGTCGATGAGGACATGTTCGCCGACGGCGTCATGTTCGACGGTTCTTCGATCGCCGGCTGGAAAGCCATCAACGAGTCCGACATGGTCCTGATGCCTGACACCGAGACCGCCCATATGGACCCGTTCTACGCCCAGTCCACCATGGCGATCTTCTGCGACATCCTCGATCCGATGACGGGCGAAGGCTACAGCCGCGATCCGCGCATGACGGCGAAGAAGGCCGAGGCCTATGTGAAGTCCGGCGGCTTTGGCGACACGGCCTATTTCGGCCCCGAGCCGGAATTCTTCCTGTTCGACGACGTCAAGTTCTCGACCGACATGTACAAGACCGGCTTCGAGGTCGATTCCGTCGAACTGCCGAACAACTGCGACACCGAATACGAGACCGGCAACCTCGGTCACCGTCCGCGCGTCAAGGGCGGCTACTTCCCGGTCAACCCGATCGATTCGGCCCAGGACATCCGCTCCGAAATGCTCACCGTCCTCGGCGAGATGGGCGTGAAGATCGAAAAGCACCACCACGAAGTGGCGGCGGCTCAGCACGAACTGTCGATGCTGTTCAACACGCTCACCTTCAAGGCCGACGAAGTGCAGCTCTACAAATATGTCTGCCACAACGTCGCCCATGCCTACGGCAAGTCGGTCACCTTCATGCCGAAGCCGGTCTATGGCGACAACGGCACCGGCATGCACGTCCACCAGTCGATCTGGGGCGACGGCAAGCCGCTCATGGCCGGTGACGGCTATGCGGGCCTGTCCGAGACCTGCCTCTACTACATCGGCGGCATCATCAAGCACGCCAAGGCGCTGAACGCCTTCACCAACCCGTCGACGAACTCCTACAAGCGTCTCGTCCCGGGCTTCGAGGCACCGGTCCTGCTCGCCTATTCGGCGCGCAACCGTTCCGCGTCCTGCCGCATTCCGCACTCCGGCTCGCCGAAGGGCAAGCGCGTCGAAATCCGTTTCCCGGATCCGACCGCCAACCCGTATCTGGCCTTCGCCGCGATGCTGATGGCCGGCCTGGACGGCGTGAAGAACAAGATCCATCCGGGCGACCCGATGGACAAGGACCTCTACGACCTTCCGGCAGAAGAGCTGGCCGACATCCCGACCGTCTGCGGCTCGCTGCGTGAGGCGATCGCGGCTTGCCGCGCCGACAACGAGTTCCTCAAGGCCGGCGGCGTTTTCGACGACGACCAGATCGAGGCTTATCTCGAGCTCAAGGAAGAAGAAAACATCCGCTACGAGCACACGCCGCACCCGGTCGAATACGACATGTACTACTCCTGCTGATTGCAGGCCCCGGGGACGGGTTTACCGGCCGGCGGCGCGAAAGCGCCGCCGGTTTTCTTTTGCGCAAAGGCCCAGAGCCTCTCATGGTTGGATTGAAGCAATTCTGTTTCGCAACCGGCGAGGCGAACCGCGAGGAGACGTGCGCAGCCCGTAGTGGTACTACGGGCAAGCGCGCCGACACTGCGGGCGTCCGCCGGACCGAAACCCGAAGGGCCGGGCATCTTAGGCCCAATCCCCGCGGGCTTCGGCTTGGCCGTATCTTTATACGGCCTTCGCCAAATCCCTTGATCTTGGGCCAAACCTGCTCCGGCAGAATGGTTCAATCCAACCATGAGAGGCTCTACGCCCTTTACAGCGGCAGGCCGGGAGTTATGCTGATCGGGTTCATCCTGAGGGGCCATGCCCCCGGAAAACCATTGGAGCGACGGCGACACGCCCGCGTCCAGAACCATTCCACCCGAAAGGCATATCATGACCGAAGCCCAGCACGGCAATAAGGTGCATATCCATTATACCGGCAAGCTGACGGACGGGACCGTTTTCGATTCATCCGAAGGCCGCGAGCCGCTGGAGTTCGAGCTCGGCGCCGGCCAGGTCATTCCCGGCCTCGACAAGGCGATGCGCGGCATGAATGTCGGTGACACCAAGACGGTCACCATCGCCTCCGAGGAAGCCTATGGTCCGCACCACCCCGAAGGCGTCCATGTCGTCGAGCGCGCCACCCTGCCGCCGCAGGTCGACGCCCAGCCGGGCGCGCGGCTGCAGGCGACCGCGCAGGACGGCAACGTGATCCAGCTGACGGTTGTCGCCGCCGACGACGAGACCGTGACGCTGGATGCCAACCATCCGCTCGCCGGCAAGGATCTCGTCTTCGACGTCGAGCTCGTCGCCGTCAGCTAGACCCCGACATTGCGGCGCAGGTTATCGGCCTGCGCCCCTTGCCCCGCAATCGCCGATTTGCCACACCTGCCGGTGTGCAAATCGGGAGACATCGGCATGGCAACCCTTTCCTTCTACGGCGCGGCGGGCACCGTCACGGGCTCCTGCTCCATGCTGCAGGTCGGCGACACGCGCTTTCTCGTCGATTGCGGCATGTTCCAGGGCAATAAGACGATCCGTGAGCTCAACGCCAAGGATTTCCCCTTCGACGCCGCCTCGGCCGACTTCCTGATCCTCACCCACGCCCATATCGACCATTCCGGCCTGCTGCCGAAACTCGTCAAGCATGGCTTCGCCGGCCCGATCTACTGCACGCCGCCGACAGCCGACCTGCTTTCCTTCATGCTGCTGGATTCGGCCAAGATCCAGAAGTCGAACACCGAGCGCCAGAACCGCAAACGCGTCCGCAAGGGCGAGGATCCGGTCGAGCCGATCTACACGGAAGAACATGCCCGCAAGGTGCTCGATCTGCTGCGCGGCCACGACTACGACCGCTGGTTCGAGCCGCATCCGGGCGTCAGCGTCCGCTACTGGAACGCCGGCCACATGCTGGGCTCCGCCTCGGCCGAACTGAAATTCGCCGACGACGACAACGATAACACGATGCGACTGCTCTTTTCAGGCGATCTCGGGCCGGAGGAGAAGGCATTCCACCCGGAGCCGACGGCCGAGACCGGGTTCGACTATATCGTGTGCGAAAGCACCTATGGCGACCGCGACCGCGACGACTACACGCTGGAGAAGCGCCGCGAAATGCTGCGCAAGGAACTCGTCCGCGGCCTGTCCGCCGGCGGCAATGTCGTCATCCCCGCCTTCGCCGTCGAGCGCAGCCAGGAATTGCTCCACGATATCGGCGTCTTGCTGGCCGAAGGCGAATTGCCGCAAACGACGGTGTTTCTCGATTCCCCGCTCGCCAAGGCGGTGACCGAGGTCTTCATCAAATATGCGGGCAGCCTCGACGACGTGGAACTCGACGAGCGCCAGCTGTTCCGCGATTCGCGCTTCCGCCTCGTCCAGGATGTCGAGGAAAGCAAGGGGATCAATCTCATCACCGGCGGCGCCATCATCATCTCGGCAAGCGGCATGGCCGATGCCGGCCGGATTCAGCACCACATCAAGAACAATATCTGGCGCTCCAACGCTACGATCCTGTTTGTCGGCTATCAGGCGCCCGGCACGCTCGGCTACTACATCACCAGCGGCGAACCGATGGTGCGCATCCATGGCAAGGAATATCTGGTGAAGGCGGAAATCCGCCAGCTCGGCAATTACTCCGCCCATGCCGACCAAGGCGAACTGCTTGACTGGGTCATGGAGCGCACGCCGGTCGCCGGCCGGCTTTTCCTCAATCACGGCGACGACGATGCGCGCGAGGAATTGGCGCGGCTGCTGGCCGATCGCGGCCTCGATCCGGAAAAGATCGTTCTTCCGCAGATGGATGAGAGCTTCGAACTCATCGCCGACGATGCGCGCTCCAAGGGTCGCCTGCCCGAGCGCGTGCCGCAGACGGAGCTTCTGTCCGACTGGAACAATGATTACGCCGCATTCATCGCGGCCCTGACGCTGCGCCTGACAGACGCGAAGGACGACGAGCAGCGCCGCCGCATCATCGCGCAGCTCAGGAAGGCGCTCTGATCAGTCCTCGCCGGCCAGGCTCAGCGCCGCGCCGTCGCGCACCGGCACATCGGTGAAGGAGTACGGGTCGACGCCCTCGAGGCAGCCGAGGTTGAAGCCGTATGTGTCGGGCGCGCTGCGCGGGCGGTGGAACGTGTAGATCCCGCAGACCGAGCAGAAATAGTGCTTCGCGATCTTCAGGTTCCATTGATAGAGCGTCAAGACGTCCTCGCCCTTCACCAAAGTGAACCGGTCCTCCGGCACGCCGGCCATCAGCGCGCCCTTGCGGCGACAGAGCGAACAGTTGCAGCGGCGCAGATTCTCGAAGCCGTCATCCCCGGTATCGACAGTGAATGCGACCGCACCACAGTGGCAGCTTCCGTTCAGGATCGGCATCGGCTTATTCCTCCTTGTCCGCGTCGGCCTCGTCGAGGCCGAGCAGGTTCCAGCTCTGCACCATATGCGGCGGCAATGGCGCGGTGACGTTGATGACGCCGCCGTCGGGATGCGGGATGACGATCCGGCGCGCATGGAGATGCAGCTTCTTCTGGATGCCGCCGGGAAACTCCCAGTTCGGATCCTCCTCGAAATATTTCGGATCGCCGAGGATCGGGCAGCCGATGGACGCCGCGTGAACGCGCAACTGGTGGGTGCGGCCCGTATGCGGCTCCATCACCAGCCAGGAGACCCGCCCGGCCGATTCCACCAGCCGATATTCTGAAATGGCGTGGTCCGCGCCCGGCTCGCCATGCTTGCCGATTCGCACCTTGTCGCCCTCGGGGGTCGGCTCCTTCACGAGCCAGTTCGAAATCCGCCCTTCCCGCTTCTTCGGTGTCCCCTTCACCAGCGCCCAGTAGGTCTTCTGCGTATCGCGTTCGCGGAAGGAGGCTGTCAGCTTCTGCGCTGCGCCACGGGTCTTCGCGACAACGAGAATGCCTGACGTGTCACGGTCGATGCGATGCACCAGCCGGGGTTTCTCACCCTTCTGGTTGCGAAACGCCTCCAGCATGCCGTCGATATGGCGCACCACGCCAGACCCGCCCTGCACGGCCAGCCCTGCCGGCTTGTTCAGCACCATGACCTTCTTGTCCTCGAACAGGATCATGGCGCGCAGCGCGTCCTCGTCGGACCGGTTGCGCATCGTTTTAGCGGTCAGCGGTCCTTTCGGTGCGCCGCCATCGGCCGCCATCGGCGGGATGCGGACGGTCTGGCCGCCTTCCAGCCGCGTATCCGCCTTCACCCGCCCGCCATCGACGCGCACCTGTCCGGTGCGCAGCAATTTTTGCAACGCACCGAAGGCGAGCCCCGGATAATGGACCTTGAACCAGCGGTCGAGGCGCATCCCCGCTTCGTCGCTGTCTACCTGTTTCTGTTCGACACTCGCCATTTTGTTTGCTTCTCCGGCTCAGGCCAGGGATCGGACGAGATAGAGCCCGGCGAACAGCGCCAGGATCGAGATGACCACGCTGGCCAGAAGATAAGCCATGGCCGCCCCCTGGTCGCCGCGTTCCCACATCGAAGCGAAATCGAGCGAAAAGGCCGAGAATGTCGTAAAGCCGCCGAGAAATCCCGTCGCCAGGAAGCTGCGCACTTCGGCGCTGGTGCCCGACATGCGCGCCAGCGTCGCGATCAGCACGCCCATCAGGAACGAGCCGAGAATGTTCACCGTGACCGTCCCCCAAGGAAAATTCGGGCCGAGGATCCGCAATGCGGCAAGATTGGTCAGGTAGCGGGCGGAGGCGCCGAGGCCGCCCCCGAGGGCAACGAGCAGGACATGAGACATGGAATCGTCCTACTCCATGCCCTGCCTTCGCGAAAGCCCCGAATGACGTCCTCAGATCTTCCCGGCGACAGCGGGAGCCTGGGCCACGAATCCATCGACGAATGCGTCGAGCGCGTCCCAGTCGGTGAATTCATGGTCGCGGCTGGTGTCGGTCGGCCCGCCTTCCTTCTCGGCGATGCGCTTGAGCATCCAGCGCCGGAAGAAATCGTACTCGGTATATTTCAGCGCACCGGCCGCATTATGGATGGCAACAGGCCACCAGCTGGTTTCCTTGCTGAATTTCTCGACATAGTCCGCAACCTCGGCGACCTCGCTCTTGTCCGCCGAGGCCGCGGCCAGCGAAACGGAAATGAATGCGCCCGGCCGCGCCATCAGCGTTTCGACATTGGACTTGGCGAAGTGGCGCAGCGGCGCCGGAAAGGTGCCGATATGCACCGGCGCGAGCAGGATGGAGGCGTCGAAGGAATCGGCCGCCGGCGCCACCTTCACATCCGTTGCATCGATCAGTGTGATATCGTGTCCGCTTCCGGACAGCCGCTCGGCGACATGTGTCGCGATCTTTCGGGTCTGGCCTTCGACCGTGGCGTAAACGAGCAGAATGCGCATTCGATCCTCCTTTTGCGGCACATTGCCACCGCTCTATCGCCGCGTCCTTGATGGCGGTCAACCGCCATCCTTCTGGCGTTCGCGGCGAAGCTTGTCCCAATAGTCAAGCCGCTTGCGCAATTCGCGTTCGAATCCGCGCTCGACCGGTTCATAAAAACGTTTCCGCCCCATCTCCTCCGGGAAATAATTTTGCCCGGAAAACGCGTCCGGCTCGTCATGGTCGTAGCGATATCCCGCTCCGTAGCCTTCCTGCGACATCAGCTTGGTCGGCGCGTTGAGGATTTCCTTCGGCGGAAGCAGCGAGCCGTTTTCCTTGGCCGACCGCATCGCCGCCTTGAACGCCGTATAGGCGGCGTTGGATTTCGGCGCGGTGGCCATGTAGATGCAGGCCTGCGCGATCGCCAGTTCGCCCTCCGGGGAGCCGAGATAGTCATAGGCGTCCTTGGCCGCCAGCGCGATGACAAGAGCCTGCGGGTCCGCGAGCCCGATATCCTCGCTGGCCATGCGCACGATCCGCCGGCCGAGATAGAGCGGGTCCTCTCCGGCATCGAACATGCGCGCGAGGTAATAGAGCGCCGCGTCCGGATCGGAGCCGCGCACCGCCTTGTGCAGAGCGGATATCAGATTGTAGTGCCCGTCCTGGCTCTTGTCGTAAACGGGCGCGCGCCGTTGCACGATGCGGCGCAGCCCGTCTTCGTCCAGCGTCTCGCCGGGCTTGGTCGAGCGGAATACCTCTTCGGCGAGCGTCAGTACCGCCCGCCCGTCGCCATCGGCCATGACCGCGAGCAGACCGCGCGCATCTTCTTCCAGCGGAAGCGCCCTTCCCGTCTCGGCCTCGGCGCGTTGCAATAACAGCTCCAGATGCTCCGGCTCCAGCCGCTTCATGGTCAGGACCCGCGCCCGTGACAGAAGCGCCGCGTTCAGCTCGAAGGACGGGTTTTCCGTCGTCGCACCGACGAGCAGGATGGTGCCGTCCTCGACGACCGGCAGAAAACTGTCCTGCTGGGCGCGGTTGAAGCGATGGATCTCGTCGACGAAGAGCAGCGTCTGCCCGCCGTTCTGCAATCGGAGGCGTGCGGCTTCGAATACTTTCTTCAGATCGGCGACACCGCTGAAAATCGCAGAGATCTGCTCGAAATGCAGGCCCGTCGCGCCCGCCAGAAGCCGGGCGATCGTCGTCTTGCCTGTTCCGGGCGGCCCCCAGAAAATGATATTGCCGAGGCTGCCCGAGGCGATCATGCGCGTCAGCGCGCCGTCCGGCCCGGTCAGGTGCTCCTGGCCGACCACATCCTCCAGCCGCGCCGGCCGTAGTCGATCGGCCAGAGGCCGCAGCTTCTGCGCCGTTTCTTTCGGCGCGGGTTCGCCGAAAAGATCAGCCATCGACGCCCCTATCCACGGAAGAACTGCCGGATAAGCCGCCCGTTGCGGTTAATCTCGAAGCTCCAGGTCCGGCCGCCCTGCTCGATGGTGTCGGTCACATCCGCGACCGTCCGGATATCCACGCCATTGATCTTCACGAGAATGTCGCCGCGCCGGAAACCGATGCGCATCGCTGTCGAACCGCGGTCGATATCGGTGAGAATCACGCCGCCATCGCCGCGATAGCGGACATTCATCCGGTTCAGCAGCCGAGGCGAGATATTGGCGACATTCGCGCCGTTGAGCGGGTTCTCGCCGGAAATACGCGTCTCGTTGGCCGGCACGGATTCCGGCGCACGTTCGAGCTTGATGTCGAGCGCGATCCTCCTGCCGCGCGACAGGATCGCCAGCGTCACGGTCTTGCCGGGGCCCGCGGTTTCAAGCCGGTAGTTTAGCGCATCGGGATGTTCAATCGTATGACCATCGATACTGATGATGACATCCCCCGGATTGAGACCGGCCCTGGCGGCAGGGCTGCCCCTTCGTACCTCGGTGACGATCGCGCCAGCGGGCCGCCGCATCCCGAGGCTTTCGGCGATCGCCGGCGTCACAGGATCGAAGCGCGCCCCGAGATAGGGACGCTCGAAGGCGTCCGCCCCGCCCTGTGCCTGGCTGATCACGGCGCGCACCATGTTGGAGGGAATCGCGAAGCCGATCCCGTTCGACCCGCCCGAGCGCGAGTATATCGCCGAGTTGATGCCGATGAGCCGGCCGGACATGCTGATCAGCGCGCCGCCGGAATTGCCGGGATTGATCGCGGCATCAGTCTGGATGAAGAAACCGAAATCGGAGACGCCGAGCTTGGTGCGCGCCAGGGCCGAGACGATGCCGGACGTCACAGTCTGTCCGACGCCGAACGGGTTGCCGATGGCGAGCACAAGATCACCGACCTCGACCCTGTCCGAATCGGCGATCTCCAGAAAGGGAAGTGCGCGCTTGGCGTCGATCCGCAGCACGGCGACGTCGGAGCGTTCGTCGCGCAGCACGACCTCGCTCTCGAATTCCTCGCCATCGGCCAGCGCCACCTTGATCTCGTCGGCGTCGCCGATGACGTGATTGTTGGTGACGATCAGTCCCGACGGGTCGACGATCACGCCGGAGCCGAGCGACTGCTCCATGCGCGGGCGCGTCGGTGCGTTCGGATTGCCCTGGCCGAAGAAGAAGTCGAAGAAGGGATCGCCCTGGAACGGCGAAGACCGCTGTTGGACCATCCGGGCGGCATAGACATTGACGACGGCGGGCGCGGTCTGTTTGACCAGAGGCGCAAAGGAAAGCTGGATCTCGTTTCGGCTGAACGGTAGCCGTCGTGAATCGTCGGTCGCGCCCGGCTGCCGGTTGCCTTGAGGCGGCTGTTCCGGACGTCCGCCGCCCCGACCGCCGAACAGGTCTTCGAGTATGTCGCCGACCTTGTCTTCGAAGTTTTGCGCGTGGACCTGAGCAAGCGCCCCGCCAAGGACGAGACCGACCAACAGGACGAATTGCGCTACCCGCTTTGACGACATGAAACAGCTCCGTGACCCCGAGATTCGCGCCACCATACCGAAAAAAAGGGGCCTTAAAAGGCCGATGTCAGAGGGCCGCGCCACGAAAACGATCCGCGGTAACTCGCATTCTCCGCCCGGTCGCTCACCTATGCAATTCAACCGGGTCAGCTATGCAAACTATCAAGTGTACTACTGGCTACAACCACATCGCGAAACTTGTCGGCTGTATGTCGATATGATTGCATCCGAGTTGCCCGTTTCACAGGGCGAAAGTGTCAATACCGCATTCAACATTCATTGAGGTTACACATGACGCGAAATACCCCGACTTCTGAAACAAACGTAGCAATGCCCGAACTCACGGATCTGGATTCCGCTCCGCTCGGCCCGCCCTCGCCGCCGTCTCCGCCCGTTCCGACATCGGACCGGCGCCTGAAGCGCGACATCAATGCGCTGACGGAGCTCGCCGACGGTACGAAACTGTACTCGTTCCGGTATCTGTGGTCAGAGACAGTCTATGTCGGCGTGATGGCGCAGGACCTGTTGGCCGACCCGGAACGCGCCGATGCCGTATTGAAGCAGGCTAACGGATATTATGCCGTGAACTACCACCGCCTGGGGCTGCAGATGGCCACGATCGAAGACTGGAACACGCTCGGGTTCGAGGCGGTCACCGCTCCGGTAGCATCGCTGGAAGCCACTGGTTCTCGCGCCGCTTAACCCGCTCTCAAGTTGCCAGCGAGAGAGTGCCGCACGCAAATTTGCGAAGCACAGCCAACGAAAAAAAGGGGCCTTAACAGGCCCCTTTTCAGGTCGTCCGTACGGACCTGACTTAAGCTGCTTCTTCGGCAGCTTGCTCCTCGGCTTCGACGCGCGCACGGTCGGCGGCGCCTTTGGCGTCGACATCGCGGTCGACGAATTCGATAACAGCCATCGGGGCGCTGTCACCGTGGCGGAAGCCCGCCTTCATGATGCGAAGATAGCCGCCATTGCGGTCGGCGTAACGCGTCGCGATCGTGTCGAACAGCTTGCGCACCTGGGCCTCGTCGCGAATGGCGGCGATTGCCTGACGGCGCGCATGCAGGTCGCCGCGCTTGCCGAGCGTGACAAGCTTCTCGACGATCGGACGGATTTCTTTTGCTTTGGGCAGCGTCGTCACAATCTGCTCATGCTCGATCAGCGAGGCTGCCATGTTGGCAAACATCGCCTTGCGGTGGCTGGCAGTGCGGTTCAGCTTGCGGCCCGAATTTCCATGGCGCATGAGCCTTCTCCTTGAAAGTTGGCCGGATCACTCCGGCGATCAGTAGTGGTCCTCGTAACGCTTTGCGAGGTCCTCGATATTCTCCGGCGGCCAGGCCGGGACTTCCATACCCAGATGGAGGCCCATGGACGCCAGAACTTCCTTGATCTCGTTGAGCGACTTGCGGCCGAAATTCGGCGTGCGCAGCATTTCGCCCTCGGTCTTCTGGATCAGGTCGCCGATATAGACGATGTTGTCGTTCTTCAGGCAGTTCGCCGAACGGACAGACAGTTCCAGCTCGTCGACCTTCTTGAGAAGCGCCGGGTTGAAGGCCAGTTCCTGGACCTGCTCTTCCTGGACTTCCTTCTGCGGCTCTTCGAAATTGACGAACACGCCAAGCTGGTCCTGCAGGATGCGCGCGGCAAACGCCACGGCGTCCTCACCGGTGACGGCGCCGTTGGTCTCGATCGTCATCGACAGCTTGTCGTAGTCGAGCACCTGGCCTTCGCGGGTGTTTTCCACCTTGTAGGAGACCTTGCGCACCGGCGAATAGAGGCTGTCGACCGGGATCAGGCCGATCGGCGCGTCTTCGGCGCGGTTGCGGTCGGCCGGCACATAGCCCTTGCCGTTGTCGACGGTGAATTCCATGCGGATTTCCGCACCCTCGTCGAGCGTGCAGATGACGTGATCCGGATTCAGGATCTCGACATCGCCAACCGTCTGGATGTCGCCGGCGGTGACGACGCCCGGGCCCTGCTTGCGCACGACCATGCGTTTCGGTCCGTCGCCTTCCATGCGGATGGCGATTTCCTTGATGTTCAGGACGATGTCCGTCACGTCCTCGCGCACTCCGGCGATCGAGGAGAATTCATGCAGAACGCCGTCGATCTGCACCGCGGTCACGGCCGCGCCGCGCAGCGACGACAGAAGCACGCGGCGAAGCGCGTTGCCGAGCGTGAGACCGAAGCCGCGCTCGAGCGGTTCGGCGACGAGGGTCACCTTGTTGGTGCCTCCGCTCTTGAACTCGACCTTCTTCGGTTTGATCAGTTCTTGCCAGTTCTTGTGTATCACGGCTTTCCCTCAGCTTCCTTGCCACCATCCATTCGTGGCAACAGATCTGAAAAACGGGCCTCGCAGGATCGGCGAAGCCCTGAAATCTCGGTTAGACGCGGCGCTTCTTGCGCGGGCGGCAACCATTGTGCGGGATCGGCGTCACGTCGCGGATCGAGGTGATCGTGAAGCCCGCCGCCTGCAATGCGCGCAGCGCCGACTCACGGCCCGAACCCGGTCCGCACACTTCGACTTCCAACGACCGCATGCCGTGTTCCTGGGCCTTCTTGGCGCAATCCTCGGCAGCGACCTGGGCCGCGAACGGGGTCGACTTGCGCGAGCCCTTGAAGCCCTGCATGCCAGCCGACGACCAGGCAATCGTGTTGCCCTGCGCGTCGGTGATGGTGATCATCGTGTTGTTGAACGTCGAATTGACATGGGCAACGCCCGAAGAGATATTCTTGCGCTCGCGGCGGCGAACGCGTCCGGCTTCCTTAGCCATGGTAGTCCTTTCGATCTTAGCACCGCCGTAATTCCAGCGGCTACACCCGGAACGAATGAAAGCCGCTTACGCGAAGCGGCCTTTCTCGTTCGATTACTTCTTCTTGCCGGCGATGGCCTTTGCCGGACCCTTGCGGGTGCGGGCATTGGTGTGCGTGCGCTGACCGCGCACCGGCAGGTTGCGGCGATGGCGCAGGCCGCGGTAGCAGCCGAGGTCCATCAGGCGCTTGATGTTCATCGAGACTTCGCGGCGCAGATCGCCTTCGACCTGGTAGTCGCGGTCGATCGTTTCGCGAATGCTCATCACTTCGGCGTCGGTGAGTTCATGCACCCGGCGCTCGAGCGGGATGTTGTTCTTCTCGACGATTTCCTGGGCGAATTTCGCACCAATGCCGTGGATGTACTGAAGCGCGATCACAACGCGCTTGCCAGTCGGTATGTTAACACCGGCTATACGTGCCATTTTGTTCTCCATGTAAGCCGGTCGAACCGGCGTTTTCTTGTTTCCCCGCGTCCGGTGGAGGCCGGCCCTTGCGGGTTTCCCGTCCGAGCGGCATCGCGCCAAGGAGGCACGTCTGTCCTATCTTTCAGGGAAGATGCGCCGCTATAATGCCCGCCTGAAACCCTGTCAACCGGGCCGGCGGGCATTTCTTCAAAATAGTAATGCGTCAGCCGGTCGCGGAAATATCAGATTTCGGCGAGGATCTTTTCGATCTGGGAAGTCACGCCCTCGATCGTATCCATGCCGTCGACGTTCTTCAGCATGCCCTTGGCGTAGTAGTAGCCGGTCAGCGGCGCCGTCTTCTTGTAATATTCGCGAAGCCGCTCGTCGAACACTTCCGGCGTATCGTCCTTGCGGACCGGCTGGCCAGCAGCCTTCGCCTCTTCCGCGCGCTTGACGATTCGGCCGACCAGCGCCTTGTCGTCAACGAGGAGTTCGATCACCGCGTCGAGGCCGATTCCCTTCCCGGCCAGCATCTCGGCGACAGCATCAGCCTGCGGCAGGGTCCGCGGATAGCCGTCGAGGATGAAACCGTTGGCGCAATCCGGCGCATCGATTCGCTCGGAAACGATGGCGTTGACGATGGCGTCGGAAACCAGTTCGCCGGCGTCCATCACTGCCTTCGCCTTCAGCCCGATTTCAGTCTCGGCCTTGACGGCGGCGCGGAGCATGTCGCCCGTGGACAATTGCGGAATCGAGTATTTCTCGACCAGCCGCTGCGCCTGCGTTCCCTTGCCGGCGCCCGGCGGTCCCAGAAGAATTAGTCTCATCGTCCGCGTTTCCCCCCGCGCAGTTTGGATTTCTTGATCAGTCCTTCATACTGATGGGCGATCAGGTGACCCTGGATCTGCGCGACAGTATCAAGCGTCACGCTCACGACGATGAGCAGCGACGTTCCGCCGAGATAGAACGGCACACCCGTCGACGCTATTAGAAATTCGGGTAACAGGCAGACCAGCACCAGGTAGATGGATCCGACCACCGTGATGCGCGTCAGCACGTAGTCGATATATTCGGCCGTGCGCTGTCCCGGGCGGATGCCCGGAATGAAGCCCGACTGCTTCTTCAGATTGTCGGCCGTGTCCGCCGGATTGAACACGAGCGCCGTGTAGAAGAAGGCGAAGAAGACGATCATCGACGCGTAGAACAGCATATAGAGCGGCTGGCCGTGGCCGAGCGCGGCGAGAATCGCCGAGGCCCAGTTCGGCAGCGTCGTCGTGTCGGAGAAGCCGGCAAGCGTTGCGGGCAGCAACAGCAGCGACGACGCGAAGATCGGCGGAATGACACCGGCCGTGTTCAGCTTCAGCGGCAGATGCGACGTGTCGCCCTGGAACATACGGTTGCCGACCTGTCGCTTGGGATACTGGATCAACAGCCTGCGCTGCGCGCGCTCCATGAACACGATGGCGGCGATGACGACAATGGCGACGACGATGATCGCGAGGATCACGCCGGTCGCAAGCGCGCCGGTGCGGCCGAGTTCGAGAGTGCCCGCTATCGCAGTCGGAAGACCCGCCACGATGCCCGAGAAGATGATCAGCGAAATGCCGTTGCCGATGCCGCGCGCGGTGATTTGCTCGCCGAGCCACATCAGGAACATGGTGCCGCCGACCAGCGTGATCACGGTCGAAATGCGGAAGAACCAGCCCGGATCGGCGACGATGCCGCTACCGCTCTCCAGCCCGACAGCGATACCGTAGGCCTGCAGCGTGGCAAGCAAAACGGTGCCGTAGCGGGTGTATTGGTTGATGACCTTGCGGCCCTGCTCGCCTTCCTTCTTCAGCTGCTCCAGCGTCGGGATGACCGACGTCATCAGCTGGATGGCGATCGAGGCCGAGATATAGGGCATGATGCCGAGCGCGAAAATCGCCATGCGCTGCACGGCGCCGCCCGAGAACATGTTGAACATGCCCAGGATACCGCGCGACTGGCTGTCGAAAGCCTGTCCGAAGGCTTCCATGTTCAGCCCGGGAAGCGGGATATAGGTGCCCAAGCGATAGACGAGAAGCGCGCCGAGCGTGAACCAGATTCGTTTCTTGAGTTCTTCGGCCTTGGCGAAAGCGCCGAAATTCAGGTTTGCTGCAAGCTGTTCTGCTGCCGATGCCATTGAGGATTTCTCCGGTTCGCCGAGGCCGTCAGGGTGCCGGGATACGGCCGGCCGGGCCAACGCATGTTAGTGCGGAGATAAGCGTCATGCGGATGAGACGCAAGTAAAGAAACACGTGAAGAAAAGGCGGCGAAATGAGCCGCCGCCTTTCCCAAATTATTCCGCTGCGGCCTTCGCGGCCAGCACGGTGACCGAGCCACCGGCCTTTTCGACCTTGTCTACGGCCGACTTGGACGCACCGGCAACCTCGAAGGTTACCTTGGCCTTCAGTTCACCGTCGGCCAGCACGCGAACGCCGTCCTTGACGCGGCGGATCACGCCGGCTTCAGCCAGCGCCGCTGCATCGACGGTCTTCTTCGCGTCGAGCTTGCCGGCATCGATCGCGGCCTGGACACGGCCGAGCGAAACGATGTTGAAGTCCTTGGCGAAGATGTTCGAGAAGCCGCGCTTCGGCAGACGACGATAGATCGGCATCTGGCCGCCCTCGTAGCCCTTGATCGCCACGCCCGAACGGGACTTCTGTCCCTTGACGCCGCGTCCGCCGGTCTTGCCCTTGCCGGAGCCAATGCCGCGGCCAACGCGCTTGCGGGACGGGCGAGCGCCCTCGTTGTCACGCAGATCGTTCAGATTCATAATCTTTCTCCCGCTCTCAGGCCTCGTCCACAACGCGGACGAGGTGCTGGACCTTGCGGATCATACCGCGCACGGCCGGTGTGTCTTCCAGCGTGCGGGTACGGTGCATTTTGTTCAGGCCGAGACCGATCAGGGTCTTTTCCTGGTCGGCCGGCCGGCGGATCGGGCTGCCGATCTGTTCGACAGTGATCGTAGCCTTCTTCTTGTCAGCCATCAGTCAGTTTCCTTCCAATGGCCCCTGCCCTTTCTCTTCGGGCGAGGAGCACGATCACCTATTCTTCGGCGCCGATCAGGTCGCGACGGCGAGCCTGCAGCGTGGAATACTTGATCCCGCGCTGTGCGGCGATGTCCTTCGGATGCATCTGGCTCTTCAGGGCATCGAAGGTGGCGCGCACCATGTTGTACGGGTTCGACGTGCCGAGCGACTTGGCGACGACGTCCTGGACGCCCAGCGTCTCGAAGACGGCGCGCATCGGGCCGCCCGCGATGATACCGGTACCCGGAGCAGCCGCACGCAGCAGCACCTTGCCGGCGCCGTGACGGCCTTCGACATCATGATGCAGGGTCCGGCCCGAACGCAGCGGCACGAAGATCATGTCGCGCTTGGCGCTCTCGGTCGCCTTGCGGATGGCTTCCGGCACTTCGCGCGCCTTGCCATGACCGAAGCCGACGCGACCCTTCTGGTCGCCGACAACGACGAGAGCGGCGAAGCCGAAACGACGGCCGCCCTTCACCACCTTGGCCACGCGGTTGATGTGAACGAGCTTGTCTACAAACTCGCTGTCAACCTCTTCGCGTGGCCCCCGGTCGCGTCCGCGACCTCCACGTTCTTGCTGTGCCATATCCTGGTTCCTTTTTCTTTTCCGGTAGCACGGGGGTTGAAGATTAGAAGCTCAGGCCGCCTTCGCGCGCCGCATCGGCGAGCGCCTTGACCCGGCCGTGATAGATATACGCGCCGCGATCGAAGACGACATCCTTGACGCCGGCCTTGACCGCGCGTTCGGCGATCAGCTTGCCGACGGCTGCGGCTGCAGCGGTATCGGCACCGGTCTTCAGGGAGCCCTTCAGGTCGCCTTCCAGCGTCGAGGCTGCAGCCAGCGTGCGGCCGGCGGCATCGTCGATAACCTGCGCATAGATATTCTTCGACGAACGGTGCACCGAAAGGCGCGGACGTCCGTTTGCCACCTTCTTGAGCTGGCGGCGAACGCGCTGCGCGCGGCGCGTGGTCGATTCTTTGGTCTTTGCCATGGCCGCTATCCTTACTTCTTCTTGCCTTCTTTGCGGATGATCGTCTCTTCCGCATATTTCACGCCCTTGCCCTTGTAGGGCTCCGGCGGACGGAATTCACGGATCTCCGCGGCCACCTGGCCGAGCTGCTGCTTGTCGATGCCGTTCAGAACGATTTCCGTCGGCTTCGGGCATGCGGCGCTGACGCCTTCCGGCACGCTGTAGACGACCTCGTGGCTGTAGCCGAGCGAGAGCTGGATGTTCTTGCCCTGCATGGCCGCGCGATAGCCGACGCCGTTGATTTCGAGCTTGCGCTCGAAGCCGTTCTTCACGCCTTCCATGATATTGGAGATCATGGTGCGCGACATGCCCCACTTGGAGCGCGCATCCTTGGACTGGTTGCGCGGCTGCACGTTGACGGCGCCATCTTCCATGGCGACGAGCACTTCGTCATTGACGACGTATTTCAGTTCGCCCTTCGGGCCTTTCGCGGTCACGACCTGACCGTCGACGGTGGCCGTGACACCGTCCGGGATGGATACCGGCTTCTTACCAATACGCGACATTGTTCAACCTGTCCGTTTACTGGGTTCCTGGCTGCCCTGCGCGTCAGAAGACGCGGCAGAGCAACTCCCCGCCAACATTCTTTTCGCGTGCTTCATGATCCGCCATCACGCCCTGCGGCGTCGACAGGATCGAGATGCCGAGGCCGTTGGCCACGTGCGGGATCGACTTCACGCCGACATAGACCCGGCGGCCCGGCTTCGAAACGCGTTCGATCGCGCGGATGACGGAAGCACCGTCGAAATATTTCAGCTCGATCTCGTACTCCGCCTTGCCGGTGGAATATTCGACCTGAGAGTAGTCGCGAATGTAACCTTCGCTCTTCAGGACTTCGAGCACATTGCCGCGCAGCTTCGAAGCCGGCGTGGAAATGCGGTCCTTGGAACGATGCACCCCGTTACGGATGCGGGTCAGCATATCGCCAAGAGGATCTGACATGGACATCTTTAATTCCCCTTACCAGCTGGACTTCACGACGCCGGGAATCCGGCCGAGCGAGCCGAGTTCGCGGAGCGCGATACGCGACATCTTGAGCTTGCGGTAGTAGGCGCGCGGACGGCCCGATACCTCACAGCGGTTGCGCACGCGCACCTTGGCGGAGTTGCGCGGCAGTTCCGCGAGCTTCATGGTCGCCCGGAAGCGCTCTTCGATCGGCTTCGAACGATCCATGACGATCGCCTTCAGCTCGGCGCGCTTGCCGGCATACTGCTTCGCCAGTTTGCGGCGACGGTTGTTCTTTTCGACTGCGCTGACTTTAGCCATGCGTAATGTTCCTTTTTACGCTTGCCGTTACTGGCGGAAAGGGAAGTTGAAAGCCTTGAGCAGAGCCCGGGCCTCGTCGTCCGATTTCGCAGTCGTACAAACGATGATGTCCATTCCCCAGATCTGGTCGACCTTGTCGTAATTGATCTCGGGGAACACGATGTGCTCCTTCAGGCCCATGGCGAAGTTGCCACGGCCGTCGAAGCTTTTCGGGTTCAGGCCGCGGAAGTCGCGAACGCGCGGCAGCGCGATGTTGACCAGGCGATCCATGAACTCGAACATGCGCGCACCGCGCAGGGTCACTTTCGTGCCGATCGGCATGCCTTCACGCACCTTGAAGCCGGCAATGGAATTGCGGGCGCGCGTGATGACGGCCTTCTGGCCGGTGATCAGCGAGAGGTCCTCGGCGGCCGAGGTCGGCTTCTTGGAATCAGCCGTGGCTTCGCCTACGCCCATGTTGACGACGATTTTCGTCACACGGGGGATTTCCATCTCGTTCGAGTAGCCGAACTGCTCGAGCAGCGCCTTGCGAATGGTCTCGTTGTACTGCTTCTTGAGCCGCGGCTCATACTGTGCGTCAGCCATCGATCACTTCTCCGGAACGTTTGGAGAAACGCACCTTGCGGTCGCCCTCCATGCGGAAGCCGACGCGGGTCGGCTTGGAGTCTTTCGGGTCCAAAAGGGCCAGGTTCGACAGGTCGATCGGCGCCTCTTTGGAAATGATGCCGCCTTCGGCGTTCGGCGTCTGGCGCTGGTGGCGCTTGACGACGTTGACACCGGAAACGACGGCGCGATTGTCTTTCGGCAGAACCTGCAGGACCGAGCCTTTGCGGCCCTTGTCCTTGCCGGTGAGCACGACGACTTCGTCGCCTTTGCGGATCTTCTGCATCGTGTCTCTCCTTACAGAACTTCCGGCGCCAGCGAGATGATCTTCATGTGTGCCTTGGCGCGAAGCTCGCGCGGCACAGGCCCGAAGATACGGGTGCCGACCGGTTCTTTTTTGTTGTCGACGATCACCGCTGCGTTCTTGTCGAAGCGGATGACGCTGCCGTCGGGACGGCGAATGTCGCTCGCGGTGCGGACGACGACGGCTTTCATGACGTCGCCCTTCTTGACGCGGCCGCGCGGAATGGCTTCCTTCACGGACACGACAATGATGTCGCCCACGGAAGCATATTTGCGCTTCGAACCGCCCAGCACCTTGATGCACTGAACACGACGGGCGCCGGAATTATCGGCGACATCGAGGTTTGTTTGCATCTGAATCATGACTGGCTGCCTTTGTTATGTGTCCAGCTGGCTTCTCTCGAAGCCGCATGCAATTACGGATTGGGTTAGGCTGCAGGCTGGTCGGTGACGACCACCCAGCATTTGTCCTTCGAAATCGGCGAACTTTCCTGGATCAGGACGGTATCGCCAACCTTGAACTGGTTGTTCTCATCATGCGCCTTGTACTTCTTGGAGCGGCGCACGGTCTTCTTGAACAGCGGATGGGCGAAGCGGCGCTCGACCTTGACCACGACGGTCTTGTCGTTCTTGTCGCTTACAACAGTGCCCTGCAGAACGCGTTTTGGCATCGTTACTTTCCTTTGGCCGCGTTTTCAGCGGCAATCGTCTTGATACGGGCAATGTCGCGGCGCACTTCACGCACACGCGAGGTTTTCTCCAGCTGACCCGTCGCCTTCTGGAAGCGCAGGTTGAACTGTTCCTTCTTGAGCTTTTCCAGCTCGTCGGCGAGCTGGTCCGCACTCATTGCTTTCACGTCGGAGGCTTTCATGACCTTCTCTCCTACTCGGCGATGCGCTGGATGAAGCGCGTCTTGACCGAGAGCTTGGCGGCGCCGAGACGCAGCGCCTCGCGGGCGATGTCCTCGGGAACGCCGTCGATTTCAAACATCACGCGACCGGGCTTCACCTTGGCCGCCCAGTAGTCGACCGAGCCCTTGCCCTTACCCATACGCACTTCGGTCGGCTTGGAGGTGACCGGCACGTCCGGGAAGACGCGGATCCACACGCGGCCGGCGCGCTTCATGTGACGGGTGATCGCGCGGCGGGCCGCTTCGATCTCGCGGGCGTTGACGCGGTTCGGCTCCAGCGCCTTCAGGCCGTATTCGCCGAAGTTCAGGGCCGTGCCACCCTTGGCGAGGCCATGGATCTTGCCCTTGAACTGCTTGCGGTACTTGGTCCGTTTCGGTTGCAACATCGGTTCTTACTCCAATCTGTCCGCTTACGCGTTTTCGCGGCGGCGGCCAGAGCCCTGGTTGTCGGTTTCGGTCGCCCGGCGTTCCGACGCCATCGGATCGTGCTCAAGGATTTCGCCCTTGAAGACCCAGACCTTGATCCCGCAAATGCCGTAAGCCGTTTCGGCTTCGGCGGTTCCGTAGTCGACATCGGCGCGCAGCGTATGCAGCGGCACGCGGCCTTCGCGGTACCACTCGGTGCGGGCGATTTCAGCACCGCCGAGACGGCCCGCGCAGTTGATGCGGATGCCTTCGGCGCCGAGGCGCATCGCCGACTGAACGGCGCGCTTCATGGCGCGGCGGAAAGCAACGCGGCGTTCCAGCTGCTGAGCGATCGACTGGGCGACCAGCGTGGCGTCGATCTCGGGCTTGCGCACTTCAACGATGTTGAGATGCGTTTCGGCCGAGGTGAACTCGGAAAGCTTGCGGCGAAGCTTCTCGATGTCGGCGCCCTTCTTGCCGATGATGATGCCCGGACGCGCCGAGTGGATCGTCACGCGGCACTTCTTGTGCGGGCGCTCGATCACGATCTTCGAGACGGCGGCCTGCTTGAGTTCCTTCATCAGGTAGTCGCGGATCTTCAGATCCTCATGCAGCAGCTCACCGTATTCGCCGGTATTCGCGTACCAGCGCGAATCCCAGGTGCGGTTGATGCCGAGGCGAAGGCCGACCGGATTGATTTTCTGGCCCATTATGCGGCCTCCCCTGCTTCCTCTTGCTCACGCACGACGATGGTGAGGTGAGAGAACGGTTTTTCGATACGGCTTGCACGGCCGCGACCGCGGGCGTGGAAGCGCTTCATGACGATCGACTTGCCGACAAAGGCCTCGGCGACGACGAGCGCGTCGACATCGAGGTCGTGATTGTTCTCCGCGTTGGCGATCGCCGACTCCAGCGTCTTCTTGACGGTCGAGGCGATGCGCTTGCGCGAGAAGGTCAGATCGGCGAGCGCAGACTCGACCTTCTTGCCGCGGATCATGGCCGCAACCAGGTTGAGCTTCTGCGGGCTGACGCGGATGGTGCGCGTAACGGCGCGGGCCTCGTTGTCGGCCAGCCGGCGCGGTGCCTTTGGCTTGCCCATGGTTACTTCCTCTTTGCCTTCTTGTCCGCACCGTGACCGTAATAGGTCCGGGTCGGAGCGAATTCACCGAATTTGTGGCCGACCATGTCTTCGTTGACGGCGACCGGAATGTGCTTGGTGCCGTTGTAGACACCGAAGGTCAGGCCGACGAACTGCGGCATGATGGTGGAGCGGCGGCTCCAGATCTTGATCACGTCGTGACGACCGCTCTCACGGGCCTTGTCGGCCTTTTTGAGAAGATAGCCGTCGATGAACGGGCCTTTCCAAACTGAACGAGCCATTAGGCTTTTCCTCTCTCGATTACTTCTTGCGCTGGTGACGCGAGCGCATGATGAACTTGTCGGTCGCCTTGTTCGAACGCGTCCGCTTGCCCTTGGTCGGCTTGCCCCACGGGGTCACCGGATGGCGACCGCCCGAGGTGCGGCCTTCACCACCACCGTGCGGGTGGTCGACCGGGTTCATGACGACGCCGCGAACGTGCGGGCGCTTGCCGAGCCAGCGCGACCGGCCGGCCTTGCCGAGGTTGATGTTGCCGTGGTCCGGGTTGGACACGGCGCCGACCGTGGCGATGCACTTGCCCGAGACGAGACGCTGCTCGCCCGAGTTCAGGCGCAGGATCGCCATGCCCTGGTCACGACCGACGAGCTGGGCGTAGGTGCCCGCCGAACGGGCGATCTGGCCGCCCTTGCCCGGCTTCATCTCGACGTTGTGCACGATGGTGCCGACCGGCATGCGGCCGAGTTCCATCGCGTTGCCCGGCTTGACGTCCGCATATTCGGCGGAGACCACGCGGTCGCCGGCCTGCATGCGCTGCGGCGCCAGGATGTAGGACAGTTCGCCATCGTCATACTTCAGAAGCGCGATGAAGGCGGTGCGGTTCGGATCGTACTCAAGACGCTCCACCGTTGCCTCGACGTCCTTCTTGGAACGCTTGAAGTCGATGATGCGGTAGGTCCGCTTGTGACCGCCGCCGCGATTGCGCGACGTCATGCGACCGGCGTTGTTGCGGCCGCCCGACTTGGTCAGGCCCTCGGTAAGCGCCTTGATAGGGCCGCCCTTGTGAAGGCCGGAACGGTCCACCGTCACCAGCTGGCGCTGGCCGGGAGACGTCGGTTTGAATGTTTTCAATGCCATCTCGAATTACCTCTCGGCCGTCCGGTTAGAGACCCGTCGCGACGTCGATGGACTGACCATCAACGAGCGTCACGACCGCCTTCTTCACGTCGCTCTGCCGACCTTTGATGCCGCGGAAGCGCTTCACCTTGCCCTTGCGCAGGAGCGTGTTGACCGCCTTCACCTTGACCCCGAACAGAGCTTCGACAGCCGCCTTGATTTCCGGCTTCGATGCATCGCGGGCCACGTTGAAGATGACCTGGTTGTTTTCCGACACGAAGGTCGACTTTTCGGTGATCACCGGAGAGACGATCACGTCATAGTGGCGAATGTCCGTCATTTGAACCGCTCCTCGAGAGCTTCGACCGCAGCCTTGGACAGAACCAGCTTGTTGCGGCGCAGGATGTCATAGACATTGATGCCCTGAACCGGCAGCACGTCGATCTGCGGAATGTTCGACGCGGCGTTCTTGAAGTTGCTGTCGATCTCGGCGCCGCCGATCACGAGAGCGTTCTCAAGGCCGAGGCCGGCGAACTGGGCCAGCAGGGCCTTGGTCTTGGCGTCGGCGGCCGTCAGATCATCGATGATGATCAGGTCGGACGACTTCGCCTTGGCGGACAGCGCATGACGCAGGCCCAGAGCGCGAACCTTCTTCGGAAGCTCCGTCTCGTGGCTGCGTGCGACCGGGCCATGGGCCTTGCCGCCGCCGCGGAACTGAGGAGCGCGCGCCGAGGAGTGACGGGCGCGGCCCGTACCCTTCTGCTTGAACATCTTCGCGCCGGTGCGCGAGATATCCGCACGGCCCTTGGACTGGTGCGTGCCCTGCTGCTTCTTGGCCTGCTGCCAGAGCACGACGCGCTGGATCAGGTCGACGCGCGGCTCGAGTCCGAACACTTCGTCCGAGACCGTGAGCGAACCGGCAGCCTTGCCGGCCAGTGTGGTCACTTTGATTTCCATCATTCTGCCCCTTCAGCCTGCGGAGCCGCTGCGGCTTCCGCACCTGCGCGCACTGCGGCCGGCTTCGGCGCATTGTCGGGCAGGCTCGATTTCACGGCGTCGCGAACCAGGATCCATGCGCCCTTGGAGCCGGGAACGGCGCCCTTGACGAGGATCAGGCCACGCTCGACGTCGGTGGAGACGACTTCGAGGTTCTGCGAGGTCACCCGGGTCGCGCCCATCTGGCCGGCCATCTTCTTGCCCTTGAACACCTTGCCGGGGTCCTGGCACATGCCGGTCGAACCGTGCGAGCGGTGCGACAGCGAGTTACCGTGGGTCGCGCGGCCACCACCGAAATTGTGGCGCTTCATGACACCCTGGAAGCCCTTGCCCTGGGTCGTGCCGGTCACGTCGACCTTCTGGCCCGGAACAAAGTGCTCAGCCGTCAGTTCGGCGCCGACGTCGATCATGTTGTCGGCAGACACGCGGAACTCGGCAAGCTTGCGCTTCGGCTCGACGGAGGCGACGGCGAAATGACCGCGCATGGCCTTCGACGTGTTCTTTACCTTCGCGAGGCCCGAGCCCAGCTGCACGGCCGTGTAGCCGTTCTTTTCTTCGGTCCGCTGGGCTACCACCTGGCAGTTCTCCATGCGGAGAACTGTGACCGGCAGCTGCTCGCCCTCGTCATTGTAGACGCGGGTCATGCCCAACTTCTGTGCGATTACACCTGAACGCATTGGTTCATCCTTCCCCAATCCGGTTCGCTCAGAGCTTGATCTCGACATCAACGCCGGCCGCGAGGTCGAGCTTCATCAGCGCGTCCACGGTCTGCGGAGTCGGATCAACGATATCGAGAAGACGCTTGTGCGTGCGCATCTCGAACTGCTCGCGGCTTTTCTTGTCGATGTGCGGCGACCGGTTCACGGTGAATTTCTCGATCCGTGTCGGCAGCGGCACTGGCCCGCGCACGCTCGCGCCGGTCCGTTTTGCCGTCGACACGATTTCACGCGTCGAGGCATCGAGGACCCGGTGGTCGAACGCCTTCAGGCGAATGCGGATGTTCTGGCCGTTCATTACGACTGTTCCTTATTCAAGACACGGAGCGCGGCAGCGAATGCCGCGCTCCGCCAAACTCTTCTTTTCGCCTATTCGATGATCTTCGCGACGATGCCGGCGCCGACGGTGCGGCCGCCTTCGCGGATGGCGAAGCGCAGGCGCTCTTCCATCGCGATCGGCACGATCAGCTCCACATTCATCTCGGCGTTGTCGCCCGGCATCACCATCTCGGTGCCTTCCGGAAGCGAAACTTCGCCGGTCACGTCCGTCGTGCGGAAGTAGAACTGCGGACGGTACTTGTTGAAGAACGGCGTGTGACGGCCACCCTCTTCCTTCGTCAGGATGTAGGCTTCCGCGACGAACTTCGTGTGCGGCGTCACCGAACCCGGCTTGCACAGCACCTGGCCGCGCTCGACGCCCTCACGGTCGACACCGCGCAGCAGCGCGCCGATGTTGTCGCCGGCCATGCCCTGGTCGAGCAGCTTGCGGAACATCTCGACGCCCGTGCAGGTCGTCTTCGAGGTCGGACGGATGCCGACGATCTCGATTTCGTCGCCGACATTGATGATGCCGCGCTCGACACGGCCGGTCACGACGGTGCCGCGGCCCGAGATCGAGAACACGTCCTCGATCGGCATCAGGAACGGCTGGTCGACCGGACGCTCCGGCGTCGGGATGTATTCGTCGACGGCGGCCATCAGCGCGCGCACGGCGTCTTCGCCGATCGTCTTGTCGCTGTCTTCGAGAGCGGCAAGCGCCGAACCCTTGACCACCGGAATGTCGTCGCCCGGGAACTCGTAGGACGAAAGCAGCTCGCGCACTTCCATCTCGACCAGTTCGAGAAGCTCCTCGTCGTCGACCTGGTCGACCTTGTTGAGGAACACGACGATCGCCGGAACGCCGACCTGACGGGCCAGCAGGATGTGCTCGCGGGTCTGCGGCATCGGGCCGTCGGCGGCCGACACGACCAGGATCGCGCCGTCCATCTGCGCAGCGCCGGTGATCATGTTCTTCACATAGTCGGCGTGGCCCGGGCAGTCGACGTGGGCGTAGTGGCGGGCGTCGGTCTCGTATTCGACATGCGCCGTCGAGATGGTGATGCCGCGCGCCTTTTCTTCCGGCGCCGCGTCGATCTGGTCATAGGCCTTGAAGTCGCCGAAATACTTCGTGATCGCCGCCGTCAGCGACGTCTTGCCGTGGTCGACGTGACCGATCGTGCCGATGTTCACATGCGGCTTGTTGCGCTCAAACTTACCCTTCGCCATCTTTATTCTCCGTTCTTCTTTGTCTCGCGGACAAGATGTAATTCGATGTGGCCGGCCCCGCCCCGCGGGAGCCGGCCGGCCCCCGCCTTAGGCGTATTTCTTCTGGATTTCCTGGGCCACCGCCTGCGGAACAGGCTCGTAGTGGTCGAAAATCATGGTGTACTGGGCACGACCCTGGCTCATCGAGCGCAGCGTATTGACGTAGCCGAACATGTTGGCCAGCGGCACCATGGCGGTGATCACCTGGTCGATGTTGCGGCTTTCCGTGCCCGCGATCTGGCCGCGGCGGGAATTCAGGTCGCCGATGATGTCGCCCATGTAGTCTTCCGGCGTCACCACCTCGACCTTCATGACCGGCTCAAGCAGCTGCGCGCCGGCCTTCTGGGCGCCTTCGCGGAACGCGGCGCGCGCCGCGATTTCGAAGGCGAGGACCGAGGAGTCGACGTCGTGGTAGGCGCCGTCCGTCAGCGTGGCCTTGACGCCGAGCATCGGGAAGCCGGCGAGCGGACCTGCGTCCATGACCGACTGGATGCCCTTTTCGACGCCCGGGATGTATTCCTTCGGAACGTTGCCGCCGACAACGGTGCTCTCGAAGACGAACTCGTCGCCATCCGGATTCGGCGCGAAGGTGATCTTGACGCGCGCGAACTGACCCGAACCACCCGACTGCTTCTTGTGGGTGTAGTCGATGTCGGCTTCGCGGGTGATCGTCTCGCGGTAAGCAACCTGCGGCGCGCCGATATTGGCTTCCACCTTGAACTCGCGCTTCATGCGGTCGACGAGAATGTCGAGATGCAGTTCGCCCATGCCCGAGATGATGGTCTGACCGGATTCCTCGTCGGAGCGGACGCGGAAAGACGGGTCTTCGGCGGCCAGGCGATTGAGGGCGAGACCCATCTTTTCCTGGTCGGCCTTCGACTTCGGCTCGACGGCGATGGAGATAACCGGATCCGGGAATTCCATGCGCTCCAGGATGACCGGCTTCAGCGGGTCGCAGAGCGTGTCGCCCGTGGTGGTTTCCTTCAGGCCGGCGATCGCGACGATGTCGCCTGCGAAAGCTTCCTTGATGTCTTCGCGGGAGTTGGAGTGCATCTGCAACATGCGGCCGATGCGCTCACGCTTTTCCTTGACGGTGTTCATCAGGGACACGCCGGTTTCCAGCTTGCCGGAATAGATGCGGCAGAAGGTCAGCGAGCCGACGAACGGGTCGTTCATGATCTTGAAGGCGAGCAGCGACAGCGGCTCGTCATCAGACGAAATGCGCTTGACCTCTTCTTCGGTCTTCGGGTCGATGCCGCGAATGGCCGGAACGTCGATCGGAGCCGGCAGGAAGTCCACGACGCCGTCGAGCAGCGGCTGAACGCCCTTGTTCTTGAAAGCCGAGCCACAGAAGACCGGGAAGAATTCCACGGCGCAGGTACCCTTGCGGATCAGCTTGCGCAGCGTGTCGTTGTCCGGCATCTCGCCTTCGAGATAGGCCTCCATCGCGGCTTCGTCATATTCGACGGCGGCTTCGATCAGCTTTTCGCGATACTCTTCGGCCTGCGCCTGCAGGTCGGCCGGGATGTCGAGGACATCCCATTCGGCGCCGAGGTTCTCGGATTTCCAGACCAAGGCCTTCATCTCGATCAGATCGACGCAACCGGCGAATTCGTTTTCAGCGCCGATCGGCAGCTGCATGACGACCGGCTTGGCGCCAAGGCGGCTTTCGATCATGGAAACGCAGCGGAAGAAGTCGGCGCCGATCTTGTCCATCTTGTTGACGAAGATCATGCGCGGGACTTTGTACTTGTTGGCCTGACGCCAGACAGTCTCGGTCTGCGGCTCGACACCGGCATTGGCGTCGAGAAGCGCGATCGCGCCGTCGAGCACGCGCAGCGAACGCTCGACCTCGATGGTGAAGTCGACGTGTCCGGGCGTGTCGATGATGTTGAAGCGGCGCTTCTTGCCGTCGCGGCCCTGCCAGAAGGTCGTGGTGGCGGCCGACGTGATCGTGATGCCGCGCTCCTGCTCCTGCTCCATCCAGTCCATCGTTGCGGCCCCGTCATGGACTTCGCCGATCTTGTGGCTCTTGCCGGTGTAGAAAAGGATGCGCTCGGTCGTCGTCGTCTTGCCGGCATCGATGTGAGCCATGATGCCGAAGTTGCGATAGTCTTCGAGATTGTAGTCGCGAGCCATGGGAGGAGGCCTCTCTAGGATTTAGATCCGGTTACCAGCGATAGTGCGAGAACGCGCGGTTGGCGTCCGCCATCTTGTGGGTGTCTTCACGCTTCTTGACGGCCGCGCCACGGTTGTTGGCGGCATCCATCAGTTCGCCCGACAGACGGTCGACCATGGTCGTCTCGTTGCGCTTGCGGGCAGCGGAGATCATCCAGCGGATCGCCAGGGCCTGACGGCGCTCGGGGCGCACATCGACCGGAACCTGGTAGGTGGCGCCGCCAACGCGACGCGAACGGACTTCGACGTGCGGAGCGACATTGTCGAGCGCCTGATGGAACAGCTCGACCGGCTCCTGCTTCGTCTTGTCGGCGATCACGTCGAAAGCACCGTAGACGATGCGCTCGGCGACGGACTTCTTGCCGTCGAACATGATGGCGTTCATGAATTTCGTGATCACGAGATCCCCGAACTTCGGATCCGGGTTGATTTCACGTTTTTCTGCTCTGTGGCGACGCGACATATCTGTCTCTCACTTCTGGCGGCGGCTAAGCGCCAATAATTACTTCGGACGCTTCGCGCCGTATTTGGAGCGGCGCTGCTTGCGGTTCTTGACGCCCTGCGTGTCGAGCACGCCGCGCAGGATATGGTAGCGGACACCCGGAAGGTCCTTCACGCGACCGCCGCGGATCATCACCACGGAGTGCTCCTGAAGGTTGTGGCCTTCGCCCGGGATATAGCCGATCACTTCGAAGCCGTTTGTCAGACGAACCTTGGCCACCTTGCGGAGGGCCGAGTTCGGCTTCTTCGGCGTCGTCGTGTAGACGCGGGTGCAAACACCGCGCTTCTGCGGGTTGGCCTGCAGGGCCGGCACCTTGTTGCGCTTGACCGGAGCCGTACGCGGCTTGCGGATCAACTGATTGACTGTAGGCATCAAGCCATCCTTCGTTCATTCGGGCGCGCGAGCGCTAAAATCCGTTACACATCAACATGCGACAGCGGGGCACGCGGCCTTTCCCGGCCCTGCCCCAAACAAACAGAGGAAACGGCGAACCGTTTCATGATATCGCGATGTATCAGCTTCGCTGGTAAGCCTTGTTTGAGACAAGCTTCAGGGCTCGGCGCCACCGAAAAATCCGTCTCACATCGGCTTGGTGGGCGTCATCTATACGCAACCCCCTGCCCCGTCAAGACAATCCGGGCACTTTTTGCGCATCGCCGCCATGCGGCATGAAACGGCCCGCCCCCGCGAAATCTTCTTGCGCCGGCACGGGCCTTTCCGCAACTTTCCGATCCATGCCTCGCTCCGTCGAGCGCCGCCTGTCGCATCCGGCAGGGAATCATGGTCAAGTGAAGCTCGAAAACCATCTGAACAGGAACGAATCCATGACTGACATCGAATCGGATGTCGAACGCGGCGTGTTCATCATTATCGGCCGGGTCTGGCCGGTGAAGGACGGCGATTCGATATCAATCCACATCCTGCTCACCGCGGCCGACGACGATGACGCCGTTCGCACCGCGCTCAATGCGCTGGCGGAGCGCGGCTACGAAGAGGCCGAGTTCGACCAGATCGGCAGCATCGTCGAGGCGCCGGACGAGGAGCCCCACGCCTCCGCCTTCCAGGGCGCGCTTGAGGGAGAGGTCGCGATCGTCACCTTCGACGAAGGCCTCCAGGACGAGTCCGACACCAGGCGCCCCTCCGCCATTGAAGACGATGATGACTACGACCCCTTCTCGGTACTGAAGGACTGGAAACCGGGAAGCTGACGGCATCCCCTCGCCCGTACAAATGAAAACGCCGGGCACATGGCCCGGCGTTTTCGCATTCATGGAAGCACTGGTTATTCGGCGGCTTCGCCCGAAGTGGTCATGTCCACCAGCATGGCGTCGGCGCTCGCGGCGTTCGATGCCTTGCGACGCTCGTCGAGGATGAGGTCGTCGCGAGCCGTCGCGATGCGGCGGATCTGGTTCATCGTCCCGCCGGTGCCCGCCGGGATGAGGCGGCCGACGATGACGTTTTCCTTCAGACCCTGCAGCGTGTCGATCTTGCCGGCAACAGCAGCTTCCGTCAGCACCTTGGTCGTTTCCTGGAAGGACGCGGCCGAGATGAAGGACGGGGTCTGCAGCGACGCCTTGGTGATGCCGAGCAGGACCGGGTCGCCCGTCGCGGGCTCCTTGCCTTCCTCGACCAGGCGCTCATTGACCTCTTCCAGCTCGATCCGGTCGACATTGTCGCCGGCGATGTACTGGCTGTCGCCCGCATTGGTAATCTCGACCTTCTGCAGCATCTGGCGAACGATCACCTCGATGTGCTTGTCGTTGATCACCACGCCCTGCAGCCGGTAGACCTCCTGGATCTCGTTGACGAGGTAGGAAGCAAGCGCTTCCACGCCCTTCACCGACAGGATGTCGTGCGGCGCCGGATTGCCGTCGAGCACATAGTCGCCCTTCTCGATCGTGTCGCCATCCTGAAGATGGAACGGACGCCCCTTGGGAATGAGATATTCCGCCGGTTCCTGCGTCTCGTCATGCGGCTCGATGATGATGCGGCGCTTGTTCTTGTAGTCGCGGCCGTAACGGATCGTTCCGTCGATCTCGGCGATGACGGCGTGGTCCTTCGGACGGCGCGCCTCGAACAGCTCGGCAACACGCGGCAGACCGCCGGTGATGTCCTTGGTCTTGGCGCTTTCCATCGGGATACGCGCGATCACGTCGCCCGGCTTGACATGGCTGCCCGGCTCGACCGACAGGATCGCGTCGACGGAGAGCATGAAGCGGGCGTCGCCGCCCTTGGCCAGCTTTGCGACCTTGCCGTCCTTGCCCATCACCATGATCGCAGGCTTCAGGTCCGAACCGCGAGGGGTCGAACGCCAGTCGATGACCATGCGCTTGGTGATGCCGGTGGCCTCGTCCGCCGATTCCTGGACCGACAGACCGTCGACCAGATCCTCGAACTGGGCGGTGCCCTCGACTTCCGTCATGATCGGGCGGGTATAGGGGTCCCACTCGGCCAGACGCTGACCGCGCTTCACCTTGTCGCCGTCGTCGACCATGATCTTCGAACCGTAGGTCACGCGCTGCGTCGCGCGCTCCTCGCCCTTCTCGTCGCGGATGATGACGGCCATGTTGCGGCCCATCGCGATGAGAGCGCCTTCGGAGTTGCGCACCACGTTGCGGTTGCGGATCTCGATCGTGCCCTCGTAGGAGGCTTCCAGGAAGGACTGGTCGACGACCTGCGCCGTGCCGCCCATGTGGAAGGTACGCATCGTCAGCTGCGTGCCCGGCTCGCCGATCGACTGAGCGGCGATGACGCCAACGGCCTCACCCATGTTGACGGGCGTGCCGCGCGCCAGGTCGCGGCCGTAGCAGACGCCGCACACGCCGGACTGCAGTTCGCAGGTCAGCGCCGAGCGGATCTTCACGGTCTGGATGCCGGCTTCCTCGATGACGTCCACATCCTTTTCCTCGACCATCGTGCCGGCCGGCACGATGACCTCGCCGGTGCCCGGATGGACGATGTCCTCCAGGGCGGTACGGCCGAGGATACGCTGGCCGATCGATGCAACGATCTGGCCCGCATCGACGATCGGCGACATGGTGAGGCCCCGTTCGGTGCCGCAATCGCGCTGCGTGATGATGCAGTCCTGCGCCACGTCAACGAGACGGCGGGTCAGGTAACCGGAGTTCGCGGTCTTCAACGCCGTGTCCGCGAGGCCCTTGCGGGCGCCGTGGGTGGAGTTGAAGTACTCGTTCACCGACAGGCCTTCCTTGAAGTTCGAGATGATCGGCGTCTCGATGATGGAGCCGTCCGGCTTGGCCATCAGGCCGCGCATGCCGGCGAGCTGCTTCATCTGGCGGGTCGAACCGCGAGCGCCCGAACGCGCCATCATGTAGATGGAGTTCATCTGCTTCTGGCGGCCGTTCTCCTCGAACTGGACGGCCTGAATGCCGGCCATCATTTCCTCGGTGAGCTTGTCGTCGCAACGCGCCCAGGCGTCGACCACCTTGTTGTACTTCTCGCCGAAGGTGATCAGGCCGTCATTGTACTGCTGCTCGTATTCCTTGGCGATCTTGTCGGTTTCCGCGACGATGTTCGTCTTGGAGTCCGGGATGACCATGTCGTCCTTGCCGAAGGAAATGCCGGCGCGGCAGGCGTGGCCGAAGCCGAGCGCCATGATGCGGTCGGCGAAGATCACGGTCTCCTTCTGGCCGCAGTGGCGATAGACGACGTCGAGCATCTTGGAGATGTTCTTCTTCGTCATTTCCGTGTTGCAGATGTCGAACGGCACCTTGCCGTGGCGCGGCAGGAGTTCGCCGATGATCATGCGGCCCGGCGTCGTCTCGACGATCTCGGAGGTCGGGTTACCTTCCTCGTCGACCGACTTGAAGCGGCCCTTGATCTTGGTGTGCAGCGTGACGACCTTGGTTTCCAGCGCATGGTGCAGTTCGCCCATGTCCGAGAAGACCATGTCCTGGCCCGGCTCGTTCTCCGCCACGATCGACAGGTAGTAGAGGCCGAGGACCATGTCCTGCGACGGCACGATGATCGGCTGGCCGTTCGCTGGATGCAGAATGTTGTTGGTCGACATCATCAGTACGCGCGCTTCCAGCTGTGCTTCAAGCGACAGCGGGACGTGCACGGCCATCTGGTCGCCGTCGAAGTCGGCGTTGAACGCGGTACAGACCAGCGGGTGCAACTGGATCGCCTTGCCCTCGATCAGCACCGGCTCGAAGGCCTGGATGCCGAGGCGGTGCAGCGTCGGCGCGCGGTTGAGCAGCACCGGATGCTCGCGGATAACCTCGTCGAGGATATCCCAGACTTCCGGCTTTTCCTTCTCGACCAGCTTCTTGGCCTGCTTGACCGTCGACGAATAGCCCTTCGCGTCGAGCCGCGCATAGATGAACGGCTTGAACAGCTCGAGCGCCATCTTCTTCGGCAGGCCGCACTGGTGCAGCTTCAGTTCCGGACCGGTCACGATGACCGAACGGCCGGAATAGTCGACGCGCTTGCCGAGCAGGTTCTGGCGGAAGCGGCCCTGCTTGCCCTTGAGCATGTCGGAGAGCGACTTCAGCGGACGCTTGTTGGCGCCGGTGATGACGCGGCCGCGGCGACCGTTGTCGAACAGGGCGTCGACGGCTTCCTGCAGCATGCGCTTCTCGTTGCGGATGATGATGCCCGGCGCGCGCAGTTCCATAAGCCGCTTCAGGCGGTTGTTACGGTTGATGACGCGGCGGTAGAGGTCGTTCAGGTCCGACGTCGCAAAGCGGCCGCCGTCCAGCGGCACCAGCGGACGCAGGTCCGGCGGGATGACCGGGATGACCTTCATGATCATCCATTCCGGGCGGTTGCCGGAATCGATGAAGTTCTCTACGACCTTCAGACGCTTCATCAGCTTCTTCTGCTTCAGGTCGGACGTCGTCGTCTCGAGTTCCTCGCGCAACTCGTTGGCGATCTTCGGCAGGTCCATGGCGGCCAGGATTTCCTGGATCGCCTCGGCGCCGATCATCGCGGTGAACTGGTCTTCGCCGAACTCGTCGACGGCGATCATGTATTCCTCTTCCGAGAGGAGCTGGAATTCCTTCAGCGTGGTCAGGCCCGGTTCGGTGACCACGTAGTTCTCGAAATAGAGGACGCGCTCGATATCCTTCAGCGTCATGTCGAGCAGCGTGCCGATGCGCGAGGGAAGCGATTTCAGGAACCAGATATGCGCGACCGGCGCGGCCAGCTCAATATGGCCCATGCGCTCGCGGCGCACGCGGCTGAGCGTGACTTCAACGCCGCACTTCTCGCAGATGATGCCCTTGTACTTCATGCGCTTGTACTTGCCGCACAGGCACTCATAGTCCTTGATGGGACCGAAGATGCGCGCGCAGAAAAGGCCGTCGCGCTCGGGCTTGAACGTGCGGTAGTTGATCGTTTCCGGCTTCTTGATCTCGCCGAACGACCACGAAAGGATCTTGTCCGGGCTCGCGATCGAGATCCGGATGGCATCGAAATTCTGGGCGGGAGCCTGAGGGTTGAAAAGATTTGCAACCTCTTGGTTCATGCCGTTCTCCTATCGGGGCAAAGTCCCCGTTGACTGCGCGGATGGATGAGTCCGCTAAATAATCCCAAAACCCGGCCAAACAGTGAATGCTGCTGGCCAGCGCGGTCACAGCGCCGCCGGACGGGTCGGTCCGGCGGCGCGCCGTCAGTTACTCGGCGGCGTCGGGCAGCGCCTGCTGCTCTTCTTCCTCGGTCGCGGCCCGGGTGGAGTCGAGCTCCACATTGAGGCCGAGCGAGCGCATTTCCTTGACCAGCACGTTGAAGCTTTCCGGAATGCCGGCTTCAAACGTGTCGTCGCCGCGCACGATCGCCTCGTAGACCTTGGTACGGCCCGCGACGTCGTCCGACTTGACCGTCAGCATCTCCTGCAGCGTGTAGGCCGCGCCGTATGCTTCCAGCGCCCAGACCTCCATCTCGCCGAAGCGCTGACCGCCGAACTGCGCCTTGCCGCCCAGCGGCTGCTGGGTCACGAGCGAGTACGGGCCGATCGAGCGTGCGTGGATCTTGTCGTCTACAAGATGGTGCAGCTTCAGCATGTAGATGTAGCCCACGGTCACCTGCCGGTCGAACGGTTCGCCCGTACGGCCGTCATAGAGCGTCGACTGCGCGGATTCCTTGAGCCCGGCCTTCTTCAGCATCTCGTTGATGTCGGCCTCGACGGCGCCGTCGAAGACCGGCGTCGCGATCGACACGCCGCGCTCGAACTGCTTGGCGATCTCGATCACGCCGTCGTCGTCGAGCTTGGCGACCGGTTCGTTGCGGTCGTTCGCCGGGATGAGGTCGGCCAGCGTCTCGCGGATCGGCTTTGCGTCGCCGTTCGCGCGATAGGCTTCCATCATCTCGCCGATCTTGCGCCCCATACCGGCACAGGCCCAGCCAAGGTGCGTCTCGAGGATCTGACCGACATTCATGCGGCTCGGCACGCCGAGCGGGTTGAGCACGATATCGGCATGCGTTCCGTCTTCCAGGAACGGCATGTCCTCGATCGGCAGGATGCGGGAGACCACACCCTTGTTGCCGTGGCGGCCGGCCATCTTGTCGCCGGGCTGGATCTTGCGCTTCACCGCGACGAAGACCTTGACCATCTTCATCACGCCGGGCGGCATCTCGTCGCCGCGCTGCACCTTCTCGACCTTGTCCATGAAACGCTGTTCGAGGCGTTTCTTGGAGTCGTCATACTGGTTGCGCAGCTGCTCCAGATTGTCCTGGACCTTCTCGTCGGCGACGGCGAACTGCCACCACTGCGAGCGCGGATAACCGTCCAGCAGTTCGGCATTGAGCTTGGCGCCCTTCTTGAAGCCTTTCGGCCCCGCGATGGACTCCTGACCGTCCAACATCTCGGCCAGGCGGCCGAAGGTGTTGCGGTCGAGGATCGCCTGCTCGTCGTCGCGGTCCTTGGCGAGACGCTCGATTTCCTCGCGCTCGATCGCCATGGCGCGCTCGTCCTTCTCCACGCCGTGGCGGTTGAAGACGCGCACTTCGACGACCGTACCGAAGGCCCCCGGCGGCATGCGCATGGAGGTGTCGCGGACATCGGACGCCTTCTCGCCGAAGATGGCGCGCAGGAGCTTTTCCTCCGGCGTCATCGGGCTTTCGCCCTTCGGCGTGATCTTGCCGACCAGGATGTCGCCCGGGCCGACTTCGGCGCCGATATAGACGATGCCGGCTTCATCGAGGTTCTTCAGCGCCTCTTCCGAAACGTTCGGAATGTCGCGCGTGATTTCCTCCGGCCCGAGCTTCGTGTCGCGCGCCATCACTTCAAATTCCTCGAGGTGGATGGAGGTGAACACGTCGTCGCGGACGATCTTCTCGGAGAGAAGGATGGAGTCCTCGTAGTTGTAGCCATTCCAGGGCATGAACGCGACGAGCACGTTGCGGCCGAGCGCAAGGTCGCCCAGATCGGTCGACGGACCGTCGGCGATGATGTCGCCCTTGCCGATCACGTCGCCCACGCGCACCAGCGGACGCTGGTTGATGCAGGTCGACTGGTTGGAGCGCTGGAACTTCTGCAGCCGGTAGATATCGACGCCCGACTTGGAAGCATCGAGCTCTTCCGTGGCGCGGATGACGATACGCATCGCGTCGACCTGGTCGACCACGCCCGTGCGGCGGGCCGCGATGGCCGCGCCGGAATCGCGCGCGACGATCGGCTCCATGCCGGTGCCGACGAACGGCGCCTCGGCGCGCACCAGAGGCACGGCCTGACGCTGCATGTTCGAGCCCATGAGAGCGCGGTTGGCGTCGTCGTTTTCCAGGAACGGAATGAGCGCCGCGGCGACCGAAACGAGCTGTTTCGGCGACACGTCCATCAGGTCGACCTGTTCACGCGGCGTCAGCATCACGTCGCCGGCGTGACGGCAGATGACGAATTCGGAAACGAACGAACCGTCGTCGCCGATCTCGGCATTGGCCTGGGCCACATGGTGCTTGGCTTCTTCCATCGCCGACAGATAGACGACCTCGTCGGTCACCTTGCCGTCGACGATCTTGCGATACGGGCTTTCGATGAAGCCGTATTTGTTGACGCGCGCAAAGGTGGCCAGCGAGTTGATCAGGCCGATGTTCGGGCCTTCCGGCGTCTCGATCGGGCAGATACGGCCGTAATGCGTCGGGTGAACGTCGCGGACTTCGAAGCCGGCGCGCTCGCGCGTCAGACCGCCCGGTCCAAGCGCCGACAGGCGGCGCTTGTGGGTGATCTCGGAGAGCGGGTTGGTCTGGTCCATGAACTGCGACAGCTGCGAAGACCCGAAGAACTCGCGCACGGCGGCGGCGGCCGGCTTGGCGTTGATCAGGTCCTGCGGCATCACGGTGTCGATCTCGATCGAGGACATGCGTTCCTTGATCGCGCGCTCCATGCGGAGCAGGCCGACACGGTACTGGTTTTCCATCAGCTCGCCGACCGAACGCACGCGGCGGTTGCCGAGGTTGTCGATGTCGTCGATTTCGCCCTTGCCGTCACGCAGGTCGAGCAGCGTGCGCAGGACCTCCATGATGTCTTCCTTGCGCAGCACGCGCACGGTGTCCTCGACATCGAGGCCGAGACGCATGTTCATCTTCACGCGGCCGACGGCCGACAGGTCGTAACGCTCGGAATCGAAGAACAGCGACTGGAACATGGCTTCCGCCGTTTCCATCGTCGGCGGCTCGCCCGGACGCATGACGCGGTAGATGTCGAACAGCGCGTCCTGGTGGCTCTCGTTCTTGTCGGCGGCAAGCGTGTTGCGGATATAGGCGCCGACATTGACGTGGTCGATATCGAGGATCTTGAACGAATCGTGGCCGGATTCGAGCAACACCTCGATGGTCTTCTCGTCGATCTCGTCGCCGGCTTCGAGATAGATCTCGCCTGTTTCGAAGTTGACCAGGTCCTCGGCCAGATACATGCCGAAGAGGTCTTCGTCGGTGGCGCGAAGAGCCTTGACGCCCTTCTCGGCGATCTGGCGCGCCTGGCGGGCGGTCAGCTTCTTGCCGGCCTCGAGAACGATCTCGCCGGAATCGGCGTCGACCAGGTCGGTCGTCGCCTTCATGCCCTTCATCCGGTCGGCGGAGAACGGCACGCGCCAGCCATCGCCGTCGCGCTGGTAGTCAACGGCGTCGTAATAGGTGTCGAGGATCTCCTCGGCGTCGAGGCCGAGAGCCATCAGCAGCGACGTCACCGGGATCTTGCGGCGGCGGTCGATGCGCGCATAGACGAGATCCTTGGCGTCGAATTCGATGTCGAGCCAGGAGCCGCGATACGGGATCACGCGGGCGGCGAACAAGAGCTTGCCGGAGGCATGCGTCTTGCCCTTGTCATGGTCGAAGAACACGCCCGGAGAGCGGTGCATCTGCGAGACGATGACGCGCTCGGTGCCGTTGACGATGAAGGTGCCGTTGTCGGTCATGAGCGGCATGTCGCCCATGTAGACGTCCTGCTCCTTGATGTCCTTGATCGACTTGGCGCCGGTGTCCTCGTCGATATCGAACACGATCAGGCGCAGCGTCACCTTCAGCGGCGCCGAATAGGTCAGGTCGCGCTGGCGGCACTCTTCCACGTCGAATTTCGGCGCTTCGAATTCGTAGCGGACGAATTCGAGCATGGATGCGCCGGAGAAGTCCGAAATCGGGAAAACCGACTTGAACGCAGCCTGCAGACCCTCGTCAAGACGGCCGCCGGCCGGTTCGTCGACCATCAGAAACTGGTCATAGGATGCCTTTTGAACCTCGATCAGGTTCGGCATTTCGGCAACATCCGGGATGTGTCCGAAAAACTTTCTTACTCGTCTGCGTCCGTTGAAGGATATGGACTGAGCCATTGCCGCTCCTTAATTCTGCCCTGCCACGGGCTGTCGAATGATGCTCCGCGCGTCGCGGAGCCCTGCCAGAAAGAGCGAAGACCCATGCGCCCGGCCTTCCAGCTCTTGAAACGGTAAAAACCCGTTTCCGGAAACCGCTCGCGGCGGCCTCGGGAAAAGGGTTCACGCAACAAACTTGCGGCAGGCGGAGCGTATCCGCCCGCCGCAGGCTTTACTTACTTCATCGACGCCTTGGCGCCGGCTTCGGTCAGCTTCTTGACGAGCTCTTCGGCTTCGCCCTTGGAGATAGCTTCCTTGACCGGCTTCGGAGCGCCCTCGACCAGGTCCTTGGCTTCTTTCAGGCCAAGACCGGTGATCGTGCGGACTTCCTTGATGACGTTGATCTTCTGAGCGCCGGCGTCTTCGAGGATGACGTCGAATTCGGTCTTTTCCTCTTCAGCGGCAGCGGCCGGAGCAGCGCCACCGGCAGCAGCAACGGCAACCGGAGCAGCGGCGGAAACGCCCCACTTCTCTTCCAGCATCTTCGACAGTTCCGCAGCTTCCAGAACGGTCAGGCTCGACAGGTCATCGACGATTTTCGCGAGATCAGCCATTTTTAAGTTTCCTTCGTGATTTCAGGTTCGAACTAGTTTGGTTTGGTGGTGAAGACAGCCTATGCCGCCTCGTCCTTCTGGGCATATGCGTTGAAAACGCGGGCAAGGTTACCTGCCGGTGCGTTGACAACCTGAGCGATACGCGTTGCCGGCGTGGAGATCATGCCGACGATCTTGGCGCGCAGTTCATCCAGCGACGGCAGGTCGGCAAGCGCCTTCACACCGTTTGCATCCAGAACAGTTGCACCGAGCGCGCCGCCGAGCAGAACGAGCTTGTCGTTCGACTTGGCGAATTCCGCTGCGATTTTCGGAGCCGTGACAGGGTCGCTTGCATAAGCAATGACCGTCTGACCTGTGAACAGGTCGGACATGCCCTCGGATTCCGTGCCCTTGAGAGCGATTTTGGCAAGACGGTTCTTCGCGACTTTCACGGTTCCGCCCGCATCGCGCATCTTGGAGCGAAGATCGCCCATCTGCGCAACGGTAAGACCCGTGTAGTGGGCCACGACGACCGAACCGGCTTCGTTGAAGACCGAGTTCAGCTCAGTGACGAATTCGCGTTTTTCCGCTCTATCCACTGCGTCTCTCCATTATGCAGGCCGTACCGGAATACCGCCTGCGGTTGCCTTTGCCGCCAGGAGACCCTTGGGACCGCCCGACGACGTTCGAGGATCCTGCCCCCTTACGCCGGTCTTGCGATCGCGGCACAAGGCAATACGTCCGAACCCTCAAATCCGCGGCCTTGCGGCCGAAAATCCCTTGGGCCCTTCGCGTCTCATGCAGGCTCGTGAAAATTAAGGCGAACCACCTGCAATCTCGGACAGGGACCGGGCTTTCGCCCGGCTTTCCGAACCGGCGGACCGGATCGGAAACTTTAACAGGATCAGAGGCTTGAGCTCTGACCCTGAGAATTCACATTACGCCTCGACGGACAGCGTCGACGGGTCGATCTTCACGCCCGGGCCCATCGTCGAAGACACGGCCACGCGCTTGACATAGGTGCCCTTGGCGCCAGCCGGCTTGGCCTTGTTGACCGCATCGGCGAAGGCGCGGATGTTTTCTTCCAGCGCCTTTGCATCGAAGGAAGCCTTGCCGACACCGGCATGCACGATGCCGGCCTTCTCGACGCGGAACTCGACGGCGCCGCCCTTGGAAGCCTTCACGGCGGCAGCCACATCCGGCGTCACCGTGCCGACCTTCGGGTTCGGCATCATGCCGCGCGGGCCGAGCACCTTGCCGAGACGGCCGACCAGCGGCATCATGTCCGGCGTCGCGATGCAGCGGTCGAAGTCGATCGTGCCGCCCTGGACGATGTCGACCAGGTCTTCCGCGCCGACGACGTCCGCACCGGCTGCCTTTGCCTCTTCGGCCTTGTCGCCACGGGCGAAGACCGCCACGCGAACGCTGCGGCCGGTGCCGTTCGGCAGGTTGACCACGCCGCGGACCATCTGGTCGGCATGGCGCGGGTCGACGCCGAGATTCATCGCGACTTCAACGGTCTCGTCGAACTTCGCCTTGGCGCGATCCTTGATCAGGCCAACGGCTTCGTTCAGCGCGTAGAGCTTGTTGCGGTCGATCCCGTCGCGGGTCTGCTGGGTACGCTTGCCAATCTTAGCCATCGCCTCAGCCCTCCACTTCCAGGCCCATCGCGCGGGCGGAGCCTTCGATCATGCGCATTGCCGCATCGATGTCGGCAGCGTTCATGTCCTTCATCTTCATTTCGGCGATCTCGCGAACCTTGTCGCGGCCGATCTTGCCGCACACCGACTTGCCGGGCTCCTTGGAGCCGGACTTCAGCTTCGCGGCCTTCTTCAGAAGGTAGGACGCCGGCGGCGTCTTCGTCTTGAAGGTGAACGACTTGTCCTGGTAATAGGTGATCGTCGTCGGGATCGGGGATCCCTTCTCGAGTTCCTGCGTGGCGGCGTTGAACGCCTTGCAGAATTCCATGATGTTGATGCCGCGCTGACCGAGCGCAGGACCGATCGGCGGCGACGGCGTCGCCGACCCTGCCGGGACCTGGAGCTTCAGCTGGCCTGCAATCTTCTTAGCCATTGTCTACTCTCTTGTTTCATCGTGCCGGCGAGCCGGCGGTTCGAAGAGTTGGTGGTGCGATCCGACGTCCGGCTAAGACGCCTTTTCTCCCACCGCTCATGCGGCTTGCGCCGCGACGGTCAGCCCTTTTCGACCTGACCGAATTCCAGCTCGACCGGGGTCGCCCGGCCGAAAATCGAAACTTCCACCTTGAGGCGCGAACGCTCCTCGTCGACTTCCTGCACCGTGCCGTTGAACGATGCGAACGGACCGTCGGAGACGCGCACCTGCTCGCCGACCTCGAAGGAGACGGAGGGCTTTGGCCGCTCGACGCCTTCCTGGATCTGGCCGAGGATCTGCTCGGCTTCCTTGTCGGTGATCGGCATCGGCTTGTTGTCGGAGCCGAGGAAGCCGGTCACTTTCGGCGTGTTCTTGATCAGGTGGAACACGTCGTCGGTCAGGTTGGCGCGCACCATCACGTAGCCGGGAAAGAACTTCCGCTCGGCGTCGACCTTGCGGCCGCGGCGCACTTCGATGACCTTTTCCTTGGGAACCAGGATCTGCTCGAACTTGTCCCACAGGCCTTTCGCCTTGGCGGCTTCCTCAATGGAATCCGCGACCTTGTTCTCGAAGTTCGAGTAGGCGTGAACGATGTACCAGCGGGCAGGCATATACCGATTTATCCGTAAATTGTGATTAGCGGCCCAGCCCGAAGACGAGGTCGAAACCCCATCCGTAAAGCTGGTCGACCGCGAAAAAGAAGATCGAGGCAAGGACGACCATCGACAGCACCATGATCGTGGAGATCATGGTCTCGCGGCGCGAAGGCCACGTCACTTTTGCCGTTTCTGAGCGGACCTGCTGCAGAAAGGTGAAAGGGTTTGTCATTGCCATGGCGTCCATTCCAATGTGCGGTTTCGCACCGTGCGGCGTTCATTCTTTCACGGCAACTGAACGAGAGGCCAAAAAAGGGCGCTCGAAGCGAGTCACGCTTCTTACACCGTCGTCAGCTTTCCGTGAATGCGCACCCGTCCGACCGGACAATACCAGCGCATTGCGCCACCTAAAGCCGATTCCCTGCAAAATCAAGAGGGTCCGATCAGAAAATCTGCCCTCCGGCAAGAATCGACGGGTCAGTTCCTGCCGGGCTGTCAGCCGTCGGTCGCCTTCATGTATTCGCTGTCGCGCTCGAGTGCAAGGCGCGTGCGCACGCTGTCGCCGTCATATCCGAATTCTTCCAGCGCCCTGCCCGCCAGTTGCAGACCGGCCTCGACGGCCTCGGGGATGACGAAATTCGCGCCCGCCTGCATCAGTTCGCGCGCATGCGCCTTGTCGCGGGCCCGCGCGAAGATCGGCGTTCCGGGTGCGAGCTTGCGGAAGGCGCGCACCATAGCGCTGGCGCTTGCCCTGTTGTCGACGGTGACGACCAGCATCGCCGCCCCCTTCGCGCCGGCCAGTTCGAGGATCTCCGGCCGCGCCGCATCGCCGTAATAGACCTTGCGCCCGTCGCGCCGTCGTTCTCCCACCAGCGAGGCATGGCTGTCGAGCGCGACGAGATCGACATCCTCCGTATCGAGGATGCGCGCGATGGCGTGGCCGACCCGGCCGAAGCCGGCGACGATGACATGGCCCTCCAGATCGGAGTAGTCCGATACGGTCGGCGCGTCCGGCAAGGGCTTTGCGGCTCTTTCGGCCAGTTTCGCGCCAAGCCGCCCGGTCAGCGGCGTCAGCACCATGGAGAGGCCGGCGATCGCCGCGATGATGACGCCATGCCCGGGCTCGACGACGCCAGTGGCCGTCGCGACGCCGAGGACAACGAAGGCGAATTCGCCGGCCGGCGCCAGCAGCCCCGACGCCTCGACCGCCTTGGCCGTATTGCCCGAGACGAGCCTGATCGCCAGCGCCGCCGCCGCGCCCTTGACCGCCAGCAGCAGCACGATGCCCGCAATGACGATTGGCAGGTTGGCGAGGATGATCGCCGGGTTCAGCCCCATCCCGACCGTCATGAAGAAAAGGCCGAGGAACAGCCCCTTGAACGGTTCCAGATCCACCTCGATCTGGTGCTTGAACTCCGTTTCCCCGACCAACAGGCCGGCGAGGAACGCGCCGAGCGCCAGAGACAGCCCTGCCCCCGCCGTGATCGCCGCCGCACCGAGCACCGTCAGCAGCGTCAGCGCCATCAGCAGGTCGCGCCCGCCGGCCGAGGCCGCGCCGTGGAAGATGCGCCTCAGCGCGAAGCGGCCGATCAGGTAGATCGACAGGGTCGCCAGCGTTCCCTGCACCAGCGCCCCGACGATGACCGAGGTGATGCTGCCGTCATCGTCGCCGCCGGCAAAACCGACGAAAATGAGAATCGGCGCCACCAGAAGATCCTGGAACAGCAGGATGCCGAGCGTCGCGCGCCCGACCGGCGCGGCGATCTTGTGCTGGTCGATCAGCAATTGCGAGACGATCGCCGTCGACGACAGCGCCAGCGCGAGGCCCGCGGTTATCGCCCCTGCCCCGCCCGCTCCGGCGAACCAGGCCCCCAGCGTCAGGAACACCGCACTCAGCCCGACCTGCAGGCTGCCCGCCCCGAAGACGAGATGGCGCAGCCCCCACAACTTTTCGAAGGAGAACTCCAGCCCCAGCATGAACAGCAGGAACAACACGCCGAGTTCCGCGAACTGTTCCGTCGCTTCCGGTTCGGTGATGGTGAAATGGCCGAGAAAGGGATGGTCATGGGCAAGCGCGCCAAGACCGTGTGGCCCGAGCGCCGCGCCGGCGATCACGAAGCCGACGATGATCGGCAGATGCAGACGGCGGAACAGCGGCACGATGATGCCTGCGGCAAAGAGAAAAACCAGCGCGTCCTCGAAGAATACCGCCCCGTTTCCGTGATCCATCGCGCTCCCCTGCCGCCAATGCCGTGACAGCAGCAAGTCGCATGCCACATCCGCAATGCGCCGAATCGGGCCGCGATGCGCGCGGGCGACGGGAAAAATGCCGATTTTTTGGGCTAATGGCGCGGCAGAAGGAACTGGCAGGGGCAGCAGGATTTGAACCCGCGACCTACGGTTTTGGAGACCGTCGCTCTACCAACTGAGCTATACCCCTAAGGCCGCCGCCCGGGTGACCGGGACGGCGGGTCTCATATTACGCGTCGCGCGCCTTGTCCAGCCATTCAGCGCCCTCGGGACAGGAATTCTCGCCTTGCCGCGATCAGGCGGCCCGAAGCGCGGCGAGATCGCCGCCTTCGATAGCCGCGCGCGCCGCCTCGATCCGGCCGATCTCCCAGTCCCACCAGGCAATCTCGAGAAGCGCTTCCACTGTGTCAGAATCGAATCGCATCCGCCGGATTTCGGCGGGATTGCCCGCGACTACGGCAAAGGGCGGCACGTCGCGGCTGACGACCGCCTGCGCGCCGATGATCGCGCCGTCGCCGATCGTCACGCCCGGCAGCACCGTCGCGCCATAGCCGAGCCAGACATCGTTGCCGACCACCGTGTCGCCGTGGCCGGCGACCTCGTCGACATAGGCGGTCATCGTGTCCGGGTTGAACACCGCAAAGGGATAGGTCGAAAACCCTTTCATCGGATGGTTGGCCGAGGCGGTGATGAAGCGCACCCCGTGCGCGATCTGCACGAATCTCCCGATCACCAGCCTCTCGGGCGAACCGGGATAGATGTAAGGCGCGATCCGGGCGGCATAATCCTCCACCGGCTCGAAATCGGAATAATAGCTGTAATCGCCGACCTCGATATTCGGGTGGTCGATGGCGCGGGCGAGATGCACCGTCGCAAGATGACGGTCGCCGGTCGGCAATGTGATCGGATGACGCGCGGCGGCGTCGAGAAACGGACGTGACATGGCTTCTGTTCTTTCGGTTTGAACTGCGTTGAGCGGATCAGAACAGAGCTTTGGTCACGTCACCCTCCATGGATTGGATGTCTGGTAGATAGGTCCGATGCCGAATGGAAGCAACCCGCCCGCACGTCGTTCTCGGGCGCGCGCGGCGAACGGCCACGGGCGTCATTCTCGGACTCGCGAAGCGAGGACCGGGGATCCAGCAGCGATCAAGTCCTTGATCGCGAGAGACCGCTTTCGATAACTCCAGTTTCTTGAGTTCTCTCGGCTCTGGATTCCGGGTTGCGCTGCGCGCCCCCGGAATGACGGAGAGAAAGCTTTTTGCCCGCCAAACGAAAAAGGCGGGCCGAAGCCCGCCTTTTCCTAGTCAGAGACCGAGCTAGATTACTCGATGATCTTCGCGACGATGCCGGCGCCGACGGTGCGGCCGCCTTCGCGGATGGCGAAGCGCAGGCGCTCTTCCATCGCGATCGGCACGATCAGCTCCACATTCATCTCGGCGTTGTCGCCCGGCATCACCATCTCGGTGCCTTCCGGAAGCGAAACTTCGCCGGTCACGTCCGTCGTGCGGAAGTAGAACTGCGGACGGTACTTGTTGAAGAACGGCGTGTGACGGCCACCCTCTTCCTTCGTCAGGATGTAGGCTTCCGCGACGAACTTCGTGTGCGGCGTCACCGAACCCGGCTTGCACAGCACCTGGCCGCGCTCGACGCCCTCACGGTCGACACCGCGCAGCAGCGCGCCGATGTTGTCGCCGGCCATGCCCTGGTCGAGCAGCTTGCGGAACATCTCGACGCCCGTGCAGGTCGTCTTCGAGGTCGGACGGATGCCGACGATCTCGATTTCGTCGCCGACATTGATGATGCCGCGCTCGACACGGCCGGTCACGACGGTGCCGCGGCCCGAGATCGAGAACACGTCCTCGATCGGCATCAGGAACGGCTGGTCGACCGGACGCTCCGGCGTCGGGATGTATTCGTCGACGGCGGCCATCAGCGCGCGCACGGCGTCTTCGCCGATCGTCTTGTCGCTGTCTTCGAGAGCGGCAAGCGCCGAACCCTTGACCACCGGAATGTCGTCGCCCGGGAACTCGTAGGACGAAAGCAGCTCGCGCACTTCCATCTCGACCAGTTCGAGAAGCTCCTCGTCGTCGACCTGGTCGACCTTGTTGAGGAACACGACGATCGCCGGAACGCCGACCTGACGGGCCAGCAGGATGTGCTCGCGGGTCTGCGGCATCGGGCCGTCGGCGGCCGACACGACCAGGATCGCGCCGTCCATCTGCGCAGCGCCGGTGATCATGTTCTTCACATAGTCGGCGTGGCCCGGGCAGTCGACGTGGGCGTAGTGGCGGGCGTCGGTCTCGTATTCGACATGCGCCGTCGAGATGGTGATGCCGCGCGCCTTTTCTTCCGGCGCCGCGTCGATCTGGTCATAGGCCTTGAAGTCGCCGAAATACTTCGTGATCGCCGCCGTCAGCGACGTCTTGCCGTGGTCGACGTGACCGATCGTGCCGATGTTCACATGCGGCTTGTTGCGCTCAAACTTACCCTTCGCCATGTAACTTTTCCTGTCTCTTTGGGTGGCTGAACATGGGACCCCATGTTTGGCCGGGGGACATAAGGCTTTAGACCGCCAACCGCAAGACCAAATCGCCGCCGCGGCGCGGGCGGTTCTGAAGGCTGCACGGGAAAACTGGAGCGGGTGAAGGGAATCGAACCCTCGTCGTAAGCTTGGGAAGCTTCTGCTCTGCCATTGAGCTACACCCGCGCCGCCGCGACAGATATCCATGCTTGCCGCGATTTGACAATAGCGTTTCGCGTATCCGCGCCGTCCCGTTCAAATTCAAGAATTGCCATATTTCAATTCTTCGCCGAATATGGCCCCGCACGGCCGCTCAGGCTCCCTGCCCGCGGCGTCCGCGCACGGGAGGAGACTGCAAATGATTGAGACCTGGCGGGAGGCCGTGGTGGAATCCGCGGCATTCTATGTCGGCTGGGGCGGCCTGCTGATCGGCCTTGCCTTCGGCTACCTCGTTTACGTGACGAATTTCTGCACCATGGGGTCCATTTCGGACATCCTGTCCTTTGGCAGCTACAACCGCTTTCGCGCGTGGCTGCTGGCCTGCGCCGTGGCGATCCTCGGCGTTGCCGGGATCGGAATGCTCGGCGTCGCCGACATGTCCGAATCGATGTACCAGACGCCCGCGCTGGCATGGGCGGCCAATATTTTCGGCGGGCTGATCTTCGGTTTCGGCATGGTGTTCGCCGGCGGCTGCATCAGCCGCAACCTCGTCCGCGCGGGCGGTGGCGACTTGCGCTCCATCGTCGTGCTGCTGATCACCGGCATCTTCGCCTTCATGACGATCGGCGGCATTCTCGGCCCGTTGCGCCTCCTCGTCTTCGATCCCGGCACCTACGACCTGTCGCAGGCCGGCATGGAGACCCAGCATATCGGCGAGGCGGTTTCGGTCGTCTCCGGCCTGTCGCTGGAAACCGCGAAACTGGCGACCGTCATCGTCATTGCCGGCGCGTTACTGATCTACTGCTTCAAGGACGCCGCCTTCCGCGCGTCCGGGCGCGATGTCGTCGCCGGGCTCGGCATCGGCCTGTGCATCGTCGCCGGCTGGTTCCTGACCGGGCTCGCGGCGGATGAATTCGCGGACATTCCCGTGCAGCTGATCTCGCTGTCCTATGTGCGCCCGACCGGCGACACGATCGACTACCTGATGCGCTACACCGCGCTCGGGCCGCCCGGCTTCGGCGTGGTGACGACCGCCGGCGCGCTTCTCGGCGGTTTCCTCGGCGCGGCACGCCTGGGACGTCTCGGCCTGACCAGCTTCGCCGACGCGCAGGATTCGCTGCGCAACATGTTCGGCGCGGCGCTGATGGGGATCGGCGGCGTGCTGGCGCTCGGTTGCACGGTCGGCCAGGCGCTGACGGGCTTCTCGACGCTCGCCATCGGCTCGGCGATCACCTTCATCTCGATCGTGATCGGCGGCATTGCCGGCGTGAAGACGATCGAGAGATTCGCGTAAGGCTGGAAAACGGAGCGATGCAGTCTGGAGCGGGTAGCGGGAATCGAACCCGCATATTCAGCTTGGAAGGCTGCTGCTCTACCATTGAGCTATACCCGCCCGCGGGGTCGTGTGCCGGGCCAGTGGTGGAGGAGGTTGGATTCGAACCAACGTAGCCATAGGCAACGGATTTACAGTCCGTCCGTTTTAACCACTCACGCACTCCTCCGTTCACTGGCGCCGGAGGCACAACAGCAGCCTTGCGACCGCGATGCGCCTTATGGCGGGACGGCTATGGCCTGTCAACACGCCTGTCTGCGTTTTTCGGGTCAAAGCCGCGGCGAATGAAATGAAGCCGTTTCTCCGGTCCGATTCTCGTGTCGGAAAGCGGCCGATGTCTCCTCTCGAGTAACCGTAAGATACTTGCGGTGTCGTCGAAGCTGCCCGATAGCAGACGCAGGGAGAGAGGCTTCGAAGATGAGCGATCAGGCCCAGGACAAGAAAGCCCAGATACTGAACGCCGCCGCCGCCGTCCTGGCGAAAAGCGGGGTGCAGCGGCTTTCCTTCGACAATATCGCCTATGAAGCCGGCCTGTCGCGCCAATTGGTCCGCTACTACTATTCCGACCTCGACGCCTTGATGGTGGAACTGTGCGACCATCTCGCCGGCATCTATTATAAGCTGCTGGTCGGCGGCATCCTGGAGGTCAAGAAGGTCGAGCGGCTCGACTTCTTCCTCGACTTCTTCTTCGATCTCGCCGCCGGGCACCCCATGCCCATAAACCTCGAGACCTATGACGCGCTGGTCGCCTATTCCGTCGGCGCGCCGCAGTTAAAGGTTCGGATGTGCGACCAGTACCGGACGCTCGGCCAGGCCGTCGTTCACGAACTGGCGATTGCCCATCCCGAACTCGGCAAGGCGGCCTGCGAGGAACTGTCCTTCATGTTCGTCTCGATGATGCACGCACATTGGAGCTTCGTCGCCAGCCTCGGATACTCGCGCGACCACAGCAAGCTGGCGCGCAAGGCCATCGACCGGCTGATAAAGTCCTATCTCGCCGACGCTTCCGACGTGCCCGTTATCGAAAGGCCGTGGTCGCGGGAGGCGTGACCGCGACCACGGCCTAACGAAGTTCCGCTACGTAATTATTACTCATTAAAACAAGGGCGTAGGACGTCCGGTTCAACCAGCCGCGGCGTCCGGCTCCGCCCCGCTTGAGCGGCGAAGAGGGCCGATTCCCAATTTGGGACACCGAAAGCGGTTTTCGGACGTTTTTCTTTTTGAAAAATTTTCGCGCCGGATATCGCGCCATTTTGTTCGCTTGGCGCAGATTCCGCTTTGCTATCGGAAAATAGCCGCTAGGCGGATCTTTATACTTAATTTTTCGTTAAGAAAAATACACCCGCTGACAATTGACGACATCCCAAATCCAATCATCCTAGCTGCCGAGAAGTGATTTCGCTCGAAAGACGATGGTTGGGAGTCAAGGGGTAAATCGATATGTTATCACGACTAAAAATGTACGCCGCAACTCTACTTTGGGCGGCGAGTATTACGACGATGAGCCATGCCGCGACGATTGTCAGCACGGTGGGTGTACCGCCATCCGGCTGCAGTACGGTCGATGGTTGTCCTACAGGCGCATCTCAACCTGATTTGAGCGGAACCCTCACCGGTGGCTTCATCAGCAGCGACTTCACCTGGGCGCATTCATTCGGTGTCATAACAGATACGATCCTGTCGGCCACGCTCACGCTCGACATCATCGACGCCGACGGCGGCAATCTGAATGTCTATGTCGACAATTCGAGCGGCGCACCGGTCGGGATGTTCGACCCGGCCGGAAACAATTCCGGTGGCGGTCCCGGTCCGTGGCGCGTCCCTGGTGATCCGCTTGATCCGGTCATGACGGTCGTCTTGTCGAGTTCGCTATTCTCCGAACTTGCGGATGGCATGATCACCTTCTTCGGCGACAATATCAGTTTGGGCATCTGGGGAACCAACACGGCCACCCTGACTATCGAGACCACCGGCGGGACGTCCACAGTTCCCGTTCCCGCCGCCCTGCCGCTCCTGGCGACAGCGTTCGGCGGATTGGGCTTCCTCGGCTGGCGCAGGCGGCGGTCCGCCTCGGCCTGAGGCAACAAACCCCATGACATGAAGAAAAAGCGGCCGTCCGGGCCGCTTTTTCGTTTTGGTCGGATGCAAACCGGTGGTCTGCCGTCAGAATCACGACGGAAACACGGTGCTTTGCGTGCCGAAATCGGCTACAGCCGCCCGCATGATCGACAAAAGACGAAAAAGCACAAGCAAGGAAGCCACCAGCGGCGGCGGCAAGGACGGGCATTACGCGCGGCTTCGCCGGGCGCACCGCGCCGCCAATCCGCCGGAACCCTCCGACGGCCGGGTGGTCCTTTACGGCCTGCACACGGTCAAGGCGGCGATGGAGAACCCGGCGCGCAGGAAACTGCGCCTGCTGGCGACCCGCAACGGCCTGCCGCGCCTCGAACTCGACGACGAGACGCTTGCGCTTTGCCCGCCGGAGATCGTCGACCCTAAGGAGATCGACCGGCTCGTCGGCGAAGGCGCGGTGCATCAGGGCGTCGCGCTGGAAACCATGCCGCTCCAGCCCAAGCGGCTCGACGCGCTCGGCGATGTCGACCTCGTCCTCGTGCTCGACCAGGTGACCGATCCGCACAATGTCGGCGCGATCCTGCGCTCGGCCGTCGCCTTCAACGCCGGCGCACTGGTGACGACCGCCCGCCACAGCCCCGTCGAATCGGGCGTTCTCGCCAAGGCCGCCTCGGGCGCGCTCGAACATATCGATCATATCGAGGTCCGCAATCTCGCCGAAGCGCTGGAGGCCCTCTCAAAGAGCGGCTTCCAGACCGTCGGGCTCGATTCGGAAGGCCCCGCCATCATCGAGAAGTCGATTTCGGCCCAAAAGGTGGCGCTGGTGCTCGGTGCGGAGGGTAAGGGCCTGCGCCAGAAGACGCGCGAGACGGTCGACGTGCTGGCCCGCCTCGACATGCCCGGCGCGATCCGCTCGCTGAACGTCTCCAATGCGGCCGTGCTGTCGCTTTACGTCGCCCGCCACGCTATGGTGGAAAGCGGGAATCGCTGACCCATTTTGGCCCGAATTGTGCCACATGGGTCGCTCCGACACTCCGCGGGGACGGATCTGCGGAACAGTTCCGAGGGAAAGGAATCAAGCATGAAAAAGGCGGCAATTGCTGCGATGGCGGGCGCACTCGTCTTCACCGCGGCCTGCACCACCACCGATCCGTATACGGGTCAGCAGAAGGTCTCGAACACCGCGGGCGGCGCCGCGGTCGGCGCCGGCCTCGGCGCGCTTGCGGGTCTCGCGGCCGGCGGCAATGACCGCCGCAACGCGCTCATCGGCGCCGGCATCGGCGCACTCGCCGGCGGCGCCGTCGGCAATTTCATGGACCAGCAGGAAGCCGAACTGCGTGCCCAGCTCGCCTCGTCCGGCGTCTCGGTCACGCGCGTCGGCAACAACATCATCCTGAACATGCCGTCGAACATCACGTTTGCGACCGACCAGGACCAGGTGATCCCGGCCTTCTATTCGACGCTGAACTCGGTCGCCATCGTGCTGCGCAAATACAACCAGACGCTGATCAACGTCTATGGCCACACCGATTCGACCGGGTCCGACCAGTACAACCAGGCGCTGTCGCAGCGCCGCGCCAATGCGGTGTCGAGCTATCTCGCCACCCAAGGCGTCAACCAGCAGCGCATGATCGCGCAGGGCTTCGGCGAAAGCCGGCCGATCGCCGACAACTCGTCGGAAGCCGGCCGCGCGCAGAACCGCCGCGTGGATATCGTGATCCTGCCGAACGCCTGATCGGCCCCCCCCACTCGACATTCAAAGCGCCCCGCCCGATCCGGCGGGGGTGCAGGTGCGCGAAACGCTTGAAACTCAGCGTACACAATCAGCCTGCATCCCGCCTATTGGGATGCAAGCGAGCCGAGACACGATATGAGTATCTTCTTCGCACATGAGAGCATCATTAGGAGCGCCTTTGGTGCCTGTCAACGAGTTGCAGGTTTCTGGCGCGGTTCGCCCTGGCAAGTTGCAGCTACTTCCCGCAGATTGCGAAGAGGCCGGCTCTGGAGGTAATGCCAAGCTTTGCGTAAGCGCGTTTGCGGTATGTGATGACTGTCGAAGGAGCAACGTCGAGATCCGCCGCGATCGCCTCCGCCTTGCGTCCGGACAGGATGCCCAGACACACCGAACGCTCCCGCTCGCTGAGCGCCGCCAAAGGCGGTGGCAGATCCGTGTCCGATGCCTTTTCGAAATGGAGCAGAGCCAGACGGCCTGCAAGGCGTGCAAGATCCGGATCACACAGGGGAGCGGCAGGATCGCTTTGATAGAGGCTGACGAAAAGGCGCAGTTTTTCGCCAACCGCAAGCAATGTCGTCTTTGCCAGCATGCCGGGATTTTCGAAAAAGAGCTTCCGGTAGTCTGCGCTCATCCGGCCCTCGATCTCGGCGAGCCGGCTCAAGGTCACGGACTGAGGCGGTGCCGCCACCAGATCGGGCAACAGAGGATCCTTGAGAAACCAGCCGTCGAGATAGGTCTCGGCAAGTTTTCCGGCCATGACGGAGCGGCTGAAGTGCCACGACAGCAGACAGCGAGCCTGTGTGTTCTCGATTGCAAAAACCATGATCTGGTCGACACCGAGCGTTTCGACAAACGAGACAAAGGTCTGGGCAAACCGATCCGTGCCCAGATCCGCAAGGCAGGCTTCGATGTGACAGGCTGTGGTGTGTCCGTCCGGAGTGCTCATGAAATGCTGATAGCATGTCCTCCCCGAAAGGGGACAGACGCGAGACGGCAAGGCTCCTAATCTTCTGCCAACAATCAGGGAGGATCCTCAAATGAGGCCAGCCGGACGTGCCGAAACGGACTCGCTCTATTTCACCTATCCGCATTTCGAAGCGCCGACGGACCGTGCGCATCTGACCCGGCCTGCACGTGTTGCCATTGCCGGAGCGGGGCCGGTCGGCATGACTGCCGCGCTGGCACTTGCCCGCGAAGGAATTGCTTGCGTCCTGTTGGATGCG